>Ga0208641_1000001_pt1 | contig 337330 bp, 347 predicted proteins | sample ETN02SmetaG_2_FD_185789 | JGI IMG/M metagenome (GOLD analysis project Ga0208641, IMG submission 185789) | Marine microbial and viral communities from oxygen minimum zone, Eastern Pacific Ocean - ETNP2014F10-02SV253 (SPAdes) (version 2) | ecosystem: Environmental > Aquatic > Marine > Oceanic ... | reverse complement strand
CTACGCCACCTGTGGAAGCCATTGCGCCAAGGGGTTTGGCAAGGTGACCTTGTACACCTGGGTCGACACGACGTTTGCAGAATCCTTCGAGGTGGCTTTGCCGCGCCCCAAAACAGCCACACCCCCTTCAAAGTCGAATCCCAAGGAAGCAAACCAACCCCGCCTATACCCTTCACAGCGACACTGGCCGTTATCAGCAGTAACGCGCCACATAACGCGCCTCCCCCGCCCTCGTAGCTCAGTTGGATAGAGCGACCGCCTCCTAAGCGGTAGGCCACAGGTTCGATTCCTGTCGAGGGCGCAACCAGCCGAGAGAGAACATGAACGAATCCCAGACTCCAGACCAGACAGCACCGGGCTGGTACTCGGCCGCCATGTCAGTGCCCTACGAGGACCGGACCGTCCACGTGGGGGGTGCGGACATCCACTACCTGGTCTGGGGTGAGCCGGATCGCCCGGGGCTGGTGTTCGTACACGGCGGCGCGGCCCACGCCCACTGGTGGACCCATGTCGCAGCCCAGTTCGCACGCGTCTACCGGATAGCGGCGATCGACATGTCCGGCCACGGAGACAGTGACCGGAGAGACCGGTATTCCCTCGAAGCATGGTGTGACGAGGTCGTAACCGTTGCAGCCGATGCCGACATGGCGGGCCCACCGATCGTCATCGGCCACTCCATGGGTGGTTTCGTGACCCTCGCTACCGCCGCCACCCGTGGTGACCAGATCGCCGGTGCCGTGATCCTGGACTCACCGGTCCGACGGCCCGACCCCGAGATGGAGACCGGCAGCCGCAGCCAGTTCGCCAACCCCAAGGTGTACCCGGATGCCGCGACCGCGATCGCCCGCTTCCGCACCGTCCCCGAGCAGGAGCACTGCGAGCCCTACCTGATGAGCCACATCGCAGCCCAGTCCCTAATGGAGGTGGACGGCGGCGTCACCTGGAAGTTCGACCCCGGCATCTTCCTCTCGCCACGCTCGACGGCCAACGAACTGCTGCGCCAGGTGACATGCCGGATAGCCCTGTTTCGGGCAGAGCACGGTCTGGTCACCGCCGACATCGGTGCCTACATGTACGAACAGCTGGGCCAGGTTGCACCCGTCATCGAGATCCCCCTGGCCGGCCACCACATGATGCTGGACCAGCCCCTGCTGGTGGTCACCGCCCTTCGGACCCTCCTCGCAGACTGGGAGCACTCGGTCCCCTTCGAGCGGTCCTGAGGTAGCCGCCGGGCCCGGGACCGGGCACAAACAGACCAGTGTGCGCCCGCTACCGTGCGGCCCCATGACGATGCACCTGTTCGACACGGCCCGCGGCGAGGTTGTGTCGTTCGAGCCGGGCCCGACGGTCACCATGTACGTGTGCGGCATCACCCCCTATGACGCCACCCACCTGGGCCATGCCTTCACCTACCTGACCTTCGACCTCGTCATCAGGCGCCTCGAGGACCTCGGCCACGAGGTCCACATGGTCCGCAACGTCACCGATGTGGACGACTCGATACTGGGCAAGGCCCGCGAACTCGACGTCGACTACCTGGAGTTGGGGGCCACTGAGGTCGCCAGTTTCCACGAGGACCTGGCAGCGCTCGACCTGCGACCTGCTACCGCCGAGCCCAGGGCGACGGAATCCATCCAGTCCATGCTCGAACTGATCGGCGGTCTCGAGGCAGCCGGACACACCTACACCGTCGAGGGAACGACGTTCTTCGACGTCTCCACCTGGGAGAAATTCGGATCAGTCTCCGGCTACGACGAGGCGACCATGACGGCCTTCGCCGCTGAGCGGGGCGCAAACCCTGACGACCCACGCCTACGCAACCCGCTCGACTTCATCCTGTGGCAGGCCAGTGCCGACGACGAACCCTTCTGGGATTCACCGTTCGGCCCGGGCCGGCCCGGATGGCACATCGAGTGCTCGGCCATGGCCATGGCCGAACTGGGACAGACCATTGACCTGCACGGAGGCGGAGACGACCTGGTCTTCCCACACCACGAGTGTGAGGCGACCCAGAGCGGGGCAGCCAACGGGGTACCGCTGGCCCACCACTGGATGCACGTGGCCATGGTCGCCTACGAGGGCATCAAGATGTCCAAGTCGCTCGGCAACCTGGTGTTCATCCGCAACCTGCGCCACCTCCACGATCCGAGGGCAATTCGCCTTTCCCTCCTGGGCCACCACTACCGGGCCGGCTTCGAGTGGTTCGATCACGACATAGACGACGGTGTCACCCGCCTCGACCGCCTGATCGCCGCCGCAGGCAGACCAACCGGGCCGGACCCGGCACCCACCCTGGCGACGATCAGGGACGCTCTGGACGACGACCTCAACACCGCCGCTGCACGCGATGCCCTCGACATGCTGGCCGGGGCCATCCTGGCCGGAGCAGGCGACGACACGTCATCGGCGTTCGGTCTCGCCGAAGCGGCTGGCCTCCTCGGCATCCGCCTCGACGAGAGCGTGCCCGAGTCCTGGGTGCGGACAACCTGATCTGCGACCGGCACCCCCACACCCTGGCCACCTTCCGCGTATCCTGACCCGGTGCTGCGCTTCACAGACAGCCTCACCGGCGACAAGACCGAGTTCGTGCCCCGCGACCCGGGCAAGGCATCCGTCTACTGGTGTGGGCCGACCGTCTACGACCTGCCACACCTTGGCCATGCCCGCAGCACCCTGGCCTTTGACGTCCTGGTCCGCTACCTGCGCTGGTCCGGTTACGAGGTCTGCTCAGCGTCCAACATCACCGACATAGACGACAAGATCATCGCCCGGGCGGCACAGGAAGGGTCAACCGAACCCGAGTTGGCCGCCCGTTTCGAGAAGGCGTTCATCGACCAGATGGACCTCCTCAACATCGCCCACCCCGATCTACGCCCACGGGCCACCGAGTACGTCGACCAGATGATCGCCGTAGTCGCCGATCTGGTCGAGAGGGAGATGGCCTACACGACCGACTCCGGCGTCTACTTCGCGGTTGACCGTCTGTCCGGGTACGGCGCCCTCGTCCACCGGTCTGTTGAGGACCTGCGCGAGGGCGCGGGCGCCCGGGTCGATGTCGACGACGACAAGGCCGACCCGTTGGACTTCGCCCTCTGGAAGGCAGCCAAGGAGGGCGAGCCAGCCTGGGATTCACCGTGGGGGCCGGGTCGCCCGGGCTGGCACATCGAGTGTGTGGCGATGTCCCTCGACCTGTTGGGCGACGGCTTTGACATCCACGGCGGCGGCGACGACCTCATCTTCCCCCACCACGAGAACGAGCGGGCCGAGGCACTGGGCTGCGGGCGGGCGTTCGCCACCCACTGGGTGCACAACGGCATGGTCCAGGTCGGTGGCGAGAAGATGTCTAAGTCGCTCGGCAACTTCACGACACTCGGCGACCTGCTAGGCGCATGGGATCCGAGAGCCCTCCGCCTCCTGGTGCTGCAGACCCACTACCGGCGCACCATGGAGATCGGTTCCGACACCCTCGACCAGGCCGCTGCCGCGCTGGGGCGACTCGACACGTTCGCCGACCGGGCGACACAGGCCAATCTCCCCGCATCAGTGCCGGACCCGGCCGTCGTAGAGCGGTTCCGTTCAGCCATGGACGACGACCTGGGCACTCCTGCAGCTGTGGCGGTGCTCTTCGACGCCGTTCGTGACGCCAACAGGGCCATCGACATCGAGGACGACACGGGTGCCGCCGCCCTTGCCGCCGCCGTGACGACCCTTTCGTCCGTACTCGGCCTCGAACTGGGTTCCCGCGGGTCGTCGGTACCTGACCCTGAGGCCACTGAGATCGACGGTCTCGTTGCCGACCGGAGCGCAGCCAAGGCCGCCGGAGAGTACGCCGAGGCCGACCGCATCCGCGACGCCCTCACCGCCAGGGGTATCCAGTTGGAGGACAACCCCGCCGGAACCACCTGGCGCAGGTCCTGAGACCCTTATGCCTCAACCAGCCAGATAGTCCTCGCGGAGCACCCTCCGTAGGGTCTTGCCTGCCACGTTCACCGGGAAGGCGTCGACGGCGTAGACAACTCCCACCTTCTGGTAGCGGGCCTCAACCCGCTCGTTCACCCATGACCTGACCTCTTCGGGGTCGATCGGCTCGTCGAGAACCACGGCCGCCACCGGCTGCTCACCCCACTGGGGGTGCGGTGCACCAAAAACAGCAACATCCCGGACCGACGGGTGCGCCACGGCGAGTTCCTCGATGTCACGTGGGTACACGTTGACCCCGCCGGAGATGATCATGTCCTTCTTGCGGTCCACCAGGTAGAGGTACCCGTCGTCGTCCAGACGCCCAAGGTCGCCGCTGTATAGCCAGCCGTCGCGGATGGCCTCGGCAGTCAGGTCCGGGCGCTTGTAGTAGCCGGGCATCAGCACCGGGCCACGTCCTACGATCTCGCCCACCTCGCCGGCCGGAACGTCAATGCCGTCGTCATCCACGATCCTCAGCTCGTAGAGCGGCGGCGGCACCCCGACCGACCCCAACTTGGAATGCGGCGCATCGCGGCCGAGCACCGTGCAGAGACCCTCGGTCAGGCCGTACAGCTCGTAGAACCGCTCCGGCATGCGGCGCACGAGCTCCTCCTTGTGCTCCAGGTGCAGCGGAGCGCCGACGGTCAGGACCATCTCGAGGGAGGGGATGCGGTCCTCGTCGAAGCGGGGATCGGCCAGCAGTTGGATGATCTGGGAGGGCACCAGCACCGCATGGGTCACGTCGTTGGCGATCATCACGTCGATCAGCCCCGCCGGGTCGAATGCCTCCATGAGCACGAAGGTGCAGCCCAGGTACATGGCCGGCATGAGCGTCAGGAACGCCCCGTTGAACACAAGCGACCCCGAATGGACCGCAACGCTCTCAGGGTGGATCCGACAGCCGACCGCGTGACCGGTTGCATACGCTTCGCGGATCCCGTGGGTGTGCACTATCCCCTTCGGCAGCCCGGTCGTGCCGCTGGAGTAGATGATGTTGTAGAGGTCATCATCGGTCAGGTCTGCTGCACGAACCGGCTCGGGCGGCTCGACAGACGTGTCGGGGTACCGGCGGTATCCGTCCGCCTCTCCGTCAACCAGGAAGAACCGGTCCCCTGCCACGTTGACGAGGTCTGAGCGAACCGGCTCAAGGTGTTCAACCATGCGCCGCATAGTGACGACGGCCACGGCATCGGAATCGTTGACAAGCGTCGTCAGTCCGGTGCCGCGCAACATTGGGCTGAGAGGAACCACGACAAACCCGGCCTTGGCGGCCGCGTGGTACATCTCGAGCACCTCAAGGCAGTTGTCGAGGATGAGGGCCACCTTGTCACCCACCCCCAGGCCCTCACCCCTGAACTGGTGGATGAGGCTGTCGACCCTGCTGCGCAGCTCGGCCCAGGTGACTTGCTGTTCGTTGAAGACAAGCGCCGGGTGATCGGGTCGGTAGGTGGAGTGCCTGTCAAGCAGGGTGTTCAGGGGCATCAGGTCACCGACACGGTCCGGTCAGTTCCGGGGAACCTCGGACCAGGGGAGTTCCTTGTCGACCCGGACATCGCCGGGCAGGCCCAGGACCCTCTCACCCAGGATGTTGCGCATCACCTCGGAGGTACCACCCTCGATGGTGTTGGCCCGGGCGCGAAGAAAGGCGTATCTGATGTGTGAATCGGGACCGCGCAGGCCGTCGGGCCGCTTGCGCTCGTAGCCGGCCTCGTAGAGCATCCCACCGGCACCGACGATGTTCATGCACGTCTCGTAGATGTGCTGGTTCACCTCGGCCGACATCAGCTTGGTGACAGATCCCTCAGGGCCGGGGTTTCCACCGCGGCTGGCCTCCCTCGCCCGCCAGTTGGTCAACCGGAGTGCCTCGGCCTGTGTCCACAGGTCTGCAACCCGGTCCCTCAATACCGCCGCTGTCACAGGATCCAGGCTGTCCCGTGTCTCGTTCCAGATGTTGACGAGGTCCTGAATTGGGCCCGAACCCTTCTTGGGCACACCACCACCGAGAGCCACCCTCTCGTTCATGAGCGTGGTGACCGCTGCACCCCAGCCGCCACCAACGTCACCGAAGACGTTTTCGTGGGGGATGCGGACATCGGACAGGAACACCTCGTTGAACTCGGCCTCACCGGTTATCTGGTGAAGCGGCCTGACCTCGACACCGGGCGATTCCATGTCGAGGAGGAAGTAGGTGAGGCCCTTGTGCTTGGGCTGGTCGGGGTTGGTCCTGGCAACGAGCATTCCCCACCGGGAGACATGGGCGACGGTCGTCCAGACCTTCTGGCCGTTCACGATCCACTCGTCGCCGTCCCGTTCTGCACGGGTTGAGAGGCCGGCGACGTCGGAACCCGAACCGGGTTCGCTGAACATCTGACACCAGATCTCCTCGCCGGTGAACATCGGCCGCAGCAGGCGCTGCTTTTGCTCATCGGTCGCATACGTGAGAACCACCGGACCACCCATGCCGATGCCGATCGGGTTGATGAGCAGGTCGTTGTAGGTGACTCCGGCGGAGCGCAGTTCAGAGTCGACAGCCGTCTGGAGGCGCCGGCTTGAGAGACCCAGCCCACCGAGACCCTCTGGGAACTGGACCATGGCAAGACCCCGGTCGAACTGTGCACCCCTGAACTCGAACTGGTCCACCTGATCAGGGGGTACGTCCTCGACCAGTTGCCTTGCAAGCGCTCGGACCTCTGCTTCTGTCAGTTCAGGCATCTGCGGCTGCTCTCTGGTTCAGGGTCTGTGGGCCGAAGGGCAACCTACCAAGAGGCCGTCGTCGGGGAGAATCCGGGGCAGGTCGACCGCAACGACCTCAGGAGGGGTCGCGGAGTGCGTAGAGGTGCCCGTCACGTGATCCGATGTAGACGGTTCCGTCCCAGACCGCAGCCGACGCCTCCACACAGACTCCCGTGGGAACCTCCCAGATCTGCGTTGGCTGCGTCCCGTCGGCATGGAGGTCGAACGCGCGCACACTGCCGGTGCAGTCGCCGATCACCATCACATCGTCGACGATGGTGGGAGACGACCAGACAGGGCCGGGGATCTCCAGCTTCCAGCGAACCTCTCCGCCTGCACGTGATATCCCGAGCACCTCTCCGTCGGCCGTCGGGACGACCACGAGGTCACGGTAGATGGCCGGGGTGCCCCACACACCCGTGCCGACCTTCGTGCGGGCCTCCACAGCCCAGACCAGCGGGTCGTCGGGCCTCGACGGATCCAGCTTCAGGATCTGCCCCAGTTCCAGGGACCGCACGGTTTCCCGCTCGTACTCGACTCCGACGTAGAGCATCCCGTCTTCGTCGGGAACGAGTGTCGCGTCGACGTCGTCGCCCGCCCAGAAACGGAACACACGCGTCGGTTCGACGCCATCGGCCAGGCCGGCGATATCCCAGCCCTGCACAAGGCCGCCGGAGTTGGCGAAGTAGAGGGTGTTCCCCACGATCAGGGGCGAGTTCTCGATCGAGACGTTGGAGTCGACCTCGGCCAGGAGGTCGTCGTCCCAGCCGGCTACGTCCCACACCAGCTGCGGGTCTACCGCGACGTGGCCGTCGTCGTCGTAGGAGCGGTTCAGGCGAACCACGTGGAAGCGACTGTTCTCCCCTCCCTCGAAAAGGTGGTCATTGAGCACGAGGGGTGAGGCATCCCAGTCGTTGTTCCACAGTCTGGGCCCGGTGTCATCGGCGTCGAGACCCCACAACTCGGTGGGTCTCGCCCGGTCGATTGCAAGGATTCTCAACCTGTCATCGCGTGAACCCACGTACACGAGCGGGTATCCGTCGGGGTCCACGGTCACGGACCCCTTGATGATGTCGGCCGTGGCAAAGTCGGGAATGATCTTCTCGCCGGTCCGACCGTCGAGGAAGTGGACCCTGGCGTCGAAGGCCCCGAAGACGACCCAGGTGCGGCCCTGCCTCTCAAAGACCGCCGGTTGGCCGGTCCAACCCATGCCGCACCACTCCTGTTCAATCCCTGCGACACTCGACATTGAACACATCTGTGCCTCGGCCGGAAAACGCCAGGCCACAACCGGGTCAGTCGGCATCGGACCGCTGCCGTGCCAACGACGCGTCGGCGAACCCCTGAAGGTCAGCACTCCGGCCACGATGTCACCCCAGGGGTCACCCATCGATATCGGGTCAACCCATCCGTCGTAAGGGGCCCGAGAAACCGACGTAGCCACCGGGGTCGAGGTGGGAGGTGCCGGGGTGATGGTGGTCGGCGGCAGTGCCCCAACCGTGACCGCTGTCGGTGCCGCTGACAGAGGCGGAGGCTGGACCAGGGTGACCGTGCTGGCAGCGTTCTCCACAGGCGGAGTGGTCGAGGTCGGCCAGATCAGCGTTGTTCCCAGCAGCAGGGTGAACAAGGCAACGCCAACCGCAGACAACACCCACCGGGATCTGGTCATGTCAGGCAACCCGGCCCGGGCGCTCTGTCAGGCCTAAAGGTCGGTTCAGGCGATGTGCTCGGGCTCGTGGGGCCCAAGCGACAGTTGCTCGTCGTCGTACTCGTCGAGGTGGTCACGCTGGTCCCAGTCTGTGTCATCGGACGGGAACGCGTCGACCATGTCAGCACCGCCCCGGTCGCCGGCCGGAGACTCCGAGGTCGAAGGGTGACGGTCGACCCCGAGAAAGGCGCGGGCCAGCAGAGGCATCTCGGCCGGCTCGGACACGTCGGGCTTCTCAGGTCTGGCCAGGTCCAGGGGATGTACCGCTGCGTCGACTGACCGGACCGGTTGAGGAGTCCGAGCAGGCTCGTCACCGCGCTGAAGCGCTGTGACCGAAGCCTCCTGACGCGTGTCCTCACCACCCAAACCCGCCTCGGACTCTTCTGGAGGTGGCCGATCAGGGAATACCAGAAGGCTGGCATCGGAACGCTCGTCGATCAGGGCCCAACCCCTGGGTGCACGCATGCGGTCCAAATGGACTGCACAGAGGACAACCCGACCAGGGCCATCGACCTCGGCGAGGTCGCGAATAGTGAAGCTGAGTTCGACTGCGTTCATCTCGACCAGCACGGAGGCAGAGCCCGTGCAGGCGGACCGCATACACAGGTGCCGCATGACTGAAACGGTAGTTCCGCGGACCCGCCGGATCGGGGACACCCAGCGACCCGGCGACAGCCCCTGCGACCTTACCGGTCACCTGATGTAGGCGCCTCCCGAGACGGCAGCCTCCATCACGGCGCCAACGTCGACGACACGCGGGCCGTCACGCTGCACCGCCAGCACCGCGTAGGTTCCATCCGCCAGACGGCGCTTACGCTCGCCGTCGAAGGCCAACAGGACGGGCCCATCAACGCGGACCTCCTCGCCCAGATCCAGTCGGCGGATCTCAGCAAGACCGAGATTGTCGAAATGGCCGGGAGCGGTCGGCGCCCGCACGACAGTCGAACAGCCCTGCGCCGAACCGAACCTGAGCAACAGCCCGGCATCATCTGACGGAGATACCGGGTGCGCCCGGCCGCCGACGCCGGCGAAGCCGATTGACATCGGGTCCGCCCTGGTGAGGACCGCCAACACCAGCGTCTCCGGGTCGAACAGTTCGAACGAACCTACATAGGGATCGTCGACGGCGACAGCGTCGATCAGGGCCATGTCGTTGAACGGCGGTTCTGCACCCGGACCATCGACTGTGAGGCGAACCACCTTGGCGGGTACCGAGACCTCGTCGACGTCGCACACTCCGCAGGCCAGATGCCCTGCGGCCGAACCGGCGACCGTCGCCTCGACGAACACGGGAAAGGCGTTGTTAGTTCCCGTGGACACGGGGATCACGGGAATGTCGCGCCAGGCCCTCGCAGCGGCCCTGTTGGTTCCATCACCGCCCAGCACGACAACCACGGCGGCACCATCCTCCCTCATGGCGGAGACAGCCGAAACGGTGTCCTCCTCGGTGAAAACCCTCGGCTCGTCCACCCAGTCGAGGGTGATGCCCCGGATCGTCTCGGTGGCCCGCCGCACAATGCTGTGTGGGTCCTCCTGCACCACGAAACGGTCCGCTCCTGCCTCCACCGCACCCAGTACGACCCTGCGGACGACGTTGGCCTTGGCCTCGACGGTCACGTTGGCTGCCGCCGACACGGCCCGGCGCACATCGGTACCCGCCCGCGGGTTCACGACAATTCCAATGGGGGCAGATCCAGCCGGCACGGCCAACGACCGTACCGGCAGCCGCTGCTGGTCTCGTAGCGGGCCCCGCAATAGGTTCACCGTCAGATGATCGACGACACCGACAGGCTTGACACCGGCCCCGGGGCACGGCGGGAAGCGCTCAGGCAGAGACCCGACTACCCGAGGCTCGTCCTGATAGTGGCCCTGTTCGGTGCTGCGGCCGGGAGTTACCCGGTCACCGTGCTCTCGGCTTCGCTACCGACGATCGCTGAGAGCCTCGGTACCAGCGACAACACGATTACGTGGGTAATCGCCGCACCGCTGTTGGCCTTTGCGTTGGCGACCCCGATCGCCGGAAAGATGGGTGACCTCCACGGCCACCGACGTATCTACCTCTCGGGTTTCATGACCGGGTGCGTGCTGTCCTACGCGACCGCCCTGGCATGGGATGTGACGTCGCTCATCGTGCTCCGGACCCTCGCACAGACGGCGATCGCCGTTTCGGGGCCATCGGCGATGGCCATGATCCTCTCCATCTACCCGAAGCGGGATCGACCGCGTGCGCTTGGAATCTGGGCGGCCGTCGTGGCGCTCTCCCCCGCAATCGGTGTGGTCTCAGGAGGACCGCTCATCGAATGGGTCGGTTGGCGGGCCCTGTTCGTGGTGCAGGGCACAACGGTCGTAATCGCCCTCGTTGCGGCAATCCAGATCGTGCCGGAGACCCGGTCCCGCCCGGACACCCGCTTTGACATACCGGGATCGGTCCTCCTCGGTGCCAGCACCGCCAGCCTGCTCATCGCCATCAACAGGGGTCTCAACTCGGGCTGGGACAGCCCCCTCGTCCTCATCTGTCTCGCCGTCTCGCCCATCGCACTTATTGCCTTCGTCGGTGTCGAGCGACGCGTCGCCAACCCGTTGATCGCACCGCGGCTGTTGAGGCGACGGACGTTCATCCTCCCGATGGCCGCTCAGGCGGTCCTGCAGTCGGGGTACATGGGGGCCATGGTCATGGCCCCGTTTCTACTTGAGAGGCGTTGGGGATTTCGCCCGACGATCATCGGACTTCTGATGCTTCCGAGGCCCCTGGCGTTCGCCTTCTCGGCCCGGATCGGGGGAATCCACGACCCCCGCCACGGCGCCCGTCGAGTCGTGATGACAGGAATGTTCACCTTTGCCGCGGCGATGGTCCTGGCTGGGATCGGGGCTCAGCAGCGATGGCTTCCCGTGTTCATCCTGGGCGCAGCGGTGGCCGGCGCCGGAAGCGGCTATATCCGGCCGGCCGTCGCCAACTCGGTGACGCTCGCAGCCGGCGACGACGACCTCGGCATCGCCGGTGGGTCGCTGAACATGCTCCAACAGATCGGTGCAGCCGTAGGCATCACCGTGCTGACCTCGCTGATGGGTGACTCGGTGAGTGGAACCAGATTCCTGATGCTCCACCTACTGGCCGCTGCCCTCGCCATCGTGGCAGCCGGCCTGGCGTCAAGGATGGACGGAACTCGACTTCAGGAGTAGTCGTAGAAGCCCTTGCCGGTCTTGCGGCCCAGATGGCCGGCGGCGACCATGCGTCGCAGCAGTGCCGGAGGGGCATATGCAGGATCGCCGTACTCGGCCTGGAGGGTCTCGCCCACGAGGAGCATCGTGTCGAGGCCGATCAGGTCGCTGAGTGTCAGAGGGCCCATCGGGTGGCCCGCACCCAGGGTCATGCCCGTGTCGATGTCCTCGGCGGTGGCATGACCGTCCTCGAACATGCGCATGGCGCCGAGCAGGTACGGCACGAGCAGCATGTTCACCACGAAGCCGGCCCGGTCCTTGGCGGCTACGACGGTCTTGCCGAGCACGTCGGTGGCGAAGGCTGTGACCTGCTCGGTTACCGCTGCAGCAGTGCGCACCGAGGGAATGACCTCGACCAGTGCCATGACCGGCGCCGGGTTGAAGAAGTGGAGGCCCACCACGTGATCGGGCCGGTTGGTGGCCATTGCGATGTCGATGATGGGTATGGACGACGTGTTCGTGGCCAGGATCGCATCGGGCGAGGTAACCACGGAATCCAGTTCAGAGAAGATCGCAGCCTTCAGGTCGAACGACTCGACGACCGCCTCCACGACAAGGTCGCAGTCAGACAGGTCTGCCAGTTCTGTGGTGAACGTGAGGTTGTCGAGGATTGCCTGGTGGGCCGCCTCGTCGATCTTGCCGCGGTCAAGCGCCCGGCCGAGCGACCGCTCGATCCCGGACCGGCTCCTCTCCGCAGCCTCGGGGCTGACCTCGCGCACCACTGTCGCCAGGCCTGACCTGGCGGTGACCTCGGCTACGCCGCCGCCCATCTGTCCACCACCGACGATTCCAACTCGCTCGATTGCCACGGTTGCTCCCTCTGTCTGCTCTGCTGGTTCGGTCTTGCGGTCAGTCGCCGACGGTTACAGTCACCGACTCGATCACCACGTCGGTCAGCGGTCGGTCGCCGGGACCGGTGACCACGTTCTGAATGGCATCGGCGACCTCGAGGCCGACTATCACCTGTCCGAAGAGTGAGTAACTGGGTGGCAGGCCGACACCGCTGGCTCCGGTGACGATGAAGAACTGGCTTCCGTTGGTGTCGGGCCCGGCGTTGGCCATGGCGAGGGATCCGATCTCGTAGCGCCCCGGCGCAGGGAGTTCGTCTTCGAACTTGTAGCCGGGCCCACCCCTGCCGGTTCCCTCAGGATCGCCACCCTGGATCATGAAGCCGTTGATCACCCTGTGGAACACGATGCTGTCGTAGTACCGGCAACCTGCCAGGAACACGAAGTTGTTGACGGTCTGTGGGGCCCTCCTGGGATCCAGGTGGATAGTCATTGAACCCAGCGAGGTGACCATCTCGGCCGTGTACGTCCTGTCAGGGTCGATGGTCATCGGGGGCGGACCGTCAAAGGAGGTTCGACGCTCTCCAGATGAGTCGGCCGCGGGCGTATTGTCTGTCATTTGGATTCTCCAGTCTGGTGGGGCACCGAAACGACAGGTAATCGCAACCGGCACTTCTGACATGGAGAGGCTACGGGAAGTTTCGGGGGTCACCCCCGCACGCGCGGGGTCTGGTTAGGGTGCCGCGCATGGCACCGGTGCCGCACCTGAAGGGACACGGAACCCCTCAGGCGACCACTCACCCGGGCCCGTCGTCAGGACCTTCATCGCAGCCGATGCTCTCTGCGACCACCACCGTCGTGCCCGATCAGGTACCCGTCCACCACGTCACCCTCACCTGTGGGCGCTGTGAGGTGACCTGGCACGGACGTATGTCCGAACCGTGCTGGTCGTGTGGCGAACCGGGTCTACGCCCGGCAGGCACCACACTGGTCCACGACTGAGCCGTCTCAGCGCCGGGACATTACGCGCCAGGCGCCGGTCACAACTCCAGGGCCAGCATCTGCACCCGCTTTGACCCACCCTCGGTGTCCTGTTCGCCCACCGGCACAAAGCCGAATGCCTCATGGAAGGCCAGCGAGCGGTCGTTTCGGGGCAGGAGGTTCACCTCGGCGCACAGAACCGGATGGTTGTCCGCCGCCGACACGAACCCGGTGTACAGGGCCCTGCCTATTCCCGCTCCCCACGCATCGGGTGCCACCACAACGCGATCCACATAGATGAACCGCTCGTAGCGCTCGCTGAACCACCTGTAGTTGTCGCTCCGGTACCCGAGCCCCGGACCCTCCAGACCGATCAGGAACCCGGCGGGGTCACCGGAGTCTGAAGGGCATGCCACCAGGAAGGTGTGTGCGACTCCTGAAAACCAGGACAGATCATCGGCATCGAGGTGGTTGACCGCCGGTACAGCGTCGTTGTTCATGGCCAGCACGGTCGACAGATCGGCCTGTTCCACCGGTCTCAGTAACACCTCGGTCAACATCTAACCTCCCGATTCCGCGGATGGTTCTCCATGGACAAACACCTAGTCTGACGGCATGAGCGACCCGAGCGAAGCATCTGCACCAGGCACGAACCCGTCCAGCCCACCACCTGCGGCTGCAAGGATGGCAGAGGGCACGAAGGTCTACGGGGCAGGAGACACCGAGGTCCGGGCTCTCGACGGCGTCAGCGTCGGCTTCGAGGCAGGTCGCTTCACAGCGATAATGGGCCCGTCAGGATCCGGCAAGTCGACCCTCATGCACTGTGTTGCCGGCCTCGACGATCTGTCCTCAGGCAGCGTGTTCATCGGCGACACGGAACTGGGCAGCCTGTCCGACCGGGAGCTCACCCTCCTGCGTCGCGACCAGGTCGGCTTCATCTTCCAGTCCTTCAACCTGATCCCCACCCTCACCGCAGCCGAGAACCTGACCCTGCCTCTGGACCTGGCGGGCCGTAGGCCGGACCGCGACTGGATGGACAACCTCGTTTCCTCACTCGGTATCGGTGACCGCCTCCGCCACCGGCCCGACGAGCTGTCCGGAGGCCAGCAGCAGAGGGTTGCCATCGGTCGGGCGCTGGTCGGCAGGCCGTCAATCGTGTTTGCCGACGAACCCACCGGAAACCTGGACTCCACTACCGGCGGCGAGGTGCTGGACTTCCTTCGACAGGCTGTCGACGACCTGGAACAGACCATGGTCATGGTTACCCACGACGCCAACGCAGCGGCAACGGCAAACAGGGTCCTGTTCCTCGGCGACGGACAGATCGTCGCCGAAATGGCCGACCCCAGCGCCGACGCCATCCTGGACCGCGTAAAGCACCTCGCCGGCTGATGTTCCGCCTGACCCTGCGCAACATCAGCCGGCAGAAGCTCCGGTACGCACTGACCACCCTGGCGGTGGTTTTGGGCGTGGCGTTCCTGTCGACAGCGTTCTTCCTGACCGACCGTATCCGCGACACCTTCGACGAGCTGGCTGTCGAGATCACCGGCGACCTTGACCTCGAGATCAGGGCCTCGGTGGGCGACGGTGAAAGAGCCAACCGCCTCCCTGTCCCAGCTGACCTGACCCGATCCATCACCACCGACATACCCGGTGTCGCAGCCGTCGAGCCACGCATCAGGGCCTTCAACGTCGTTCCCATCTACATCGACGACGAGGGTGAGCCCGCAGCTGTCTCATCCAGCGGACCCAAGTTCGGGATGAACTTCTCCGGTGACGAGATGCTCAGCCAGCTCTACATCGCAGAGGGCCGCGCTCCGACCCGGACAGGCTCTCTTGCCGAACCTGACACCGTCGGTGAGTTCGTCCTCGACACCAAAACAGCCTCCACCTTCGAATTCGAGGTTGGGGAGAAATACGTCGTCAGTGCCACGGGTGGCAATCGGGAGTTCAGCCTCGTCGGCCTCGTGTATTTCGGGTCGCCCGACGAGAACAAGTCCCCCGGCGCAATCATCAGTGCCTTCGACGATGCCACAGCCCAGGAGTTCCTCGGGCGGGAGGGCCTCTACGACACGCTCGCCGTCTCGCTTACGAGCGACGCCGACGAGGAGGCCGTAATGGCCGACATCCAACAACGGCTCGACGCCGCGATGGACGTACTCCGCTCTGAACTACAGGCGCTCCCCGCGGAACAGTTGGCGATGCTGGCACCCTTCGCCGAAGCCCAGATAGAGGTGGTCACGGCCGCCGCCACCACCGAAGAGGACAGGGCCGACTTCGACCAGATCGTCTCGGTGCTGTCGAATGTCCTGTTGGCCTTCGCCATCATCGCCGTCGTGGTCAGCGCCTTCATCATCAACAACACGTTCTCAATCGTCCTGGGCCAGAGGGTGCGCGAGTTGGCCCTGCTCAGATCTCTGGGAGCAACCGGTCGCCAGGTCAGCAGGTCGGTCCGGCTCGAGGCAGTGGTAATCGGCGCCGTGGCAACCGTGCTCGGCCTCATCGGCGGCTACCTCCTGGCTGCATTCCTTCGATGGGTCCTTGTGACCATCAACTTCGGAAACCTCCCGGGGGCCATCCCGATCAGGCCCCGCACGATCATCGTGGCAGCCGTCGTCGGGGTAGGAGCGACCGTGCTGTCATCGCTGGGGCCGTCCCGACGGGTACGGAGCATCCCACCGGTCGCCGCCCTGCGTGACCAGGCCAGGCTCACCCCCACGAGCCTCCGTAGGAGAATCTGGGTAGGCAGCGGCGTGGCCCTGACCGGCGTGGCGTTGCTGGCGCTCGGCATGACCGCCGAGTTGGACACGCGCCCGCTTCTCCTGTCCCTCGGTGGCGGGGCACTTGGGACATTCATGGGCATCTACCTGCTCAGCCCGGCCGTGGCGCGCCCTCTGGCCAACCTGGTGGGCCGGCCCATCGAACGCGTCTACAAGGTGCCCGGCCGACTGGCCCGCGAGAACGCAGCCAGGGCCCCCAGGCGCACGGCCGCCACTGCTGCGGCCCTGACGGTGGGCCTTGCACTGGTCAGCCTGGCCGCCGTGGTGAGCGACTCCATGAAGGCGACGTTCGTGCAGGCGCTTGACGACAGCGTTGAGTCGGACCTGTTCATCTACACCAACGCCTTTGACCCCACTGCAGGCTTCTCCGGACAGCTCGCAGCCGACCTGGACCTCCTCGGAGCCGACAGGCACGATCTGGTCGAGTCCACGGTCCGCTACCGCTTCGGCCTTGGCGGACTCGAGGTCGACGGAATCGGCAGGGACATCGTGAGCGCCGACCTGGCGGTACTCGACGACCACATGGACCTGCAGGTGGTAGAGGGCTCAACCACCGGGTCAGCGGCTGTCGGCACCGACGGAACGGTCCTGGTACACGCAGACCCCGCTGAAGACCTGGCCCTTGGCATCGGCTCGACCGTAGATGGCATGTTCCCCGGTGGGCGACAGGCCACGTTCACGGTGGCGGCGATCATCGCCGACTCCTCAATGCTCGGTAACTGGGTGTTTGACACTGCAACCTTCGACCGGTTCCTTCCCGATGCCCCCGACAGCTTCGTGTCGGTCGTGTACGCACCGACGGCCGACATGGAAGAGGCAAGGACGGCTGTCGAGGAGATCACCGACGCCTACCCACAGCTGACCGTCGAGGACAAGGCCGAGCTCCGGGCATCGACCGAGGCTCAGCTGAACCAGCTGCTGGCAGTGATCACGGTGTTCCTGGGGTTGTCGCTGTTCATCGCCGTGTTGGGAATCACCAACACGTTGGCGCTGTCGATCTTCGAGCGGACCCGTGAGCTGGGCCTGCTCCGGGCCATCGGCATGACCCGACGCCAACTGCGCCGCATGATCAGGTGGGAGGCCGTGATCATCGCCCTGTTCGGAGGCCTGCTGGGGGTTGGTATGGGTGTGCTGTTCGGAATGGCGGCAATCGCCGCTATTCCGGAGACGTTCGTCGACATCGTGTCGATTCCGGTGCAGAGGCTTGGCTTCTACCTGCTGGTCTCGGGGGCGTTCGGCATGCTGGCGGCAATCTTCCCGGCCCGTCGGGCATCTCGCCTGAACGTGCTCGACGCAATCGGCTACGAGTAACCCCCCTCGGGCTCAGCCGAACCGGAGGGCTACCAGTACCAGCGCCAAGTTGTTGATGGTAAGCCCGACACCAACAAGCACGATGGTCCGGTTGAACTTCCTTAGAGCCAGATCACTCTTGGCATCAATCAACATGGGGCCAACTTCCACCCGGCTGACTCTAATACCGATTGCCTGTCGCCTCAGGTTGACAGAACCGGGGGCAACGGTTCGGTGTGGAGGATCGTGAGCCGCTTTGTGGCACGGGTGAGGGCCACGTAGAGGGCCCGCATCCCCTGGTCCTGCTCACGCACGATGCGCGCTGGTTCGACGACCAGGGCGGCATCCACCTCGAGACCCTTGACCAGCGACACCGGAACGACCGCCACCCGCTCGTCCAGACCCCTCCGGGTCGGTCGGCCGAACTCGATGCCCGCACCAACAAGGGCCTGTTCCACCTCGGCCACCTGTGAACGGGCGACGACAACGGCCAGGTTGCCCGTCTCGACGGCCTCCAGTTCGGCCAGAACCGCTGCTGCCAGATCGGCAGCCATGTCGACGGCCTTGACGAACCTGGGTGGGTCGCCGTCGGACCTAACCGACACTGGCGGAGCCAGATCTGGCGCCGCCTCGCTGAGCACCCGTGCGGCGAGGTCCATGAGAGGTGCAGGAATCCTGTAGCCGACGGTCAACTCATTGCGACGGGCCGGACGTCGGTCAGGGAGGTGGTCGAGGACGCTGTCCCAGTCGTGGTGTGCCCACGCACCGGTGGCCTGGGCAATGTCACCCACGACCGTCATCGAACCGTTGAGGGAACGACGGTCCAGCATGCGCAGGTCCATAGGTGACATGTCCTGGATCTCATCGACCACGATGTGCCCATAGGTGCGCACCGTGTCCTCCTCCCTGCGCCCGGGCCGCGGCCCCAGAACGGCTCGGGCCTCATCGAGCAGTGGGGCGTCAGAGGCGGACCAGAGGAGATCCTCGGGTGCCTGCTCCCTGGGCCTGTACAGGGAATCGACCTCTGCATCGGTAAGAGCCGGGTCAGCGGCACGGAGAAGCGCATGGGAACCGAAGAGGTCGTTCAGAAATTGAGCAGGTGTCAGAACCGGCCACATCCACTCAAGGGCCTCGCGTACCGCTATCTCACCACGTAGGCGCTCACGGAGGCCCTCGGGATCCAGGTCGCCGCGGCCACCCTCGGCCATCACCGCGAAGAACTCGGCCTCGACGAAGCGTCTGGCAGCGTTGTGAGTGCGAAAGCGGCGCCTGGCCTCGGTGACGATCGCCTCGGTGGCTGCAGCGGGAACCGTGAGCCACTGCAGGCCATGGCCAACGCGGACATCGTCACGAAGTGGCTGCTGGCGGGTGCGCGCCGCCCGGGCGACCATGCGGACCATTCGGAGGTCGCCCTTCAGGCGGGACACGTCCTCGTCGTCACGGGTGTCGGAGATACGCACACCGCCGACCATGTCCCCGAGGGTGGCGAGCTGCACCCCGGCCTCTCCGAGAGACGGGAGAACCTGCTCGATGTACGCGAGGAACAAACGGTTGGGTCCCACCACCAGCACACCCTGGCCCTCAAGCGGGAACCGGTGCGTGTAGAGAAGGTAGGCGGCCCGGTGGAGAGCAACGACCGTCTTGCCGGTTCCGGGGCCACCCTGAACAGCAAGCACACCCGGCAGAGGCGATCGGATGATCAGGTCCTGTTCGGCCTGGATCGTGCCGACTATGTCTCCAAGGCGACCTGTCCGGGCCGATTCGAGGGCTGCGATCAGGGCGCCCTCGCCGCGAAGTCCGCGGCCGTCATCGGCACGGAATCGCTCGAGGTCACCGAAGAGTTCATCTTCGAGGCCGACGATCGTGCGGCCCCGGCTAACGAAGTGGCGTCGACGCCGCAGGCCCATCGGCACAGGTCCGGTGGCGCGATAGAAGGCCTCTGCCACGGGTGCCCGCCAGTCGACCACGATCGGTTCCTGGTCATCGTCCCAGACTCCGACGCGGCCTATGTGGAAGCTGCCTTCGCCGACCTCTGGTTCCTGGTCGATCCGGCCAAATACGAGGGATGCGTCGCCGAGGTCCAGCTGCTCCAGACGGAGCGCCACGGAACCCCAGATGGCCTCGCGCTCGAACCTGGCCTGGTTGGTGCCACCGCTGCCGACCTCGACCATTGACACCAACTCGAGGGCACGGTCACGCGCCTCGTCGAGGCACCGGTATGCGTTGTCGACAAAGGCCTGTTCGGCCTCAAGTTCCGGATGGATCGCTACAACCTCCTGCACCGTGATCGGCCGCTACGGTCTCCCCGGAGGGCGCGTATCCCGAATTCGGCCGAAGATTGATTCTACAGCGCCTGTGACGGACCGAACCCGCGGGCGTATCTCAACCCGAGGGCAGGAAAACCCGGATTTACGTGCGACGATGACGGCAATGAGGTCCAACCCGTGACGAGCATCGGCCTTGTCCTGAGCGCTGGCGGCATGCACGCCGCCGCATTCCACGCCGGAGTGCTGGCTGCCATCTCGGAGGCCACCGCCTGGGATCCCCGCACTGCCGACGTCATTGTGGGCACCTCGGCCGGTGCATCAACTGCTGTCTCGCTGAGGGCCGGCCTCGCCGCCACGGACCTGGCAGCGAGTTGCACGGGTTCACCACTCAGCGCCGAGGGTCAGGACATCGCTGGGCGGGTCACCACCAGGCTCGATATTTCACCACCGGTCGACCGGACCGGTGCGTGGTGGCCGGCCAACCCGATGCTCCCCATCCGGGAGTTGCTCAGTTCCAGGAGGCCCAGACCCGTGGTGGCCATCGCCGGTGTCCTTCCCGAGGGGGCCGTTTCGGGTGCAACCATCGCTGAGCGCGCCGACCAGGTGCACCCCGGCCCGTGGCCCCGGGAGGCGACCTGGATCTGTGCCGTCGACCTCGATTCCGGTAAGCGGGTCGTGTTCGGCCGCGACGACGTCGACGCCGGGATCGGCGAGGCGGTACAGGCCTCGTCAGCGGTTCCAGGCCACCTCGCCCCCGTTGCCCTCGACGGCGACCGCTACGTTGACGGCGGCTCGCACTCGACCACCAACGCCGACCTGCTGTCCACGCTGGGGCTGGATCTGGTGGTCGTCTCCTCGTCGATGACCGCCGTTCCCAGCGCCTCGGCATGGCCCGACGGGCCGGCCGGTCGGGCATGGCACAGCCGAACACTCCGCCGCGAAGTCGAGGCGATCCGCTCCAGGAACACGCCCGTGCTGGTCGTACAGCCAACCGCCATCGACCTCGAGGTTCGCAACGGTGGCGACATGGACCGCGCCTCGATGGGCGACATCTGCGAGGGTGCGGCGCTGTCGGCCCGGGCATGCCTTTCACATCCACGCTCGGCCACGGCTCGTGGCCTCCTGGAACAGGCGGCGAAGAATGTGCCTCGGTAGCGTCGGCACGTGACCAGCACCGACCCGTTCCTTGCAGCCTGTCGGGGGCTTCCCCATGGCCGCACTCCGGTCTGGTTCATGAGGCAGGCCGGCAGGTCGCTGCCCGAGTACCGGGCTGTTCGAGGTGAGGGAAGCATTCTGGATGCCATAGCCGACCCTTCCCTAGCCGCCGAATTGACGCTCCAGCCGGTCCTCCGCTACGGCGTCGATGCTGCGATCCTCTATTCCGACATCGTGGTTCCGGTGAGCGCAGTCGGATTCGGCGTCGACGTAAGGCCCGGTGTCGGCCCGGTGGTGGAACAGCCCTTTGCCGACGAGTCAGACCTTGAGAGGCTCCGCCCGCTGGAACCCGAGACCGACACCCCGTATGTGCTCGAGGCCTTGAAGATCCTGGTCGACGAGTCTCCCGTGCCGGTGATCGGTTTTGCAGGGGCCCCGTTCACCGTGGCGTCCTATCTGATCGAGGGGTCACCCTCACGCACCTACGGACGCACGAAGGCCCTGATGTCCGGCAACCCCGACCTGTGGTTCAGGCTGATCGACCGCCTGGCGGACCTGGCGATCTCGTCGCTTCGTTCCCAGATCGACGGCGGTGCCGCAGCTGTGCAGCTGTTCGACAGTTGGGCCGGTGCCCTCAGCCCGGCTGCCTACGAGCGTTTCGTGCAACCGGCAACCAGGCGCGTCTTCGACGCCGTACCGGACGTGCCGCGCATCCACTTCGGGGTCGGAACCGGCGAGATCCTCCACCTCATGGCCGACACGGGCTGCGACGTTGTCGGTGTCGACTGGCGGATCCCCATCGACGTCGCCCGTGACCGCCTCGGCCCCGACACGGTGCTACAGGGCAACCTGGACCCTGCCGTATGCCTGGGGTCGATTGATGTGGTCGAGGCCGAGGTGGCAGACATCCTGCGTCGCAATGACGGGCATCCGGGCCATGTGTTCAACCTGGGCCACGGCGTCCTGCCGGAGACCGACCCGGCAGTGCTCGAACAGGTGGTCCACCAGGTGCACGAGATGTCACCCAATCTGAACAGCCTGCGGAATCACAGGATGACCTGATGAACACGGGAACAGGCAGACGTGTGGTTGTGATTGGCGCAGGAATTACCGGCCTCACCACCGCCCACAGGCTCATGGTCGACCGCCCGGGTCTTGAGGTAACGGTTCTGGAGGCAGCACCTGTGGCGGGCGGAAGGCTTGTAACGACGCCGTTTGCCGGACTTCCCGTCGACGAGGGCGCCGACTCATTCCTGACGCGCGTGCCGTGGGCCGCAGACCTGTGCGCCGAACTGGGCCTCTCTGACGAACTGGTCTCTCCCAGTGCACGGTCGGCGTCTCTCTGGCTCGATGAACAGTTGAGGCCGATTCCAACCGGCAGTGTCCTCGGGCTACCGCTCGACCCGGCAACGGTCCAGCCGGGCCTCCTCCCCGCGACCGACCTGGAGCGGCTGACAGGCCCCGGGATACCCGACCAACCCCTTCCCGCCGGCACAGGGCCGGCCGGTGACCTGAGCATCGGCGAGGTGATCAGGTCATGTGCCGGTCCCGGGGTCCTCGAACGGCTTGTCGATCCCCTGCTGGGTGGCGTCAACGCCGGCATGGCAGATGAGATGAGCTGCGCCCTGATGGCACCGCAGTTCCTCAGAGCGGCACGCAGTGACGAGGGGTTGCTGGCGACCCTCCGGCTTGCAGCCGCCGGAGCCGACCCGACCGCACCCGTCTTCAACACCCATCCGGCAGGCATGGCCCACCTGGTCGCAACGCTTGTCGAGCGCCTGGGTGAGCGCATACGGACAAACCAGCGCGTTCTCACCATTTCGGCCGTCGGGGACACCTGGCAGATAGGTCTCGACAGCGGAACCGAGATGGCGGACGCCGTAGTCGTGACCACCCCTGCGCCCGCAGCGGCCACACTCGTCGAGGCTGTCTGCCCCGTGGCCGCCACCACCCTCAGGGGGGTACGACACGCCTCGGTCTCCCTTGCGGCAGTCGCCTACCGACGCTCCGACCTGGAGGTGCCGGCCGACCAGAGCGGCTTCCTCGTTCCCAGGGGGTCTGACATGTTGATGACCGCCTGCTCGTTCGCCGGCAGCAAGTGGAGTCACCTCGACGATGGCGAGCACACGATCCTGCGGGTCTCGGCAGGACGTATCGACGACGACCGCTCCAGCCACATGGACGACGACACCCTCGTATCCACCCTGCGACGCGACCTGTCCACCACCCTCGGCGTCGAGGCTGATCCGACGGCTGTGCGCGTTACGCGCTGGCCCGACTCGCTGGCGCAGTTCCCGGTGGGCCACAGGCGCGAGATGGCCGAGATGCTCCTTGCCCTCAGCCACGACGCACCGGGGCTGTTTGTGACCGGTTCGGCCCACAACGGGGTCGGAATACCCACATGTGTCCGGTCAGGCAACGACGCGGCTGCGGCCGTCTCCGAACTCCTGGGCTGAGGCCCCACCACTTCTCTGATGTCTAGACCTCCGTCTCTGCGCACAGGGCTGACGGCAGTCGGCGCCGGCCTGCTCCTTGCGGCGGCAGTTCCACCGTGGGGTTGGTGGCCCACGGCGTTCGTCGGAATCGCCCTTCTGGATCAACTCGTCGCAGGGCAGCCGGCCATCGTCCGGTTCCGCCGTACGGTACTTGCCACCGCTGCATGGAGCCTTCCCGCAACCCTCTGGATGCTCGACCTGACACCACCCGGGTGGGTGTTCGCCGGGCTTCTCCATGCCACCTTCTTCGGCCTGGCGGCCTGTGTCGTCCCCTCGGGGCGCTGGCGCAGATTGGGCCTTGTCGGGTCTTTCACCGTCGCCGAGTTCGCCCGCTGGAGCGTGCCGTTCGGGGGTGTTCCGCTTGCAACCATCCCGATGGGCCAGGCAGCCGGTCCGCTGGCACCGGTCGTTCGCGTCGCAGGGTCGCTGCTCCTGGTTGCCGTTGTGGTGGCTCTAGGCCTGTCCCTAAGCGCCCTCATCGACGTGTGGAGGGGTGACCGACGATCCCTGCGAGCTGCGTTGGCCGGTTGTGGCGTCGTGTTCCTGGCCGCTGTTCTGGCAGCCGTGGCTCCGACAGGCCAGGTTGTCGGCAGCCTGAATCTGGCTGCAGTGCAGGGCGGCGGTCCGCAGCGCACAAGGGCGTCGCCGACCGGTGCGGCAGTCGTGTTCGCCAACCAGATGGCCGCATCCCGGCTCGTGGAGAGCCCCGTCGACGTGGTCCTCTGGCCCGAGAACGTCGTCAACCCGGCGCCCCTTCCCTCTTCGGGAAGCCGCCGCGCGGACAGGCTCTACCCCGACGATGCCGACCTGGCGCTCACAGCAGAGGCCCAGAGGCTCGGTGCGGTGCTGGTTCCGGGCTGGTTCCACCGCTCTCCGAGTGATCCGATGGCCAACGTCAACTACTCCACCGCCATCGAACCCGATGGCACCGTCGTGGACCGCTACGACAAGGTGCGAACCGTTCCCTTCGGCGAGTTCGTGCCGCTCCGGTGGATACTGGATCCCATCGCCGGCGACATCCTGCCGGCGCGTGATCTCCTTCCCGGAACCGGCGACGCGGTACTCGACACATCGGCAGGGCGCCTGGGCGTGACCATCTCATGGGAGGTCTTCTTCGATCATCGCACCCGTGACCCCGTTCTCGACGGGGCACAGGTCATGTTGAACCCGACAAACGGCGCCAGTTACTGGCTGACCCAGGTCCAGACCCAGCAGGTCGCCTCCAGCCGCCTACGGGCACTCGAGACCGGCCGCTGGATGGTCCAGGCCGCTCCTACGGGTTTCAGCGCCATCATCGATGCCGACGGGAGCCTCGTTGGGCGCACCGGCGTGGGCGAACAGGCGGTACTTCAGGGAACGGTCGAGCTCCGCGACGGCCTCACGTGGGCCACGAGGCTCGGTCCGGTTCCGATGCTGATTCTGTCTGTGCTGTTGGTGGCAGTGGCCCACTGCACCGCTCTCTGGCAGACTCCCAGTGTTGACCGCACCCACCGAAAGAGAGCCGATGCCACAGGTTGAGGCAAACGGCATCAGCATCGAGGTCGAGACCACCGGAGATCCCACCGATCCCGCGGTGATTCTCATCATGGGCCTCGGCTTCCAGTTGATCCACTGGACGGATGGCCTCGTCAACCAGTTGGCGGCACGTGGCTTTCACGTGATCCGGTTCGACAACCGCGATGTCGGCCTTTCCACCTGGTTCGACGACGAGCCCGATCCGAACATGGCGACTGTCTGGCTGCGCTCCAAGTTCGGCATCAGGCCGAAGGTCGCCTACACGCTTTCTGATATGGCCGATGACACCGCCGGAGTGCTCGACGCTCTCGGTATCGAGGCGGCCCACGTCGTGGGTGTCTCAATGGGGGGCATGATCGCCCAGCGTCTGGCCATCGAGCACCCGGACCGTGTCCTGTCCCTCTGCTCCTCCATGTCCAGCCCCGGGCAGCCGGTCGGTTCGGTCAGCCTCACGATGAAGTTGATGAGGATGGAACAGGACCCGGATTCCAGGGAGGGGCGGATCGGGGTTGGGATGGAGACGTTCCGCCTGATCGCCGGAAACGGTTTCGACCTCGACGAGGACCACCTGCTGGAGATGGCCACCGCCGCCGCTGACAGGGCGTGGCACCCGGTGGGGACCAACCGTCAGATGGCGGCGATCATGGCTGACGACGACCGCGTACCCGCACTGGCCGGGCTGAACGTTCCCACAACCGTGATCCACGGGACCGATGACCGGCTCATCCTGCCGAAGTGCGGTAGACGCACTGCCGACGCCGTGCCGGGTGCAGAGCTGGTCCTCATCGACGGCATGGGCCACGAGTGGCCCGAGGGAACCTGGCCGCAAATCCTCAACTCCATTACCGATCTGGTGGAGCGAACAGCCAGCTGAGCCTCAGACCACCGGCGGGGTGGCCACTAGCGCCCAGACCCGGTGGGGCGTGTGCACGTCGGGTCCCGGAAACCTCTGTGCCAGCATCTCGGCCAGGTCCCGGTCGAACGCCGTGGCATCCTCGGGTGGCAGGTTCACAATGCCCGCACTGGCTGCGATTCGACGGCGCCAGGCCGGCTCTGCATACACGACATCCAGGTCGAACCGGAAGGTGACGACCACCTTGAAGCCGACTCTGTCAAACAGGGGCAGGAGGCCCGGCTCGTAGTTGCGGATTCCCCCCAGGTCCCACGCCGGGTTGTAAGCCTCTATCAGGGCCTCGGTGGCTCCGGGGACGGTGTCGGGCAGTGGGAGCCAGTCGAAGCCGCAGACAGCGAACCTTGCGTCCGGTGCCAACAGGCGACCGACCTCGGTGATTGCCTCGTCCTGGCTGAACCAGTGCCAACTCTGCCCGGCGACTATTGAGTCGAACGACCTGTCAGGCAGGCCCGTCGACTCTGCCGGTGCCTCCACCCAGTCGACCTCGACACCATCAGCAAGAGCCATCTCGCCGGCGGCCTCCAACATCCGGGAGTCGACGTCGAGCCCGACGGCGGTGCAGCCACGGGCGGCCATCTGACGCGCGATGGTCCCGGTGCCGCACCCGAGGTCAAGTACCCGCTGGCCCGACAGGCCGATGCCGTGTGCCTCCAGGCGATCGAGGGTCTCTGGTGGAAAACCCTTCCGGTGGCGGACGTAGTCGACAGCAGCGGCCCCGAACCTGTCACCCGGCACCCCCGGCACGCTCAGACCTCGACCATGATCGTCGCAGGACCGTCGTTCACGAGGTCCACCGACATCTGGGCCCGGAAGCGTCCCGTTGCCACGACGATTCCCCGGTCCCTGAGACCCGAGACCACGCGTTCTACGAGCGGTTCAGCCTGCTCGGGACGGGCTGCGGCAAGCCAGGTGGGCCGGCGGCCCCTGCTGGCGTCGCCGTAGAGGGTGAACTGGCTCACTACAAGGACCTCGCCGCCAACGTCGGCGACAGACCGGTTCATCACACCATTGTCGTCGTCCATGATCCGGATTCCGGCCAGACGGTCGACGAGACGATCGGCTTCGCCATCGCTGTCATCGTGGGTGACGCCGACGAAGACGCACAGGCCGGCACCGATCGCGCCGACGACCTCTTCGTCAACGCTCACCGCCGCCCGCTCGACCCGTTGCACCAGCGCTCGCACGGACCGACCCTACCGGGGACCCACCGGACGGTCGGGCCCGGCAGGTCCCACCTGTTACCGGGTGGTAATCGCCCTGTACGCGGCCAGACTTGTCGGATGCCCGACCCCGCCACGCCCGACGACGGAGCACTGCGCATCGCCTACCTCGCGTACCGGGGAAAGCCCCACTGCGGGGGCCAGGGCGTCTACACGAGGCACCTCACGAAGGCCCTCACCGATCTGGGCCACCACGTCGAGGTTCTGGCCGGCCAGCCCTACCCCGAACTCGACGAGCGGGTCCCGATGGTGCGGCTTCCCAGCCTCGACCTCTACAACGACCACTTCCCGATGCGTAAGCCCCGCATCTGGGAGTTGAAGACCCGGTGGGACGTCGCAGAGGCCATGTCTTTCGCCACCGGCAACTTCTCAGAACCGATGGCGTTCAGCATGCGGGCCTGGGACCATCTACGGAAGCGCCGAGGGGACTTTGACCTGATCCACGACAACCAGTGCCTCGGCTGGGGCCTGCTGCTACTCCAGAACCGCGAGCAGTTTCCGGTCCTCTCCACGATCCACCACCCGATCACAGTCGACCGCCGACTCGAGATTCAACACGCCAGGTCACCGATCGAGAACGTGGGAAAGCGCCGCTGGTACTCCTTCACACGCATGCAGACGAGGGTGGCGAGCCGCATGGAGCGTGTCATGACGGTCTCCGAGTCGTCGAGGGGTGACATTGTCGCCGACCATGGCGTCTCCCCCGATCGCCTGCATGTGGTTCCAGTCGGCGTCGACCCCGAGCTGTTCCGGCCACTGGACCACGTCGAGCGGGTCCCGGGTCGGATCGTCACCACGGCGAGTGCCGATGTGGCCATGAAGGGCCTCAGGTTCCTCCTGGAGGCAGTGGCAAAGTTACGAACCGAACGTCAGGTCGAGCTGGTCATCATCGGAAAGCCGAGGGAGGACAGCGAGTCCACCGACACCTTTGAACGGCTGGGCCTCACCGACTGTGTCAGTTACGTGCACGGTGTGCCTGACGAACGCATCGTCGAGCTCTACAGCGAGGCCGAGCTGGCGGTGGTGCCGTCGCTCTACGAGGGCTTTTCGCTTCCAGCCATCGAGGCCATGTCATGTGGTGTACCGCTCGTGACCACCACCGGCGGCGCCCTTCCGGAGGTGACAGGCACCCACGCGGAGACCTGCTACCAGGTTCCACCGGGCGACTCCGACGCCCTCGCGGCCATGCTCCGAACGGCGCTGGACGACCCTGACGCCCGCGACCGGATCGGGGCCGCAGGCCGCCGCCGTGTTGTCGACAACTGGAGTTGGCGTCACACGGCCGTCCGAACCGTTGAGCAGTACCGGGCCCTTCTGGCCGGGCAGGACACCTGAGGAGCCTTGTCGTAATGCTCACCGTCGATTACGGACGTCTCGGCCTGAGGCCGGGCGACAGGGTCCTGGACCTTGGATGCGGTTTCGGCAGGCACGCCTACGAGGTTCTCCGTCGGGGTGCCGCCGTGGTGGCCTGTGACCTGGGGATCGACGAGTTGAGGCAGGTACGCGGCGTGGTGGCGGCCATGTACCTGGATGGCGAGATCCCCGAGAAGGTGTCGTTTGGAACCACCGCCGGTGACGCCACGTCGATGCCCTTTGACGACGATTCCTTCGACCACGTCATCGCCTCTGAGGTTCTCGAACACATCCACGACGACGACGGCGCTCTCACAGAGTTGACCAGGGTCCTGCGGCCCGGCGGAACCCTGGCGGCAACTGTGCCGGCGGCCCTGCCTGAGAGGATCTGCTGGGCTCTCTCCGACGACTACCACGCCCCCAACGTCATCGGTGGCCACGTCCGCATCTACCGACGCTCAGAACTCAACTCCAAGATGACCACCGCCGGTCTGGTGCCCGTCGGCTCACACCGTGCACACGCCCTCCACAGCCCATACTGGTGGCTGCGCTGCGCTGTCGGCCCGAACCAGCCGGTTGAGGACAGCCGGCTCGTCAGCCTCTACCACCGTCTGCTGACATGGGACATCGTGAAGGCGCCCAGGGTGACTCGGCTGACCGAATGCCTCCTCAACCCCGTACTCGGGAAGAGCCTCGTGATGTATGCAACCAAGCCGGTGTCCGCCGCAACCATCGGGGCGACAAGGCAGGCCGGGGAGTTGTCACATGTCCCTGCCTGAGGTCCCGGGGGTGCTGGACGTCGCCCAGGTGCATCGCACCGCTGCCGGCATCGCCGAATGGCAACTCCCCAACGGAATGATCCCCTGGTTCCCGGGCGGCCACGCCGACCCGTGGAACCACGTCGAGGCCGCAATGGCCCTCGCCGTGACCGGCCACCTCGATGAAGCCGAGGCCGCCTACCGCTGGTTGGCCGACTCACAACTCACCAACGGGGCCTGGCACCAGTACTACACGGCAGACGGTATCGAGGACCACAAGCACGACGCCAACGTCATCGCGTACGTGGCTACGGGTGCGTGGCACCACTGGCTGATGACCCACGACCGCGGATTCCTCGAGACGATGTGGCCGGTTGTGGAGCCCGCCATCGACTTCGTGCTGGACCTCCAGACAACCAGGGGTGAGATTCTCTGGGCACGTCACGCCGACGGCACCCCGTGGTCGTTCGCCCTGCTTACCGGCTCGGCCAGCATCTCCCACAGCCTCCGCTGCGCCATCGCAGTGGCCGAGAAACTGGGCCACGAACGACCCGACTGGGAACTCTCACTGGCCTACCTGGCACACACGGTGAGAACCAGGCCCGACGGTGCCTTTGCCCCGAAGGACCGGTGGGCGATGGACTGGTACTACCCGGTCCTCTCAGGAACCGTCGACGGAGCCGATGCCGTCTCACACCTGGCCGGACGCTATGACAAGTTCGTCATGGAGGGTCTCGGCGTGCGCTGTGTCAGCAACCGACCGTGGGTTACAGCCGCCGAGACCTGCGAGTGCGCAATCGCCCACCTGTTCGCCGGCGACCGCCTGACCGCTGAACAGATGTTTTCGTGGATCCAGACGATGCGCTGCGATGACGGCACCTACATGACAGGACTGGTCCACCCCGAGGAAGTGACCTTCCCCGACGGTGAGCGAACCACCTACTCGGCAGCAGCTGTGGTCCTGACCGCCGATGCCCTCTCAGGTGCCAGCCCGGCCTCGGGCCTGTTCACGGAACACACGGGGCTGCCTGACATCATCTCCACAGGGGCACCGGTACACGAGTCAGACTGAGGCTGGCGAGGCTCAGATGCCCCGGCCCGTCCTCTGGAGCCCGCGTAGCGAACCCGTTGCCGCCACCTCGGCAAAGGCACCCGACTCGAGGGCCCTGTTGTAGATCTCAAACGGTGGTCGACCGCCCTCGGCCGGGTCGCGAAACACGTCGTGGATCAGGAGGGTGCCGCCGAGGACCAGGTGGGGAACCCATCCCTCGTAGTCGGCGTGCGCCGGCTCGCTGCCGTGGCCGCCGTCGATGAACAGCAGCGCCAACGGGGTCGCCCACGAGGCGGCGACCGCCGGCGAGTCGCCGACCACTGCCACCACGGTCCTTTCGAGGGATGCCTCGTGGAGCGTCCGTCGAAACAATGGAAGGGTGTCCATCAGGCCGGTCGCCGGGTCGACCAGGTCGGGCTCGTGCCATTCCCAGCCCGGCTGGTTCTCCTCGGATCCGCGGTGGTGGTCGACTGAGTAGAGGATCCGACCACGTGTCTCGGCGGCTGCTCCGAGGTAGAGGGCTGACTTGCCGCAGTAGCTGCCGACCTCGAGGAACGGTCCGTCCACGGTGACCTCTGCTGCGTGGCGGTGTAGGGCCAGACCCTCATCGGTCGGCATGAAGCCCCTGGCCGCCTCAGCCCGGGTGATGAGATCCCGGAGGCGTTCGTCCACCGGCAGGTCCACCAGTCAGCCTGAGGTTTCGACCAGCTCGTCGTCGGACTGGTCTCCCCAGAGCAGGTGTTCGAGAACGGCGAAGCGGACCAGCCACAACATGCCGAAGGCGATTGCATTGGCCGCCTGCACGGCAATGGTCCTGTCGCTGAAGCTGTCGACGACGCCCACGAGGGCGGTCGAGAGGATCAGGCCCACGAACGCCAGCGACCAGAAGGGAACGATCTCGCCCATCTTGTGGTCGCCCTTGTTCTTCTCCCAGACGTAGTGGCGGCTGAGCAGGTAGGCCGGAATGCTCCCGACTGCGACCGCCACGGCGTTGGCTGCCATTCCGGACCAACCGAGTCGCCCGTAGAGGACCACCAGCAGGGTCTGACCCGTGAGAACGTTCACGACTGAGACCCCGGCGAAACGCATCAGCTTCTGGCCGTACTCGTGCCACAGGCGCGCAGGAAGCGCGATGATGCGGGGGATCATGACGAGGCAGCCTATCGGTGTGGTTGCAGTTGGGCCGTGCCTGTGGTCACGTACCGGATCAACCTAGGAGCTTCCGGGCCAGCCTCCTGGCCGCCATCATGGGCGATTCGGAGGCCTGAACGGGCTGCAGACCCTCGGTTGTAAGCGCCTCGTCGGCGGCACCGGCGAGCAGGTGCTCCAGGTGGGCCCGCACCTCGGCGATCCTGCGTTTCTCCCGGCGCTGACCAAGTTCACCCCCCTCACACAGAAGATCCAGGTGACCGGCGACAGCAGCAGCAAGCTCGCCGATCCCGTCTCCCTCTGTGGCCGTGGTCATCGTTATCGACGGCCTGCCGGTTCCAGGCCGGGTGATGGCCGTTGACAGGTCGAGCATCAGGTCCAGGTTCCGGCGGGCATCTGTGGCTCCGGGCCTGTCGGCCTTGTTGACCACGAACAGGTCGGCAACCTCAAGTAGGCCCGCCTTGTTGGCCTGGACGGCATCACCCCAGCCGGGAGCGACGACGACGACGGTCGTATCGGCGGCGGCGGTCACATCGACCTCCACCTGGCCCACACCGACAGTCTCCACCACGACCGGGTCGAAGCCGGCAGCGTCGAGCACCCTGACCGCCCCGGGGACCGCTAGCGCCAGACCTCCAGCATGCCCGCGGGTGGCCATGGAACGTATGAACACACCTGCCTCGGAGGCACCGCTCATACGCACCCGGTCTCCGAGGATCGCACCACCTGTCAGGGGCGACGACGGGTCAACGGCCAGCACGGCGGGCCGGCGGCCTGCCTCGGCCAGCAGCGTTGTCAGCGAGTTGGTGATGGTGGACTTGCCCGACCCGGGTGCACCGGTGATGCCCACCACGTGTGCTTCCCCGACATGGGCCTGGGTGGCCGACGCCACCTCGTCTGCCGGATCGCCGCCCCGCTCGACGAGGCTGAGGAGACGGGCAGTGGCCCTGCGGTCACCCGAGCGTGAGGCCCCGGCCAGTTCGGCAACTGCCGACGACCCGGCCCCGGGTTCAGGTGCTTCCATCTCGACCTGCCGCTGACCTGACAGTGGTGACGACCTCTTCGACGGATGCGCCGGGTCCGAGCACCGCGGCGACCCCGGCAGCCTCCAGCTCTGGAAGGTCGGCGTCGGGCACGATGCCACCGATCACGACCGGTACGGCCAGACCCGCCTCGCCAAGTGCCTTGACTATCAGAGGCCCGAGGGTGAGGTGTCCGGCGTTGTGCATGGAGATTCCGACAACGTCGGCGTCCTCCTGTTCGACAGCGGCGACGATGTTGTCGGTGGTCTGGCGGAGCCCCAGGTAGACGACCTCCATTCCAGCATCGCGGAGCATTCGTGCCACCACCTTGAGCCCGCGGTCGTGGCCGTCCAACCCCAGTTTGGCGAGAACCACCCTGATCGGGAGTCCGGTGTCGACCATCAGACGACCGCCGTCTCCACGTAGGTGCCGAACACTCCCTCGAGTGCCTCGACGATCTCGCCGACGGTGGTGCGTGCCCTGACAGCTGCGATGAGGGAGGGCATCAGGTTGGCCTCGGGATCTGTTGCATCGGCAACAACCCGCCTCAGGGATGCCGTGACCGCTGCGCTGTCGCGCCTCGACCGTACGGTGGCCAGGCGGGCCAGTTGGTCGTCTTCGGTCTCCTGACCGACCCTCAGCAACTCGGCTCCAGGCGAGCCGTTGCCCTCGGTGTATGCGTTGACCCCGACCACGATTCGCTCACCGGCGTTGACTTCACGTTCGAAGCGGTAGGCCGACTCGGCGATCTCACCCATGAACCAGCCACTCTGGATGCCCTCGTGGACTCCCTCCAGGATCGACCCGCCGCCGATCTCGTCAAGGTGGGCAAAGACCTCCTCGGCACGTCGCTCGACCTCGTCTGTCATCCACTCCACGTAGGCCGAGCCCCCCAGTGGGTCGGCTACCCCGGTCACTCCCGTCTCGTGGGCGATGACCTGCTGGGTTCGCAGGGCGGTACGTGCGGCGGCTTCACTTGGCAGCGCCAGGGCCTCGTCGTGGCTGTCCGTGTGAAGGCTCTGGGTGCCACCCAGCACGCCTGCAAGAGCCTGGATGGCCACGCGGGCGATGTTGGTCTCAGGCTGTTGTGCAGTGAGGGACACTCCTGCTGTCTGGGTGTGGAAGCGCAGCTTGAGGCTGCGCTCGTCGACTGCGCCGTAGCGGTCACGCAGCCATCTGGCCCAGATTCGTCGGGCAGCCCTGAACTTGCCGATCTCCTCGAAGAAGTCGACGTGGCTGTTGAAGAAGAAGCTGAGGCGTGGTGCAAAGGCGTCTACGTCGAGGCCGGCTGCGACGGCGGCCTCGACGTATGCGAAACCGTTGGCGAGGGTGAACGCCAGTTCCTGAACGGCCGTGGAGCCGGCCTCCCTGATGTGGTAGCCAGAGACCGAGACCGGGTTCCAGCGGGGCATCTCGGCGGCGGTGAACCGGATCACGTCGGTGACGAGCCGCACAGAGGGCCGGGGCGGGAAGATGTACTCCTTTTGGGCCTGGTACTCCTTGAGGATGTCGTTCTGGAGGGTTCCGGCCAACTGCCCCCTTTCGACACCTCCCTGTTCAGCGACCACCACGTACATGGCCAGCACGATCGCGGCCGGCCCGTTGATGGTCATCGAGGTGGATACCCCACCAAGGTCGATGTCGGCGAAGAGGTCTGCCATGTCCTCGACGGTGTCGACGGCCACTCCGGCCCGGCCGACCTCGCCGAGCGACCAGGGGTGGTCCGAATCCCGGCCCATGAGGGTGGGCATGTCAAATGCGGTGGATAGGCCCGTGCTGCCGGAGCGGAGCAGTTCCCTGAAGCGGCCGTTGGTGTCGGTGGCCGTGCCGAACCCGGCGAACATGCGCATCGTCCACAGGCGGGACCGGTACATGTCGGAGTGCACACCCCGGGTGTAGGGGTACTCCCCCGGTAGCGGTCCTTCGCCGTAGACCGGCGAGAGGGGAATGCCCGACAGCGTTGAACGGGGGTCATCCATGCCTACACCCTAACTATGGCCCAGAATCCCCACCCCACCGGTCGCCGGCACCTCGTGTGTGCAGCGTGGCCGTAGGGTCAGGGCCATGGTCGTTACCACGTTTGTAGCCATTGGAGTGCTGGTGGTGGGCCTGCTTGTCGGCTGGCCGGTTCTGGCAGCGCTTTCGGCAATCTTCGTGACCGTTCAACTGATGATGATCGGTGCCCGGGCCGCCGTCGACCGCAACGACAGGCGCCTCGCAGCGCGCCTGGCCGAACGCCAGGAGGCCCACGGCGACGAGGCCTAGACACCAACCCGGGGGCGCCTGACGGTGCGGCCGGCGCTGGTGAGCCGCTACCGTTCCCGTGGGCACCGAGAGCCGGGGAGATCTCCGGCCCGTGCCGACCCACCACGATGAACAGCCCCCACACAGACCCCTTCTTGCTGGCCGACGAGGCCGCAGCCGCCCTTGCCGAACGCACAGGGCAGGCGACCCATGACGCCGTAGTTATTCTGGGCTCTGGTTGGGCGGCGGCAGCCGACGGCCTGGGTGAGGTCCTGGCCGATGTGGCTCTCGATGACCTCCCTGGCTTTCCGGCGCCTACCGTTGCCGGGCACCGCAACAGCGCCCTGTCGGTCAAGGTGGGCGACACCACGACCCTTGTACTCGGAGGCCGCAGCCACCTCTACGAGGGCCACCCGGTATCCACGGTCGTGCACGGGGTGCGCACCGCAATCGCGGCCGGTTGCAGGGTGGCGATTCTCACAAACGCCGCAGGAGGCCTCAACCCTGCGTGGCCTGTCGGCCAGCCGGTGGTCCTGTGCGACCAGCTGAACCTGACCGGTACATCACCCATGGCCGGACCACCTCCGCCATCCGACAGGCCGGCCCGCTTCGTCGACCTGACCGAGGCCTACTCCATGAGGCTGAGGAAGCTCGCACACGAGGTGGACGGTTCGCTGCCCGAGGGCATCTACGCGGGCCTGCTCGGCGGCGCCTACGAGACCCCGGCCGAGGTGCGGATGCTCGGTGGCCTTGGTGCAGACCTTGTTGGCATGTCGACGGTGCTCGAGACCATCGCCGCAAGGCACCTCGGAACCGAGGTGCTCGGAATCTCCCTCGTGACCAACGCCGCTGCCGGAATGGGCAATGAGAACCTGGACCACGCCGAGGTCCTGGAGGCCGCCAGGGCAGCGGGACCCCGCATGCTGGCACTCCTCCGCGGCGTGCTGGAGAGGCTGTGAGGACGGTCGCCGCCACAGACCACTCGGCTGACACCGCACGGAGATGGCTGCAGGTGGACCCCGACCCGGACACGCGTACCGAGACCGAGGCGCTGCTGGCAGGTGCAGAGGACGCCGTACAGGAGCGCTTCGGAGACAGGCTGGTGTTCGGCACGGCTGGCCTCAGGGGAGCGCTGGGCGCAGGCCCGATGCGGATGAACCGTGTGATGGTACGGATGACTGCCGCAGCCGTAGCCAGACACCTGCTGGCCGGTAATGGCCTGAACGGCGCCCCGGCCGACTCCGAAACGACACCCGTGGTTGTCGTCTGCTTTGACGCACGTCACATGAGCGACGTGTTCGCCGAGGACACGGTGAGGGTGCTTGCAGCCCGGGGGGTCGCGAGCATCCTGCTCCCGGGGCCACTTCCGACTCCTGTGCTGGCATTCACCCTGCGCGACCTGGGGGCTGACGCCGGGATCATGGTCACGGCCAGCCATAACCCACGTGCCGACAACGGCTACAAGGTCTACTGGTCAGATGGTGCCCAGATCATCTCTCCGATCGACTCCGAGATTTCGGCCCTGATCGATGAGGCACCCCTGCCCACCGACAACGACCTCGCCGATGCGGACAGCCCTCTCATCAGGCGGGCTGGGCAGGAAGAGGTTCTTCGCTACGTCGAGGCGACAGCCTCGGTCGTACAGACCGATTCGCCACGGTGCCTCTCTGTCGTCTACACGCCTCTGCACGGGGTGGGCCGTGCCACCTTGCTCGGGGTCTTTGAGAATGCAGGCTTCAACGAACCCATGGTGGTCCCCGAACAGGGTGACCCCGACCCCGACTTCCCGACCGTGGAGTACCCGAACCCCGAGGTACCCGGTGCCCTGGACCTGGCCATTGCCCTGGCGGCCGACGCCGGTGCCGACATCGTGCTCGCCAACGACCCCGATGCCGACCGCCTTGCCGTTGCGGTCCCCGACGGGTCGTCCTGGCGCACCCTCACCGGCGACGACGTCGGAGTGCTCCTCGCCGACCATGTGCTCACCGGGGGCTCTGGCCACAACCGCCTCGTCGCCACCACCGTGGTCTCCTCCAGGATGCTCGAGTCGATCGCGGCCCACCATGGAGTACGCCACGCCGAGACCCTCACGGGCTTCAAGTGGATTGTCAGGCCCGGCCTGCTCGACCCGTCAGCCGACTTCGTGTTCGGGTACGAGGAGGCAGCCGGATTCGCCGTGGGTGGCCTCGTACGAGACAAGGACGGAATCACTGCAGCCCTGGCATTCGCCGAGTTGGCCGCAACCGAAAAAGCCGCAGGCAGAACCGTCATCGACCGACTACACGACCTGTGGCAGCGCCACGGACTGCACAGGACCGGCCTGCGGACCATTCGCTTCAACGGGCCCGACGCAGTGTCACGGATGGCAGGGCTGATGGACAACCTTCGGACCAATCCTCCCGAAACCATGTCGGGAATGCGTGTGATGTCGGTAACCGACCTGGCCGAACCCGGTTCGGTGCTGCCGCCGACAGACACCATCGTCTTCAACCTGGACGGTGGACGCCTCGTGGTCCGACCCAGCGGAACCGAGCCGATGCTGAAGGCCTACGCCGAAGTGATCGACACCTCTCCAGATGACGACCTCGCTGAGGCCGAGGCGGCCGCGACCCGCCTCTTGGACCACCTGTTGGACGGCGCAGGCCTCATGTTGACAGGGGCGGTCACATGACGGCCTCGACCGTGTTTGTTCCGACCAAGGGCGGTGGCCCCGTGAGCACGACACCTGTCGACGCTGTCTCTCTCGAGGCACGGGCCGCTGCCCTGTGCACACGGTCGATCAAGACCACCAGCAAGCGGTCGGCCCTCCACACCACGATCAGGTGCATCGACCTGACCACCCTCGAGGGCACCGACACCCCGGGCAAGGTGGCGTCACTGTGCCAGAAGGCGGTCAGGCCCGACCCGGCCAACCCGGTGATTCCGTCGGTGGCTGCGGTGTGCGTCTACCCGGAGATGGTGGAACACGCCGTGGCGGCCGTAGCCGGTACCGGCGTAGCGGTGGCAAGCGTGGCCGGTGCATTCCCGGCGGGCATGTCCGCGCCGGCCGTGAGGGTCGCCGACATCGCCGATGCCGTGGGGCGGGGAGCCGATGAGATCGACATCGTCTTGAACCGTTCTGCGTTCATGTCGGGCGACCTGGGGCGTGCCCACGACGAGATCGCCGCCGCCAAGGAGGCCTGCGGTGCAGCGCACCTGAAGGTCATCCTGGAGACCGGCGAGCTGGGCTCATACGACCAGGTCCGGCGGGCTTCGATGCTTGCAATGGCCGCAGGCGCCGACTTCATCAAGACGTCCACGGGCAAGATCCCGAAGGCTGCCACACATCCCATGGTGCTCAACATGGCCGAGGCAATCCGCGACTACGCGGACCAGACCGGTGTGGTCGTGGGCCTCAAGGGAGCCGGTGGAATCCGTACCGCCAAGCAGGCGTGGCACCATCTGGTGATCGTCGGTGAGACCCTCGGTACCGAATGGCTGACCCCGGACCTGTTCCGTCTGGGAGCCTCCAGCCTGCTCAACGATGTCCTCATGCAGATCCAGAAACTCGACACAGGCCGTTACAGCGGCCCCGACTACGTCACGGTGGACTGAGACCATGGCCCCAACAGACAACCCTCACGAGCCGTTCGGCATCGACTACGCCCCGGCGCCGGAATCCACTGCGGTAGTCAACATCGCCAAGACCTACGGCCACTTCATCAACGGCGACTTCGTCGAACCGTCCTCCGGGGCCACGTTCCCGACCGTCAATCCGGCCACCGAGACACACCTGGCGAACATCGCCGACGGCTCAGCCGAGGACGTCGATCGTGCCGTAGCTGCTGCACGCGCCGCCTTCGAGGGACCCTGGGGCCAGATGCCGGGGAGCGAGAGGGGTAAGTACCTGTTCCGGATCGCCCGCCAACTCCAGGAGCGTTCCCGTGAGTTCGCCGTGCTCGAGACCATGGACGGCGGCAAGCCGATCAAGGAGAGCCGGGACCTGGACCTTCCGTTGTCGGCAGCATGGTTCTTCTACTACGCAGGCTGGGCCGACAAGTTGGAGTACGCGTTCCCCAACAGGTCAGTAGCCCCCCACGGGGTGGCGGGCCAGATCGTGCCGTGGAACTTCCCGCTCATGATGGCCGCCTGGAAGTTGGCACCGGCCCTCACCGCCGGCAACACGGTGGTCCTCAAGCCTGCAGAGACCACACCGCTGACAGCCCTCCTGTTAGCCGACGTGTTGCAGAACATTGATCTGCCGCCCGGGGTTGTGAACATCGTGACCGGTGCGGGCGCCACGGGCGCAGCCATCGTCGACCACCGCGGAATCGACAAGCTGGCCTTCACCGGGTCGACCGAGGTCGGCAAGGCCATCCAGCGGGCCGCTTCAGCCCGACGGATCCCCCTCACCCTTGAACTTGGCGGCAAGGCAGCCCACATCGTGTTCGAGGACTCGGCAATCGACCAGGCGGTCGAAGGCGTGGTGACCGGCATCTACTCCAACCAGGGCCACGTCTGCTGCGCCGGCTCGCGCCTTCTCGTCGAGGAATCGATTGCCGACAGCTTCGTCGAGCGCCTGAGGCGCCGGATCTCGACGTTGCGCCTGGGTGACCCACTCGACAAGAACACCGACGTGGGGGCGATCAACTCGGCCGACCAGCTGCAACGCATCACAGACATGGTCGCAACCGGGGTTTCTGAGGGTGCCGACCTCTTCCAGCCCGAGTGCGACCTGCCCGACAAGGGCTACTGGTTCCCACCATCGGTGTTCACCGGGGTGCAGCAGAGCCACACGGTTGCCCGCGAGGAGATCTTCGGACCCGTGCTCACCGTCCAGACCTTCCGCACCGCCGAGGAGGCTGTGGAGAAGGCCAACAACACCCCCTACGGCCTCTCGGCCGGCATCTGGACCGAGAAGGGCTCCAAGATCCTCTGGATGACCGAGAAGCTGCGAGCGGGCGTGGTGTGGGCCAACACCTACAACCAGTTCGACCCGGCCAGTCCCTTCGGCGGCTACAAGGAAAGCGGCTTCGGCCGCGAGGGTGGCATGCACGGCCTGGCGCCGTACCTGCACGAACGAGCCGACCTAACGGGGGGAGGTGCGTGATGGCCGAGCACATGCCGGTCGACAAGACCTTCAAGCTGTTCATCGGTGGGGTGTTCCCCCGCTCGGAGTCGGGAAGGACGTTCCAGGTCCACTCAGCCGACGGGGACCTGCTGGCCAACGCAGCCCAGGCTTCCCGCAAGGACCTACGCGAAGCAGTCCGGGCGGCACGCAGTGCCCAGGCCGGATGGGCCGACCGGACCGCCTACAACCGCGGCCAGGTTCTCTACCGGGTGGCCGAGGTCATGGAATCCCGAAGGGCCGAGTTCACCTCGGTGCTGATCGACATGGGCCACTCCCCGGGTGATGCCACAGCCGAGGTTGACCGGTCAATCGACCGCTGGGTCTGGTATGCGGGGTGGGCCGACAAGCTCCACCACGTGCTCGGCACGGTCAACCCGGTCGTAGGCCCCTACTTCAACTTCACCTTCCCGGAGCCGACCGGCGTGGTGGTCGTTGCTGCACCCGATGACCCGCCGCTGCTCGGCCTGCTCTCACGAATCGCCCCGGTGGTCGTCTCGGGCAACACGGCAGTGGTGGCCACCGGAGGTCCCTCGACTCTGGCAGCTGTGACTCTGGCAGAGGTTCTCGCGACCTCGGACGTGCCGGGTGGGGTGGTCAACATCCTCACAGGCGAGAAGGGCGAACTGCTGCCGTGGGCCCTGGGCCACATGGACGTCAACTCTGTGGACCTGACCGGTGCACCTGACGGCCTCGAGGATGAGGCTGTGGCTGCGGCCGCCGACAACGTGAAGCGCATCGTGAGGGCCGACCCCGCAGGTGCCAGCCCGTACATGATCGGCGACTTCCTGGAGATGAAGACCGTCTGGCACCCGATCGGGCGCTGAGGCGGCGTCAGGCCCCTATCCGGTCTACAACCAGCGGCATCGGGGCGGGCGCCTCATCGACCACGTCAATGGCACCGTCGAGGGCGTGACGGGCACCGGCGAACAGCTCAGGATCTTCTGCATGCAGTTCCAGGATCGGTTGACCGGCCTCTACGACATCGCCGGGCTTAGCCAGGCAGACAACACCCGCTGAAGCGCTCACGGTGTCCTCCTTGCGGGCCCGGCCCGCACCCAGGCGCCACGCTGCAATCCCTACCGACAGGCAGTCGAGGCGACCCAGCCAGCCGGCCTCGTCTGCCGTGACCACCTCAACGTGTGGCGCGGTCGGCAGGTCGACTGACAGGTCACCTCCCTGTGCGACGACCATCTCCTCGAACACCTCGCGGGGCCGACCAGATGCCAGGACCGCCGCCGGGTCGGCATCCAGGCCTGCCAGGGCGACCATCTCGTCTGCCAGGGCCAGAGTGACCTCGACGAGGTCGGCGGGACCGCCTCCCTCGAGGACCTCGAGGCTCTCGACCACCTCCAGGGCGTTTCCGGCAGTGCGGCCAAGGACGGTGTGCATGGCCGTGATCAGGGCGACGGTTCGTACCCCGTTGCCCTCCCCCAGGCCGACCATCGTGCGCGCCAGATCCCTGGCCCGGTCCAGTTCGGGCATGAACGCACCGGAACCGAACTTGACGTCGAGCACCAGCGACTCGGTTCCCTCCGCGATCTTCTTGGACATGATGGAGCTGGCGATCAGCGGAACGGAGTCGACGGTGGCTGTCACGTCGCGCAGTGCGTAGAGGCGACGGTCGGCGGGGCTGATGTCCTCTGTGGCGCCGGCTATCACGCCCCCCACACGGCGCATCTGGTCGACCATCTCGTCGACGCTCAGCGACGCCCTCCACCCGGAGATCGCCTCCATCTTGTCGAGCGTGCCACCACTGTGGCCGAGGCCCCTGCCCGACAGCTGTGGGACCGCTGCACCACATGCGGCCACAAGGGGAACGAGGATCAGCGAGACCTTGTCTCCGACACCTCCGGTGGAGTGCTTGTCGACCGTGGGCATTCCCACTCCACCGAGGTCCAGGCGACTCCCGGAGTCGACCATTGCTCCGGTCCAGACGGCCAACTCGTCGGGCTCCATGCCACGAAAGAAGATGGCCATCGCGAGTGCCGCGGCCTGTTCGTCGGCGATGACCCCACCGGCGGCGTAGTTGTGGATGAACCACGTGATCTGTTCGTCGCTGAGGCGGTGGTCGTCTCGCTTGGCCCTGATGATCTCGACGGTGTCCACGGTTCAGTCCGAGGTGAGGTCTTCTGGGGAGAACGGATCGGCGAGGAGTTCGACGATGGTGCGGGGTCCGTTGTGGCCGTCGACCAGCAGGTCGGTGCCTCCGGCCTCAAGCAGGAGTTGCCGACACCGGCCACAGGGAGCGAGCGGTTCACCCTCGGGGTTGGTGGCGACCACGGCCACGAGGCGACCACCACCTGTCAGGTGCAGGTCTGAGACCATGCCGCACTCGGCACACAGGGTGAGGCCGTAGGAGGCGTTCTCGACGTTGCAGCCCGAGACGATGCGGCCGTCGTCTGTAAGGCCGGCTGCACCCACCGGGAAGCGAGAATACGGGGCGTAGGCGTTGGCAGCGGCTTCGGCAGCCACCGAGCGAAGTGCCCGCCAGTCGACGTCAGTTTCAGCGTCCATCCCACCATGTTGCCCCATTCGACAGGGAATGCACAGGATTCGAGCCCAGGAGGAGCCTCCTGGGTGGCGCTACGGCTTCAGGCGGTAGACGTTGGTATCACGCTGTTCGAAGCCGAGGCGACTGTAGAGGCGGTTGGCGGCCTCCCGTGACGGGCGGGACGTCAGGTCCACGGTCCCGGCACCGGCCTCGCTGGCACGCTGGATGGCGGCCCGGTTGAGGGCCTCGCCTACGCCTCGGCCACGGACTGCCTCGTCTACGACGACGTCCTCGATCCAGGCCCGTACACCTGTCGGGATGCGGAAGACCACGAGCGTCATTGCCCCCAGGATCTCACCGTGTTCCTCAGCCAGGAGAAGGATCGATGCCTCCGAGTCCACGATCGTGGCGAGCTCTCCACGGTCTGGAGCGGGATTGGAGTTTGACAACTGTGGAACAAGCCGGGCCATCGCCTCCACGAGGGCGTCGTCCACCTCGGTGGCTTCACGAATCTCGATCATCGAATCATCCATCCGGGCAGATTGTAGGAGGCCCCGGCCTGCCAACCGGATCGCCCACCTGCCGGGCGCGTGCTGCACCGGCCACCGGTAGCCTCCGATGATGGTTGGCTCTCCGGCACCCCACCTGCACTGGACCGACGCAGCGAGGATCAACGACCTCGAATCGCCGATTCTTATTGCAGCCTTCGAAGGCTGGAACGACGCCGGTGAGGCGTCGTCAACAGCTGCCCGCTACGTGCGCGACCACTTCGAATCGGTTGAGGTGGCATCAATCGACGCAGAGGACTTCTTCGACTTCACCGTGGCCCGACCGAGCGTCCACCTCGATGACGACGGACGTCGCCACATCGCCTGGCCCTCCACGAGCGTGTACGCCGCCCACATCCCGGGAACCGGGCACGACTTGGTCGTCCTCACAGGCCACGAGCCACAGTTGCGCTGGCGGACCTTTGTCGACCACGTGGTCACAACAGCCAACGAGGTCGGCGCCAGCCTTGCCGTCACCCTCGGTGCACTCCTGACCGACATTCCCCACACGCGACCCGTGCAGGTGTACGGAACCTCCGACGACGAGGCGATCGCCGAGCACCTGAGCCTCTCGCCATCGACCTACGAGGGGCCAACGGGCATAGTCGGTGTTCTGGGAACCGGCCTTCGGGCAGCCGGGATACCAACCGCTTCCCTGTGGGCGAGCGTTCCGGCCTATGTGTCGAGCGCCCCCTCCCCCAAGGCCGCCCTGGCACTGGTCGAGAGCCTCGGCACGGTGCTGGGAACGACCATCCCCTGTACCGACCTCGAGATAGCTGCCGCTGCCTACGAGCGCCAGGTAAGCGAACTGGTAGCCGAGGACGACGACACCGCTGAGTACGTCGAGCGCCTGGAGGTGGACTTCGACGAGGAACCCGACGACAACCCGGATCGCCTGGTGGCCGACATCGAGGACTTCCTGCGAAACCAGCCCGGTAAGCCCTGACCGTCAGGCCGACTCATCTTCCCGCCACGGTGGGTCACGGGGCGCATCGAAGCGAACATCGACGTGCTCGCCGCGGATGGCCCTGAATGCCTCGTCAGCCCACTCGTCGGGCAGGATCGTGTCATCGGGGAGGCTGCCCTCGGCGAAGAACCCGACGTCGCGGCACTCGAGCGGGTGCGCCTTCAACTCGCCACCCGTCATGCGGCAGTGGAATACCAGCGAATAGAGCGGGATACCGGTGAAGCCCAACCGGAAGCCGTCCAGGATGGCGATGGGCCTGACCACCTCACAGTGAATGCCGGTCTCTTCGTGGACCTCCTTGATGACGACCTCGGCAGGCGAGTAACCGACGTCGGCCCAACCGGTCGGGTAGAGCCACAGCCCGGACTCGGCCCGCTGCACGAGCAGCAGTTCTCCGTCGTCGTTTCCGACCACCGCCGCCACCGTCGACTTGGGTGTTACGTAACCGGGAACCCCGTCGCCAACCGACGCCAGCCACCCGTCCATCAGCTCACCGACGTCTGGGGCGGCTCCACCCGATTCGGCCCGGACGCGGATATCGGCAGCAACCTTGAGTACCTCCTCGAAGCGCTCCTGTTCGTAGAGGACCTCAGTGAAGCCGAGGCCGGTGCGCGCTATTGCCGCCAGCGACTCCGCCCAGCGGAGCAGTTCCTGACGGGACGGTGGCAGGTGGTCCGGATCGCTCATGGCACCGGACCGTAGGCGATCACCGTTCGAATCACAGTCTCACAGGTCGACGGTCACCCATCTCAGTACCGAAAGTTCAATCTCCGCGAGGTGGTCCGGGTCGGTGATCCTCGAACCGGAGGCGTCGCGAAGATAGAAGGCATCAACCACATCGGACCCGATGGTCTGCACCCGTGCTCTCACGAGATCGAGATCCAGTTCGGCGAACGCCCGGGTGATCCTGTAGAGCACGCCGACCCCGTCAGGGCAGCTCACCTCCAGGACAGTCGCCACATCCGAGGTCTCATTGTCCACGCTGACCCGCGGGCTTGCAGGCCTCGCCGAGGTGGGGGCCTGCCTGTAGATACGGGAGCGCTCACCCAGGCGGGCCGCGATCGCCAGGCGTCCTGCCAGCGCCCTCTCGACCTGATCGGCGACCGCCGCCCAGTCAGGGGCCTGCCCGAACACGCCAGTTACCCGAAACACCGAAAGGGCCCGGCCCCCCTCGGAGTGAGCCGAGGCATCCAGCACGTCGAGGCCGTGGAGGGCCAACACGCCGGCGACCTTGGAGAACACACCCGGTCGGTCCGTGGTGACGACCGTGAAGGTCGAGCCATCCCCTGAGGCCACGTCCTCACCGCCCTCCAGCAGCACCCGCTGTTCAGGGCTCGGGAACAACCCGACGACCAGTTCAGAGACGTCGCCGCCGGCCAGCACGTAGTCGACACGCGCCACGAGATCACCGACCAGATCGGCCTTCCAGCGACTCCATGCCGAAGAACCGGTTGCAATGGAGTCGGCCTCAGTGAGGGCTGCCAGCAGCCTGAGGAGGCTCTGGCTCTTCAGCGACTGGGCGACAGCCAGAATCGTCCCGGAATCCTCCAGGTCGCGCCTGGTGGCCACATCCGGTAGGAGCAGGTGGTGTTCGACCATTGCGACGAGCATCTCCACATCGGGTTCGGGATAGCCCATCCGTGTGGCAATGGTGCGAACCAGCCCCATACCCACCTCGGTGTGGTCGCCGGGATAGCCCTTGCCGATGTCGTGCAACAGTGCACCCACGACCAGCAGGTCAGGTCGATCCACCATGTGGCGTAGACGTCTAGCCTCGGCTGTCGCCTCCAGCAGGTGACGATCTACGGTGAAGCGGTGGTATGCGTTGCGCTGTGGCCGGTGCCGACACGGCCCCCACTCGGGAATCAGGCGGACAAAAAGTCCAGCCTGGTCCAGATCCTCGACCACCTGAACGAGGTCTGGTCCCGTCGACATCAGGGCCTCGAGGTGCTCCCGGGCCTCGTCGGGCCAGGGGTCAGGCATGGGTGGGGAGCCGGAGGCGAGGTGCTGCAGCATCAGGCGGTCCATGTAGGCACCCCGAGCGGCGGCAGCCGCTGCTACACGCAGGGGGAGAACCGGGTCATCACCGACCGGGACATCTTCGGCAAGGAACAGCCGGTCGTCATCCAACATGATGCCGTCGCCGAGCTCGACCACGTCGGGCCTCGACCTACCTGTCGACCACCTCCAGCGCCTGTCCCGGAGTGCCCGGCGAATCCGCCGGTAGGCGCCATCACCCACCCATCTGATGGCGGCGGCTGCCGCTGCGACATCGGCCATGAGCTGGTCGGCATCGCCGTGGCCGAGCCTCTCGGCCACCTCGTCCTGCAACTCGAGGAGAAGCCTGTCTGAACGCCCACCGGTCACCCGGTGCAACTCCACCCGGACGGTGAGGAGCACCTCGAAGGCATGTGACAGGCCCGCCGCCTCAGAGGTGTGCAACACCGGTTCGGTGGCTTCGGACCATGCCAGCGAATGGACATCGCGTAGGCCGCCACGCCCCTCCTTCAACTCGGGTTCCAGATGAAATGCAACTTCGCCGTGTTGCCCATGTCTCTCCGCGACCCTGGTAGTCAGTGCCTCCAGGTTCGCCTCGGCGCTGCCCATCCACTGGTCTCGACCACCGTCGGCCAACTCAGTTGCCAGACCGGTGTTGCCTGCGACATATCGGGCGGCCAGAAGGCTGGTCGCGGTATCCAGATCTCCGTCGGCCACATCGAGGATCTGCTCGACGGTTCCCACCTGATGGCCCAGTTTGAATCCGGCGTCCCACAACGGATACCAGAGGCTCTGCGCAAAGTCTGAGACATCGACGTTCGGGCCGCTGAGCAGAACCACGTCGATGTCGCTGCCCGGACAGAGCTCTCGCCGGCCGTATCCACCGACGGCAACCAGCGCAGTCTTGTCAGGTGGACTACCGGCATCGAAGACATCTACCAGGAAGGCGTCAGTGCGCTCGGTGAGGGCCCGGCAGAACACAGAACCCCTCAGGGTCCGATCGGCCAACAAGTCGTCGGCGCTGAAGGTGGCAGCGGTCACGTGCCTGGTTCTCAGTCAGCCTTGAGCGCCAGGTTCAGATTACCGGAGCGCAGCCCCTCGAGGTCGAGGGTGACATACCCGTAGCCGGCAGACCGAACGGCCTCGACAACCGCCTCCCGCCGGTCCAACACATCGCCCAGTCGCTCAACCGGCACCTCAATTCGTGCCGTGTCCCCGTAGTGGCGAAGGCGCAGGTCAGCGAAACCCAGCAGGTGGAGCGCAGCCTCCGCGCTGCCCACCGCCGAGAGCACCGAGACGCTCACCTCGGTGCCGTAGGGAACACGCGATGCCAGGCACGCAGCAGCGGGCTTGTCCCAGGTTCGCAGGCCGAGACTCCGGGAGAGGGCCCGGACGTCAGCCTTTGTGAGGCCCGCATCGGCGAGGGGAAACCGTGCTCCACGGGCGGTTGCAGCAACCTGGCCCGGCCTGTGGTCAGCTAGATCGTCGACGTTAACCCCGAGCAGGACCGTGGCCCCGTCAGCCGCAGCGATCGGAACCAGGACCTCCATGAGGGCATCCTTGCAGTGCGCACACCGGTCTGAGTCGTTGACGCGGTAGGCGGCAGACTCCATTTCGGTGGTCGACACGGTCGTCCAGCGCAGGCCCCATTCCGTGGCGAGAGCCTCGGCGTCGGCCAGTTGTTCCTCCGCCAGCGACGGTGACACTGCTGTCACCACCCGTACCCGTCCCGCTCCGAGGGTGTCGTGGGCAACCCGGGCCAGCAGGGCCGAATCGGCGCCGCCGGAGAACGCCACGACAACCCTGTCAAGCGTCCCAAGGTCGCGTTGCAGGTCGTCCAGACCGACGGCCACGTCCCTCCTCTGGTCATCCACCGTCAACGACAGCCGACACGGCGCAGCACCACGTCAATGTCGTCGACCATTCCCATGTAGAAGGGCCCGAACTCTGCGTAGATGGCTGATGCCCTGTCGTAGCGCATCGTGTAGACGACCTCCTTGAGGTCATCGGGGCGTTCTCCGAACAGGGTCACCCCCCACTCGTAGTCGTCGACGCCGGTCGAGCCGGTGACCACCTGGAGGATCCGGCCGGCAAAGGTACGGCCGGAGGCACCGTGCTCACGCATCAGCTCCATCCGCTCGTCGAATGGCAGTGTGAACCAGTTGGCCCCGACTGTCCGGCTCTTTGACATCGGGTAGAAGCACCACGCTGGCTTTCCCTCGGGGGGAAGCTGCGGATAGAGACGGGCCTGCTTCATCTCGTCAGGTACCCCGGCGGCGTACTCGGAGATCTCCGTCATGGACACAAAGCTCTCGACCACCTCAAGGCCTGCGGCCACCACCGCCGTCTGGAGGTCACGGAGCCTCCAGAGGTCGTCGCCGAGTGCCATCAAAGCCATGTCGGCCTTGTGCCCGAGAATTGCCACGGGAACCACCTGGTCTCCGGCATCCGTGGCAGCCCGAACTGCTGCCTTTACGGCGCGGACGTCGACCGACCGGCCGAAGAGGCGCATCGGCGATGGCCGGCGCACCCTGAGAAACAGGTGAAGGACACAGAGGCCCTCAGAGGGCGAGACTGGTTCGGTCATTGCAGCGGATTCTAGGTAGCGACGAGCCCACCCGGCACCCCGGAAACCTCAGGAGCCGATTCAGTCCTCCGTGTAGAGGTTCAGCCGTCGGCCCCTGGCGAATCCAGCCAACTGGAATCCTGCTGTCCGGGCCATCTCCACGGCCAACGCTGACGGGGCACTGACGGCGATGAGGGCGGCAAACCCGGCCGCCCATGCCTTCTGCGCAAGTTCAAAGGAGGCTCGGCCGCTCACCCAGAGGCCGAGGTCAGTTGCGGGCAGCAACCCGTTGAGGTGGAGGTGGCCGACCACCTTGTCAACGGCGTTGTGGCGGCCGATGTCCTCGCGTGCCACCACCGGCTCGCCGGAGCGGTCAAATGCGACAGCCGAGTGGACGGCTCCGGTTGCGCCGAACAGTGGCTGGTCACCTCCTATACGGTCGGCAAGCCCGGCAAGGAGGTCGAGGTCGAACGGCTCGACCTGAAGGGGTTCGAGTCGTTCGGCCAGTTCCTCGATCGCTAAGGAACCGCAGAGGCCACACGATGATGAGGCCGGACCCATGCGTGGCGTGGGCTCCGGTGCGAGGCCACCGGTCTCGACCGTTACGTCGTTGAACTCCGACTCGGTGGCCGACTCCTCGGCGCAGTAGCGGACACCCCTTACGGGAACGCCACCAAGCACACCCTCTGTCACGCAGAAGCCGACCGCAAGGTCGAAGTCATCGCCGGGCGTACGCATGGTCGTGGCCACGAGGGTGCCGTCCAGGCGGATCGACATCGGCTCCTCGACGATCAGGTCGTCGGGGGTCCGCCTGTTCTGGTCTCCGTCGATGCGACGGGTCAGGACCCTCTCGGTACGCCCCCTGGCAGCCACCTCAACGGTCCCCGGCACTGAATGCATGCGTCACGGCAACCAGTGAACACGCCTGTGGCCCCAAAACGCCACGGAGCGCCCCGCTGGGCGCTCCGCAACAGATCGGTCCGGTGGACCTGGCCGGGTGGGCCAGCCGGATCAGAAGTCCATGTCCGGCATTCCACCACCACCGGCACCCTCCTCGGGTGCGTCGGCGATGACAGCCTCGGTCGTGAGGAACAGCGCTGCAATGGACGCAGCGTTCTGCAGAGCCGACCGTGTCACCTTTGCGGCATCGATGATGCCGGCGGCGACGAGGTCCTCGTATTCGCCCGTCTCGGCGTTGAGGCCGTTGGGGCCGTCGAGGGCACGAACCCTCTCGACGATGACGCCACCTTCCATTCCAGCGTTCACGGCGATCTGGTACAGGGGCGCCTCAAGAGCCTTTGCGACGATGCGTGCACCGGTCGCCTCATCACGCTCGAGACCCTCGCCGGCAGCTGCTGCTGCCTCCTGGGCACGAAGCAGGGTCACGCCGCCTCCGGCGACGACACCCTCTTCAATCGCTGCCTTGGTCGTGGAGACGGCATCTTCGATGCGGTGCTTCTTCTCCTTGAGCTCGACCTCAGTGGCGGCACCTACCTTGAGGACGGCCACGCCACCGGACAGCTTGGCGAGGCGCTCCTGGAGCTTCTCGCGGTCGTAGTCGGAGTCGGTGTTGTCGATCTCAGCCTTGATCTGCGCGATACGGCCTGCGATGTCTGCCTCGTCGCCGGCACCCTCGACGAGGGTTGTCTCGTCCTTGGTGACCACCATCTTGCGGGCACGGCCCAGCATGTCGAGCGTGACACCGTCGACCTTGAGTCCGACCTCTTCGGAGATGACCTGGCCTCCGGTGAGGATCGCCATGTCCTGGAGCATCGCCTTGCGGCGGTCGCCGAAGCCCGGGGCCTTGATGGCCACCGAGGTGAAAGTGCCGCGGATCTTGTTCACGACGAGTGTGGCGAGGGCCTCGCCCTCGACGTCCTCGGCGATGATCACGAGGTTGCTGCCGGCCTGCATGACCTTCTCGAGGGCCGGAACCAGGTCACGTACTGCTGAGATCTTGGAGCCCACCAGCAAGATGTAGGGGTCCTCCAGCACAGCCTCCATGCGGTCGGGGTCGGTCACGAAGTAGGGAGAGATGTAGCCCTTGTCGAAGCGCATACCCTCGACAAGGTCCATCTCCATGCCGAAGGTCTGGCCCTCTTCGACGGTGATTACACCGTCCTTGCCGACCTTGTCGATCGCCTCGGAGATCATGGCTCCGATCTCGGCGTCTGCCGAGGAGATGGCGGCCACGTTGGCGATCTGGTACTTATCGCTGGAGACATCTACGGAGGCGTCGCCAATTGCCCCGACAGCAGCGGCGACGGCTGCCTCGATGCCTTTCTTGACAGACATCGGGTTGGCGCCGGCGGCGACGTTGCGGAGGCCCTCATGGACCATCGACCAGGCCAGGACGGTTGCCGTGGTGGTGCCATCGCCTGCCACGTCATCGGTCTTCTTGGCGACCTCCTTGACCAGCTCGGCGCCGATGCGCTCGTAGGGGTCCTCGAGATCGATCTCCTTTGCGATCGAGACGCCGTCGTTGGTGATCGTGGGGGCGCCCCACTTCTTGTCGAGCACGACGTTGCGGCCCTTGGGACCGAGGGTGACGCGGACTGCGTCGGCCAGCTGGTCCATGCCTCTTTCGAGAGACCGGCGGGCCTGCTCGTCGAACGAGATGATCTTCGCCATCAGCGGATGCCTTTCATCGGTGGGCCATGGTGACCCGTGGTGAGTGAGGTGCCCGGGGACGGTGTACGCCACGCCGTTGGCACTCTCATGGTGAGAGTGCCAATCCAATCAGCAGCAGCGCTGAATCACAACCTGTCAGGGCGCCAACCGGTGGCGAGGAACCATCTGGGCTCCGGATGCTTCCAGCCCGGGTTCAGCCTCCGGCTACAGCGGGAACGATGGCAACCGTGTCGCCATCGGGAACCCGGGTTGCGAGACCGTCGAGGAAGCGCACGTCGTCGTCGCTCACGAACACGTTCACGAAGCGTCGCAGGGCGCCGGCCTCGTCGAGGATCCGTTCACCGAAGCCGGGATGGGACTGCTCGAGGGCACTCAGTGCCTCGCTCACGGTTGCGGCATCGACAGCCACCTCGGGTGCACCGCCCGTGAGCGGTCGAAGCGTTGTCGGGATTCGTACGGTTACAGCCATTGGTTCCACCTGTTCGTCGTTCCGGGGGGCGGGCTGAACGGCGACCGCCTCATCAGAAGTAAACCCTACCAAAGCAGTCAGGATTCCGCACCATCATGGAAGATCCGGCTCAGGCCGACCAGCGGAACCTCAGGTCGGATGCAACGGCCTCTTGCACACATGTGAGGGTGTCGGTGGTCGCCCGTTCCCCACCGAACTCCTCGACCAGCGAGATTGCCTCGACCCGACCGGCCACACACGGATCCACCTGCCCGGCCACCACCAGGAGGGGCACGCCTGCCGCCGCCGCATAGGCGGCGACTCCACCCACCACCTTGCCCTCGAACGACGCCTCGTCGAGGCGCCCCTCTCCGGTGACCACCAGATCGGCACCTGCCACCACCTCGTCAAGTCCCACCTCTTCGGCGACCAGATCAACACCGTCGACAAGGCTTGCGCCCAACGCCGCCAGGCCGCCAGCCAGACCACCGGCAGCCCCGGACCTGTCCAGGCCCGCCACATCGACACCGTGCTCCTCTGCATAGACCTGAGCGAGCCTCTCGAGGCGGCCGCGCAACATCGCCACCTGCGCCGGGCTGGCACCCTTCTGGGGCCCGAACACCTCGGCCGCATCCACAAAACGGGTCCTCACATCACAGGCGACAAGCAGCTCCACACCCAGGAACCGCGCCGGCGAGCCCATCGCCCTGAGCGCGCCCAGCCCACCATCGGTGGTAGCCGACCCTCCCAGCCCGATGACTACCCGCCGCGCGCCCTTTTCGACTGCTGTCAGGATCAGCTCGCCGGTGCCTGCCGTTGTGGCATCCAGTGGGCTGTTGCCGACCTGTCCTCCGGCCAACTCGAGGCCTGAGGCCCGTGCCATCTCTATGACGGCGGTGTGGCCGTCGAGCCGCCACGGCACCTCCACCGGCTCACCCAGCGGCCCGGTCACGATGCTCGACCGGTTGGGACCTCCAAGGACGTCGAGGGTTCCCTCGCCGCCGTCGGCCATGGGGACCTTGTCGGTGCTGCCACCCAGCGCCGACACCGCACCGGCGATGGCGTCGGCGACCTGCTGCGCGGACCCGGTTCCCCTGAACTTGTCAGGTGCGGCCACTACCCGCACCGGTGGAACCTCAGCCCGAGTAGATGATTCCATCAGCGCCGAGGATGACTACCACGTCGGCATTGGCCAGGCGCTCAAGGGTGCCATCGGGAACCGACAGGCCTCCGGTGGGCATCTGGGACAACAGGTCGGGGTTTCCAGGTGCGACGACCTCCATGACCATCCGGGCATCGTCAGCAAAGCCGGACCGGTAGAAGATGCCCGACACGTCGGTGCGGTTGGCATTGGCCGGCGATTCAAGGGCGTAGCCCCTGGGGTTCAAGATGTCGGTCACGGCGCCGGCTGCGCCACCGAAGCCCGAGCCGTTTGCCACGAGAACCTTCACATCGCTGGGTGACCTGCTCGGGAACAGGACCGCTGCGGTCGTGGTCGTCACAACGGGGGCCTCGGTGGTGGGTGCCACATCAGCGGAGTCGTCGGGGGCATCTGTCTCGACCACATCAGGGGCCTCGTCGACCTGAGCCTGATCATCGCCACCGGCCGGCTCGGTTGCTGCCAAGGTGCCGACATCGCTGTCTACCGCCTTCCACAACAGGACAAGGCCGATCACGAGCGCCACTGCTATCAGGAGAAACGCCCTCGGTGCAGCTGCCGGGTTGCTGGGGCCCAACCCGACGTTACGACCGCGACCCCGGACGTTCACTTGGTGTCCTCGACCGCCGGGCTCTCGAAGCGCGCGCGACGGCGCCTCTCGCGTTGCCGTTGGAGCCGCCTGACGACGAGCGGGTCGTAGGCCATTGCCTCCTCATCCTCGAGCAAGGTTGTCAGCAGTTGCTGGTAGCGGGTGGCCGACAACTCGAAACGTTCCAGTATCTGCACGTCCTTAGGGGCAGGCGAATCCCACCAGGTGCGCTCGAAGTCCAGGATCTCCCGGTCTCGTTGGGTCAGGGCCATGTGGTGATCATCATCCAGCCGGGAGGCCTTTACAAGCACCCCCCTCGGGACGAATGCAACTGCGGCGCCCGATCCCCGAACGCGTCCGGGGCACACCGTTCTCTGTCAGTCCCGATAGCTGGAATCCTCAAGGTCCAACAGTGCCCTCTGCTCGTTGAAGTGGGCCACACCCTGGTCGGTGAAGCGTGACCACATCCGGACCACGCTCGCCGCCAGGGCGTCGTCCATGACACGTAGCGGCCTTCCCGTACTGAGGGCGATCACCACGTTCCGACAGGCCCGCTCCAGGTAGTAGAGCTCCTCGAAGGCGTGGGCCACCGTCTCACCGACCACAGTCACACCGTGGTTGCCCATCATCATCACTGTGTTTCCCACCATGGCTTCAGCCACCCGGGTGCCCTCAACCGGATCGTCTGGCGGACCGCTGATCTCCATGTCGTAGACAGTGCGGCCCCAGAAGCGGGCCGTGGCCTGGTCGATCGGCGGAATGATCGGGTCGGTCAGGCCGCACATGGCCGTGGCATACGGGGGGTGGCAGTGCAGCACCGCTCTGGCGGTCGGGATCCGGGCGTGGATCGCACCGTGGATGCACCAGGCTGAGGGATCCGGCGCATCCGGCCGGTCCATGGTCGTCGGGTCGTCGGCGTCCAGGACGAGCAGTTCGCTGGCCTTCACGAGGGCGAAGTGCCGCCACCTGGGGTTGCAGAGGAACCGCTTGCCGTCCGGCGAGACGGTTGCGCTGAAGTGGTTCGCCACGGACTCGTGGAGGTCCATCCGGGCGGCCAGCCGAAAGGCGGCAGCCAGGTCCACGCGGATCTGGGCCTCGTCAAACTCGATACCGGTGTTCTCAGCAACTGTCATCGGACTACACCTCCCCGAGTAGCACGGTGCGCGCACGGTAGTCCAGGATCCAAGTCGTGGTAGCTGTCAAGACCAGGAACTCATGATGACTTGGCATTTTGGGCCTCACAGCCAGAAGGTACGGTTACTGCACCAGCACAATGTCGGAATGGGAGCAGATGGTTCAAGCCCAGCGTGTCGGCGGGACGACCAGCGGCAAGCGGATCCTTCCAAGGTGCCTACTCACCGTCTTCACCATTTCGGCAGCATTGACAGCGACCATGCAGCCTGTTGCCAGTGCTATGAATGCAGCGACGGCAAGCAACATGCCAGATGTCAAGCCAACGATAATTGGAGACCCAATTGGGGGTCACTTGGAGGATGAGCGTGGAGGTCTTCTGTCGCAGTACTCGACGCTCAGTTGAACCTCTCAACGGGACAGATTCTCCTGACCGTTGACTCGTGTAATGGTGCTCCGCATGCAGTACTCCGCCTCGGTGCCGACTACCTGGAGATAGAAGTAAGCGCATTCTCGACCGTCTGGGACGATGATGACTGCCTCGATCTCCTAGAGGTCTCACCGGCACTCCCCAATCACGCTGCACTGCCGTTCCAGATTCTGGACAGCCACACAGGCCGACTACTAGAGCTGAAGACATCTCCTTAGCGCCACGAGAAGTGGGCTCCGCGCGCCCCGAAACGTTCCAACCCCGGAAGCGGGTCCCCCGCATACCTGCGGAAGCGCCTCAGTAGCCTTACGGCCGAAGGGATCGCGGCGACTGGCCATTTCGCGCTACGTTCCGCGCCATCCCGCCCGAGTAGCTCAGTTGGTCAGAGCAGGCGCCTTGTAAGCGTCAGGTCGTCGGTTCGAATCCGACCTCGGGCTCAGCTCTCCCCGCCAGCAGGGGTCCTGTGGCGTGCAACCTCGAAAAGGGCCACGGCAGCCGCAGCAGAGACGTTCATCGACCCCAGCACCCCCCGGAGCGGGATGTGCGCCAGGGCGTCACAGCGCTCCCTCACCAGGCGCGACAGGCCAGCACCCTCAGCACCCATCACCAGGGCCAGTGGCTGGTCAGCAACCTTCAGGTCGTGGATCAACTGGTCGCCACCCACGTCGAGGCCAACCGACCAGATGCCGGCGTCGGCGAGTCGGCCCATGGCCTTGGGAAGGCCGGACACGCTCGCCATGCGCAGATGCTCGACTGCCCCGGCTGCAGCCTTGGCAGCCGTGGGTGAGACCCTGGCGGCGCGGTGCCTCGGCATGACCACTCCGGTCACGCCGGCGCACTCGGCGGAACGCAGGATCGCACCCAGGTTCCCGGGGTCGGTGATTCCGTCCAGCATCAACAGAAACGGATCGGCACCCGAGGAGTCACGGTGCAACAGTTCCTCGAGGCCGTAGTCCCGAAGAGGTGCAGCCATTGCCAGGACACCCTGAGGAGCGTCGGTTCTGGCCATCGACTCGAACTTTGAGCGCGGCAGCTCACGGATGGTGACCCTCGCCTCATCAGCCAGGTCGATGATGTCATCGAGGATCGGTGCCGAATCCATCTCGGCAGCCAGCACCACCTCCCTCGTGCGGCGGGTCCCCGCGAGCAGCAACTCACGTACGGCGTGCCTGCCCTCGACCTGGTCGCCACCGAGACCTTTGGGGGGCTCGGTGGAACGTCCCCGAACCGGGGTCGATCCGCGTTGACCACTACCGCCCCGCGACCTTGTGTCGCGTCCGCGTCCTCCACCCTGACCGCCGCGTCCACCACCACGACCGCCACTGCTGCCGCCACCCCGAGCGGGCCCACGTCGGCCCTTGGGGCCGCTCACCCTCGCTCCAACAGGACCACTGCCATGGCAGCGATCCCCTCACGGCGGCCCAGCGCACCGAGGCCCTCGGCCCTCTTGGCCTTCACCGAGACCGGTGCACCTACCACCGAACCCAGGCGATCCTGAATGGCAGCCCGGTGCGGTGCCAGCCTCGGTGCCTCGAGCACAACCGTGCAATCCAGGTTGACCACCCGCCAGCCCTCGGAATCCAGTGCGGCGACGGTGTCGACCAACAGGCTGACGCTGTCGGCACCGGCATGGGCCGGATCCGTATCGGGGTAACGCTCCCCGATGTCGCCCATACCCGCCGCACCCAACAGGGCGTCGACGCAGGCGTGTGAGACCGGGTCGGAGTCGCTGTGCCCAACGAGGCCCGGGCCCTCCAGCACCACTCCGCCCAGCACCAACTGCCGGGTCGGGTCGTCGGAGAACGGGTGGACGTCGAATCCCTGCCCCACTCGCATCTCAGGCATCCTCGAATCCTTCCGCCAACAGGCACCTGGCGACCTCAAGGTCGACCGGTCGGGTGATCTTCACGTTGTCTGTCTCGCCGGTCACGACCACCACTGTGCCACCGCTGGCCTCCACCAGCGTGGCGTCGTCGGTGGCATCGGCTCCTCCGGCGTGTGCAGCCCTGATTGCGGCGGCCCCAAAACCCTGAGGGGTCTGGACCGCCAAAACCATCTCGCGATCAACCACGCCACCCGATGTGGACCGCAGAGAGTCGGAAATGGCTACAACCGGAACCACGGCATCGGCTCCGGCTCTCACGGCGGCAATCACACGCCCGTAGACGGCCTCGGTAGCGAGGGGACGGGCACCGTCGTGCACCAGCACAACCTCGGCAGCGCGGGGAACTGCCGCAAGACCCGCCCTCACCGACGCGGAACGGGTGGCCCCACCGCTGACCACCTCGACAAAGCCGACAACGCCGGCAAGGAGCGTCCGGGCTCCTTCGACCCGACTCTCTCCGACAACGACAACCACCCCGACAGAGACGGCAGACGCAGTAGCGACCGAGCGGCCGAGCACAGACACTCCCCCCAAGTCAGCCGACTGCTTGTCGGAGCCGAATCGGCGACCCTCGCCGGCGGCCACAACCACGGTCCACACGCTCATGACGAACACCCGGATGGACACCGGGGCACCCCTCTTGTTCCGGTCGATGCTGATTGATGGTCGTGCACCTAACTAGCATGGCCAACCGACATGCCAGACACCACCCTCCTCAGCGAAACAACACTCTTTGCCGGCCTCGGCCCAGCCGACCTCGACACCATCGCTGCGGTGTCTACTGACCGCGACCTGCAACGCGGAGACGTCATTTTTGAAGAAGGTGACACCCCTGACGAACTCTACGTGGTCGTCTCGGGCCGCATAGCAATCGCCAACAGGTCGATAGACGGCCGCGAATCAATGGTGGCCCTGATGGAGCCCGGCGACCTGTTCGGCGAGATGGGCCTGTTCAGCGGGAGGGGCCGATCCGCCGAGGCCCGTGCCCTCGAGGCATCGGTGGTCACCGCAGTCCCGTACGAACCACTGAACAACCTCTACAAGGAAGACCCCTCCCTGCTCTGGCCCGTGATCGAGATGCTCGCCGGACGGCTACGCAACATGGACGAAGCCCTCGCCGACTCCGTGTTCCTCGACGTAACGGGCCGCACCGCCAAGCGGCTCCTGGAACTCGCCGGGGAGTCAGACGAGTTCTTCCTACCAATCACCCAGGAGGAGTTGGCCGGCATGGTCGGGGCATCACGTGAACGTGTCAACAAGGCGATCGCCTCGTTCATCAGGCTCGGATGGATCGAACAGATCGACCGGACCTACCACGTCACCAACCGCGAACAACTGACCATCAGGGCCCGCTGACCTGAGCCGACCGGGTTGCTCAGGGACCCAGCCACTCGAGGACCTGCTTCCATGCGTCGGCTGCATCGGCTGCCCGGTGCGAAGGCCGGGAAGGATCATGGACGAAACCGTGGCCGGCATCCTCGTAGCGCACCACGGTGGCACCGGTTGCCTCGAGGTCATCGACATCACCCGGAGGGGTGTACGGATCATCGCACCCGACGATCGCCAGCACCGACGAGGCGTCGCCCTGTGACAGGGCGTCGAGGGGCTCACCCTGGCCAACGCCGTGCCAACGCTCAGGCACCCTGACCATGCCGTAGAGGGGACAGTGCCGGTCGAACCGTCCCGTGGCAACGGCCTTGAGCACGTACATGCCACCCATGCAGAAGCCCAGAATCCCAACGGTGTCGGCCCCGGTGGCATCGGCTGCGGCGATGGCATCGCCGAGCACCCGCTCATCGCCCAGAGCACCTGCAGCCTCGTGACGCCCCTCGAGGTCCAGGTGCTCCTGACCCGGGTAGAGCTCAAAGGCACACACCGACCAGCCGTTGGCAGCTGACAGGTCCGCCACGATGCCGTCACACAGCGGCCGCAGGCCCATGATGTCGGGAACAACGACTAGACCACAGCTGCCTGCACCACCTACCGGTTGCACCAGCTCAGCAGCCGTACCTGAGGGCAGATGAATTCGCACTGACCCTGTCTAGCCCACCAGAACCGCCTCGCGGACATGGGTAACGGGGCAGCACCCGCTACTGGCTTCCACGTCCAAGCCCAACAAGAACGACGAGATCCCAATCCACCATCCAGTCAGGGAGGGAAGATCGGGATCCGCCACTACAGATCAGGAAATATGTCAGCTAGCCACGAGCGTTCCGACCATTCCAGCATCCACATGGCCCTCGAGCGCGCAGATCACCTGATAGGTGCCCGGGGTGTCAAACGTATAGGACTCAGTAACAGTAACTCCGCCGTCCTGCTTCTCGATCTCCCAGAGCACGTGGTCTTCAGTGAACTCCGAGCCCTTGTCAATGTCCATACCGAGATTGACTACAGCCCACTCATGTTGAACCTGTCCCTCGTTGATAAACGTGATCGAGATCGACTCACCGGCTGGGACAGACCATTCAGTGTTGTCGAACTCGAACTCAGATGCCTTTACCGTGAACGAGGTTCCACCACTGCTGCCACTGCTGTCACCACATGCGGTCACCGCAGTCGAAACAAAAAGCAACACCCCCAGCAAGGCAATGACCTTTCGTACTCCGCACTTCATTCTCACGTAGCTACTCCTCCCTATACGAATGTCGCGGAGCAAAACAGAAGGTAGGAGAATGAGACGTCAACGAACCGCAACTTCCTCTGTCTCATGCTTGGTGAGAAAACCCTGACCACCCCTGTAAAGGGCTAGTCGCCTCCATCAACTTGTTCAGAGGCGGGTCTGGTATGCCGCCCCACCTGCCACCGCCGGGCCGGTTGACAGGCCAGCAGCCGCCACGGCGTCGGCCAGGGTGGCTACCCACACGGCGGTCATACCCGCCGGGGGCTCCGGAGAGGAAGCGGGAAGAATCGCCCGGTGGAACCCCAGACGATGGGCCTCGTGCAGGCGCCGCTCGAGCCCCGCCACCTGGCGGACCTCGCCCCCCAGGCCGACCTCGCCACATGCCACCACCTGAGCGGCCATACACCGGTTGGTGGCCGCCGACACGACCGCCAGGGCCAGAGGCAGATCGGAACCGGGTTCAGTCACCTGCACACCACCGACGGCAGTGGCGTAGACATCGACGCCGGACAGGTCCAGGCAGACCCGTCGCTCGAGTACCGCCAGCAGCAGCGCCAGGCGACGCGGATCGACACCCTGTGACGAGCGCCGGGGGTGGGGCGTGGTTGACCTTGCCACGAGTGCCTGCAACTCAACCAGGAGGGTCCTGTGGCCCTCCATTGCCGGAAGCACAACCGAACCAGACGTACCGACGGACCGGTCGGCAAGAAACAGCCCACTGGGGTCGTCGACCGGCAGCAGGCCCGCAGAGGCCATCTCGAACAGGCCCAACTCGTCGGTGGGGCCGAAGCGGTGCTTGGAGACCCGGAGCAGGCGCAGGGCGTGATGGCGGTCACCGGCCAGTTCGGTAACGGTGTCGACAACGTGCTCGAGCACCTTGGGTCCGGCCAGCGAGCCGTCCTTGGTGAGGTGCCCGACGAGCACGGTCGTAAGGCCACGCTCCTTTGCCTCGACCACGAGGCGCTGGGCACACGCCCTGACCTGGCCGGTACTTCCCGGACCTCCACCGGCTGCCGATTCAAGGTGGACGGTTTGGATGGAATCCACGATCAACAGGTCGGGCCGGTGCCGGTCAAGCAGGCCGACGATTCCCTCTACCGAGGAAACCGAGGTGATGAGCAGGTCATCGTAAAGGCCACCCAGCCTCTCGGCACGGCCTCTCACCTGGGCGGGCGACTCCTCGGCACAGACCATCAGGACACTCCGGCCACAACACACCTGCTCAGCTGCCAACTGCAGGGTCAACGTCGACTTTCCGATGCCGGGCTCACCGCAGACGAGGGTCACCGACCCGGGCACGAGACCCCCACCGAGGGCCCTGTCGAGCTCGCTGATGCCCGTTGGCACCGCCTGGAACGATGTGGAAGGAACCTGTGTCAACGGCACCGCCTCGCCGCTGTGGACTACCGCCGAGGCGACCACAAGGGCCTCCTGGAGGGTGTTCCACTCGCCACACCCCGGGCAGCAACCGACCCACTTTGGCTGGGAGGCCCCACATCCGGAGCACACGAACGAGGAGCGGCCGGACCGACCGAAAGCCCCTCTGGAAGGCCTTCCGGCGGTCTGAATGCTGCCTGGGTGGGTCACATCAATCGACATGGCGACGACCCTAGAGAGGGCCTGTGACAGGGCAGGAGCGATACCGGCCCGCACCCCCTACCGGCCCGGGGGCTCACCACCCTTTTTGCGGAAGAGGCCTGAGAACGAGTCGATGGTCGGGTGCGCCAGGCCCTCGGGGATAAGCGCAGTGCCGGTCATCAGCACCGTCGACATACCCATGGTTCGGGCTGCCTCGAGCGTCGCAATCTCAGAATCAATCAGCAACATGTTCGAAAAAGGCACTCCGGACATGCGGCGGAGTGCCTCGAACATGGCCTGACCCGGCTTGCGGGCCCCAACCTCACCGCTGACCACCCAGTGGCTGATCAGGTCATCCAGGTTGAACCTGCTGCGCAGCAGCACGGTCCAGGGCAGCACAGCATTAGTCAGGCACGCAACCGTCATCTCCCGTTTGTGCATCTGGTCGAGGAACACGGGAACATCGGGCCTCAGCCTGACACCGGACAGGTACCGCGCGTCCAGGTCCGCTGCATCGCCGACCACCCCGACAGCAGACCAGAACTCCGCCGCCGAGACCTGACCCAGGCTGGCTGCACGGTACCTGTCGGCCACCTCGCGCGGGTCAGCTATGCCCCCGTGTTCCCTTACAAACGAAACAAGCAGGCCCTCCGGGTCGGTACCCCCGTCCCAGACCACCCCGATCCCCCCGAGCACGACGAGTTCCAGGCGCTGCTCGCCGGACTCCTCGGGGCGGGGCGGCCTCTGCTCGATAATCTCGGCAGGACGTCCACGCCTTCGGGTCGGCCTGGACAGGTGCCGCACCCGTCGACCAAGTGGGTTGTGGCCCAGGTGACGGCGAACCAACCGGTACAGACCCAGCACAACCAGCAGAAATGCCAACGTCAGCGACGCTCCCAACCAGAGCCGCGGGGCCCGGTCGGCAACAGACCCCGACACATCGACAAACGTCGGCGTCGAATCCCCCAGTGCCACGGCCCACACGGCCGCGCCGTCGTCGACCCTGTCGGCATTGGCGACAACCTCACCGGGCAGTGCAATGACCAGGTCCAGGCTGAACATGTCGGCCGGATCGCAGCCGACACAACCGGCCAACTCCGACAACTCCTCTCGGGTGCGCCCCAGCGGCAGGCCCGAGAGAGTCTCACTGAGGGCCGGGTCGCTAAGAGCCTCTAGGCCACCCGACAGGTCGACCCTTCCCGACAGGCTCCACGTCGTACGCGCAAACGACCGATTCCGCACGAGACCCATATCGGTGAACACCCCCGGCCCGGCGATCTCATCCAGGATCGGTGGAAGCCTGTCGGGCACCTCAAATCCCTTGGTTGCAACCACCGACGTAAGGCCATTCTCGACCAGGCGTTCCGGCCCGGTGACGTCCCACCCTGCATCCTCCAGGTCCTCGAGGCGTAGCTGATGGTCGATTCCACCCACGGCCTCCACAGCCTCGTCATCAAGAACCAAAGCGACCTCGACCACGCCAGAGCCGTCCTCGCCGAGGCGAACCGACACCGTCGCATCAGCCCGGCAGGCCGACGCTGACGCGACAAGGACCACCATCAGGACCAGCAGTCGAAAGAGGTGGGGCACCACCGGGGCGCACCTGAACCGCGACGGCGGGTTTAGCAGCGGCAGGGACATGGTCACGACGCTAGCCAGCAGGACATGCGTGCGGGAACGGTGCGACAGCGGTGCTGCCGGCCGCTGGTCTACTCAGCGCCCTCTACGGCCATCTCGACCGTCGGCGGCTCGAAACCCTCAATGGAGCGGAACACCAGCACCGGGGCATCGTCACCGGCTTCAGCCTTCTCCTCATCGGTGGCCACATCGACGATGACTATCTGACCTGCAGTGAACTCCTTGTTCAACAGGCGTTCGCTGAGGGGATCCTCGACCAGGTGCTGGATGGCACGCCGCAGCGGTCTCGCACCCATCGTGGGGTCGTAGCCCTCACGTGCCAGGTGTGCCTTGGCGGCATCGGTCAACTCGAGGCCCAGACCCTGACCTGCCAGCTGCATCGACACACGACGGATCATGAGGTCGACGATGCGGGTCACCTCGGGAACAGTCAACTCGTGGAACACGATGGTGTCGTCGATGCGGTTCAGGAACTCGGGCCTGAAGTGGTCCTTGAGGGCATCGTTCACCTTGACCTTCATGCGCTCGTAGGACACGGCCTCATCTGACTTGGTGAAGCCCAGGCTGGCCTTGCGCAGGTCGGCCGTGCCCAGGTTGGAGGTCATGATCAGGACCGTGTTGCGAAAGTCAACGGATCGCCCCTGCGCGTCGGTGAGGCGGCCCTCCTCGAGGATCTGAAGCAGCGTGTTGAACACATCGGGGTGGGCCTTTTCGACCTCGTCGAACAGAACCACAGAGAACGGACGCCGACGAACAGCCTCGGTCAGCTGTCCACCCTCGTCGTAGCCGACATAGCCCGGGGGTGAACCCACCAGCCTGCTCACCGTGTGCTTCTCCATGTACTCGGACATGTCGAGCGAGACGAGGGCCTCCTCGTCGCCGAAGAGAAACTCGGCGAGGGTCTTAGCCAACTCGGTCTTGCCGACACCCGACGGACCGAGGAACACAAACGAACCCGATGGCCGCTTGGGGTCCTTGAGGCCGGCACGCGTGCGGCGGATGGCCTGGCTGACCGCCTTGATGGCGTCCTCCTGGCCGATGACCCTCTTATGTAGCTCGTCCTCCATGCGGAGCAGCTTCTGGGTCTCCTCCTCGGTGAGCTTGTACACCGGAATACCCGTCCAGAGAGAAAGAACCTCTGCGATGGCCTCCTCGTCGACCTCGTCGAACAGGTCGACGCCTGACGAACGGATCTCGGCCTCCTTGGCCTCCTTGGCGGCCAGGATCTCCTTTTCGCGGTCGCGCAGACCCCCGGCCTCCTCGAAGTCCTGGGCCTCGACAGCAGCATTCTTCTGCATGACCACCTCGGCCAACGCCACCTCGAGGTCACGCAGATCCTCGGGGGTGTGCATGCGTCTGATACGCAGCCGCGAGCCGGCCTCGTCGATGAGGTCAATGGCCTTGTCAGGGAGAAAGCGGTCTGAGATGTATCGGTCAGCCAGGTTGGCTGCAGCCACGAGGGCCTGGTCGGTGATGGTCACCCGATGGTGGGTCTCATAACGCTCACGAAGACCCTTGAGTATCTCGATTGTGTGCGTGACCGTCGGTTCCTCGACCTTGACCGGCTGGAAGCGCCTCTCGAGGGCGGCATCCTTCTCGAAGTGCTTGCGGTACTCATCGAGCGTGGTGGCACCGATGGTCTGCAACTCGCCGCGGGCCAACATGGGCTTCAGAATCGAAGCTGCGTCGATAGCGCCCTCAGCTGCACCGGCACCGACGAGGGTATGGATCTCGTCGATGAACAAGATTATGTCGCCACGGGTCGTGATCTCCTTGAGGACCTTCTTGAGACGTTCCTCGAAGTCGCCCCGGTAGCGGCTACCGGCAACCAGTGCGCCCAGGTCGAGGGTGTACACCTGCTTGTTGGAGATGGTCTCCGGCACGTCGTCGTTCGCGATCATCTGGGCCAGACCCTCGACTATGGCCGTCTTACCGACGCCCGGCTCACCGATCAGCACCGGGTTGTTCTTGGTGCGACGCGACAGGACCTGCATAACGCGTTCTGTCTCGCTCGCCCGCCCGATCACGGGATCGAGCTTTTTGTCGCGGGCAGCCTGGGTGAGGTTGCGCCCGAACTGGTCAAGCACCAGCGAACCCGAAGCCGAATCTCCGCTGCTGCCACCGGTGCTCGCACCGGCCTTCTCGCCTGAGCCCTGACCCGGCCCGGCACCCGAATAGCCAGACAGCAGTTGTATGACCTGTTGACGCACCCTTGACAGGTCGGCTCCCAACTTGACGAGAACCTGGGCGGCGACGCCCTCTCCCTCGCGGATGAGCCCCAGCAGGATGTGCTCGGTGCCGATGTAGTTGTGCCCCAGCTGCAGTGCCTCGCGCAGCGACAACTCGAGAACCTTCTTGGCACGCGGGGTGAACGGGATGTGGCCGCTGGGCGAGCTGCCGCCCTGACCGATCAGGTCCTCGACCTGACTACGAACGGCCTCAAGCGAGATACCGAGGGATTCCAGGGCCTTTGCTGCGACGCCCTCACCCTCGTGGATGAGCCCCAGCAAGATGTGCTCGGTACCGATGTAGTTGTGGTTGAGAAGGCGCGCTTCTTCCTGGGCAAGTACCACGACCCTGCGTGCCCTGTCGGTAAACCGCTCGAACAACCGGTTTCTCCTGTCCTGTCTAATCCCTTGCGAAATGTGTGGACCGATGCCCGCCGGACCGCCTGAACGACCCGCCGACACCAGACTCGTCCACAAAGTGTACCTGTACCGGTGTGTCAGCAACCGGTCGACCCCCCCGACTCTGGCGACAGGCAGTTTCGGCCACACCCCCCCACGCTCTATCCTCCCCGGGTGGCGAACCCGACACCCCTCCTCGACCCGCCGGGCATGGCAGCCGACCTGGATCGGATAGAGGCCGGGCTCCGGCACGCCGTCGAGGCCGACGACCCCTTCCTGACCGAGGTGGCCAGGCACCTCATCGACGCCGGCGGAAAGCGGGTCCGACCGGCGCTGGCCATCACCGCCTCACTCGTCACGAGCATGGAACCGGTCAGCGCCACCGATGACGTCATCTCCGGCGGCGTCGCCGTCGAACTGGTGCACCAGGGTTCGCTCTACCACGACGACGTCATGGACGGTGCCGACACCAGGCGCACCGTCGAGAGCGTCAACGCCCGCTGGGGCAACCTCGAGGCCATCCTCGCCGGCGACTACCTGCTGGCACGTGCCTCTGAGATAGCCGCCAGGTTGGGCACCGAGGTGGCAGGCCTGCTGGCTTCCACGATTGCGTCCCTCTGCGAGGGACAGATCCGCGAGATGCAACATGCATTCGACGTGGACCGCTCCCGCGACGCCTACCTCACCTCGATCTCCGGAAAGACCGCCGCCCTGCTCGCCACCTCGGCACGCGTTGGTGCAATCGTAGCTGGCCACCCGCGTCAGCTGGTCGAGGCGGTCACCGACTTCGGCTACCACTACGGAATGGCCTTCCAGGTGATCGACGACATCCTCGACGTCGTAGCCACCGACGAGCAGCTGGGTAAGCCGGCCGGCAACGACCTGGTCGAAGGCGTCTACACCCTTCCGGTGATCCTGGCGCTGGGCGGCCCCTCGGGCGACGACCTGCGCGGGATGCTCGGCGGCCCAATCGACGACGCCACACGGGACCGCGCCCGCATGATCGTGCGCTCCGATGCCGCCATCGACGCTGCCACCAGGACCGCCATGGACTTCACCGACCGTGCTCGTGCCTCGCTCGATGACCTACCCGACACACCGGCCGTATCGACGCTGCGCTCAACCTGCGACCTTCTCCTGGCACGGGTGGCGGACCTGTCGGCCTGAGCGGCCCGCCCGGGTCAGTCCTGTTCTGAGGAACCCTGTTCTGGTCGCAGCGTCGGGAACAGGATCACGTCGCGAATCGCCGAGACCCCGCCAAGCAGCATCACCAGCCGGTCCACGCCTATCCCCAGGCCGCCCGTCGGAGGCAGGCCGTACTCGAGGGCACGGAGGTAGTCCTCGTCGACGACCATGGCCTCGTCGTCGCCGGCAGCCCTGTCGGCCTCCTGGGCGCCGAAGCGGGCCCGCTGCTCATCGGGGTCGACCAGCTCGCTGAAGGCATTGCAGATCTCGCGTCCTGCCACGATCCCCTCGAACCTCTCAACCAGCCCCGGGATCGTGCGGTGGTCGCGTGCCAGCGGCGAGACTTCCTTGGGATAGTCGGTCACGAATACCGGATCCCAGAGCTCGGCCTCGGTCGTCTTTTCGTAGAGCTCCAGGATGAGCTTGCCCACGCCGTGGTGGTCCTCGACGGGGATGCCACGCTCCTCGCAGTAGCCGACCAGCTCGGAGCGTGGCGTGTCCATGTCGACCCGCAGCCCGCTGTGCTCCTCGAGGAGGTCGAACATGGTGGCACGCCTCCACGGTGCTGAGAGGTCCAGCTCACGTCCGTCATAGACGACCGAGGTGGTGCCCAGGAGCTCCTGGGCCAGGTGGGCCACTAGCTCCTCGACAAGCACCATGATGTCGCCGTAGTCGGCATACGCCTGGTAGAGCTCGAGCATCGTGAACTCGGGGTTGTGGCGGGTCGACAGCCCCTCGTTGCGAAACACCCGGGCTATCTCGAACACCCGCTCAAAGCCACCGACGGTGAGCCTCTTGAGGTACAGCTCGGGGGCGATGCGCAGGTACAGGTCAAGGTCGAGGGCGTTGTGGTGGGTGGTGAACGGGCTTGCGGCGGCACCTCCCGGAATCGGGTGGAACACGGGGGTCTCGACCTCGATGAAGTCCCGATCCTCGAGCCAGCGGCGCATCAGCGACACAGCCCGGCTGCGCAGCGTGAACACCCGACGGGCCTCGTCGGTCACCCACAGGTCCACGTAGCGCTGACGGAAGCGTGTGTCGGGGTCAGAGATGCCGTGCCACTTGTCGGGAAAGGGCAGGCGGGCCTCGGCCAGGCGCACCCACGAACCGACACGGACCGAGAGTTCGCCCCGCCGTGTCTTGATGACCTCGCCTGTGACCCCCAGCCAGTCGCCTATGTGAAGGCTGGTGAACCCGTCGAAATCAGGTGTCGCGGCCTGTGTGGCAAACAGCTGGATGCGGCCGGTCTGATCGGCGAGGACGCCAAACGCCAACTTGCCCTGGTCGCGCCGCAGCATCAGGCGGCCGGCAACGGTCACCTCGACACTGGTCTCCTCACCGTCCTCGAGTTGGCCGTAGCCCTCGAGGAGTTCCGCTACCGCAGTGGTCGGCCCGAACCGGTAGGGCGTGCTGTCTTGTTCCGGAGTGGTCATGTCGCCAGGTCCTCCCGGTTCAGGTCGTAGACCAGGCGCAGCCCGTGGAGGGTCAGGAACGGCTCGACATGCTGAATTGACATGGCTACCGGTGAGATCAACGACGCCAGGCCGCCGGTGGCGATGACTGTGCAGTCGCCCAACTCGCCACGGAACCTCTCGACCATGCCGTCGATCTGGGCTGCAAAGCCGTAGATGGCCCCTGACTGCAGCGATTCGACCGTGCTCTTTCCGATAACGCTCCGAGGCTCGACCAGCTCGATCGCCCGCAGTGCGGCGGCGCGGCCGAACAGGGCATCGAGGCTGATCTCGATTCCGGGGGCGATGGCGCCGCCGATGAACTCACCGTCGGCTGAGATGACGTCGAAGTTGTTTCCCGTACCGAAGTCGACGACAACGCTGGGGCCCCCGTAGAGGGCGTACGCACCCACGGCGTTGGCGATCCGGTCGGCTCCGACCTCTTTCGGGTTGTCGTAGAGGATGGGCATGCCGGTCCGCACACCGGGCTCGATCACCACGTGATCAGCGTCGGTGTACCGGTCGATCATCTCCCTGAGGCTGGCCAGCACCCGGGGCACGCCCGAGCAGACGCTCACGCCCGGTACGTCGAGGTCGTAGCCGGCCGACCGCAGGAGGTTTCCGATCACCACGACATGCTCGTCGGCCGTGCGGGCATCGTCGGTGGCGATGCGCCAGTGCTCCAAGAGACCGACCTCGGCCGTGGACCTGTCGTCGTCGTCGTCGTAGAGGCCGATGACGGTCTGGGTGTTGCCCACGTCGATGGTCAGCAACATCGGGGGCCTCCCGGCCCGGTTGTAGAGGTCATTCAAACAAGCCTTCCAGATCTGGACCCATATCGAGACCCACATCGAGGGTAGGGGCCGAGTTGGTCAACACCCCACTGGAAATGCAGTCGACCCCAGTCGCCGCGTAGTCGGCCAGAACGTCGAGGGTAATGCCACCGGACGCCTCCAGCAGAGGCTTCTCCCCCTCCAGTTCGGCTACAAGGTCTACACACTCTCGCACCTCGGCCGGAGCCATGTTGTCGAGCAGGATGGCATCGGCGCCCGCATCAAGCGCCTGGACAAGTTGACTGATCTCGTCGCACTCCACGTGGACGATGCGGTCGGGCCACCGTGACCTGGCCACCTGCACGGCGGACACCATGTCGGTGCCGAACAGGTGGTTGTCCTTGATCATCACCCACTCACCCAGGTTGGCCCTGTGGTTGGCACCTCCGCCGGCCCGGACCGCAGCCTTCTCGAGAACCCGCAGGCCCGGTGTGGTCTTGCGGGTGTCCCAGACGACGGCACCGTCACCTGCCACGTCAACCCAGCGGGCAACAAGTGTGGCGATACCTGAGAGGTGGCCGACGAAGTTGAGTGCCGTCCGCTCCGCCGTGAGCACCGACGCCAGGGGACCTGTCACCGTGGCAATCACCTCGCCCGCAGCCAGCACGTCGCCGTCGGCCCGCCGCCAGTCGACACGTATGCCCGGATCAACCTGTCTGAACGTCTCGGTGGCACAATCGGAGCCGGCCAGGACACCTGCGCTGCGGGCACCAATGTTCGCGGTCACCACGGCACCATCCGGTAGAAGGACCGCTGTCAGGTCACCATCGGGTCTGAGGTCCTCGTCGAGCGCCCGCTCCACACACCCCGCCACGACCTCAGGTGGCGGGGTGGCAGAGGTTCCGACACGTCGACCCAGACGGGCATCGACCATGCCCACCCTGTCTCCTGCATCAGCACCCATGGTCACCAAGCCTGCCCCCGGGCCTTCGGCCAGCCAACCCGACCGTCGACCGTGTCATGCGGGCACGGCTGCCATGTTGTCGATGAGCCTCGCCCGCCCGAACCGGCATGCGACCAACAGGCGCACACCGGCACGGGCAATTCGGGGCGGTGCCTCGAAGGTGTCCGGGTCGATGACCGCCGCGTAATCCAGTTCACCGGTCGTTGCACTGCCAACCATCTCGGCCATCAGCATGGAAACGGTGTCAGGGTTGGTCTCGCCGCCGGCAACCGCCGCCGCCCCTACCATGAGGGCACGGCACAGCACCGGAGCCTCCCTGCGCTCGGCGGCGGTCAGGTAGGCGTTGCGGCTGGACAGCGCCAGCCCGTCGTGCTCACGTACCGTCGGGCAGCCGACGACCTCAACAGGGATGTTGTAATCGGCCACCATCTGTCTGACCACGGCCAACTGCTGGAAGTCCTTCTCGCCGAAATAGGTACGACAGGTGCCGACGATGTCGAACAGCCTGGAAACGGCCCTGGCGACACCACCGAAGTGAGTCGGCCTGCTGGCTCCCTCAAAACTGGATGCCAGGTCGCCGACCTCAATATCGGGGACACCGGGTTCCGGGTACATCTGCGCGACCGACGGTGCGAACACCAGGTCTGCACCATGGAGCCAACACACCTCCATGTCTGCTTCCGGGTCCCTCGGGTAGTCGGCCAGGTCCTCGTCGGAAGCGAACTGCAGGGGGTTCACGAACACCGACACGACCGTTACATCGTTATCGGCCGCGGCGGCGTCGATCAGCGAGGCATGGCCGGCGTGCAGAAAGCCCATCGTGGGCACAAGGCCGACCCGCCTGCCGGTGGCCCGCTCCGCGTCCAACCTTGAGCGCAGCCCTTCCACCGTCTCCACCACCTCGACACCGGTCACCGGGGGCGCCGTCCAGCCAACCGGCGAGCCAACTCCGCCACAGCCGAGTAGGACTCGCGCTCGGCGGGTTCCAGCGCTTCCAGATGAGCACGGATCGTGTCCTCGTCACCTCGAGCAGCCGGTCCGGTGAGCGCACCTGCGGCACCCAACCTCCGCACGTTGTCGACCGATCCAGCCGCCAACTCCAGGAAGGCATCGAGTGGAACCCCGACCGATTCGGCGACCCGCTCGGCCTGGCCCAGCAGTGCCACGAGGTGGTTGGACGAGATTACCGCCGCCGCATGGTAGGCAGCCCGATTCTCAGCCGAGACGACCACAGGTCTCCCTCCGAGGTCCTCAACCAGGCGTCGTGCCAGTGGATCACCGGCTACGGCAAACCATGAGCCGGTGAACACAGCACCGGTCCCGGCGCTGCCATCTGGAAGGGAGACGAGCGGATGCAGGCTTGCCCGTCGAGCGTGTGGAGCCAGAGCCTCCAGGCCCAGCACGCCAGACAGATGGGCAACCACTGCCTCCTCCACCGGGGCTACAGCCAAGGCGGTGTCAGCGACATCACGGTCAGGAGTGGCAATCAGTAGCAGGTCGACTCCGTCGGCAGCACGGTCCTGTGCATCGTCGCGTCCCAACACATCGACAACCGTCCATCTGGACTTCTCCATCGCCCGAGCCATTGCTGTCCCCGCCCGACCGGGGCCGATGACACGTACCCGACATGTCACGGCTCAGACCCCTGTGGTGCCCGTCAACGGGCCAACGGACACAATGTCGTTCGCCGCCGTGTCACCCGGGATCTCATCGACCAGGTCCGGGGCAACATCACGCAGTGGAATCAGCACGAAGGCCCGTTCGTACATGCGTGGATGCGGCACAGTCAGGTCCTCCTCATCGACACTCTCGCCGTCTACCCAGAGGATGTCCACGTCGAGTGTCCGGGGACCCCAACGCACCCGACGCAACCGGCCGGCTACCCTCTCCCGCTCACGACAGAGTTCCAGCAGGGCTCTCGGGGACAGGTCGGTCTCGAGACGGACGACGCAGTTCAGGTAGGGCCCCTGCTCTGGACCACCTACGGGAGCTGTCTCGTAGACGGTTGAAACCTCGACGACATCAGGCATGCCTGCAACCGCCCCACGAAGGTGCTCCCAACGGTCACCGAGGTTGGATCCGAGACCCAGGAACGCCCGTCGTGCACCATCGCAGCGAACACCACCGTTCATGAAGTGCGGTGGATGCGGGCCCCACCACTGGCGAGGTCCTCTGGAAGCGGCGGCCGGAGCTTGTGTACGACCACGGTCACTGCGTCGACCGGACCCTCCTCCAGCAGTGCCTCTGCCACCCGCCCTGCGAACCGCTCAAGCAGGTCGAACTGCTCGTTGTCGGCGATTCCCGACCCAACGGCGCAAAGGGACCCGTAGTCGACGGTGTCCGACAGGTCATCGCTGGCAGCCGCAGAAACAAGGTCGCTGTGTACATCAATATTGAATTCAAACGGCTGGAGGCGACCTTTCTCTTCCGGGAGTACGCCACAGAGCGCTCGCACCCGGAGGCCTCGCAACTCGATCACATCGCTCATTGCTGAGCCTCGGGAGAAGACTCGACGATAAGAGCCACAATGCGACGCCCCGGGTTGCCGAGTGGTCGGCTGAGAAGTTGCTCAGTTATGGAGATGGCCCTAGGCCCCGTCGGAACCAGCCCCCGCCAGAGCAGGAAGGCTGCCATGAGGCCACAGACCACATCGTTCAACTCGTCGCGGTGCACGATGATGCGACGACCGTCCCTTGTCATCTCCTCAAACCGCTCGAACACGTCAGTGAGCCGTTCGAGACCGTCGTCGGCGCCGCTGAACGGCAACTGAACCCAGGTGACATCCAGCTCGTCGTAATTGTGGAGGTTGTGGTCGCTCGCAAGCAGGGAGACAACCGTGTCGAAGTCGTTCTCGCGGATCCAGATGATCTCCTCCTGGCGCCGCACACGTCGGTGGCTGGTGCCGAAGCCACCTGGTCGCTCACAGACCGCAATCTGGTCCTGGATGATCCATGCGAACGCCGTGGGCACAATGCCCTTTGCCCACTTACCCCTCATCGGTCCTCCCCGAGGCTGCTGGCCGCGCTCATGCGACCACCCTCGCAGCATCCAGGGTCGCCCGCACATCGTGGGCCCTGACCATGTCGACGCCCTGCGCGTACGCCCACGCTGCCAGCGCCACCGATCCCTCGAGGCGATCATCCACCGTTGTGGGCTCGAGGGAGCCGTCGCTGTCAGCAGTCAACTCGCCGAGGAACCTCTTGCGGCTCACCCCGACAACTACCGGCCATCCGGTATCGACGAGGGAACGCAGGTTGGCCAAAATCTCGAGGTTGTGTCCGGTTGTCTTACCGAAGCCGATCCCCGGGTCGATCCACACCTCTTCGACCCCATCGGCCCTGGCCTTCTCGGCTCTGTCGACAAGGTAGTCACGGACCTCGGTCACGACGTCGTCATAACGGGGATGCTCCTGCATTGTCCGTGGATCGCCCAGCATGTGCATGGCGACCCACGCGACGCCCAGGTCTGCGGCTACCGACCCCAGGCCAGCACTCACATCGTTGACGATCGTTGCCCCGACCGCCACGGCGGCTCGGGCGACCTGCTCGTGACGGGTGTCGATCGAGACCCTCACCTCGGCGGCCAGACCCTCCACTACCGGAAGCACCCGCCTCAACTCCTCGTCAACACCAACGGGGCCGGCGCCGGGGCGGGTTGACTCACCACCCACGTCAACAACGGTGGCACCCTCGTCGATGAGCCTTCTGCCGTGTTCCAGGGCAGCCGAATGGTCAAGGTAGAGGCCCCCGTCCGAGAAGGAATCGGGGGTCACGTTCAGTACTCCCATCACGGCACCCACATCCTTGAATCTAACGGTGTGACAGGTGGCGCAAGGGGCCGATCGACGATGATTATCAGTCAGTTACGGTTTCTGTCGATGAACCTCATCGCCTCAAGGTGGGTCGATATGCCATCTCGTAAAATACCCCGAACAGCCGACGTGATGGTCATGGCCCCTGGCTTGGTGGCACCTCGCATCGACATGCACAGGTGCTAAGCCTCAACGACCACCAGGGTCCCTGAGGATCAAGGGTTGTCTGAATGGCATCGGCTACCTGCGAGGTGAGGCGCTCCTGCACCTGGAGGCGTCTGGCGTACCCATCCACGAGACGCGCCAACTTGGAGAGGCCGGTGATCATCCCTCCCAACCTGGGTATGTACGCAACATGCGCCCGGCCGATGAACGGAAGCATGTGATGCTCACACAGTGAGTACAGCGGAATATCGCTCACCATGACCATCTCATCATGGTCAACATCGAAGGTCTTGATCAGGTGGCGGGCAGGGTCGTCATTTAGCCCACAGCAGATCTCCGCGTACATACGTGCAACCCGGGCCGGCGTATCACGCAGACCATCCCTGTCCGCATCCTCACTGATGGCAGCCAGAATCTCGGCGACAGCAGCCTCAAATCATGGAAGGTCAACCAGGCCATCGCCCTCGGCGGTCACGAGGCCTCTGCCGCCTCGGCCCCGGAAGCCGTTTCGACGACCCGTATGTCGGGAAGGTTCCTGTAGCGCTGGTCCACGTCGAGCCCGTACCCGACCACAAACTCTCCGGGGATCCTGAAGCCCTCGTAGCGAAGGATCGCCTCGTCGATACTGTGGTCCTCACGAACCAGAAGTGCGCAGACCTCGAGGCTTGCCGGGTTCCTGGCCAACAGGTTGCGCCGCAGGTAGTTGAGCGTCAGGCCGCTGTCGACGATGTCCTCGACGAGGATGACGTCGCGACCAGCCAGGTCCAGGTCGAGATCCTTGACTATGCGTACGACACCCGACGAGCGCGTTGAGTGTCCGTACGAGGAGACCGCCATGAAGTCGAACTCGACGGGCAGGTCAATGACCCTGGACAGGTCGCTCATGAACATGAATGCGCCCTTGAGTACCCCCACCAGCAGGGGTGAGCGGCCCTCGTAGTCGACGGTGATCTCGACCCCGAGTTGGGCAACGCGTTCAGCCAACTGCTCGGCGCCGACGAGTATTCTTCCCGGGACCAACTCCGGTCCTGCATCACCGTCGAGCTGGTCGTGACCCATGGCGACCGACCCTAGCCGGGCAGGTGTGTGAGTCGACCCGCCGAGCGCTCGACACGGTGCCCGCCGACAACCTCTGCTGCCCGGCGTGACCCACGGGCAACCTCAAGGACCCGGTCGACCGACGCCAGGTCGGGTGGTCGACCACCCAAACGGTCGGTCAGCCATTTGCGGAGAGCCAGGCGGGCAAGGTCATCTGAGAGCCCGGACAGAACCGAGACATCAGTAGCGTCGATTCCGTCGACGAGGGTGGCGAGGAGCCCGACAGCCTCGCGGGCCCGGTCGGCGTGGCGGGCCAGGAGGGGCACCGGGTCACGCCCTGAGACCTCGGCCATCAGGGGCACAATCTCATGCCTCACCCTGTTTCGGAAGAAGCGTGGGTCATCGTTCATCGTGTCGTGGGCCGGGGTGATTCCCGCAGCTGCACACACTGCGGTGGTCTCGGCCCGACGGAGCGCCAACAGGGGACGCCTATCGGGATCCCCGATGCCGGCTGCACCCTGGATTCCCGCACCGCGGAGGATGTTCATGATCACGGTCTCGGCCTGGTCGTCGGCGGTGTGACCCGTGAGAACCCCGGCCGGCAGAACGGCGATGCGTGCGTCACGGGCGCGGGCCTCCAGGTTCGGGCCGTGTTCCACGGGTGCCTCCAACCCCATTACAGCCGCACCCAACGAGACAGCTGTCCGGGCTACGAGTTCGCCCTCAGAAACGGATTCGGGCCGAAGCCCGTGGTCCACATGCCAGGCAGTGACGTCCAGGCCGGCCTCGACCGCCAGGACCATGAGAGCCATCGAGTCGGGGCCGCCGGAAACCGCACAGTCGACAGAAGTACCGGGCGGGGCGAAAGTGCACCGGCCCAAAAGGCCCGACAGGTCGATGCCGCTCACTGTTCCAGCTGGTCGACCTCACCCATACGGGCGATCCAGACCTCGGGTGAGTTGATCTCGGCCAGATCAGGAAGGTTCGCCGGAGCCTCCCAGACACGGTTCAACAGACTGCTCCCACCGGCCTCCTCGACCTTCCCGATGAAGGCCTCCCCCTTGGCGTACTGCGCCAACTTGGCCTCGAGGCCCACAAGTTTCTGGAAGATCCTGGTGAAGCCGGAAGCCGACCTTCGCCGCTCACGGAGGACCCTGCCGAACCGATCGGCCCCCACGACGATTCCCTCGCCTGCCCGGTCCATGGTCACGTCGCCATGCCCCTCCAACAGGCTCATCAGGCCGGCGATGCCATCAAGGGCCTCCTGTTGTTCGGGTGAGGCGATCGCCGTCAGCACGCCTCCATCGGCGTCAGAACCGTTGCGGCGTCCCTCCACCAGAGACCTGAGGGAGTCGAGCAGGTGGGTAGGTTCCGCGTCAGAGTCCTCGAGGAGCGACCTCACAAGGCCCAGATAGTGCTCCCTCATCCACAGCACCCCGGTGAACTGCGCCCTGTGGGTCACCTCATGGAGAGCCAGCCACAGCCTGAACTGGTCAGGGTCAAAGGCGTAGCGACGTTCAAGGGCAACCAGGTTGGGACCTACGTAGTAGACGAGGTCCTGGTCCTCGGCGGCCTCGTCCTCGACCACCAGCAGGTCGTACTGGCCCAGGACCCGTGTTGACATCCAGCCCAGGACAGCCCCCAGTTCGATGCCGGCGACCCGGTTTGTCAGCGGTGTCCGCGAAGTGGATGAGCGCTCGGCCATCTTGTCAAGGAGGGGTCGCAGCAACCGCTGCAACGAAGCAAGGTTGGCCCGGATCCAGTCGTCCCTGTCGACAACACGCGCCCGGGCCTCGCCATGCAGGGCTCTCAACCCGGTGGTCTCGGCGACCAGCCCCTCGGCCCTCGCCGTGTGGACGTCGAACTCCTCGACGAGACCGTCAAGGTGGTGGGCTGCGCCAAAGGGTGCCCTCGCTGCGATACGGGTTGCTACCTGTTCGGCCACGTCCCAGTCGATGACCGACGACGACCGGTCAGAGACGCCCGCGGACGGCGCGCCGGCCGCCACGGTCAGGCCTTCAGCGCTTTGGATAGCGGGTGGCTGACACCTTCTGCAGGTAGCCGACCAGGGTGGCGATGCAGAGCAGAACGCCACCACCCACGAGGGGCACTGCCAGCCAATAGTGCCAGATGACGCCAGCTAGAAGGTTCATGGACCGCATCCTATGAGTTGGAACGGTCGGCACGGTCAAGTGCCGACGAATCGGTTATGTACACGGTCGATTCAGTCGACCGCCACGAGCCCGCGCGGGGATTCGAACCCCGGACCTGCTCATTACGAGTGAGCCGCTCTTCCGACTGAGCTACACGGGCAGATCCCACCGTGAGGAGGGATGCGATCGGCAAGCGTACTGGAGCCACCTGGTGCTTGAACCCACGGCACGGCGGTCGGGCATCAGGGCCGGATCAGGGGCGCCCAGGCCAGCAGCAGGCGCTTCTCTCCCTTCTTCGGGAACCGGACAACGGCCTCGGCCCGGTCGCCGGCGCCGCTGACTGATACGACAACGCCGTCACCCCACGCCGAATGGACCACCTCGTCGCCAGCCTGGAGGCCGAGATCGTGGGCACCCGTCGAGGAGGATCCTGTTGACCTGGTCCCTGTCCCCTTGCCGAAGATCATTCCGCCGGGCTCGTCGCCGTCCTTGTCTGCGTCGTCATCAGGCGTGCGTGTGGGGCCGAACCAGCTGCGATCCTCGGAACCACCGGTACGACGCGATCCTGTTCCCCAACCCGTTGCAGTGCTGTGTGAGCCTGCGGCTCTTCCCGCGTCGACCTCCTTGACAAGGCCATCGGGTATCTCCTCGAGGAACCGGCTCGGCGGGTTGTACTGGGTCTGCCCGTGCAGCATCCGGCACCGGGCATGGCTGAGGTGGAGCCGTTGACGGGCCCGGGTGATGCCCACGTAGGCGAGGCGCCTCTCCTCCTCGAGTTGGTCGGGGTCTCCCAGGGACCGCATGTGCGGGAAGACGCCGTCCTCCATACCGATGATGAACACCACCGGGTACTCGAGGCCCTTGGCGGCGTGCAGCGTCATTAGGACGACCTCGCCGTCGTCTGGCGTCCCCGAACCGGATTCGCCGCCGTCCAGGTCGTCGGCAGGGTCCGGGATGTCGTCGGTGTCGGCGACCAGCCCGACCTGTTCCAGGAAGTCGGCCACGTCGTCAAAGTCCCTCGCCACCCCAACCAGTTCAGCCAGGTTCTCGAGCCTGCCGTCGGCCTCTACCGAGTGCTCGGCCGTCAACTCGTCGAGGTAACCGGAACCCGCAAGTGCAGCCTCGAGGACTGCCGCCGGACCGTCGTCGACACGACCGATGAGCGTCTCGTGAAGTTCCAGGAACGAACGAACACCCCCGACCGCACGACCGGACACGCCAGCCTCGGAACACCGGTACAGCGCCTCGAGGAACCCGCAGCCCGTCGCCTCGGCGAGAGCGTCGATGCGCCGTACCGAGGTGTCACCGACCCCTCTCTTGGGAACGTTCAGCACCCGCTTCGCCGCCACCTCGTCGGCGGGGTTGGCGGCCAGCTTGAGGTAGGCCATGGCGTCGCGGATCTCACGCCTCTCATAAAAGCGTGTGCCACCGACGACCTTGTATGGAACCCCACTGCGAACCAGCCGTTCCTCGATCACCCTGCTCTGGGCGTTCGTCCGGTAGAAGACCGCCATGTCCGACCAGCGGAAACCGTCGCCTGTACACAGTGACCTGATGCGTTCAACCACCCAGCGCGCCTCGTCCTCCTCGTCGCCGGCCCTGTAGGCCACGATGGATTCACCGGGTCCGGTGTCGGTCCACAGTTCCTTGGGCGTCCGACCGGCGTTCCTCGTGATCACGGCGTTGGCGGCATCCAGAATCGTCTGGGTGGACCGGTAGTTCTGGTCCAGCACGACCACGGTTGCATCGGGGAAGGCGGTCTCGAAGTCCAGGATGTTGCGGATGTCGGCTCCACGGAACCTGTAGATGGACTGGTCGCTGTCGCCCACTACGCACAGGTTCCTGTGCTCCTCGGCCAACAGCATCACCAGCTCGTTCTGGACCTGGTTGGTGTCCTGGTACTCGTCGACAAGGATGTGCTGGAACCGTCTGCGGTGCTTTTCCAGGACATCTGGGTTGGAGCGCAGCAGGTGGACCGTGTTGGCCAACAGGTCATCGAAGTCCATGGCACCGGCCCGCTGGAGTCGCTTCTGGTACTCGACGAACACCTCGGCGATCCTCTTCTCGAACGGGCCTGTCGCCCTGTCCGTGTAGGTCGACGAGCCAACACCCTCGTTCTTGGAGGCAGAGATGGATGCATGTATCGCCCTGGCGGGGAACCGCTTGCTGTCGAGGTTCAGGTCGCGGATGACGTACCCGGTCAGGCGGACAGCGTCACCCTGGTCGTAGATGCTAAACCGCGAGGGGAAGCCGATGTGTTCGGCGTCGGAGCGCAGCATTCGCACGCACGCCGAATGGAACGTCGACACCCACATCCCGTGGGCGACGGGGCCGACGAGGGCCGCCACCCTCTCCTTCATCTCAGCGGCGGCCTTGTTGGTGAACGTGATGGCCAGGATCCCGAAGGGCGAGACATCCCTCTCGGCGATCAGATGGGCCACCCGCCTGGTGAGGACACGGGTCTTGCCGGACCCTGCACCGGCCACCACGAGCAGGGGACCCGTGGGGTGGGTCACGGCATCAAGTTGCGCCGGGTTGAGGCCCGCCTCGGGGGCTTCTGGATCGGACGGGGCCATCAGCGCCACCCTACCGCTGGGGTGTGGCCGGCTCCCTTGCTCCAACCACCCTTTGAGTAGTGTTGCCGGCCATGACAAGACCCTTCCGCTTCAGCATCCAGGCGTCGGTTCCAAGGCCGGCTGCCGAATGGCGCGAGCTGGGCCGGCGCGCCGAGGACCTCGGCTACTCGGCACTGTCGGTTTCCGACCACCTTGATACAGAGATGGCTCCGCTGATCGCCCTGGCTGTCACCGCCGAGGCAACCCGCAACCTGCGCCTCACGACTCTCGTGTTGTCAAACGACTTCCGCCACCCGGCCTTTCTGGCCAAACAGGCTGCCACCCTGGACCTGTTGTCCGACGGCCGCCTCGAACTAGGGGTGGGAGCCGGCTGGAAGACATCCGACTACGAGCAGTCGGGAATACCCCTGGACCGCCCCGGCATCCGAATCGAGAGGCTGACCGAGGCCATTACCGTGCTCAAGGGATGCTTCGCAGACGGTCCGTTCGACTTCGACGGCGAGCACTACACCATCCGCGGCCTCGACGGCCAGCCAGCCTGTGTCCAGCGGCCACATCCACCGATTCTGTTGGCTGGAGGAGGCCGGCGAATGCTCACCCTCGCTGCGCACCAGGCCGACATCGTGGGTCTAAACGCCAGCCTCCATGCCGGCGTGATCGACCACAACGCAGGACCTTCGGCCACGACGGATGCAACAGACCAGAAGTTGGAGTGGATCAGAGAGGCCGCCGGAGACCGGTTCAACCAGATCGAACTCCAGACCAGGGTGCACGTTTCCTCGATAACAGACGACCCGGAGGGAATCGCCGACCTGATGGCACCGGCCCTCGGAATCTCACCCGAGGAGGCCCTTGCCTCTCCACACGTCCTCGTCGGCTCCGAGGGTCAGTGCGTCGAGACCCTGCTGGCCTGGAGGGAGCGTTGGGGCCTCACCTACATAGGCCTCAACGAGGACTCAATGGTCGAGTTCGGGTCCGTGGTCGAGGCCCTGACAGGCGTCTGACCCACCCCGGGGGCTTCAGGCAGAACGGCCCAGCAGCGCCAGCAGACGAGTCCCCGCCGGGGCATCCTCGGGCGGCATGACCGGTTCGGCAAAGTGGCCACCCATAGCCCCGGTGCCGGCCACCGGTCGCCAGAAGTCAAGGCACCTCTCGGCAAGAGATGCGGGCAATTCCACCCGGCGGCCACACGCAGTAGCGAGGTCCCAACCGTGGACCAGGTTGTCGGTGACCCTGAAGCCCAGGATGACCGTACCGGGGAAGTCACCCGAGGGATGGCTGTGGGTACGGTCCAGGATGTCACCGGCCGATGCCGCCTCGAGAGCGGCCACAGCAGTGCCCCTCCAGGTCGCCATGGGGTTGGGACCGAGCACCGAGGTGTCCACCTCGGGAGCCGTGGCCACCTGCCCACCGTTGAACAACTCCACGACCATCGCCTCGCCCAGCACCACATGGGCGACCAGAGAGCGGACATCCCACCCGTCACAGGGAGTGGCTGCATCCCAGCAGTCGTCGTCGACAAGCAAGAGCTGCTCACCGAAGAAGGCGCACGCCGTCGTGTAGGCGGCGAGGGTGTCCATGGCCACCGATGACGCAGCCGCGTCGGAAGGGACGTCGCCTACTCCCACTCGATCGTTCCGGGGGGTTTTGACGTGATGTCATAGGCGACCCTGTTGACGCCGTCCACCTCGTTGATGATGCGACTCGACATGGTCTCGAGAAGGTCGTATGGGAGGCGTGCCCAGTCGGCGGTCATGGCGTCCTCGCTGGAGACCGCCCGAATGATCACCGGGCGGGCGTAGGTGCGCTCGTCGCCCATGACCCCGACAGACCGGATGTCGGGAAGCACGGCGAACGCCTGCCAGATCTCACGCTCGAGACCGGCACTGTGCAACTCCTCACGGACGATCAGGTCGGCAGCCTGGAGCACACCAACAGTCTCAGGTGTCACCTCACCGATGATGCGTACCCCGAGCCCGGGGCCCGGGAACGGCTGGCGCATGACAATCTCGTCGGGCAGACCCAGCTGGCTGCCCACCGACCGGACCTCGTCCTTGAACAGGTTGCGCAGGGGCTCCACCAGCTCGAAGTCCATGTCATCGGGCAGACCTCCGACGTTGTGGTGGCTCTTGATCTTGGCGGCATGCCCGGTGCCCGACTCGATGACATCGGGGTAGAGCGTCCCCTGCACCAGGAAGCGTGCGTCCTCGATGCCCCCCGCAGCCCCCTCGAAGATGCGGATGAACAGCTCGCCGATTACCTTCCGCTTGGCTTCGGGTTCGGTCACACCGGCCAGGCCTGCAAAGAACCGGTCGGCCGCCCGAATGTGGATCAGCTCGATCCCCTGTGTCTTCTGGAAGGTCTCGACGACCTGTTCGCCCTCGCCGGAACGCATCAGCCCGGTGTCAACGAACACACAGGTCAACTGATGACCTATCGCCTCATGGACGAGCGCTGCGGCCACTGCCGAGTCGACACCGCCTGAGAGACCGCAGATGGCCCTGCCGGTGCCCACCTGCTCGCGTATTGCCGCCACCGACGACTCGATTATGGAAGCCATGTTCCAGTCTCCGGCACAGGCACACACCTCGTGGACGAACCGGGCAAGAAGATCCTGTCCGCACGGCGTGTGATGAACCTCGGGGTGGAACTGGACCCCGTAGAGACCCTGCCCGGGAGCTTCGAACGCCGCCACGGGGGCGTCGGCAGATGATGCCGTCACCGAGGCACCGTCGGGTGCAACCGTGATGGCGTCGAAGTGGCTCATCCAGACCCCGTGCACCCCGCTTCCTGCATCGGCAAGCAGCACCCCGGGATCTGTGACTGTCATGTCGGTTCGGCCGTACTCGCCCCTCTCATTGCGCCCAACCGTGCCGCCCCGTTGGTGGGCTATCAACTGCGCCCCGTAACAGATACCGAGAATCGGAACCCCGAGGCCGTAGACACCGGGGTCGATCCGTGGCGCCCCCTCGACGTGCACCGAGGCGGGGCCGCCGGAGAAGATGATTCCCGTGGGCCTGCGGGCCGCCAGGTCAGCTGCTGAGATGTCATGCGGGACGATCTCGCTGAACACGTTCACCTCGCGTACCCGCCGGGCTATCAGCTGCGCGTACTGGGCACCGAAGTCGACCACCAGGATGCGATCGGTCGCTGCTGCGGCACCGCCTATGGAGTCTGAGACCCCTGTCATGGACCGGTGCTCATGGTGTCAGGGTCAGTGCCCCATCCCCACGCCCTGGGACTTCTGCAGCGACTTTCCCTCGGTCTGGAGCGCCGGAGCCACCATCACCTCGGCTTTTTGGAACTCCTTGATGTCGAGGTAGCCACAGGTGGCCATCGAGGTTCGCAGGCCGCCGAACAGGTTCAGGCGACCGTCGTTCTCCCTGGCTGGGCCGAGGAGTATCTCGCTGAGCGTGCCCCTCGTGTCGGTCTTGACACGGGCACCCCTGGGCAGGGTCGGGTGGAACGTGGCCATTCCCCAGTGGTAGCCCCGTCCCGGTGCCTCGGAGGCGGCTGCGAGCGGGGAGCCGACCATGACGGCGTCCGCACCACAGACGATTGCCTTGGAGATGTCTCCGCCTGTGGCCATACCTCCATCGGCGATCACATGGCAGTAGACGCCGGTCTCATCGAGGTGGCGCATCCGTGCCGCCCGGACATCGGCTATGGCTGTTGCCTGGGGCACGCCCAGGCCGAGTACGCCCCGGGTGGTGCAGGCGTGGCCGGGACCGACTCCGACGAGGATGCCGGCGGCACCGGTACGCATCAGGTGCAGGCCTGCCTTGTAGGTGGCGCAGCCGCCGACGATCACCGGAATGTCGAGCTTTCGGATGAAGGTCTTCAGGTTCAGCGGCTCGACCGTGGTCGACACGTGCTCTGCGGACACGACCGTTCCCTGAATGACCAGGATGTCGAGCTCGCCGGCGAGGATGTTGTCAAGATATGCCTCGGTCCGCTGCGGGGTGACCGACGCACACGCCACGACCCCGGCCTCCCTGATCTCACTGATACGGGCGGTGATCAGCTCGGGCTTCACGGGTGCCTGGTAGAGCTCCTGCATCCGCTGGGTGGCCTGTTCGACTGGAAGCGAGGCGATCTCGGCGAGCACGGCATCGGCATCGTCGTAGCGGGTCCACAGGCCCTCAAGGTTGAGCACACCCACACCGCCGAGGCGGCCAACCTCGATTGCAGTGGCGGGGCTGACAACGCCGTCCATCGCCGATGCCATCAGGGGAAGGTCGAACCTGTAGGCGTCGATCTGCCAGCTGATGTCGACGTCTTCGGGGTCGCGGGTACGGCGACTGGGCACGATTGCGATGTCGTCGAACCCGTACGCCCGACGACCACTCTTGCCCATGCCGATCTCGATCTCAGCCATGTGTCACCGGCCCTTCATCTGCCAGGTGGAAAGAGCAGACCTTAGCGGCCGATCGGACGGGTCAGAGGCCCAGCCACACCGTCTCCGACAGCTACGTGCCGCCTGCTCAGGCCAGCTCGTCGAGGAGGTCGGCCAGCCTGTCGACATGGTCAGAGGTGGTCCGGCTTCCGCCAATGGCCACACGCAGGACGTGACGGTCTGACAGCCTGGTGTGGGTGAGCAGGACCTCTCCGGTTGCGTTCAGGGCTGCCAGCAGCTCCTCGCCGGCGGCGTCACCGTCAACGTGGGAAAAGCACAGCAGCGCCAACGACACCGGTGCGGCGAGCCTCAGCCGTGGATTCGACGAAATTCGCCCTGTCAGCCGCTCAGCGGCCTCGACGTGGTGGCGTATGTGGGCTCGCAGGCCCTCGACGCCGTAACTGCGCAGCACGAACCAGAGTTTCAGGGACCGGAACCGCCGGCCCAGGGGAACCTGCCAGTCCCGGTAGTCGATGACATCTCCAGAATCGCTGACGGTGTTGCGCAGGTACTCGGGGAGCACGGACAGTGAGTTGAGCAGGGGTTTCCTGTCGGCAATGAAGAAGGCGCTGCAGTCGAAGTTGGTGAGCAGCCACTTGTGCGGGTTGAACACGTAGCTGTCCGCGTGCTCGAGACCGGCCAGCATCCCCCGGTACTCGGGACACACAGCGGCCGAGCCGGCCCACGCCGCGTCCACGTGCAGCCAGACGCCGGCGGCCGTGGCCACCTCGGCGATCTCGGGAAGAGGGTCGAATGCCCCAGACGACGTCGTGCCGACGGTTGCCACGACCAGACACGGGATCAGGCCGGCGGCCACATCGGCCTCAACCGCCACCCGCAGGGCAACCGGGTCCATGGCGTAGTCGTCGTCGGTGTCTATTGAACGCAACTGGTCGGCACCAAAGCCGGCCACAAGCACGTCCTTCTCGATCGAGGAGTGCGACTGGCTCGACGTGTAGACACGCAGATCGGGTAGAGCCGCTGCTCCTCCGGCCCGGTCACGGGCTGCCAGCACGGCGCACAGCGACGCCGAGGAGGCCGAATCCTGGATTACGCCACCACCCGGGCCGTCCGACCTGAACCGGTCAGGCAGGCCACACAGATCGATCAGCAGGTCGAGCACGTGGCTCTCCAACTCGGTACATGCGGGGCTGGTGGACCAAAGCATTCCCTGCACGCCGAAGCCGGCAGAAAGCAGCTCACCCAGAACAGCCGGGGGCGACGAGTTGCCCGGGAAGTAGCCGTAGAAGCCGGGGTGCTGCCACTGGGTGATGCCCGGGGCGATCAGACGCTCGACGTCGGCCAACAGGTCGGCGAAGGGTTCGCCGGTCTCTGGAACCGTGTCGGGCAGGGATGCACGAACCTGGCCCGGCTGAACCCCCGGGGACACTGGCTGGCCCTCGATACCGGCCAGATAGTCGACGATCCAGTCGATGGTTGCGTGCCCGGCGGCACGGAACTCCTCGGGGGTGAGGTGGCTTGGTGGCTCAGCCGGCACGACTATCCACTCCGGTCGAAAGTGGCCCAGGAAACATCGTCGGACCCTACTGCTGCGGGTCTGTGACACCCACACCCAGGCAGAGCAGTTGGCGCAGCATCGCGGCCGTGGCACCCCAGACCGTGTCGCCTGTCAACTCGAAGAACGTGACGGTCCTGACGTTCCCTTCGATCGGCCAGAATTCCTCGCTGAACACCCCGTCATCGAGCAGGTCGACGAGGGGAACGTGCAGGATCAGCTCGACCTCGGAAGGGTCCGGCACCAGTTCAGGGATGTCGGCGAGTTCAGCCACGTATGCGTGGATCCAACTGCGGCTACCCACGGTCATCCACCTGTCAAGCTCCCCCAGACAGGTCGGGAGCGCAGGGTCAAGGCCGATCTCCTCGTGTGCCTCCCGGAGGGCGGTGGACCAGTGGTCGGTGTCGTCGAGTTCGTGGCCACCCCCCGGAAAGCTCACCTCGTGGCTGTGTGAACGCAGAGCAGGTGACCGGCGGGTGAGCACGACAGTTGCGTCGCCGTCGGCCTCGTAGAGGGGCACCAGCACGGCCGAGGTCCGCTCAGGTGCCTGAACCTCGCTGCGATCTACGGGTACCGGCTCATGGCGGGACAGGGCCAGCGATAGATCCGTGATCGTGGGAGTCCGGTCAGCCAGGCCGGCCCACGGTGCTGGTCCACCCTCAGTCCAGCCGTCGGGGCGGCGGATCACCTGGGGCCCCCGACCGGGGCGCCTGTTCACCACGCTGTCGGAGCCGTCAGGCCAACGTCGTTGTAAACCGGTGGTTCCATGCACCGAGGGTACCGGTGCCGCCCAAAACGCCGGGAGCCGGGCCCTGCGGCCCGGCTCCCGGTCGAACTATCCCGAGGGACCGTTACATCATTCCGCCCATACCGCCCATACCTCCCATGCCGCCCATGGGATCCATGCCGCCGCCAGCCGGCATTGCTGCCGGAGGCTCAGGCTTGTCGGCAACGACAGCCTCGGTGGTCAGGAGTAGAGCAGCAATGGACGCCGCGTTCTGCAGCGCAGCACGGGTCACCTTGGCCGGATCAAGGATGCCTGCGGCAACCAGATCCTCGAGCTCGCCGGTCAGCGCGTTGAGGCCGGTTGTGCCTGATGCCTGTTCAACCTCGCGGACCATGATGGATCCCTCAAGGCCGGCATTGTCGGCGATCAGCCGTGCCGGAGCCACCAGAGCTGTATGCAGGATGCGGGCGCCGGTCTCCTCGTCTCCGGACAGGCCCTCTGCCACCTCAGCCACGGCACCGCGTGCCCGGATCAGGGCCGTGCCGCCACCGGCGACAACCCCCTCCTCGATGGCCGCACGGGTAGCCGAGAGGGCGTCCTCAATACGGTGCTTCTTCTCCTTGAGTTCGACCTCGGTGGCAGCACCGACCTGAACGACGGCAACACCACCGGCCAGCTTGGCCAGCCGCTCCTGGAGCTTCTCGCTGTCCCAATCGGAGTCCGTCTCGTCGATCTCACGCTTGATCTGGGTGATGCGGGCATCCACATCGGCCGTGTCGCCTGCGCCCTCGACGATCGTGGTGTCGTCCTTGGTGATAACGACCTTGCGGGCGGTGCCCATCATGTCGAGGGTCACACCATCGAGCTTCAGGCCGACCTCTTCGGCAACAACCTGGCCGCCGGTGAGGATCGCCATGTCCTGGAGCATCGCCTTGCGACGCTCGCCGAACCCGGGGGCCTTCACCGACACCGAGTTGAAGGTGCCGCGGATCTTGTTGACCACCAGAGTTGCCAGGGCCTCGCCCTCGATGTCCTCTGCGACAATCAGGAGCGGGCGACCTGCCTGCATGACCTTTTCGAGTACCGGCAGCATGTCCTGGACAGAGCTGATCTTGCCCTGGTTGAACAGGATGTACGGGTCCTCGAGGATGGCCTCCTGGCGCTCGGGATCAGTCACGAAGTAGGGCGACATGTAGCCCTTGTCGAACTGCATACCCTCCACGAAGTCAAGGTCCATGCCAAAGGTGTTGGACTCCTCGACGGTAACGACACCGTCCTTGCCGACCTTGTCGATGGCATCGGCGATAACGGACCCGATCGCCTCGTCGGCTGCCGAGATGGCTGCCACGTTGGCGATCTGCTCCTTGGAGTCATCGACCTGAACGGCCTGCTCGGCGATGGAGTCAACGGCCGCACGGGTCGCCTTCTCGATGCCACGCTTGAGGCCCATCGGGTTGGCACCGGCGGTCACGTTGCGCAGGCCCTCATGGACCAGTGCCTGTGCCAGCACCGTGGCTGTCGTGGTTCCGTCGCCGGCGACGTCGTTGGTCTTGGTGGCGACCTCCTTCACCAGCTGGGCACCCATGTTCTCGAAGATGTCCTCCAACTCGACCTCACGGGCGATGGACACACCATCGTTGGTGATGGTCGGTGCACCGAACTTCTTGTCGAGCACGACGTTGCGACCACGCGGGCCGAGGGTCACCTTCACTGCGTCGGCCAGCTTGTTCACGCCGGCCTCAAGGCCGCGACGGGCCTCCTCGTCAAACTTCAGGATCTTTGACATGGGCGCCTACTTGACGATTGCCAGCACGTCGCGGGCGTTGAGAATCAAGAGGTCCTCGCCGGCAACGGCAATCTCGGTGCCGCCGTACTTGCTGTAGACGACGGTGTCGCCGGTGGCTACATCCATCGGGACGAGCTCACCGCTCTGGTCGGAACGACGACCGGGACCGACGGCCAGGACCTCGCCCTGCTGGGGCTTCTCCTTGGCTGTATCGGGTATGACCAGGCCGCTGGCCGTGGTCTCCTCGGACTCGCTGGGGCGGACCACGATGCGGTCCTCAAGTGGTTGAAGATTCATAGAAAACGCCTCCAATTGGCGGTTAGCAGTCTCCTTGGACGAGTGCCAACGATAGGGGTGGGTGGTGTGGCCCACAACGTGGCGGGCGGGGTTTCGCCAGAGCCCATCGGAGACTGCCGACCCACCTAGCCGATCAGGTTCAGACCCAGGTTCGGATCGGCACCGGTGTCGAGCGGGCTGGGTCCCTCACGCCTGAACTGCCACCAGCCCGCCGCAGCAACCATCGCGGCGTTGTCGGTGCACATCGCAGGCGGAGGCAGGAACGCCCGCACACCTGCATCATCGCAGACCTCGACGAACCGTTCCCGCAGGCGGGAATTGGCTGCCACGCCACCACCCAGACAGGCGGCCCTCACACCGGTCTCCTCGATCGCCCACCGGGTCTTGGCAACGAGGGCATCCACCACCGCCTCCTGGAAGGAGGCAACTACATCGGCTGTCGGCACATCAGGATCGGACCGGAGGTGGTTCACAACAGCCGTCTTCAGCCCGCTGAACGAGAACGCATAGCGCCGGTCGTCGGCCAGGGTCGCCGGGTTCTCCTGGACGAGTGCACGCGGGTAGGGAAACGCCGACCGGTCACCGTCGACAGCCAAATGGTCAACAGCCGGTCCCCCCGGGTAACCGAGACCCAGGTAGCGGGCCACCTTGTCAAAGGCCTCACCGGCGGCATCGTCGAGCGTCGACCCGAGCAGCCTGTACCGACCGTGATCCTCCATGACGACCAGCATCGTGTGACCACCAGAGACCAACAGGACGACCATGGGCATCTCCAGGTCAGGCTCCTCGAGAAGAGCCGCGTAGAGGTGGGCCTCGAGGTGGTTGACCGCAACGAATGGAACATCCCACGAAAGCGACAGTGCCTTGGCGGCACTCACCCCCACCAGCAGCGAGCCGACCAGGCCCGGGCCGGTGGTGGCCGCCACGGCCGCAAGATCACGGCCCTCGACCCCGGCTGCAACCATCGCCTCGGCAACGACCGGCACCAGCAACTCGACGTGTGCACGGCTGGCAACCTCGGGAACCACTCCTCCGTACCTGGCGTGCTGGTCAACCTGACTGCTGACGACCGATGAGCGCACCACCCGCGCATCCTCCACCACGGCGGCGGCGGTCTCGTCACACGAGGTCTCAATTGCCAGAACCAGATCAGACATGGTCACCACCCCCACATGTCACCTGAGTGGAGGCGCAGGCCGCCTCAACACGCTCAGTGAATGACGGGTCGGCGATGTCGTGTACCCACATGACCAGGGCATCCTCGCCGTTGTCAGAGTAGTAGCCGGGCCGCACACCCGAGGGGGCGAACCCGAACCTTGCATAGAGGCCTCTTGCCGGGATGTTCGAGGCCCTCACCTCGAGCGTCATCGCCACAAGGTTGAGCGACACCGACCGGCGACAGAGTTCGGCCAGCAGATGGCAGCCGATACCGGCCCCCTGGGCCAACGGGCTGACAGCCACGGTCGTGACGTGCCCCTCATCGGCCACCACGGCGAGACCCGCATGGCCGACCACCTCTCCACCGACCTCGGCGACAATATGGAACCTCGTGTCGGTTCCAAGGATCTGGTCGCGGAGAAAGCCGGTGGACCATGGTCGCACGAAGACCATCTCGTCGATGGCCGTCACAACATGGATGTCAGCCTCACCCATCCTTCGCAGGACAACCGGGTCGCCAGCCGTGACGACGCTCACGCCCCGCCCTCCCTCGTCGCCCAGTTGATCTCGGCATCGGGCCTCCGAAGGTAGACCGGCTCAAGCTCCCAGGGCCTAACGAACTCCTCACGCATGGCCCTCGCATGTGCAAGTTGAACGAGTGCCCTGGCGCTTGGGTTGGCAAGGCCCTGCTCGGCCAACTCCACCCCCCTGATTCCTGCGAACATCTCCTGGTAGCGGAGGGCCCCGTCGCCGACAAGCAGGCTCCTCTCCTCGGTGACTTCCAATTCAGAGGCAAGGTCAGCCGGGCTACACACGCGTGGATCCACCACCCGCTGAATCCCCCCGGGAACCTTTCGGAACATGGCCACGAACAACTCACCCCTCCGCGCATCGAGGGCGGACACGATCAGGCGACTTGTCCAGCGAGCTGGAAACGCCAACAGGTCGAGGCTTGAAACTCCGATCACCGGGATACCCAGCGCGTACGCCATCGAAACGCCGGCAACGATGCCTACCCGGAGGCCCGTGTAGAGGCCCGGGCCCACATCGACAGCCACGGCACCCAGTTCGGTGAGCTCGATACCGGCCTGGCGCCGCACAAAGTCGATCTGGGGGCCAAGTGCCTCGGCGTGGCGACGGCCCTGCCCGGAATGGGCCGAAGCCAGCACCCCCTCGTGGCCTCCGACCGCACAACCAACCTGACCGCTGGCACTCTCAATGGCGAGGATCAGCACGGCTCACCGCTGTCTGCTGTCGGAGCTTCCAGGGCTGCAACTGTGGCCTCACGATCAGCCCAACCCTCTCCGACCGTACGGAACTCGAGGAATCGGTCGTCGGGGCCGTCGCCAAGGACCATCCGGATCTCGAGGTAGCCACCGGGCAAGGCACCTGCAATGGCATCGCCCCACTCGATGACCGTCACGGACCTGTCGTCGAGCAGTTCATGGAGGCCCAGGTCGCGGACCTCATCGATGTGGACGAGCCGGTAGACGTCGATGTGGTTCACCACGAGGTCCCCCTCGTAGCGGTTGGCGAGGGTGAATGTGGGCGACGTGATCGGCGTAGCCACCCCGAGGGCCCGTCCGAGTCCCTGGGTGAACGCTGTCTTGCCGGCACCGAGATCGCCGCATAACACGATCAGGTCACCGGCTCTGACCGACCCGGCCAGAGAACGCGCTACGGCCATGGTCTGGCCAGCGGAGTTGGTTGCAATGACCGTCAGTGCGTTCATACCCGCTCCATCAACTTCTTCGCCCGAACCAGGTCGGAGCGCATTCGGGCCATCACGGTGGCACCGCCGCGCAGGGCCGCAGCCGGGTGGAAGGTGGGCACGAGCTGTCGATCACCGAACGGATAGGACCTCCCCCTCAACTTCGTGATGCCTGTGTCGGTCTCTAGCAGCAGCCTGGATGAGAAGTTTCCGAGGGTGACCACAACCGCGGGGCCTATTGCACGGATCTGCCCACCCAGGTAGGGACGACACGCCGCTATCTCGTCGGGTCTCGGGTCGCGGTTCTCGGGAGGCCGGCACTTGACGACGTTTGTGATGTAGCAGGTCGACCGGTCGATTCCCAGTTCCTCGTCGAGCAGGCGGTCCAGCAGCTTTCCAGATCGGCCAACGAACGGAACGCCCTCGCGGTCCTCCGCGGCACCGGGTCCCTCGCCGACGAACATCAGGTTCGCGGCAGGGTCACCCGAACCGAAGACAACGCTGCTGCGACCATCTGCGAGGCCGCACATGGTGCATGAATCAGCCTCGACAGCCAGCAGTTCAAGCGAGTTCGACACCCCTGAAGCGTACAGACCGGGGCTCTCCGGAACGGGTGCAACCAGCTTCAGCAGGCGTTCCTTATCGCCCTCTCCACGGCCGCCACGGTCAATACCCGCAGGATGTCAAGTTCGGCGCCACCGACGGGAACCCCACCTGTCGCTGCGGCCACCACGGCATCGCCGTCAGACCTTGTGTGAGCGGGAAAGATCGCCCGGGCCAGACCGTCATGGGCCGACTGCGCCAACAACAGGCATCCGGCCTTGTCGACACCTCCGTTTGTGACAACCACACCGATGGTCGTGTTGTCCCTGCCCCCATCTGCGAGCGAGCCGACACCGGTTCTGTCAGGCCACGAATCGAACATGCCGTCGGCGACCGACTGCGGAACCGAGCCGTCGTCAATGTCGCCGGCTGCGTTTACCGCCATTGCAGCTGCCACAACCATGTCACCACGCCGGGCCGAGGCGAATCCGAATCCACCGGGAACCGAGTGGTCCCGTCCCCGCCACGTTCCGACAGTGGCGCCTGCACCGGCTCCGACCCGACCAACCTCCACGGTGTCTGACGCTGCCGCATCGGCCGCCAGGCGCCCCTCGGCGGCACCGGGCCTCACCGCACCGTCTCCCGCCATGAGGTCAAAGAGGGACATCCCGACCACGATCGGCACCGGGCCCGCCGGCGTGGGAAAGCCGACACCCTGTTCCTCAAGATGAGCTACAACGCCATCTGAGGCGGCGAGGCCGAAGACCGACCCACCTGAGATGACCACAGCATCCAGGCGGCTGACGCTCCGCTCAGGAGCCAGCAGGTCGAACTCGCGTGTTGCCGGTGCACCCCCGCGGACCTCACCGGAGGCCACCGTGCCCTCGGGGAACAGGACCACCGTGCAACCGGTGGCTGCAGCCTCATCGGTCCAGTGGCCCACCCTGACACCGTCGATAGGGAACTTCACGCCGCCGACGCTAGTTGCACGCCCCTGCGACCAGCACATCAATGCGGTCGTCGTAGTCCTCGACCACCTGTCGCCAGTCAAACCGGCGCATCATCACGTCCAGGCCAGCCACCCGGTCACGCCACCCTGGAAGGTCACCGAGGACATCCCTCAGGCGGCTGGTGAGCCCTTCGTCGGGGTACAGGGCCGCCCCGTGCCATCTCTCCGGCACCAGCTCGGGATAGCTCTGTCTGGTCGGTAACACCGGCACCGCACCCGCAGCCACTGCCTCAACCACCGCGATCCCGAAGAACTCGTGATGCGCCGCGCTGACGACCACGTCGCTGATCCCGAGCAGATCTACGTACTCCGACCTCGGCAGGTACCCGAACTGGACGACCCGGTCGCCCAGCTGCACCCTTGCCTCGCTCATCTCCCTCGGATCGACACGTGTGTTCTCTCCTGCCACGGCAACCCGGAACGCAAGGCCCTCACCAGCCAGCTTCAGGAGGGCGCCCATTACTGCCCCGGGATTCTTGTCATGGTCCCAGCGCTGGTTCCAGAGAACCGTCGGCACCTCCGGGCAGGCGGCGGCGTCACGGACAGGCACATCCGAGAGATCGACTCCGACGGGTACGACACGACACGCAGAGGCGACCTCTTCCAGCCACGGAGTATGGGCCTCGTCGGGAGCACGTTCGAGGAGGTCCGGCAGGGCCTCGAGGAGGCCGTTGCGCTGAAACGCCGAGTTGAACCAGACCTCGTCGGCCGCGGCCATCCCCAACCAGTTGATCAGTGGCAGCGAATCGTCGACACGCTGACCGGGAGCCAGGGGATACATGAGCTGGTTCTCGTGCAGGTACAGGACCACCGGCGGACTGCCCAGGAACCGGCGGCTGAAACCCAACCACGCCGCCAGGTCAACCATGCCGCTCACAATCACGAGGTCAGGCTGCCCCGCCCGCTCCACGGCAGCCCTGGCCCCCTCTGCCAGCGTCAGCGACGAGCCACGCATGCGCCACCTCCAGAACGCACCCGGGTGACTCACGGCCACGACCTCGTGACGGCTGTGGGCGGCGAGACCATCGGCCCACGCTGCATGGGAGCCACCGTGGTACGGCTCGACAAGAAGAACGCGGCTCACGGGTCTGTTCCTGATCCGGTTCAGTACCTGCGGGGCACCCGGGACCCGACGGTGGCAAGCACCTCGTACCCGATGGTGCCGGTCACATCTGCCATCTCGCCGACAGTCAGGAAGCCGTCTCCTTGGCCACCGAGGACCACGGCCTCGTCACCCACGGCCACCCCGTCGTCCACCTCGACGACCGTCTGGTCCATCGTGATGGCACCCCGTATCGGCCGGCGCCTACCACCGATGAGCACCTGACCGTGCTGCCACCACGCTCTGGTCAAGGCGTCCGCGTAGCCGATCGGCAGTGTCGCCAACCTTGTTCGACGGTCGGCCATCCACCTGCGGCCGTACGACACGCCCTCTCCGATCTCCACATCGTGGAGGTGGGCGACCTCGGTACGGAGACGGAGTGCCTGCCGGAGTCCCAGATCACTGCACCGGCCACGCAGGGCCGTCGAGGGTTCCACGCCGTAGAGGCCGATTCCGACCCTGACCATCGACCGGTGGGTGTTGGGCCGCGTCAGGGTCGCCGCCGTGTTGGCCATGTGGACAGACGGCGGTTCAAGACCGGCATCAGAGAGGTCCTCCAGGGCTTCGTCAAGCGCTGCCATCTGGTCACCGGCGAACTCATCGTCTGGCTGGTCGGCCGAGGCGAAATGGGTGAAGAGGCCCTCCAGGGTGAGGCCGACCTTCTTGATACGCCCGGCCAACCGGACCGCGTCCGACGGATCTGCACCCACCCGGTTCAGCCCCGTGTCGAGCTTGAGGTGAACCGGTGAGCCAGCTGGTGCGAAAGTGGCGAAGGCGTCTATTCCTGCCTCTGAGTAGACGGTCGGCCTGACTCCAGCGAGTTCAGCCAGACCGTCCATTTCAGCTGGCCGCGGCTCGGACAGGACGAGAATCGGCACGTCAATGCCAGAAGACCGGAGTTCGGCCGCCTCGTCAGCCAGTGCAACCCCCAGCCATGTGGCGCCAGCCTCGACAGCGACCCTGCTCACCTCGACAGCCCCATGGCCGTAGGCACCGGCCTTGACGACGGCACACAGGTCGCTCTCGCCGACGAGTCCCCGGAACACGCTGACGTTGTGGGCAATGGCCGCAAGGTCGATGTCGGCCCATGTGGGTCTCATCAGAGCGAAGCCCCCTCGGCAGAATCAACCCCGAGACCCATGAGCACCTCGACGAGATGCGTGGCCAGATCTCCGGCCACGACACCGGTTTCGGGACAGGCAGCCGCAAGCCGGCCGTGCACGTGAGCCGCTGCAGCCGCTGCATCCAACGGGTCGGCCCCACGGGCCAGAAACGCCCCCAGGATGCCTGCCAATACGTCACCGGTACCCGCTGTGGCAAGACGACTGTCGCCGGCCGTGACCAACCGGACCCGTCCGTCGGGTGCCGCCACGACCGTCGTCGGGCCCTTCAGGAGCACAACCGCATCGAACGAACGAGCCAGAGCTCCTGCTGCACCAATGCGATCCGGCCCCGGGCGGCTACCAGCAAGACGCTCGTACTCGCCGTCATGAGGGGTCAGAACAATCGACGCCATCCGGCCATGCTCCGGATCGACATCTACCAGGGCGTTCAGGCCGTCGCCATCGACAACGACCGGGACGGTCGAGTTGGCGACAAGGCGTCGCACCCCGGACAACGTGTCGCTGTCAGTACCCAGCCCCGGCCCCACCACCAGGGATGCGAACCTTCCAAGATCGCCGGAAACCTCAGCCAGGCCGGCATCCACCGGATACCCGACAACCTCGACAGGAGCGCCGGTTCCGGTTCCACCGGGAACCGAGAGGCGCACGTAGCCGGCACCGGCCCTCTGAGCGGCGGCCGCTGCCAGGTTGGCGGCCCCCTCCATGCCTGGAGATCCGGCAACGACCCAGCACGCACTGTTCCACTTGTGGGCATCTGCCTGCCGTGGCGGAACCAGGCTGGCGATGTCACGATTCTCGACCAGGAATGTCTCGACCCCCGAGATGTCGAGGCCAATGTCCACCACCTCGACCCGACCGGCCAGGCAGGGCCCCTCACCAAACAGCAGACCGGGCTTGAGAGCCGCAAACGTGACGGTCCGGACAGCGCTCATTGGAACACCCATTGCATCACCGGTCAGGCCGTCAAGGCCAGAAGGCAGGTCAACGGCCAGTACGGGCGAGGACGTCAGAGGCGGCTCGAAAGGACGCCGCAGCCCGGTGCCGAAAGCCGCATCCACGACCAGGTCCGCAGGAGGAAGCCGCTCGGGTGCATCAAGGGCATCAACGATCACGGTCCGCACACCACGCTGCTCCAACCTCTCGGCGGCCACCAAGCCATCGGCGCCGTTGGAACCCGGGCCTACGAGCACCACCACCCGCCTGCCGTAGCCGCCACCCAGCTCGTCAAGTACAGCCCTTGCCACAGTTGCGCCGGCACGTCCGACCAGAACGTCAACGGGCTCCGAAGCTGCCGCATCGATCTCAGCCATCTCGACCGGGGCGACAACCGGAATCACGACGCGGCCACCACTTGGACCCGATCCATCACAGAGCCACCACCGTGGCCGTGGCCATCAGGTCGGTGTGGCTGAGGGTCAGGAGCCAGCGCTCCACACCGGCAGCGCTGGCGGCCTCGGCCGCTCCGCCATGCAGGAGTAGAACAGGCCTGCCAGATGGTTCACGCACAACCTCGATGTCATACATTGCGACCCCGCCCAGACCGAGGCCAAGTGCCTTCAGCACCGCCTCCTTGGCCGCGAACCGGACCGCATACCTCTCCGTCGGATCTGCTCGCAGGTCGGCGTATGCACGCTCAGCCGGCCGGAACAGCCGTTCTCTCAGACCCGGGGTGCGTTCAAGGGAGCGGCGAAAGCGCCCCATGTCGACCAGGTCCGTTCCGATACCTATCAACGCGGTGCCTCCACCGCCCGCATCAGGATGAGCCCTCCACACGAAGGCGATCGGCTATGCCTCCGACAGGGTCAATGAGAAGGTCCTCAACGGGCAGGTCAGCCAACCGGTCATCGCGCAACTGGGTCTCTGTCTCACAGACAGCGTCGCGGATCTCGTCGTACCGGTTGCGGTAGCCGTGGAGCACACCACGCAGGTCGTCGGGCGGCAGGTGGTCGTGGAGCACCACATGCAGCAGGGTCAGACCGTTCGCCTGACCGTCCTTCACCTCGGGGACCAGCACGATCGTTCGGCCGTCCCTGGCCCCCCGGGTGACGAGAACCTCACGTGCCACGACCACGCTGTGCTTGGTGCCGCGAAGTGCAGGATCATGATCGGAGCGAGACTCGATGCCGGTGGAGATTCCACCCCTGTCAACGATTGCCACCGTCGACGTGCTCCCCTCGAGACCGTCGACCCGGTAACGGGTGAACCCGACAACCTCGGCCACCGCAGCATCCAGATCGGCGAGTAGCCGCAGGGTCCTGTAGCTGAGCGAATCACGCGGTGCGCCGGCATCGAGAACCTCTCGGACGAGGCCGGCAGTGAGAAGCATCTCGTCGCTCCTAGAGATCCCAACCGTCACCGTCTTGGCCTGGTGCTTGATGGCATCTATCGGTCTGGTGAGTTCCTCGATCGCCTGCGTCAGTGCACCGGCCAGGTCATCGAGCACCAGCGCCGGTGTGCCGACCGGACCGAACTCGAGTTGGTAGGACTCCAGTGGCAGGTCACCCGTGGCGTAGCGGAACTGTGCTGCCAGGCGGACCGCTGTGGATGCCTCAAGGTGGCCATTCAGACGTCCAGACCTGAGCTCGTCAAAGAACTGGGATGCCAGCGGCCTCAACTGCAACCTCAGGTCCTCGACCGGGCCTGCGGAGGCACCCGCTGTTAGACCGGCCGCCGCCAGGCGTTCGATGGCGGCATGTGCCTCTCGCAGCGGGTTGGCCTGGGCGTCGATAGATCGCGCCGCCTCGTAACCGAACAGGTGCCCGACCATTGTCGACAGCACGAACGCCAGGCGCGGGTGCACCCGTGGAACGGTCACGACGTCGAGAGCATCAGGGAACCTGCCCAGGCCGGGATCTGCGTCTGTGACGACTATCGGCGCGGCCTTGTGGGCCCGGTAGATGGCCACCTCCTTGGCCACATCATCAGCAGTAGAGCCCACCATGCCGGTTGCACAGACCAGCACCATCGGCTCGGCCGACAGGTCGATGTGTTTCTTGTCCTCGGTGGCATCGGCGGCAATGGACTTGTAGCAGAGCTCAGAGAGCTTGATCCTGATCTCGCGGGCGGCAATCAAATTCGCACCGGTGCCCACGACGGCCCAGTGGCGACGCCCGGGCCCGTACCTGTCTGCGACGTTCCCGATGTGTTCCTGCAGGGCCAACACCTCGACCATGGCCTCAGGGAGGTCACGCAACCCGTCGAGCAGGTCTACCCGGTCACCGGCACCTGGGAGGCCAGCGGCATCTGCGAGCGCCGCTGCCAGCAGGACGCCTGCCACCACCTGGGCGTAGAAGGCCTTGGTCGATGCGACGCTCATCTCAACATCACGGCCATCGGATGTGTAGAACACGCCGTCGGCCCGGTCTGTCAGATCGCTGTTCCTGCGGTTCACTATCGCAAGCACTCTGGCGCCGCGTGCCCTCACCAGATCGACGGTGCGGTTCGTGTCGGTGGTCGTACCGGACTGGCTGATTGCCACGACCAGGGTGTCGGACATGTCTCGGCGTAGACCGGAGCCCGACAACTCGGTTGCGGCCCTCGCCTCGGTGGTCATGTCGGACCCCGTGAACTCTGCCGCAACCGACAGTGCAACCGCCTCGCCCGCCACCGCAGCGGTTCCCTGCCCGATAATGGTCACCCGGCGGATCCGGCCAGCAGCCAGATCGGCACGCAGATCGGCTCCCAGGGCACGCTCTCCGAGCCTGACCGTGGAGGTGCCGTCGATATCTACGAGCCTGCCCCGCAGGGTGGAGCGAACCGAGGCAGGAGCCTCGCCGATTTCCTTGATCAGGTAGTGCGGGCTGTCGCCACGGTCAATGTCGCGTGTGGTGATCCCGGCCTTCACGAACTCGTGCTCTGCGACCGGGAGCAGCCTGCCGTCGTAGGACCGCCGGTCGATACCGGCCGGGTCACCGGCCAGCGAACCGTCAAGCCTGATGATCTGACCGTTGCCGACAGCCGGACCGGCGCCATCAGATACAGCACCTCCCTCCATTCGAAGGTAGGTGTCTGTCAGCTCCACCACGCCATAGGGCTCACTCGCAACAATGAAGGCATCTTCGGCAACGCCTATGTAGAGGGCCTGGCCACTTCCCCGCAGCGCCAGCCAGAGGCGTTCCGGGGAACCACCCATCGACGCAGCCACGGCGATCGACCCCTCAAAGGCGGCGACGGTACGTCGGAACGCCTCGTCCTCGGACTCGTCTGCCGTAAGGTACCTGGCACAAAGTGCCGGTACGACCCTCGTGTCGGTCGTGATTTCGGATGCGACCGAGAGGCCCTCGGAGGCCACCAGGTCCGCGTGGTTGTCGACATCACCGTTCTGGACGGCCAGCACCAGCGGTGAATCCAGTCCATCGGAGCGGGTGGAATCCAACGGATGTGCGTTCGCCTCGGAGATGAGGCCGACGCTGGCCCAACGGGTGTGACCAAGCACGGCGCCGCTGACCGACGGGCTGACGAGCAGTCCGGCCAGCACCGCGTCGGTGGCAAGTGCAGTTCGCATCGCAGCGGTGTTGTCGCCCAGCTCTCCGATCTCCGCTGCAGCCTTCACTACGAACGAGAAGCCACCACCGGGGAGGCGTCTGACGGCTCCACTGCGGAGGAGGGAGTCGTCGTCACGGCCCATCAGGTCGACATCATCAAAGCCGTGGTCCCAGACTGATACCACGAGGCCCGCCGAATCCCGGCCACGGACCTCGAGCCTGTCAATCGCGGCGAGGGCCTGGTGGACCGAGAGCAGCACTGCACGGCCGGCCTCGCTCGGTGGCTGGCACTCAGAGGCCAACGAAGCCACACCGACATGGGCGCCCAGCCGGTCGTAGCGCAGCGACCATGCAGCGTCCCTCGCCCTCATCAGGGCGACGTTCGCCAATTCCAGATCGGCCCGCGCACCTTCGAGGACCTTCTCCATCCGAATGAGATGCTCAGAAACCTGTTCGAGAAGTGGATTCAACAGCCCGATCAGAGAACCTTCAGCCTCCATCGCTGTCAGCCCGGAAACGCCACCCAACAACTGGTTGGCCAACTCAAGTTGGTCGGCCACCTCCGCCAGGCCAACTTCGTCGGGGGCGACCACCAACCCCTTGAGAAGGTCCAGAGCCCTGCCAACGGGACCGGTGACATCGGTGACCGTCGGTACCGGCCGAACTGAGGGCCGCCTGAGGACCGCGATAATGCCGCACATGCCCTGGTCCTCACCCTTTCTCGCCTGATCAGCAGGCCTCGTTGGTCGTATCTGAACCGGTGGATCCGGATCTGTGGAGCACCCTCCAGGAGTGCCTTCCGGCCAATTCTAGGACCGTCCGGTCAACTGCCCGCCGCGGCACCGGTCCCGGTGCCTGCCTCAGCGCTCCTGACGGCATCACAGAGCCTCTCTGCGACGGTCTCGGCGGTACCGGAGTCAACGGCCTCAACCATCACCCTCACCACAGGCTCGGTCCCCGAAGGTCTCACCAGCACACGCCCATCCGAGCCGAGCCGGACCACCTCCTCGTGGATGAGGTCTGCGACGCCGGCCACTACAGCAGCACCGCTACCCGACACCGGAATACTCTCGAGAACCTGGGGCGTACGGCTAACCAACTCGGCGGCCATGTCTCCGATCGTATGACCCGCCCTCACCACTGCGTCAAGAACCTGGACTCCGGTCAACAGTCCGTCACCTGTTGTGGCGAACTCGGGAAACACAATGTGGCCGGACTGCTCACCACCGAGGGACCAACCGCCGGTATCTAGCGCCTCGAGCACGTTGCGGTCCCCTACATCGGTTTCGTGGACCAGGATTTCGTGATCAGCGAGGCCGCGACGAAGACCCAGATTGGCCATAACGGTGACGACGACGGTCGACCCGGTCAACAGCCCCCTGTCGAGGCGGTCAACCGCACAGATGGCCAGCAAGTGGTCACCGTCCAACAGCGACCCGTCGGATGCCACGGCCACGACACGGTCACCGTCGCCATCAAACGCGAGACCAGCGTCGGCACCCGACGAAACCACTGCATCCTGAAGGCTCTCGGGACTCGTTGAGCCGCACCTCTCGTTGATGTTGCGGCCGTCGGGAGAATCGTGGATAACGGTCACCTGGGCACCAAGCCTCGACAAAACCCCGCCGGCGCTCAAAGAGGTGGCACCGTTTGCGCAGTCGACCACCAGACGCATCCCGGTAAGGGCCCCAGGGGCAACTGAGCCCACGACCGAGTCGGCCCACCTTCGGTCCGCTACCTCGACCCCGGAGTAGCCGCCGGTCGGGTCAAGCCGGGGGTGGCGGTGCCAGACCTCCTGGACAGCTGCCTGGGTTTCGTCGCCCAGCTTGCGTCCACCCACAGCAAACAGTTTCACACCGTTGTCCCACCAGGGATTGTGCGAAGCCGAGACCATTGCACCGGCTACAGAGTCCAGGGCAGCCACACAGGCCACGGCTGGCGTCGGCGCCATACCGAGCGAGACCACATCGATCCCACCTGCGACGAAGCCCTCGGCGAGGGCAGCCACGAGGTCGGGGCCGGACTCGCGGGGGTCGTGACCGACAACCACCTTCTCTGAGCCCAGGTGACCGGCCGCTGCGAAACCCAGGCCGCGCACCGAAGCCGCGTCGAGCTCGGTTCCTATTCGTCCACGGACCCCGTCGGTTCCGAAACTGAGATCCATATCTGAAGACTACGGGCCGGGCCAGAGCCGGACCCCGCGGGGCTCAGCGCTTGCTGTACTGCGGAGCCTTGCGGGCCTTCTTGAGGCCGTACTTCTTGGATTCCTTCTTGCGGTCATCGCGGGTGAGAAACCCGGCTTCCTTCAGTGCAGGACGCCTCTCGGACTCGAGAGCCTCAAGTGCCCTGGCGATTCCGAGGCGAAGGGCTCCAGCCTGACCGCTGATGCCACCACCGTGCAGGGTCGCGTCGATGTCATATACACCCTCCGTGGCAGTGACCCGAAAGGGCTCCATGAACACGAGACGGTGACTCTCAGAAGGGAAGTAGTCGACTACAGGACGCCCGTTGACCGTCACCGTGCCGGTCCCCTCGCGAAGGCGCACACGTGCTACGGACCTCTTGCGACGGCCTGTGGTCTGGATGATCGGCTTAGACATCAGCTGTTCCTCGGTCAGGCCCTGCGGGCCCGGGTGTGTTCGAAGGCCAGCGGCTGCGGCTGCTGTGCCCCATGGGGATGTTCGGCGCCACGGTAGACCTTCAGCTTCTTGAGCATCTGGCGACCCAGACGGTTTCGGGGAAGCATGCCCTTGATGGTGCGGCGGAGGGCCTCTTCGGGCTTGTCAGCCAGAAACTGCCCATAGGTACGGGACCGGAGACCACCCGGATAGCCGGAGTGGTCGTAGACGTTCTTGTCGGACTCCTTGGCGCCCGTCAGAACCACCTTGCCTGCGTTCACGATGACGACGTGGTCTCCTGTATCGACATGGGGGGTAAAGGTGGGCTTGTGCTTGCCGCGGAGAACCGAAGCCACCTCGGAGGCGAGGCGACCGAGTACCAGGCCGTCAGCATCGACGACGTGCCACGCACGCTCAATCTCGCCTGCCTTGGGTGTATAGGTGGGCACGGGTTTTCCTCTCGAATGTGTAGTCGTGGGGCCCGGTTCCGGGTCACAGCCCGGTCCGGATGCAGGCAACCGGGATAGGCCCCGATCACCGCACGGACCGGGGGTAAAGGCTATGCCCGACACCCCCGCCCGGCAACCCGCCGGGCGGGGCACAGGGTCGGCTCAACCCACCGGATAACGAACAGACCAGAGGGACAGGCCCTGAGGTGGAGCCGGCTTTCCTGCAGCCTGACGGTCAAGTGCTGCGAGCACCGTCGACATCGCCGTGACCGGGAGCCAACCGGCCCCGATCGGCACCAGAACCCCGACAATCGATCTGACCATCTGGTGGCAGAAGGCCGACGCCGTGATCTCGAAAACCAGGATGTCGTCGTCGGGACCGCTCCATTCGGCTGTCTCTATCCGCCTGACCATCATCTTGGCGCTCTCGCTGAGTGGGTTCTTGCGCCGCCTGCAGAAAGAGGTGAAGTCATGTTCACCGATCAGGTCACCACACGCCGCGTTCATCGCCGCCACATCAAGAGGCTCGGGAACGTGCCACGTCGTTGGCGACAGGAGAGGATCTGGATAGGGACGGTTCAGTACCCGGTAACGGTAGGTACGACCGTCTGCGTTGAAACGGGCATCGAAGTCATCCCCAGCCGACTCGAGGGTCGACATGACGATCGAAGGAGCACACAGGCGGTTCACCGATCGGCGCAACTTCGCAAGGTCGACATCGTCTGGAACGTCAAAGCTGATCACCTGGCCCGCAGCGTGAACACCACGGTCCGTGCGGCCAGCACAGGTCACGACAACCTCAGACCCGACGACCCGGGACAGGACTGCCTCAAGGTCACCTGCGATGGTGCGCACATCCCTGTTAACCGCAAACCCGTGGAACGGTGCCCCGTCGTATGCGATATCTGCCCGGACCCGCACGACTACCTGGCCGGACTACCCGGGTGGCTGGAAAAGATCAGACCAGTTCGATGCGGGCCATCGGCGCATTGTCACCGCTGCGCGGACCCACCTTGAGGATCCTGGTGTAACCACCCGGCCGGTCCTCGTAGCGGGGCCCGATCTCGTCGAACAGCTTTGCAGTCATCTCCCTGTCACGCAGGAACGACACCACCTGACGGTGGTTGTGCAGGCCACCCTTGCGGGCCTTGGTGATCATCTTCTCGGCGATCGGACGCAGGGCCTTGGCCTTGGCCTCGGTAGTCGTGATCGCCTCAGCGGCAATCAACGAGGCAACCAGGTTGGCCATCATCGACTTCTGGTGCGCAGAGCTGCCGCCGAAACGGCGACCCTTCCTGGGGGTTGCAGGCATGGTCTCAGCCCCGAACCCGCAGAGACAGACCGCGCTCGTCCAACTTCTCGATCACCTCGTCGAGGGACTTCTGACCGAAGTTGGTGACAGCCAGGAGGTCATCCTCGGACTTCTCGAGCAGTTGGCCGATGGTGTCGATCTGGGCCCGCTTGAGACAGTTGCGGGGACGCTCGGAAAGATCGAGGTCCTCGATCGGGAGAGCCATGTCCGGGGAACCCACGATCGTCGACTCAGCCTCACCGAGCTCAAGGCCCTGGGGCTCGTCGCTCATGTCCTCTACAAGCTTGATCAGGGACCCCAGCGTGGCGCCAGCCGAAGCCAGGGCCTCCCGGGGGGTGATGGTTCCATCGGTCTCAATGTCGAGCACGAGCCTGTCGTAGTCACTCGACTGCTCGACCCGGGTGGGTGAGACGTTGAAGGCGACCCGGCGAACCGGTGAAAAGAGGGCATCGACGAGGATGACCCCGATGACCGGCTCCCCGCCGACACGCTCGGCAGGCAGGAATCCACGACCACGCTCGACCGTCAACTCGAAGGCCAGACGGCCCTTGGAGTTCAACGTGGCCAGGTGCAGATCGGGGTTCACGATCTCGACCTCCTCGTTGGTGGCCAGCACCTCGGCGGTGACATCGGCGGCACCACGGACATCGACACGGAGGGTCACGGGCTCATCGCTGTGGCAGCGGACCTCGAGGTCCTTCAGGTTCAAGATAATGTCGGTGATGTCCTCAACGACACCATCGAGCGTGCCGAACTCATGGAGCGCATCGTCAAAGCGAACCTGTGTGACGGCCGCGCCCGGGATGGACGACAGCAGGGTGCGGCGCAGGGAGTTGCCGAGGGTGTGGCCGAAACCCGGCTCGAGCGGACCCACAGCGAACTGCTGGCGGTTCCCGTCTAGTTCGGTTTCGACCTCAACGGTCGGACGCTGAATGACCAGCATGGCTTTCCACCTTCTCGCTGCGCTCGCAGCGTTTCCTGGTTCCGGCTCCCGGGGGAACCCGACCAACTGTCTGTGTTGTTCGAATCGTTTGTCTGCAGGTCATGGACAGGCCTGTGAAGCCGCTCCGTAGACCCCTGTCGGTTACTTGCTGTAGAGCTCGACCACGAGCTGTTCCCGGAGCGGGATGTCGATCTGGTCACGGAGAGGCAGTTCCTTCACGGTGACCTCGTGACCGCCGTCGGCGACCTCGAGCCACGCCGGAGCCTGACGGTCGAGAACATCGACGTTCCACTGCACCACGACCATGTTCCTGGCCTTGTCACGCAGGGTCACGACCTGGCCCTTCTTGACACGGAAACTGGGGATGTCGACACGACGTCCATCGACGTTGACATGGCCATGGTTGACCATCTGGCGGGCCTGCGGTCTGGTCGCTGCCATTCCGGCCCTGTAGACGACGTTGTCGAGGCGCAACTCAAGGAACCGGAGCAGGTTGTCGCCGGTTACACCATCACGACGGTTGGCCTCGTCGTAGAGGCGCCTGAACTGTCGCTCGGTAAGACCGTACGAGAACCTGGCCTTCTGCTTCTCCTGAAGCTGGGCCAGATACTCGGAGGGGTTTCCCCGGCGACGGGTGCGACCGTGCTCGCCTGGTGGGTAGGGGCGCTTGTCGAGGGCAACGGTTTCGCCCTTGGTCCCGAAGATGTTCGTGCCCAGGCGGCGCGAAATACGCGCCCTGGGACCCGTGTAGCGCGACATCAGACCCTCCGCCGCTTGGGGGGGCGGCAACCGTTGTGGGGAATCGGGGTGACATCTTTGATGCCGGTCACCTCTATACCCGTGTTCTGGATAGTGCGTATGGCGGTCTCACGACCCGACCCGGGTCCCCTGACAACCACATCAACCTTGCGGACCCCGTGTTCCATGGCCTGGCGGGCACACTGCTCGGCGGCCATCTGGGCGGCGAAGGGTGTCGACTTACGGGAACCCTTGAAGCCCACGTTGCCGGCGGTGGCCCAGGCAAGGGTGTTGCCCCCCTGGTCGGTGATGGTGATGATCGTGTTGTTGAAGGAACTCTTGATGTGCGCCACGCCGTGCGGGACGTTCTTGCGCTCCTTCTTACGGGGACGACGGCCCCCTGCTGACGGTTTTGCCATTACTTCACTGCCTGCTTCTTGTTGGCGACTGTCTTACGGGGACCCTTACGTGTCCGGGCGTTCGTGTGGGTGCGCTGCCCGCGAACCGGGAGCCCACGACGGTGGCGTAGACCCTGATAGCAGCCGATGTCCATCTTGCGCTTGATGTTCTGGGAGACCTCTCGTCTCAGGTCACCCTCGACCTTGAGCTGCTGGTCGACGAAGGCCCGGATGTGGGTGATCTCCTCGTCAGTGAGGTCCCTTACACGTGTCGACGGGTTGACCCCGGCACCCTCGCACACCAGGCCTGCTGTGGTGCGGCCGATGCCGTGGATGTACGTGAGAGCAATCAACACCCGCTTTTCGCGGGGGACGTCGACGCCGGAAATTCGTGCCATGTGGTGTGTTCCCCTAACCCTGGCGCTGCTTGTGACGCGGGTTGCTGCAGATCACCTGCACGCGACCGTGGCGCCGGATGACCCGGCACTTCTCGCACATCCGCTTTACGCTTGTTCGGACCTTCATAGTCTGCTCATTCGATCTTCGTGTAGGCCGGTTGGATCGACCGGCCGGTGTTGGCTACTTGTAGCGGTAGGTGATGCGACCCCGCTGGAGGTCATAGGGAGTCAACTCAACCTGGACACGATCGCCCGGCAGGATCCGGATGTAGTGCATCCGCATCTTGCCGGAGATATGGGCCAACACGTTGTGGCCGTTCTCCAACTCGACACGGAACATGGCGTTGGGCAACGGCTCCAACACCGTGCCCTCCATCACGATCGCGTCTTCCTTGGACTTCGTCAGGGTCATGCTCCCAGTTGTGTTCTTGTGCTTTAATACTTCGGTCTGACCGTCTTGAGAACACCGTTGGCGCACCAGACGATCGAGGTCATTCGTACCCGAATGCCCACCAGCGACGCGGGCAACTGCCCGGCCGAGGCCGAGGGACAACGCTATCGCAGGCCCCAGAAGGGTCCAACCCGCCGACTCGGCCCAGCCAGAAACTGCCCGTCATGTCAGAATCCCGTCGACAATGGTGCACAGCCGGCCAAAGACCTCATCCTCACTACCGAGGCCGTCCACCACCCGCAACAGGCCGCGGTCGTCGAACCACGAGAGCAGGGGCGCTGTCTCCGACTCGTAGAGTTCCAGGCGAAGGCGGATCGCCTCCTCGGTGTCGTCGACACGGCCACGCTCCAGCATCCGACCGATTGCCACGTCGACCGGTACGTCCAGGTTGAGCGCACCGGCCAGAGGTGTTCCAGCTGAGCCCAGGATGCCCTCGAGCGCCTGGGCCTGAACCGGGGTCCGTGGAAAGCCGTCGAGAACCACACCGTTTTCGACCACGTCTGGCATCGCCAGCCTCTCGGCCACAATCCCGTTCACAACCTCGTCGGGTACGAGGTTCCCAGCATCCATAATTATCTGGGCCTTCCGGCCAAGCTCGGTGCCGGCAGCGATAGCGGAGCGCAGCATGTCGCCGGTCGAGACGTGGACCATTCCGTAGGCCTCTACCAGGCGTACGCACTGGGTGCCCTTGCCGGAGCCCTGGCGGCCCAGGATCACCAGGTGGACTGCAGCCACGACGTCAAATCCCGCCAACCACAGGGGCTACTTGAGGAAGCCTTCATAGTTCCGCATCGTCAACTGTGAGTCGACCTGCTTCATCGTCTCCAGCGACACGCCTGCAGCGATCAGGATCGAGATGCCGACGAACCCGAAACCCGCCGCACCGGCGCCGGAGGAGCCGCCTATCCCGGAACTGGTATCGAGGAACACGTTGATGAGGATCGACGGAATCAGCGCAACCGCCGCCAGGAAGAGGGCCCCCGGCAGGGTGATGCGGGAAAGGATCTTGGCCAGGTACCGCTCAGTCTGGTAGCCGGGGCGGATTCCGGGAACGAACCCACCCTGCTTGCGTATCGTGTCGGCCTGCTTGACCGGGTCAAAGGTGATTGCCGTGTAGAAGTACGCGAAACCCACCACCAGCAGGCCGGTGATACTGAAGTAGAAGACGTTGTCGGGCTGAGCCAGGTTGTCGTCGATCCAGCGTCGAAAGCCATCCCACGGCAGGGCTGCAGCGAGCAGCACAGGCAGGTACAGAACCGATGAGGCGAAGATGATCGGGATCACACCCGACTGGTTGACCTTGAGAGGGATGTAGGTGTTCTGGCCCCCGTACATGCGGCGACCCACCACGCGCTTGGCGAACTGCACCGGGATTCGACGCTGCCCCTGTTCCACGAACACGATCGCAGCGACCAGCCCGATGAGGACAACAAGGACTATTCCCAGCGCAACAGGCCCGTTCTCGGCATGAATCAGTGATCCCTGCGCCGGGAAGGCGCTGACTATCGAGATCATGATCAGGAGCGACATTCCGTTGCCGATCCCCTTCTGGGTAATCAGCTCACCCATCCACATGAGCAGGGCGGTACCGGCGGTGAGGGTTAGAACCACCACGCTGACCGTGCCGATGTGGAAGTTGGGAAGCAGGTTCGCACCCGATGAACCGCTGATGGAGTTTCCACCGCTGTTAAACAGGAAAGCGAAGCTGGTGGACTGGATTACGGCAATGGCCACCGTCAGGTAACGGGTCCACTGGGTTATCTTGCGCTGCCCAACAGCCCCCTGCTGCTGCCACTGCTCAATCTTGGGGACGACAACCCCGAGGACCTGCATGATGATCGACGCGGTTATGTATGGCATGACGCCGAGGGCGAACACGGCGAACGTGGTGAGGGCGCCACCCGAGAACAACTGAAGAAACGCCAGCACCCCACCCTGATTGGCCCTGTCGCGCAGCAACTGGACCTGCTCGACGTCGATACCCGGAGCGGGCATGAACGCGCCGATCCGGTAGAGCAGGATCATGAGCAGAGTGAATAGGATCCGCTTGCGCAGATCGGCGACCCTGAACATGTTCAGCATGCTGGAAATCACGTTGGCTCCCGGTGGTCGGGTGTTCCCCGGTTCAGCCCGGGGTGAATGGATGTGGTCAGCGGTTCATAAGGGCGTTGCCGCTTGCAGGCGGCCTCACGGCAAACGGCAGAGGCAGCTTCTCGATGCTCCCACCGGCAGCCACAATCGCCTCCTCGGCGGACGCGGAGAAAGCGTGGGCCTTCACGTTCACCGCTCGTGTTACCGCGCCCCTGCCCAGAACCTTGACGAGGGACTTCTTGCCGACCAGGCCCTTGGCGAGCAACGTCTCAGGGGTCACCTCGGTCAGGCCGGACTCCTCGATGGAGTCCAGGTTGATTGCCTGATACTCGACCCTGAACGGGTTCTTGAAGCCACGCAACTTTGGTATCCGCTGGTGGAGGGGCATCTGCCCACCTTCAAACCCGAGGCGGACCGTGTTACGGGCCCGCTGGCCCTTCATGCCGCGACCAGCGGTCTTGCCGCCCTTTCCGCCGATTCCACGCGCGACGCGCTTGGCGCGCTTGCGGGACCCCGGCGGCGGTGTCAGATCATGAACCTTCATCTCACTCGACCTCCTCTACCTTGACCAGGTGTGGGACCCGGGCGATCATGCCCCGGATCTCGCCCCGGTCAGGCAGCACGTTGCTGCGACCGATTCGGCCGAGCCCCAGCGCACGTAGGGTTCCCCTCTGCTTGGGCTTGGAGCCGATTGCGGAACGAACCTGGGTCACCTTGAGGGTCCCGGAGTCTGGTGCGCTCATGCCGAGACCTCCTCATCAACCTCGTCGACGGCCGGGCCGTCGATGCCCGCCTCGGTGCGGCGGTAGGCGGTGAGCAGTGCCGCAGGAACGAACTCCTCGGGATCGAGGCCCCGGAGGCGTGCGATCTCGTCGGGCCTACGAAGCGACTTGAGACCGTTGATGGTGGCCCTGGCAACGTTGATGTGGTTGGAGGATCCCATCGACTTGCAGAGGATGTCGTGAACGCCGGCCTCTTCAAGGATTGCCCTGGCGGCGCCACCGGCAATCACGCCGGTTCCCGGGGCAGCGGGCTTGAGCATTACACGCCCACCACCCATAACACCGAGTACCGGATGGATGATCGTGGAACCTGTCAACGCCACCTCGAACAGGTTCCGCTTGGCCTCTTCGGTGCCCTTTTGAATAGCGAGGGGCACCTCCTTGGCCTTTCCGTACCCGAGACCGACCCGGCCCGCGCCGTCACCGATGACCACGAGGGCGGTGAACGAGAACCGTCGACCACCCTTGACGACCTTGGCGACCCGGTTGATGTGGATGACCCGTGACTCCCGAAGTTGTGAGTCGTCGGTTTTGTGCCTCTTTTGTGCCACTAGAACTCCAGTCCTGCATCGCGGGCGGCATCGGCCAGAGCCGCCACCCGTCCGTGGTACCGGTAACCGCCCCGGTCGAATACAACCATTTCGATTCCGGCCGTGCGTGCCCGTTCGGCAACGACCTTTCCCACCTCGGTTGCCGCAGCCATACCGGTGGACCCATCGGCGACCCCGGCCTGCTGGCTGGAAGCCGACGCCAGGGTGGTTCCGGTGTGGTCGTCGATGACCTGTGCCGAGATATTCCGGCTAGACCGGAACACAGCGAGGCGCGGTCGGGAAGCGGTGCCGCGAACGGCCTTGCGCACCCGACGGTGCCGGCGAATGCGTCCGGTGCGTCGATCGATGGCGCTCACTTGGCCGCCTTTCCGGCCTTGCGGGCCACGTGTTCTCCGAGGTACCGGACTCCCTTGCCCTTGTATGGCTCAGGCTTGCGGTAGGAGCGGATGACAGCGGCCATCTGGCCCACCGCCTGCTTGTCGACCCCGGACACGATGATTCTCGTGGGTTCCGGGACGTCGAAGGTGACGCCCTCGGGGGCCTTTACGTTGACCGGGTGGCTGAATCCCAACTGCAGCTCAAGTGCGTCGGCGCCCTTGGCCACGGCCCGGTAACCGACACCGACGATCTGGAGTTCACGGCTGAACCCCTCTGATACGCCCAGCACCATGTTGTTCACGAGGGACCTGGCCAGGCCGTGCAATGCCCGGTTCTTGCGCTCATCGTCGGGGCGCTCAAGCACGATCGTGTCGCCGTCCTTGCGGACGCTGATATCGCCCGGGACGGTCATGTCGATGCTGCCCTTCGGGCCCGTCACCTCGACATGCTGACCGTCGAGGGTGACCTCGACGCCGGACGGAACGGTTATTGGAGCCTTGCCGACTCTGGACATGTTGTTCCTCCCCTACCAGACGTAGCAGAGCACCTCGCCGCCCATATGGCGGCGACGTGCCTCACGGTCGCTCATCAGGCCCTTGCTGGTGCTGATCACGGCAACGCCGAGACCACCCAGGACACGGGGAATCTTGCTGGAGTTGGCGTATACGCGAAGGCCCGGCTTTGACACACGCTGGACACCGCTGATCACCCGCTCCCGTTCAGAGGAGTACTTCATCTGGATCGTCAACACCTTGCCGGGTCCGCTGGAGGCATCAGCTACGCCGAAGTCGGCGATGTAGCCCTCGTTCTTGAGGACTCCTGCCAGTGCGACCTTCTGGTTGGAGGACGGCATGTCCAGCCCGTCGTGCATCGCCTGGTTGGCGTTGCGGATACGGGTGAGCATGTCGGCCACCGGGTCTGTCATCGTCATCTCAGATCACCCCTACCAACTGGCCTTAGTGAGACCAGGAATCTCACCGGCATGGGCCATCGAACGCAGGCATACCCGACACAGGTTGAAGGCCCGGTACACGGAGCGTGGACGCCCACAGCGTCGGCACCGCGTGTAGGCGCGGACCTTGAACTTGGGTGTCTTCTGCTGCTTGTTGACGAGTGCTTTCTTTGCCACTACTGCCCCTCCTTGCGGAACGGAAATCCGAATGCGGCTAGAAGGGCACGGCCCCCAGCGTCATCGGATGCGGATGTCACGATCGTTATGTCCATGCCCCTGGTGCGATCGACGGTGTCGTAGTCGATCTCAGGAAAAATCAGCTGTTCGGTCACACCGAACGTGTAGTTCCCGTTGCCGTCAAACGACCTCGGGTTGAGACCCCGGAAGTCACGGATGCGGGGAATAGCCAGGCTGATCAGGCGATCCAGGAACTCATACATACGTGGCCCCCTGAGCGTGACCTTGGCGCCGATCGACTGCCCCTCCCTCAACTTGAAGTTGGAGATGGAGGTCCGGGCCTTTGTGACCAGGGGCTTTTGTCCGGTAATCAACTCAAGGTCGGCCAGGGCACCGTCGAGCAGCTTCGCCTGCTGGGCGGCATCACCGACACCCATGTTGACGACGATCTTCTTGAGCTTCGGCACCTGCATGATGTTGGCCAGACCCAACTCGGCCTGGAGGGCCGACTGGACCTCCTCGGCGTACAGGTCGCGGAGTCGGACGGCGGTTGATGTAGTTGTCTCAGCCATCGAGGTCCACCCCCGTCCTACGGCAGATCCGGATCTTCACGCCGTCGGCGTCGAAGCGGTAGCCCACCCTGGTGGGTTCACCGTCGCTGGGGCTGATGATCGCCACGTTGGACACGTGGAGCGGCATGGCCTTGTCGATGATGCCTCCCTGCATGGTGGCACTGGTTGGCTTCTGGTGACGCTTGGCGATGTTCACGCCCTCAACGATCACCTTTTCCTCTGACGGAAGCGCACGGGTCACCTCTCCCTCGCGGCCCCTGTCCTTGCCGGCCAGGATCCGGACTGTGTCGCCCTTCTTGATCTTCATCTCAGAGCACCTCCGGCGCCAGGGAGACGATTCGCATGAACTTCCGGTCCCGCAGCTCGCGACCCACCGGGCCGAAGATGCGGGTTCCGCGCGGCTGGTCCTGTTCGTTGAGAAGCACCGCAGCGTTCTCGTCGAACCTGATGTATGAGCCGTCGGGACGCCTGCGTTCCTTCTTGGTGCGTACGACCACGCACCTGACGACCTCGCCCTTCTTTACGGCTGCGCCCGGCGTGGCCTCCTTCACCGTGGCAGTGAACACATCGCCGATGGACGCGTAGCGCCGTTTCGAGCCGCCCAGCACCTTGATGCAGAGCACCTCGCGGGCACCAGAGTTGTCGGCAACCCTGAGTCGGGTCTCCTGTTGGATCATCTACCTGGCCCTCTCGAGAATCTCGACTACCCGCCACCGCTTGAGCTTGGAGAGCGGACGGGTCTCCTGGACCCTCACCCGGTCACCGACCTTGGCGTCGTTGGCCTCGTCGTGGGCATGCAGGCGCTTGGACCTCTGGATGGTCTTGCCGTAGCGGCGGTGCCGCACACGGTCGACCACGAGGACAACCGCCGTCTTGTCCTGGATGTCTGACACGACCACGCCTTCACGCACCTTCCGGCGGTTCGGCCTGGACTCTGTCCCATCGATACTGGTTGCTTCGGTCTCGGCCATCAGCCGTCCACCTCCTCGCCAGCAGTAGCCATGGCTTCTGCTGCTTCGATCTCACGTGCACGCAACTCAGTCAGGAGGCGGGCAATGGCCCTCTTGACCTCGCCGATACGTGCGTGGTTCTCCAACTCACCGGTTACCAGTTGGAACCGCAGGTTGAAGAACTCTTCCTTAGACTCGCTCAACTGCTCGAGCAACTCGGTATCACCGACCTCGGTGAGCGCCTTTTTTCTGGCCATGGTTAGAAGCCCTCCTCGCGCTCAACGAACCGAGCCTTGATCGGAAGCTTCTGGATGGCCCGGTCGATCGCCTCGCGGGCGACGACAATGTCGCTGTAGGAGAGTTCGAACAGGATCCGACCGGGCTTGACCACGGCGACCCACTTCTCGGGGTTTCCCTTACCTGAACCCATGCGGGTCTCGGCAGGCTTCTCTGTGACCGGCTTGTCTGGAAACACATTTATCCAGACCTTGCCACCGCGCTTGATGTGGCGGGTCATGGCGATACGGGCAGCTTCGATCTGACGGGCGGTGATCCACCCGGGCTCGAGTGCCTGGATTCCGTACTCGCCGAAGGTGACCTCGGTCATCCCCTTGGAGTTGCCGCGCATCCGTCCGCGGTGCTGCTTACGGTGCCTGACCTTTTTTGGCATCAACATGATCAGTCACCATCCCCGGAGCGGAAATGGGGGGCTTCGTGCTGTTCGCGGGTGGATGCCTCGATGGCCTCCTCCTCGGCGAGCAACTTCTCGAACTCTGCGTCGCCCTCCTTGACAAGCGGAGCCGGCTCGGCCTCGGTCTCGGCCGCTACCTCTGAGGGCACCTCTTCTGGTTCGGGCGCTACCTCTTCAGCGGGACGGCGATGGGCCGCTGCGGAAGAGGAGACCACCTTGCCGGGCTTGGTCTGTCCCGAGGTCTCCCCGACGGCCATGGCGGCCTCCCTGGTTATCTTGTCCTCGAGTTGGCTCTTGTAGGGCAGGATGTCGCCCTTGTAGATCCAGACCTTCACGCCGATACGGCCGTAGGTCGTGCGGGCCTCACGGAACCCGTAGTCGATGTCGGCCCTCAGGGTGTGAAGCGGCACACGACCCTCGCGGTACCACTCGGATCGGGACATCTCGGAACCACCGAGGCGACCCGAGCACTGCACCCTGATTCCGAGGGCGCCGGCCTTCTGGGCATTCTGGACAGCGCGCTTCATCGCCCGTCGAAAGGCAATTCGGCCAGCCAACTGATCGGCTACGCCCTGGGCAATGAGAGCGGCATCCAGCTCAGGCTCCTTGATTTCCTGAATGTTGAGCTGGATCCTGTTGTTTCCGGTTATCTCACCGAGGCCGGCCCTCAGGCGGTCGGCTTCGGCGCCCTTGCGTCCGATGACGATCCCGGGCCTGGCGGTGTGTACATCTATCCGGAGGCGGTCGCGGGTGCGCTCCACCTCGACGCGGCTGATTGCGGCGTGTGGCAGCTCGGTCATCAGGTACTCACGTACCTGCCAGTCCTCGATGATGTTGTCGGCGTACTCCTGCCGGGTCGCGAACCAGCGCGACTTCCAGTCGGTGGTCACGCCGAGGCGGAACCCGTACGGGTTTACCTTCTGGCCCATCAGCCCTGCTCCTTCGGGGACTCTGTGGACCCGTCTTCGTCGGCGGCTTCATCTACTGGTTCTTCGACAGCCTCTTCGGCTATCTCAGTGACCTCTTCCTCGGCTGCATCTTCAGCCTCAGCAACCTCTTCGTCGGCTGCCTCGGCCTCTTCGAGGAGAGCCTCTTCGGCCACATCTTCAGCCACATCGACTGGCTCTGCTCCGGCCTCGACGCCTGCCTCTTCAGCAGCTTCGGCAGCCTCAGCTTCAGCTTCGGCGGCACGGCTCTTCTCAACGCGTTGGCGGCGTGCCTCGGCTGCCTGCTCACTGGCTCCGGTGCGACCCCGGGACTCCGCCCGCTCGCGCATCGCCGTGAGCTCAGCTTCGCTGTAACGGCTCACGATGATCGTGATGTGGCAGGTCCTCTTGTTGATGCGCGTGGCGCGTCCCCGTGCCCTCGGACGCCAGCGCTTGAGCGTCGGGCCCTCATCGGCGTAGCAGGCCGAGACGTAGAGCTCCTCGGCGCTGATCTCGTCGTTGTGCTCAGCGTTGGCGACGGCCGAGTCCAGACACTTGGCTACAACGTCGGAGACAGAGCGCTCAGAGAACTCCAGGATCTCAGAGGCCCGCCCGTAGGACTCGCCACGGATCAGGTCCAGCACGGCACGTGCCTTTGACGCCGACACACGGATGTGGCGTGCAACGGCCCGGGTGCCCGGCCGCTCATTGGTCTTGGTTGCGACCATCAGCGATTGACCGCCTTCTCCTGGGTCGAATGGGAGCGGAAGGTCCGTGTGGGAGCGAACTCGCCCAACTTGTGGCCGACCATCGACTCGGTCACGTAGACGGGCACATGCTTGCGACCATCGTGAACCGCGATCGTGTGGCCGACCATGTCGGGGACGATCGTCGAACGCCGTGACCAGGTCCTTATGACCTTCTTCTCGCCAGACTCGTTCAACACATCGACCTTCTTCAAAAGATGGTCGTCTACGAACGGTCCCTTGCTGAGACTCCGTGGCATCTCTGCCTACCTCCGCGATCCGCGGCGGCGGCGCCGGCGCACGATCATCTTGTCGGACTTCTTATCGCGCTGTCGGGTACGGCCCTCGGGCTTTCCCCAGGGTGAGACCGGGTGTCGGCCACCCGAGGACTTGCCCTCACCACCACCCAGCGGGTGGTCGACCGGGTTCATCGCCACACCGCGGGACTGCGGGCGCTTGCCCTTCCAGCGGTTGCGGCCGGCCTTTCCGATCTTGATCAACTCATGTTCCTGGTTGCCGACCTCACCGACTGTTGCCCTGCAGTCGATTCGGACCCTGCGCATCTCGCTGCTGGGCAGTCGGAGTGTCGCGTAGTCTCCCTCCTTGGCAACCAGCTGAACGCTGGAGCCGGCACTGCGGGCCATCTTGCCGCCGCCATCCGGCTGCAACTCGACGTTGTGGACAACGGTACCCACCGGGATATAGCGGAGCGGCAGGGCGTTGCCGGGGCGGATTTCACTGCCCTGGCCGGACCTGAGCGTGTCTCCCACCTGGACACCCTTGGGAGCGAGGATGTAGCGCTTCTCGCCGTCGTGGTAGTGCAACAGGAGGATCCGGCAACTGCGGTTCGGGTCGTACTCGAGGGCGGCCACCTTTGCGGGCACGCCGTCCTTGTTCCGTCGGAAGTCGACGACCCTGTAGCGCTGCTTGTGGCCACCGCCACGGTGGCGTGAGGTCTTTCGCCCGTAGTTGTTGCGACCGCCGGTGGAGGTCTGCTTCTCGAGGAGGGACCTCTCAGGGGTTGTGCTCGTTATCTCCGAGAAGTCGGCGACGGTCTGGAACCGTCGGCCGGGACTGGTCGGCTTGCGCTTGCGTTGTGGCATGGCCCTATACCTCGAACAACTCGATCGAGTCGCCCTCGACGAGGGTGACGTACGCCCGCTTCACGTCAGGACGTGAGCTGTAGGACATTGTGCGACGGTTCCGCTTGCGCTTTCCGTCGCGGTTCAGCGTGTTCACCTTCTTGACGGTGACATCGAAGATGGCCTCGACCGCATCGCGGATCTCAGGCTTGGACGCCGAGTTGGCGACCTCGAAGGTGTAGACGTGGTCCTCGAGGAGCCCATAGGACTTCTCGGAGACCACCGGGCGTCGGATGACGTCGCGTGCGTCCTTCACTCCTGTTCCTCCTCGTCGGTTGCCGGCTCGGAGTCGACAGGTGCAGATGACCCGGTAGAAGCGGAACCGCCAGGCAGGGTGGCCTTGGTGAAGACAACCCAGTCGCACACCAGAACGTCGTATGCATTCAGCTCTCCCGGCGAGATCACGTGTACGTGCCCGAGGTTGGCAAAGCTCTTCCAGGTGTTCACGTCGCCACGATCAGCCACCAGCAACACGCGTCCCTCGACGTTGAGGGCCTCAAGGGCGGCGACCGCGTCACGGGTGCGTGGAGCCTCGAAATCCCAGGCGTCGACAACAGCGACCCTGCCCTCAGATGCACGGTCCGAGAGCGCCGAGTTGAGTGCAATGCGGATCATCTTCTTGGGGGTCTTCTGGGCGTAGCTTCGGGGCTTGGGGCCGAGAGCCACACCACCACCGCGCCAGATCGGCGACCTGCTGGAACCGTGTCGGGCACGACCGGTTCCCTTCTGGGCCCAGGGCTTAGCACCACCGCCACGGGCCTCGGCCCGGGTCTTGGTGCTCTGGGTTCCGCTGCGGCGTGCCGCCAGCTGGGCGGTAACCACCTGGTGCAAAACAGCGGTGTTGGGGGTGATGCCGAACACCGAGTCGTCGAGCTGCAGCGAACCGCTGTCGGTGCCGGCCTTGGTGCGAACGGTTACGTCAGCCATCGTCAGGCACCCTTCACGGCGTTGCGGATAAGGACCGTGGCACCGCTGGGTCCGGGTACCGAGCCCCTGACCAGCAGCAGGCTGCGCTCGGAATCGGCCTCGACGACCTTGAGGTTCAGCGTGGTGGTGCGCTGGTTGCCGAGACGACCGGGCATCTTCTTTCCCTTGAACACGCGAGATGGTGTCGCGCACTGTCCGATTGCTCCGGGCTTGCGGTGCACCTTGTGGGCACCGTGCGAGGCCCGCTGGCCGGCGAAACCGTGGCGCTTCATGACGCCGGCGAAGCCCTTGCCCTTGCTGACAGAGGTGACGTCGACCCGGGACTCATCGGCGAGTGAATCAACGGTGATCTCCTGGCCAAGTTCGTATCCGTCGACATCGTCGACACGCAGCTCGACGAGGTGCACACCTGCATCCACACCGGCACCCTCGAAGTGGCCGGCCTCAGGACGGGTCAACTTGGCTGAATCGCGCTGGCCGAACGTGACTTGAAGGGCGCTGTAGCCATCGGTGGCGACGGTCTTGATCTGGACGACACGGTTGGGGAGCACGCGCAAAACGGTGACGGGAACGACGCGGTTGTCGTCATCCCACACCTGGGTCATGCCGACCTTCTCGCCGACTATTGCCTTGCTTGCCATGATGGCTCCTGCGACTGGAACCGGCGGGTGCCTCCCACCGGTAGCGACCTCTGGCGGCCGCTCACGCGAACGCTCCGCACGGAAAACCCGGCGGAGCGATTATTTCGGTTTTGCCGTACGGTTCCGCTGCGCTGCACCGGTTTGAATCGGAGCGACAGACGGCCTTAACGGACATCGGTTTTCCCACCCCGGGCCCTCCGGAGCGTTGGGGTAACGATACGGCCGAAGCGGCCGCCCCACAACCGGATGGCCATCCCTCAGGGGTCATGGGTCTACCGGTAGCGTCGGGATCTGAACCGGCGATGGTCAGGAGCACTCCCCGGTGAACAACCCGAATGAGGAAATTCCCGACGAACCCCCAGTTCACCGCATGTTTTCGGGTATCCCCACAGCCCCGCCGGCATGGGCAGTCAGGGCCCTCCTCGCACTCCTGGGCGGTTTGGCCGCCCTCTGGTACCTGCGCGGAATACTGGCATCGTTGAGGTCCCTCTTCATCATTCTCCTGGTGGCGATCTTCCTCTCGTTCGCACTGGAACCGGCTGTCAACCGATTGGAGCGGTTGGGCCTGCGTCGAGGTCTCGGAACAGCACTCGTGTTCCTGGTCGGTGTGGGCGCCCTCGGAGGGTTCGGCACACTCGTGGGAACAATGCTCGCCGAACAGGTGACCGCCTTCAGCGAGAACGTTCCCTCCTACCTCCGAGACATCGACATGTTCCTTGAGGACACCTTCGGCATCTCAGATGCTACCGCCGACCTTCGAGCCGAGTACGACGATGGAATGGCCCGCTGGCTCGGTGCCGTCGCCAACGACATGGCCCGCTTCGGAACCACCATCGTCAACGTGTTGTTCCAACTGTTCACGGTCGGGTTGTTCGCCTTCTACATGCTGGCCGAGGGACCGACCCTCCGTAGGACCGTGTGTTCCCTGCTGCCACAGCACAGGCAGAGGGCCGTGATCGAGGTATGGGACCTGGCGATCTCCAAGACCGGCGGTTACATCCTCTCCCGCACGGTTCTGGCGGTTGCATCCACCATCGTCCACTGGGTGGCCTTCGAGGTGATCGGCCTTCCATCCCCTCTTGCACTCGCCCTCTGGGTGGGCGTGATGTCGCAGTTCGTGCCCGTTGTCGGCACCTACATAGCGGGTTCGGTCCCGGTCGTCATCGGGTTGATCGAAGAACCAGTCCACGGTCTCTGGGCACTGGTGGTCATAGCCGTCTACCAGCAGGTAGAGAACTACCTCTTCGCTCCTCGGATCACAGCGCAAACCATGCAACTGCATGCCGCTGTCGCCTTCGGGTCTGTCATCGCCGGTGCCGCCATCCTGGGAGTTGTCGGTGCGCTGTTGGCTCTACCTGCCGCAGCAACCATTCAGGCGGTCGTGTCGTCGACCGCTCCGCGCCACGAGGTCGCCGAGGACCTTTTGGACCAGAGCAGAGAGCGGCGCGGCCGCCGGCAAAGGTCGGAACGACAGGCGGCCGCCGGGGCCGACGCCGAACACAGCGAAACCTGAGGCTCACCTTCGGCCAAAACCGGGAGGACGCCCCGCAGGGCGTCCTCCAACTCGTTCTGTCGTACCCGTACGGGACCCGGCCGGGCCCACCGTTATCAGGTCTGTTGGATCTTGATCTCGACGTCAACGCCTGCAGGCAGATCAAGACGCTGGAGCGAATCGATCGTCTTGGGCGACGGCTTCATGATGTCGAGAAGGCGCTTGTGGATGCGCATCTCGAAGTGCTCTCGTGAATCCTTGTCCTTGAAGGGCCCCCGGATGACCGTGTAGCGGTGCTTCTCGGTCGGAAGCGGCACCGGGCCACGGATGTCGGCCTGGGTGCGAAGGACGGTCTCGACGATCTTGCGTGTCGACTGATCGATCACCTCGTGATCGTAGGCCTTGAGCCGAATCCGGATCTTCTGGCCAGCTGGCATCCGCTGATCCCTGCTACTTGAGGATCTTGGTTACAGCGCCGGCGCCGACTGTGCGGCCACCTTCGCGGATGGCGAACCGGAGGCCGACGTCCATGGCGATCGGAGCAATGAGCTCAACGGTCATGGTTGTGTTGTCGCCCGGCATGCACATCTCTACACCCTCGGCGAGGGCGATGTTGCCGGTAACGTCGGTGGTCCTGAAGTAGAACTGCGGCCGGTAGTTAGAGAAGAACGGCTTATGGCGTCCACCCTCCTTGGTCGTCAGCACGTAGACCTCGGCCTCGAACTGGGTGTGCGGTGTGATCGAACCTGGCTTGGCGAGGACCTGCCCACGCTGGACCTCGTCCTTGTCGATACCCCGTAGGAGTGCACCGATGTTGTCACCGGCTATTCCCTCGTCGAGCAGCTTGCGGAACATTTCAACACCGGTACATACCGTTGTCTGGGTGTCCTTGAGGCCGATGATTTCGATGTTGTCGCCGGTGTTCACCTTGCCCTGCTCGACACGACCGGTGACGACAGTGCCACGACCGGTGATCGAGAACACGTCCTCGATGGGCATCAGGAACGGCTTGTCGACATCGCGGTCCGGCTGCGGGATAAAATCGTCGACCTGGCTCATGAGCTCAATGACCTGGTCGCCGGCGGCTTCGTCGCCCTCAAGGGCATTCAGGGCCGATACCCGTACCACGGGCGTGTCGTCTCCCGGGAAGTCGTACTCGTCGAGAAGCTCGCGGACCTCCATCTCGACCAATTCGAGGAGTTCCTCGTCATCGACCATGTCGCACTTGTTGAGAGCGACGATGATCTTGGGCACACCCACCTGGCGGGCCAGCAGCACGTGCTCACGTGTCTGGGGCATGGGGCCATCGGCGGCTGACACGACCAGGATCGCACCGTCGACCTGGGCCGCACCGGTGATCATGTTCTTGATGTAGTCGGCGTGGCCGGGCATGTCGACGTGCGCGTAGTGGCGGTTCTCGGTCTCGTACTCGACGTGCGAGACGTTGATCGTGATTCCACGCTCACGCTCTTCGGGTGCCTTGTCGATGTTGTCGAACTCGGTGAATGCCGTTGAGTCGGGATCGCGGTCCGAAAGGACCTTGGTAATCGCCGCGGTAAGGGTTGTCTTACCGTGATCGATGTGTCCCATCGTGCCGACATTTACGTGTGGCTTGTTGCGTTCAAACTGGGCCTTGGCCATGACTCTTCCTTGGATTTGTGTTTCTGGTTCTTCTGCTCAGTGGTCATTCACCGCGTATGCGGCTCACGATTTCTTCCTGCACCGACCCTGGTGTCTGCTGATATGAGTCGAATTGCATGGTGTAGGTCGCGCGCCCCTGGGTGCGCGAACGCAGATCGGTAGCGTACCCGAACATCTCGGACAACGGTACCTGTGCGCTCACCACCTGGTTTCCACTCCGGGCCTCCATCTGGCCGACCCTGCCGCGTCGGGAGTTGAGGTCGCCGACTACGTCACCCATGTACTCCTCTGGGGTCACCACCTCGACGCCCATGACGGGCTCGAGTAGAACCGGCTTGGCCAGGCGGACGACCTCACGGAACCAGGCCTGTGCCGCGATCTTGAAGGCCATCTCAGACGAGTCGACATCGTGTGACTTCCCGTCGTTGAGGCTCACCTTCATCCCCAGCAGGGGGAATCCGGCAAGAACTCCACCAGTCATGGCCGACTGGATGCCTGCGTTCACGGACGGGATGTACTCCTTGGGCACACGGCCACCCCTGATGTTGTCCTCGAACATGTAGGTCTCGTCGTCTTCGCTCCAGGGAGCGATCGAGGCAACGATCTCAGCGAACTGTCCGGAACCGCCGGTCTGCTTCTTGTGCGTGTAGCGGTGGTCGGTGACCTCTCTGGTGATCGTCTCACGGTAGGCCACCTGCGGCTTGCCGACGTTGGCATCCACCCTGAACTCGCGTTTCATACGATCGACCAGCACCTCGAGGTGAAGTTCACCCATGCCTCCGATGATCGTCTGTCCGGTGTCCTCGTCGCTCTTGACAGTGAAGGTTGGGTCCTCCTCGGCCAACGCTCCGAGCGCCTTGCCCATCTTGTCCTGATCGGCCTTGGAGCGTGGCTCGACTGCGACGTGGATGACGGGCAGGGGAAACTCCAGCTGCTCAAGCACGATCGGGTGGTCCGGTGCACAGAGGGTGTCTCCGGTTCGGGTGTTCTTGAGGCCAATGCCCGCCACGATGTCTCCGGCACGGACGTCGTCGCGGTCCTCGCGGTCGTTGGCGTGCATCTCGAGGATCCGGCCAATCCGTTCCTTGGAACCGGTACGGGCATTGAGCACCGCCGATCCCTTGTCGAGGGTGCCGCTGTAGGCCCGGAAGTAGATGAGCTTGCCGACGTGGGGGTCGGTCATGATCTTGAATGCAAGGGCAGCAAACGGCTCGTCGTCATCTGCGACCCGCTCGACCGTGTCGCCGGTGCGTGGGTGGACTCCCTCTACCGGGGGCAGGTCCAGGGGCGACGGAAGGTATCCGACCACCGCGTCCAACAGTGGCTGGACTCCCTTGTTCTTGAATGCCGAGCCCGTGAGGATCGGCACGCAGTCACCTGAAATCGTTCCAGAGCGCAGCGCAGAGCGAATATCCGATGGGGTGATCTGCTCCTCGGCAACAAACTTCTCGAGGATGTTCTCATCGAACTCGGACAGGCAATCAATCAACTCGCTGTGGTACTCCTCAGCCGATTCGACCATGTCCTCGGGGATGTCCACGACGTCCCACGAAGCACCGAGGTCCTCGCTCTGCCACACGAGGGCATTCATCTCGACAAGGTCGACCACACCGGCGAATCCGGCCTCGGCACCAATCGGCAGCTGAACCACCGCCGCGTTGCAACCCAACCGCTCGCGGATGGTCCCCAACACGAAGTAGAAGTCGGCACCCGTGCGGTCCATCTTGTTGATGAAGCACATGCGTGGAACGGCGTACTTGTCAGCCTGGCGCCAGACGGTCTCGGTCTGGGGCTCTACGCCGGCAACCCCGTCGAACACGGCCACGGCGCCGTCAAGCACACGAAGTGAACGCTCCACCTCAACGGTGAAGTCGACGTGGCCGGGGGTGTCGATGATGTTCACCCTGTGGTCGTTCCAGAAACAGCTCGTTGCAGCCGAGGTAATGGTGATGCCCCGCTCCTGCTCCTGTTCCATCCAGTCCATGGTGGCGGCACCGTCGTGAACCTCGCCGATCTTGTAGTTGACCCCGGTGTAGTAGAGGATTCGCTCGGTGGTCGTGGTCTTGCCCGCGTCGATATGGGCCATGATCCCGATGTTGCGGGTCTTTACAAGTGGGTGTCGCTCGGCCATATCAGTATCTCGATGCTTGGTTGTTCAGATCTTGGTCCGGGCCCGCGTGGGCCCTCTGGTGTTTCTGGTACACCCGTGGTTTCGCCTTCGTGACTACCCCTACGGCGGCACGGACTCTGGCCCGCGCTAGACCCCGGGGTGGTTCACCAGCGGTAGTGGGCGAACGCCTTGTTTGCCTCGGCCATCTTGTGAAGGTCCTCGCGGCGCTTCACCGAGGCACCGATGCCGTTGGAGGCATCCATGATCTCATTAGCCAGACGCTCAGCCATCGTGGGCTCACGACGGTCACGCGAGTAGTTCACAAGCCACCGGACGGCCAGGGTGTTGGCACGGCGCGGGCGAACCTCGACGGGAACCTGGTAGGTGGCACCGCCTACACGACGGCTTCGGACCTCGAGCTGAGGCCGGACATTCTCGATGGCACGCTTCAGGGTGCCGACCGGCTCACTACCGGTCTTGGACTCGACCATCGTCATCGACGAGTAGACGATTCGCTCCGCTGTGGAGCGCTTGCCCTTCTGGAGAACCTTGTTCACCAACTGGGTAATCGCAACCGACCGGTAGACCGGATCGGGGGTCAGTTCGCGGCGTACCGCTGGGCCCTTGCGTGGCACGATCAGCCTTCTTTCTTGGCGCCGTAGCGGCTTCGGGCCTGACGGCGCTGGCTTACACCTGAGGTGTCAAGGGTTCCACGGACGACCTTGTAGCGGACACCGGGAAGGTCCTTCACACGGCCGCCACGGACAAGAACGATCGAGTGTTCCTGGAGGTTGTGGCCCTCACCCGGGATGTAGGCGGTGATCTCTGCACCGCTGGTCAGCCGGACACGGGCCACCTTACGCAGGGCCGAGTTCGGCTTCTTCGGAGTTGTCGTGTACACCCTCGTGCAGACGCCGCGGCGCTGGGGTGCGCCCTTGAGGGCCGGGGTGGCCTCCTTGCGACGCTTTGAAGAACGGCCCTTTCGGACCAGCTGCTGAATTGTGGGCACTTGTCTACCTCGTTGCGGAACCCGTACAGGTCCCTGAATGGAGAAACTCGAAACATCGCCGCGGCGACACTGGGGTCACACCGCAGCCAGCGCTTGAGTCTACGGGTGGAAAAACGCTACTCACAAGCGCGACCCGCAAGACATGCCGCTGAGACCTTCACTCAACCGACCTCTGGTGACTCTGCGGGGGCAGCGGTGGCCAGGTCGATTACATCGGCCTCGTAGGCACCCTCGAACTCGTCGCCCGAGATCGCCTCGACGGCGCCAAGCTGGTCGGTCTGGCCGGCCAGCCACTGTGCAAGGTCCTGTTCCTCGTCAGCTGACGAGTAGAAGTCCATTGGCTTGTAGTCGGGAGCATGCGTGGCCACTCGGCGGTATCTCTCCATGCCGGTACCCGCCGGCACCAGCTTGCCGATGATGATGTTCTCCTTCAGGCCGACGAGCTTGTCGCTCTTGCACTCGATGGCCGCCTCAGTCAGAACCCGGGTGGTCTCCTGGAAGGATGCCGCTGAGAGCCACGAGTCGGTCGCCAGCGAGGCTTTCGTTATACCCATCAGCTCAGGGCGGCCCTCAGCGGGCCGCTTGCTCTCGGTCACGAGCTGCCTGTTGGTCTCGGCAAATACTCGCTGGTCAACCTGTTCACCAGGAAGGAAGTCGGACTCACCGGGGTCGTTGATCTTCACCCGACGGGTCATCTGCCGAACGATCAACTCGATGTGCTTGTCGTGAATAGACACACCCTGGTCCCGATAGACCTTCTGGACCTCTTCGACGAGGTACTGCTGGGTTTCACGAACACCCTTGATCTCCAGCAGTTCCTTGGGATCTCGCGGACCCTCGACAATGGCGTCACCGGCCCGGACCTCCTGCCCGTCGGTTACCTCCAACCGGGGGGCGCCCTGGATGGTGTAGACCTCTTCGGTACCGTCGTCGGCAACTACGGCAACCTCACGGCCCCTGCCCTCGTCCTCGCCGATCCGGACAACTCCGGAGATGCGGGTGAGCGTGGCCTTACCCTTGGGGGTACGGGCCTCGAACAACTCCACGACCCTCGGCAAACCACCGGCAATGTCCTTGCCGACCACGCCACCGGTGTGGAAGGTACGCATCGTGAGCTGGGTGCCCGGTTCGCCGATTGACTGTGCAGCTATCACGCCGACCGCCTCGCCCACCTCGATGGGCTTACCGGTCGCCAGAGACATGCCGTAACAGGCAGCCGAGACGCCGACGGCGGAGTCGTCGGTGAGTGGGGAGAGCACCCTCACACGCTCGACCGAAGGGTCGTCGCGCAGGGTCACGAGCTCACCCTCGCCGACGATGGTGCCGGCAGGCATGGTCGAACCGTCAGACAACTCGACGTCGTCGGCCAGCGTGCGGCTGTAGAGCCGGTTCTCGATGTAGTAGCGCTTCCCGGGCTCGTCATCTCGAACGCCGTCGATCCAGACACCACGCACCGGTCCGTCGGCCTCAAACGGGTCGTACTCGTTGATGATCAACTCCTGGGAGACATCGACGAGGCGACGGGTCAGGTAGCCCGAGTCGGCGGTACGCAGAGCGGTGTCGACGAGGCCCTTTCTTGCTCCCGGCGTGGCGATGAAGTACTCGAGCATCGTCAGGCCCTCGCGGAAGTTGGACTTGATCGGGCGGGGAATCATGTCACCACGGGGGTTGGCCACCAGCCCACGCATACCCGCGATCTGGCGGACCTGCATCATGTTCCCACGGGCACCCGACTTGACCATGATGTCGATCGGGTTGAACTCCTGGGCCTCGAGGGACTCGACCATGCGCTCGGTCACCTCGGCGGTGGCCTTGTTCCAGATCTCGACCTCTTTCTGGCGTCGCTCACCGTCGGTGATGATGCCGCGGCGGAACTGCGCGTCGACCTTCTCGGCGTCCTTTTCGTGACGATCCAAGATGGCCTGCTTCTCGACCGGTGTACGGACGTCGTCGATCGACACGGTGAGGCCCGATCTTGTGGCGTACTTGAAGCAGACGTCCTTGAGAAGGTCAAGGCTGATCGACACGTCCTTCTTCGGGTAGTGGCGGGCCAGATCGTCGACGAGGACCCCCATTTCCTTCTTGTCGACCTGGCGGTTGACGAAGCCAAAACCGGCCGGGAAGGCCTCGTTCAGGATCACCCGACCGGGTGTTGTGGTCTTCCAGACGGCAGGTGAGCCGTTGGCGGCGGTCTCCACCATGTCCGGGTACTCGTCGGAGCGGTACTGGATGCGGGCGTGGAGATGCACAGACCCGTCCTCGAGCGCGCGCTCGAGTTCGTCGATCCGGCGATAGACCCTCCCCTCGCCGACGGCCCCGTCGGCCTCGTCGGTCAGGTAGAAGGCGCCGATGATCATGTCCTGTGTGGGCGTCACGAGCGGTCGGCCGTGTGCCGGACTCAACACGTTGTTGGCCGACAGCATCAGCACCCGGGCCTCGGCCTGGGCCTCGGCTGACAGCGGAAGGTGGACAGCCATCTGGTCGCCATCGAAGTCGGCGTTGAAGGCGGTACAGACCAGCGGGTGGATCTGGATTGCCTTGCCCTCGACCAGCACCGGCTCAAAGGCCTGAATACCCAGACGGTGCAGGGTAGGTGCACGGTTCAACAGCACCGGATGTTCCCTGATCACGTCGTCGAGAACGTTCCAGACCTCTGGCTTGCGTCGCTCGACCATGCGCTTGGCCGACTTGATGTTCTGTGCGACCTCCTCGTCGACCAACTTCTTCATCACGAAGGGCTTGAACAGCTCGAGTGCCATGATCTTGGGCAGCCCGCACTGATGGAACTTGAGGGTCGGACCGGCCACGATGACTGAACGGCCCGAGTAGTCGACGCGCTTGCCGAGCAGGTTCTGACGGAACCGACCCTGCTTGCCCTTAAGCATGTCAGAGAGCGACTTCAGCGGACGGTTCCCCGGCCCGGTGACGGGTCGCCCACGGCGACCGTTGTCGAACAGGGCGTCGACGGCCTCCTGCAACATGCGCTTTTCGTTGTTCACGATGATCTCGGGCGCACCCAGATCGAGCAGCCTCTTGAGCCGGTTGTTGCGGTTGATTACGCGTCGGTACAGGTCGTTCAGGTCGGACGTAGCGAAACGACCACCGTCGAGCTGAACCATCGGCCGCAACTCGGGTGGAATCACCGGGACCACATCGAGGATCATCGCCCTCGGCTCGTTGGCACGCCGCCCGTACTTGTCGCGTCGGTTGAATGCAGCCACGATCTTGAGGCGCTTAATGGCCTTCTGCATTCGCTGGGCAGAGAGCGGCTTTTGACCCTCGGGAGGATCAATCATCGCCCGGAGCTTGACCTCTTCGTCGTCGAAGTCGATCTTGTCGATCAGCTGCGCCAACGCATCGGCGCCCATTCCGCCCTCGAAGTAGTCACCCCAGCGGTCAACCAGCTCACGCCAGAGCAGATCGTCGTCGATGATCTGGCGCGCGAACAGGGTGCTGAATTCGTCCCACGCCCTGTTCAGGACGTCGAGCTCGGTCTCGTACTGCTCGCGGATGAAGGCCAGGTCCTTGTCGGCTGCCCGCTGTCGGGCACGCAGATCGGTGTCCTTGGCGCCCTCGGCCTCGAGTTGAGCCAACTCGGCCTCGAGGTCCTCCTGGCGGCGGTCAAGCTCGCGGTCACGCTCCTCCTCGATGGCGGTGCGCTCCTCGACAAGTTCCTCCTCGAGCTGGGGGAGGTCCTCGTGACGCTTCTCCTCGTCGACCCAGACCACGAGGCTGGCAGCGAAGTAGATGACCTTCTCCAGCTGCTTGGCCTTGAGCTCCTCACGGGGCTCGGTGCCCATCAGCAGGTACGCCAACCAGGACCTGGTTCCACGCAGATACCAGATATGAACAGCCGGTGCCGCCAACTCGATGTGGCCCATGCGTTCACGCCGGACCTTTGAACGCGTCACCTCGACCCCGCAGCGCTCACAGATGATTCCCTTGAAGCGGACGCGCTTGTACTTGCCGCAGTAGCACTCCCAGTCCTTGGTGGGACCGAAGATCTTCTCGCAGAAGAGCCCATCCTTTTCAGGCTTGAGCGTGCGGTAGTTGATGGTCTCCGGCTTCTTCACCTCACCGTTGGACCACATGCGTATGCCGTCGGCGGTGGCTAGGCCAATCCGAAGCTGGTCGAAATCGTTGACGTCGAGCACTCGTCTACTTCCTACGTCTTGTCACTGGGTACATGTCACTAACTAGCGGTCTGAACTTGGATTGATCAGTGGAGCAGGCCGGCGCTGCGGCGTGCATCTTCTTCGTCTGACCCACGCTCGGGCCTTGAGATGTCGATGCCGAGGGACTCGGTGGTGCGGTAGAGGTCCTCGTCGAGTTCGTGCATCTCGATCTGGTGCCCCTCCTCGGACAACACCTCAACATCGAGGCAGAGTGACTGCATCTCCTTGATGAGCACCTTGAAACTCTCAGGGATGCCCGGCTCAGGGATGTTGTCGCCCTTGACGATCGCCTCGTAGACCTTGACCCGGCCGAGCACGTCGTCGGACTTGATGGTGAGCAGTTCCTGGAGGCAGTAGGCGGCCCCATAGGCCTCAAGCGCCCAGACCTCCATCTCGCCGAAGCGCTGACCACCGAACTGCGCCTTCCCGCCCAGCGGCTGCTGGGTGATCATCGAGTAGGGGCCGGTGGACCTTGCGTGGATCTTGTCGTCGACGAGGTGGGCCAGCTTCAGTATGTAGACGTAGCCCACCATAATCTCGTGGTCGTAGGGCTCGCCGGTGCGACCGTTGTAGAGGGTGGTCTTGCCGTCGATCTGCATGAGGCGTTCACCGTCGACAGACTCCGGGTTGATGTTCTGGAGGATCTTCTGGATTGTCGGATGATCTCCGGAGAGGTCCTCTTCGTCCCAGTGGGCGCCGTCGTACACCGGAGTGGCGACGTGCACCGCAGGTGGTGTTGACGTTCGGGTCTTGCGCTCGATTCCGGTGATGGGCGCCTCGCCGACGGTCTCACCGTCGACCTCCCAGCCCCACCTTGCGCAGTAACCCAGATGGGCCTCGAGCACCTGTCCCACGTTCATTCGGGACGGAACACCGAGGGGGTTCAAGATGATGTCGACGGGGGTGCCGTCGGCAAGGTAGGGGAGGTCCTCAACGGGCAGGATCCTCGAGATGACGCCCTTGTTGCCGTGCCTACCGGCCAGCTTGTCGCCGACGCTGATCTTGCGCTTCTGGGCCACGTAGACCCGGACCAGCTGGTTTACACCCGGCGGCAGTTCGTCACCGTCGTCGCGGTTGAACACCTTGACGTCGATGACCTTTCCGGTCTCACCGTGGGGAACCTTCAAGGATGTGTCACGGACCTCGCGGGCCTTCTCGCCGAAGATCGCCCGGAGAAGCCTCTCCTCGGGGGTCAGCTCGGTCTCGCCCTTCGGGGTGACCTTTCCGACGAGGACATCGCCAGGTGACACGTCGGCGCCGACCCTCACGATTCCAAGGGCGTCGAGATCGGCCATGATCTCGTCGGACAGGTTCGGAATATCGCGTGTGATCTCCTCTGGGCCCAACTTGGTGTCACGGGCATCGATCTCGTGCTCGTGAATGTGGATCGACGTGAGAACGTCGTCCTTCACCAGGCGTTCCGAGAGGATGATTGCGTCCTCGAAGTTGTAGCCCTCCCACGACATGAACGCCACGAGGAGGTTCTTGCCGAGCGCCAGTTCTCCAGCGTCCGTCGAGGAGGCGTCGGCCAACAGTTCGCCGTTCTTGACCTTCTGGCCCGGGACGACCCTGCTCTTGTGGTTGATGCAGGTGTCCTGGTTTGAACGTTCAAACTTGGACAGGTCGTGCGTGACGATTCCGCCCTTGCCGTAGTCGACGGTTATCGAATCACCGTCGACCTCGGTGACGGTGCCGGCAGCATCGGCGAGGATCATGTTGGCTGCGTCCCTGGCTGCACGGGCTTCGATGCCTGTACCGATGTAGGGAGCCTCGGACCGGATAAGTGGTACCGCCTGGCGCTGCATGTTGGCGCCCATCAGAGCCCTGTTCGCATCGTCGTGATCGAGGAACGGAATGAGGGCGGTGGCGACCGACACGATCTGCTTCGGCGAGACGTCCATCAACTGGACCTCGTCGGGCGGTACGTAGGAGATCTCGGTGGTGGAGCCGAAGAAGACGTCCTGTTCCAGCTGGAGGCGCAGATCCTGAAGAGAGGCGGCCTGCGGCGACCGACGCACGAGGACACGCTGGTTGGCAAAGGTGCCGTTGGGGTTGAGCGGCGCGTTGGCCTGCGCCACCACGTACTCCTCCTCCTCGTCAGCAGCCAGGTAGATGATCTCGTCGGTGACCTTGCCGTTGTTGACTATCCGGTAGGGCGTCTCGATGAAGCCGAACGGGTTGATCTGGCCGTAGGTGGCGAGACCACCGATGAGGCCGATGTTGGGACCCTCAGGGGTCTCGATCGGGCACATGCGGCCGTAGTGCGAGAAGTGGACGTCCCGGACCTCAAACCCGGCGCGCTCGCGGGAGAGGCCGCCGGGACCGAGAGCGGACAGGCGTCGACGGTGGGTGAGGCCCGACAGCGGGTTCACCTGATCCATGAACTGGGAGAGCTGGCTGGTGCCGAAGAACTCCTTGATGGCTGCCACGACGGGTCGAATGTTGATCAGGGTCTGTGGCGTGATGGCCTCGACGTCCTGGGTGGTCATGCGTTCGCGAACGACCCTCTCCATTCGGGACAGGCCGATACGCACCTGGTTCTGGATCAGTTCACCGACCGAGCGGATGCGACGGTTGGCGAAGTGGTCCTGGTCGTCGAGGCGGTAGCCGGGCTCACCCTTTGCGAGGTGCAACAGGTAGGTGCAGGTGGCAAGTACCTCTGACCGGCTCAGAACCGACTGATCGGGGTCGGGCTTCTCAAGCTCGATTCCGAAGAGTTCCTCACAGCGCTCGATCTCGGGACCCAGCTTGCGGTTCAACTTGTAGCGACCGACCCTCGACAGGTCGTAGCGACGGGACTCGAAGAAGGCGTTGCGGATGTACGCACGGGCCGCCTCGAGCGACGGCGGCTCGCCTGGGCGTACGCGCTTGTAGATCTCGAGCAGGGCCTCGTCCTGAGGTGACTTGCGCTCACCGGCCTCGACGGCTTCTTCCCAGCCTTCGGGGAGTCGGTCCTTTTCCCACTGGCCCTCGAGGTAGTCGAAGTGGTTCACGATCTTCTGGAGGAAGCCGGGGTGGTTCTCCTCGTCGTAGCCAAGGGCACGGAGCAGAACGAACATAGAGAGCCTGCGCTTGCGGGCGACCCGCGTACCGGCGGTGACGTCCTTGCCGGGCTTCTGCTCGACGTCGAACTCGATCCACTCACCCCTGTAGGGGTGGATGGTTCCGGTGACAAGCTGGTGCTTTGAGAGGTTCCTCAGGCGGTACCTCTCGCCCGGTTGGAAGATGACGCCCGGTGACCGGACAAGCTGGGAGACCACAACCCGTTCGGTGCCGTTGATTATGAACGTGCCCTTGTCGGTCATCACGGGAAAGTCGCCCATGAACACCGTCTGTTCCTTGATCTCTCCGGTGTTGGAGTTCATGAAGCGGGCCCGGACGAACATCGGGGCCGAGTAGGTCATGTCCTTTTCACGACACTCCTCGACGGTGAACTTAGGCACGGGCCGAAGGTCCTCGTCGTTGGGGTCGAACTCCAGCTCGAGAGAGAGCGTCTCGCTGAAATCGGTGATCGGGCTGAGGTCGCGGAACGTATCGGCGATGCCCTGATCAAGGAACCACCGGAACGAATCCCGTTGGATGGCGATCAGGTTGGGCAACTCGAGAACTTCTTCGAGAGACCCGAACGAATAACGTTCCCGGACGAGGGGGCGAGCAGACACTAAAACTCCTGGCCAGGGTTTACGGACAAGTGGCAAGCCGGGTAACGACCATCACCGATCCGAAAACGGAACATGCAACAGGCGTGACCACAGCGACTGGGAAGCCTAATGCGAGCGCGCAGGGCTCCGCAACCCCCAGACCATCATCGGCTCGGGGAGGAGACACCACTACGTGATGCCCTCCGGGCACAAGGCTAGGGAATCTGAACCCACGGGTCAAGGTTCTCGGGTCTCCGGTGGGGAGAGGGCCAAAACGACCGATGCCCCCGGGGTTTACCCGGGGGCATCGTGAGGGACGGTTTCCCGTCGCTACTTGAGTTCGATTGAGGCGCCAGCAGCCTCGAGGGACTCCTTGGCCTTCTCGGCGTCTTCCTTCGAAATGCCCTCCATCACGTTGCTGGGGGCGCCGTCGACAAGCTCCTTGGCGTCCTTGAGGCCCAGGTTGGTAAGTGCCCTGACCTCCTTGATCACCTGGATCTTCTTGTCGCCGGAGTCAGTCAGAACGACATCGAATGCGTCCTGCTCCTCTTCTGCCTCGCCATCACCGGCAGCAGGAGCGGCAGCAGCCACAGCCACGGGAGCAGCGGCTGTAACACCAAACTTCTCCTCGAATTCAGTCAGCATTTCGCTCAGTTCGAGAACGCTCATCTCGGCGATGGCGTCCAATATCTCTTCTTTGGTTGCCATGATCAGGCCTCCTCGGTTTCGTCGGCCGCAGCCGTCTCTGTGTCGGCATCTGCCTCTTCGGCAACTACCCCATTGTCATCAGCCGGCGCCTCGTCGGCAGCAGCATCATTGTCATCAGCCGGCGCCTCTTCAGCCACGGCATCAGAATCTGTCTCCTCGACCGGAGCCTCATCGACTACGGCCTCACCCTCATCAGCCGGCGCCTCTTCAGCCACGGCATCAGAATCTGTCTCCTCGACCGGAGCCTCATCGGCGTCGCCTGACGACACCGGTCCACCCTGCTGATCGATCAGCGCCTTGAGCCCGTAGGCCAGGTTCTGTGGGAGTGCATTGAGAAGGCTTGCGAACTGCTGCATCGGTGCAGCCAGTGCGCCGGCAATCTGGGCGAGCAGAACCTCGCGCGGTGCGATCTTTGCCAGGGCCCTGATCTGCTCGACGCTCAACCTCTCGGAGTCCAACAGGCCGCCCTTGATCACCAGAGCCTCATGGACCTTGGCAAACTCATCGAGGGCTTTTGCGAGCGACACGGCATCGCCGGCTGAACCGTCGGGCCGCTCGCCTACCAGGGCAATGGCTGTAGGCCCGGTCAGCAGGTCGTCGATGTCAAAGGCCAGGTCGCTGACCGCCAGTCTCACGAGGGTGTTCTTGTACACCTTGTACTCGCCACCGACTGCACGTAGTGCAGCACGCAACTCGGCCAGGGCAGGGACATCAAGGCCCCTGTATTCGGTCAGCACAGCGGCTTCGGCGTTGGCCAGCCGCTCGCGAACCTCGGCTACGACAGCAACCTTGTCGGGGCGGGGATTCTCCACGCTCCTACCTCCTGGTGTTCCTCGGGTCAGGGGCTGCCGGTTGCACCGGCCTCCCATGTACGTCTTCGATCTGGCGTGACGGACGTACACCGATGACCCGGTCCGGACATGGCCCGGAGCCGATCAGGAGACTCGCCTGCTCGGGCGGCCGTCAAGCGCGTTCTGTGCCACATGGCGGCACAACCCGGAGGTCTTCGGTGAGCGTGTCAGTTGTGGCGGTCAGGGTAGCGTTGCATCGTCGCGCCCCCACCTCCGCTGCTGCAGTAGGCGTCAGTCGGCGACCTGTTGCGGATCGATTCTGATGCTTGGCCCCATCGTCGATGAGATGGCGACCTTCTTGAAGTAACGGCCCTTGGTGGATGCAGGCCTGAGACGCTCCAGCTCCTCAACTGCAGCCTTCAGGTTGGCTGCAAGCGCCGGAACCTCAAAGCTGACCCGTCCGATGGGGAGATGGACGTTTCCGAACTTGTCTGTCCGGAACTCAACCTTGCCACCCTTGAACTCGGCTACCGCCTTGACGACATCGTCGGTGACGGTGCCGGACTTCGGGTTGGGCATCAGGCCACGAGGTCCGAGCGAGCGACCCAGCTTGCCGACCGTCGGCATCATGTCGGGGGTCGCTATGGCCACATCGAAGTCGAGCATTCCGCCCTCGACCTCGGCAGCCAGGTCATCGGCACCGACATGGTCGGCTCCGGCCTCACTGGCAGCTGTTGCGGCCGCGCCCTGGGCGAAGACGGCCACACGGACGTCCTTGCCGGTTCCAGATGGCAGGCTCACAGTTCCGCGGACCATCTCTTCGGTCTTTCGGGGGTCAACGGCAAGACGCACCACCAGATCGACGCTCTCATCGAACTTGGAGCCGTGGACCGACCTGACCATCTCGAGCGCATCTGTGCCCGAGTGGAGTTCCTGTGGGTCTATACGGGCCGCTGCATCGTCGTAACGCCTGCCCCGGCCGCTGCTTTCTTCACTCTTCGCCATGGTGTTCCTCCCGGCTTCCTCGGGTTCGGCTCCTGTGTCCGGCGGGGCGAGGTACTCCCCTGTCCCGGAACCACCCATTGCGGATGGTGGCCATCTGGTCTTGGATCTGGTCAGGCGACCTCGATACCCATGCTGCGTGCAGTTCCTGCAACCTGCAGCTTGGCGCCTTCCATGTCTATGGCATTGAGGTCGGGCATCTTGGCCTCGGCGATCTCCTCCACCTGGGCCCACGAAATGGACCCGGCAACCTCACGGCCAGGGTTCTCAGCAGCCTTGTCAAGCTTTGCCGCCTGCCTGATGAGAAACGAGGTGGGCGGTGTCTTTGTGATGAAGGTGAAGGAGCGGTCCTCGTAGATCGTGATCTCGACGGGAACGATCTGACCGCGCTTGTCCTCGGTCTTGGCGTTGTACTCCTTGCAGAAGTCCATGATCGCCACACCGTGGGGGCCGAGCGCTGTACCGACGGGCGGTGCCGGGGATGCCTGACCGGCAGGGATCTGGATCTTCACGATCGCCATTGCCTTTTTCTTAGCCATGTCTGTTACTCGTAGTCGGTAGTCGGTTGGGGCCACATTCGGTGGCTGGGTCGAACGGTCAAGTCTGGAGGTGGGTCAGAGGATTGGCAACCCTGGCACCGGTCACCTCTCGGCAGCCCGGGCAGGATCAACAACTCAGAGCTGTGCCACCTGTGAGAACTCCAACTCGACCGGGGTTTCCCGGCCGAAGATGTTGACCAGCACCTTGACCTTCAGCTGGTCGACGTTTATCTCGATGATCTCGCCTGAGAAGTCGGCGAATGGGCCTTCCTTCACCCTCACGGTGTCGCCGGTGTCGAAGCCCAGCCTGGCCTTGGCCTTGACGGGTGCTTCGGCTGCGGTTTCGTCGGCGCTCGGAAGGAAGGTCTCGACCTCGCGCCGGCCCAGACGGGATGGCTTGCCGCCGGCGCCCACGAAGTTGACGATGCCGGGTGTGTCGCGGATGGCGGCCCAACTGGCGTCGTCGAGGTAGCAGCGCACCAGGAGGTAGCCGGGGAACATCTTCTTGGCGACCGTGACCTTCTTGCCGTTCCGGAACTCGACGACGTCTTCCATGGGGATGACAATCTCGAGGATGCGATCCTCGAGGTTCATGGATGCCGTGCGGGCATCGAGGTTCTTGCGGACCTTGTTCTCGTAGCCGGACTGGGTGTGGACGACGTACCAGTTGCCCGGCCTGTCATAGGCGCTCTCCGGCTTGGGAGCCGGCTCACCGTCATCGGGTGCGAGGAGCGCTTCCTCGTCGATCACCTCGACCTCGGTGGCCTGGTCATCAGCGGCAGCTTCCTCGGCGGGCTGGGCTTCGTCGACAAGATTGCCGACTGGGAGCAGATCGGCCGGTGTCGGCTCGGCTACGTTGTCGGCAGCCTCGGCTCCAGAGTCAACGAGGTTCCCGGTGGGGAGCAGGTCGGCAGCAGCCATTGGTGTCTCGGTCTCTTCTGTGGTGCTCATCAGATGTCAAACAGGTTGAGTACGGAGTTGGAAAATATCCAGTCGAGGCCCGCCACGATGGAGGTCACGGCGATGATGGTGACGACCACGACCGTTGCGTAGTTGGCGGTCTCGGCACGTGACGGCCACGCAACCTTGCGGAGTTCGGCCCTGACCTCGCGGGAGAACTGGGCAACGCTGGTCCGCTCCTCGGCCTGGTGCGACGACTGCTCGCGGCGCTGACGGATCGGCTCGCCATCGGCGTCAACCTCACCCTGGCGCTGCAGGAGTCTCTTCTGCTCGCGGTTCATCGACATGGACAGGCCTCAGATTGGAATATCGGTGGATGGATCAGGCTAACGGGGTCAGATCGCCGCGCGCCCCCGATGGGCAGGTTGACGACTACGCGATCACCCTGCCGATCGGCGATACCGCCGACTGGCCTTGCAGGGCAGGAGGGACTCGAACCCTCAACCGCCGGTTTTGGAGACCGGTGCTCTAGCCATTTGAGCCACTGCCCTGTGTCCCCGACCTCCAGCTCATTGTCGGAGTCGGGGGGCGGATCCGGCGGCAGGATACCAGCCGACCTGACCTGATCCAGCAGGGAAAATCGTGTCGGTGGACGTGTTCGTCCTATGGCACGACCCCGGGGCAGGATCAGCGGGTCTCCTTGTGGTCGACATGCGTGCGGCACCACCGGCAGTACTTCTTCAGCTCGACACGCTCGCGCGTGTTCGCCTTCGACTTGGTGGTGATGTAGTTGCGACGCTTGCACTCCTGGCACTCCAGGGTGACCTGTACTCGCTTGTCGGATGCCATGACGATTTCTCACTTCCGGGTTTTTGGACGACCGACCGTTCTCTTCGGCGGGCCGGGTCGCTTTTCTGGCTTGTAGCGACGGACAGATTCGAACTGTCGACCTCTCGATTATGAGTCGAGCGCTCTCACCAACTGAGCTACGTCGCCAGCGAGCTCCCTGACAGAATCGAACTGTCGACCTTCTCCTTACCATGGAGACGCTCTGCCGACTGAGCTAAGGGAGCACAACCACCTGCCGGTGGCCGGGCAACAGGATGCCACGCTAACCCCGCATTCCCCAACGTCCCCCATCTCATCTGGTGGGTAGACCACCTCACTACAGTCGGCTCCATGTCTTCCCTCAGGACGCGATTGGCTCAGCCGGGCGACTCGGAGGCGATCCGTCGGATCTACAACGTCGAGGTCCTGGCCTCTACCGCCACGTTCGACCTCGTGGAGCGATCTGCCGAGGATCAGGCGGCGTGGATGACAGCCAGGTCCGGGGCCTTCAGCGTTCTGGTTGCCGAGACTGACGGTGTGGTGGTCGGCTTCGCTTCGCTATCCCCATACAGGGAGCGTGCCGCCTATCGGACGACCGTGGAAAACTCCGTGTACGTCGCCGGCGAACACCGCGGCCGCGGGGTCGCCGATGCTCTGCTGGGGGAACTGCTGGATGTCGCCCGCGGCAGCGGCTTCCACTCGGTCGTAGCCAGGATCGGCGGAGGAAACGAGGCAAGCATCGCCCTTCACGCCAAGCACGGCTTCGAAATGGTCGGCACCGAACGTGAGATCGGACGCAAGTTCGGCCGCTGGCAGGACGTCACAGTGATGCAGGCCATCTTGGACTCCCCCTGACCCGAAGGGCACAGGAGGGCGCCGCAGCCGGTCCGCCCGCACGGACCCGAGGCTGCTTTGAGAAGTGGTGGGCCGGGGAGGATTTGAACCTCCGTAGGCAATGCCGACGGGTTTACAGCCCGTTCCCTTTGGCCACTCGGGCACCGACCCAGAACGTCGGAGGATACCGGCCGCCCCGGGCCCAGCCACCGGCGACCGGCGACCGGCGACCGGCGACCGGTAGACCGGAAAGCGTCGCTAGGGTTCGGCCATGGCCTCCTTCGACGTGGTGTCAGAGATCGACCTCCAGGAAGTCCGCAACGCGGTTGATCAGGCCGCCAGGGAAATCCACACCCGGTTCGACTTCAAGGGCACCGATTCGAACATTGAACTTCAAGATGGCGCCATCGCCCTCGAGTCCTCAACCGAAGAGCGGCTTGCTGCCCTCGTGGTCGTGCTCGAGGAGAAGCTGGTTCGCCGCAAGGTCTCTCTCAAGTCCCTCGACTGGGGAAAAGTCGAGTCAGCGAGCGGTGGCCGCTCACGTCAGGTGGCCGGGCTCCGGGCCGGAATCGACAGCGACTCATCCCGAACGATCAACAAGATGGTCAAGGACCTGGGCATCAAGGGCATCCAGACCCAGACCCAGGGCGACCAGGTCCGCGTCAACGGAAAGAAGCGCGACGCCCTGCAGGAGGTAATTGCGGCCCTGAAGGCCGCCGACCTGGACCTGCCCCTTCAGTTCACCAACTTCCGCGACTAGGAGATCGGCCCTCCGCTGAGCGTCTCGCCTGACCTCCAGGAGCCGCCGCGGAGGCGATCAATGCGGTCCTCGGTCGAGGGGTGGGTCGAAAACCACCTGGAGCGCCTACGGCCCCCCACGGCCTGAGCCTTGAGCGGATCAATAATGTAGGACGAGGCCTGATTCGGGTTGACGCCTGACGGGATGCGGCTGGCAGCGACCTCGAGTTTCTCGAGGGCGAGGGCGAGCGGCTCACCGTCACCCATGAGCCTGGCGGCGGAGGCATCGGCCTGGAACTCGCGACTCCGGCTGATTGCCGCCTGGATCACCATGGCAGCTATCGGAGCAAGGATTGCCAGAGCGATCTGGCCGATCGGGTTGCGGTCACGGTCCCGGCCGCCGCTGAACATGGAGGCCCACATGGCCATCCGGGCGATCATGGTGATGGCCATTCCAACTGCCGCAGCCACCGAGCCGATCAGGATGTCGCGGTTGCGGATGTGCATCAGTTCGTGGGCCAGCACGCCGCGGATCTCGTACCAGTTCATCCGGTCCACGAGGCCCTGGGTGATGGCCACGGCGGCGTGGTCTGGATTGCGGCCGGTGGCGAAGGCGTTGGGCTGGTCATTTGGCGAGATGTAGAGCTTCGGCATCGGCAGGCCTGCTGCCGTAGCGAGTTCTGACACCACACGGTGGTAGTCGGGGTGGTCGGCCGGGTCGGCTGGAACGGCACGTGCGGACGCAATGGCGATGCGATCGCTGCCCCAGTAGGAGGCCCCGACAACCACGAGCCCGATGATCATGCCGAGGACCATTCCGCCGTTGCCGCCCATGGCGCCACCGATCACGATGAACAGGCCTCCCAGCAGGGCCAGCAGGGCGAAGGTCTTTGTTGTGTTGATCATCGGTTCCTCGGGGGTGTCAGTTCACTCTGGAGCCCAAGCGTACGCCTGACATACCTGCCGTGGACATCGCCCGGAGTGCCCGGTGACCGCCCGGGAACCCAGGGCACGCAGAGCGAACGAGGGTCAGGTGTCGTAGTAGCCGGAGTGGACGTAGACCGTCGGAACGCCCTCGGACCTGTACATGACCAGGTTCCCGGGGTCGTCGTCGATGGCCAGGACCGGCTCGTAGCCGTCGCTCCGCAGGTCCGAGAGGATCGCCCGCTTTACCTCTGGTGAACTTCCGTGGTCATTCTGGTTGCGCATGGCGAGCAGGTCCCAGTTGACACCGTGGCGACCCAGCCACTCCAGCGTGGTGTCAGCCGAGCCAGACGGCCTGGCGGTCAACAAGATGACCGTGTGGTCCTCGGTGAGGCGCTCGACCAGGCGGATCGCCTCGGGAATCGGTGGGTCGTCCACCGAGGCCTCAAAGAACGCCCACCAGTCCCTCGTCGGTCCGTCCAGGAAATGCTGGCGTCCGGAGGCATCGGAGAGGACCCCGTCGACGTCGACGATGATGACCGGTCCCTCTGGTGGCCTTCCTTCCCGCTCGAAGCGAACTCCAGACAGGGCTCAGTCCTCGTGCTGCGGCTCAGCTGCCCGGGCGCGGATCTCGTCGACGACGCCGGAGTCGGCGAGGGTGGTGGTGTCGCCCAGGTCGCGGCCCTCGGCCACGTCGCGGAGCAGGCGTCGCATGATCTTGCCGCTGCGGGTCTTGGGCAGGTCAGGCACGAGGAACACTGCCCTTGGCCGGGCCGTGGGCCCCAACTTGACCGCCACGTGGCCACGAATCTCCTCGCCGAGTACATCGGAGGCCTCGTGTGAACCCCGCAGGATCACGTAGCCGACTATCGCCTGGCCTGTGATCGCGTCGGTGGCACCCACCACGGCTGCCTCGGCGACCGCCGGATGGTCGACGAGGGCTGATTCGACCTCGGCCGTTGAGATGCGATGGCCGGACACGTTCATGACGTCGTCGACACGACCCAGCAGCCACAGGTAGCCGTCGTCGTCGAGCTTGGCTCCGTCACCGGCGAAGTACCTGCCTTCGAACCTTGACCAGTAGGTCTCGTGGTATCGCTCCGGATCGCCCCAGATCCCACGCAGCATGGAGGGCCACGGCCGGGAGATTGTCAGGTACCCGCCACCGCTGTCGACGACGTTGCCCGCATCGTCGACCAGTTCGGCGAACACGCCCGGGATGGCGTGGCACGCCGATCCCGGCTTGGTGGTCGTCGCCCCCGGAAGAGGTGAGATCATGTGACCGCCGGTCTCGGTCTGCCACCAGGTGTCGACTATCGGGCATGAACCGCCGCCGATGTTCTCGTGGTACCACATCCAGGCCTCGGGGTTGATCGGCTCCCCGACCGTGCCGAGCACCCTGAGCGAGGAGAGGTCGTGGTCGGCCGGTTCGGACTCGCCCCACTTCATGAAGGTCCGGATGGCGGTCGGCGCCGTGTAGAGCTGGGTCACCCCGTAGCGCTCGATGATGTCCCACAGGCGGTCCTTGGGCCACTGGCTACGGTCACCGTTTCGGTGCTCGGGGAGTGGGGTGTCGGGGGTTCCTTCGTACATGACCGACGTGCATCCGTTCGCGAGCGGCCCGTAGACGATGTAGCTGTGTCCGGTTACCCAGCCGATGTCGGCTGCACACCAGTAGACGTCCTCGTCACGGTTCAGGTCGAAGACGTACCTATGGGTGTAGGCGACCTGGGTCAGGTAGCCGCCCGTGGTGTGCATGATGCCCTTGGGCTTTGCGGTGGTGCCAGATGTGTAGAGCAGGTAGAGCAGTTGCTCGCTGTCCATCGGCTCAGCTGGGCAGTCGGTTGATGCGTCAGCCATCAGGTCGTGCCACCAGAGGTCGCGTCCGTCGGCCATGGTGACGTCTGTGCCACAGCGGTTCACGACGACAACGTGCTCTACTGATGCAGCCCCCGAGTTGAGGGCGGCATCCACGTTCACCTTCAGCGCGGACGGCTCGCCCCGGCGGTAGCCGGCATCGGCGGTGATGATGAGGCGGGCGTCGGCGTCCTCGCACCTGTCGACGATGGAGTCCGGTGAGAAGCCGCCGAAGATCACGCTGTGTACGACACCGATTCTCGTACAGGCAAGCATGGCTACCGGAAGTTCCGGGATCATCGGCATGTAGATGGCGACCCGGTCACCCTTTTCGAGGCCGAGACCCTTCATCACGTTGGCGAAGGCCGACACCTCGGCCAGCAGGTCAGAGTAGGTGATCTCGCGCGTGTCGCCCGGCTCGCCCTCCCAGTAGTAGGCGATCCGGTCGCCGTAGCCGGCATCGACATGCCGGTCGAGGCAGTTCGCCGAGAGGTTCAACTTGCCTCCGACAAACCACCTGGCGAACGGCAGGTCCCACTCGAGGGTGGTGTGGAAATCCTCGTCCCAGGTCAGCAACTCGCGCGCCTGGCGTGCCCAGAAGGCTTCGTAGTCGGCTGTCGCCTCCTCGTAGTGGGAGTTGTCTGACAGCAGGGCGGCAGCGGTGAAGTCCTCTGGCGGAGAGAAGGTCCGGTCCTCCACGTAGTAGTCCTCGATGGTCGGCTCGCTCATCGCCGTTTCTCTCCCGTCGTGTGTGCTCTCGTTCCTGTCTGGACGATAGTCAGTTGGTGTTGGCGTGTCAGGGGCCGGCTACCCATTCGAGGGCGGTGAATCCGCCGATTCCGTCGAGGTCCACGAGTGCTGCGGCTTCGATGGTGCGGCTCCTGGCCCGGATGGCCTCAAGGTCTCCGATCCCAGCACGTTCCGACCAGGCCAGCCTGCCGGTATCAACGAGGTCTCTGATTCCGTGGTGGGTGAGGAAGTCGGCCTGGCTCATGGCTGATATCCCAGTCGGCAGCTGGTCGGTCGCCACCTCGACCGTGATGTCCTGTCCACCCGGTGTGTCCAGCGGGCTGCCGCCCCGCTCATGCCGGTCGTAGGTACGTAACCACTCCGCGGGGGGCTGCGAGGCCATTTCCGTAGTGGTGGTGCAGTAGTCGAACACCAGCAGCGAGCCGGCTTCGAGCATGGAGAGGGTCCGCGAAACCCATTGCGATGCTTCCGTCTGTACGGCGATTCGGGCACCGTCGACCGGTTCGAGTGGTACCGGTGGGTCACCGGGTTCTGCAATCACCTCGATCAGGCAGCCCTGATCGGCACTGACCCGCACCTGGTGCCACGTGTCATCGACGCCGTGCAGGAGGCTGAAGGCGAGGTTGTCCAACAGTTCGTTGGCGAGGACCACGCCTGTGAGAGGTCCGGCAGGCAGGTCGGACAGTGGCTCAACGCCATCTGGGTGATCCGAGCGAAGCCGTTCGGACCGTTCGACGGCAAGGTAGCGGCCGTGGGTGAGGCACTCAGGGGCCGCGGCCAGCACGGACCGGGCGAGTGTGCCGCTGCCAGCACCGGCCTCAACAACGGTGAACCCGCGGGGGCTACCGAGGCCCTCCCACACAGAGTCCATCCAACGCGCCAATACGGCTCCAAATAACGGTCCGACCTCGGGGCTGGTGATGAAGTCTCCCCTGCGTCCGGCGGCTCCTCCGGTGGTGTAGAAGCCGTCGACGGGGTCGTAGAGGCATGCCTCCACGTACTCGTCGAAGCGGATCGGTCCATCTGCCCGGATGCGTGCGAGCAGTCGCTGTGCCAGCCCGTCACCTGGCGGGCCGGGGATGTCAGCCTCCGAGAGCCAGGAGGCTGACGTCGGTGAAGCGGGCCACCACCTGTGGCAGCACCCCGAAGACGAGGGTCACGCCGCCGCAGATGACGAGCGCAGAAACCAGCGACGGGGTGAGGGCCACGTCTGCGACCGCCTCATCGGGTGCCTCGTCGGCCCACATGCGCAACAGGACCGAGGCGTAGTAGTAGAGGGCGATGACTGCATTCACGGCAGCGACCACCGCCAGGGCGTACCCCCACGTGTCGCCTGAAGAGGTCAGCACGCGGAACACCTCGAACTTGGCGAACCAGCCTCCGAGAGGGGGTATCCCCGCGAGGGAACCCAGGAAGATCGTCATAGCAACGGTCATTGCCGGCGCATACTGGAACGCCCCGGCGAACGATGACATCTCGGCGGATCCTGTCCTTCGGGCAAGAGAGATGATCACAGCAAACGCTCCCAGGTTCATTGCTGCGTATATGGCCAGGTAGGTCACGGTCGCCGATAGTGCCTGGTCGCCAAGAGCAGTGCTGTGGCCGGCCACCGCCAGCGGAGCGATCATGAAACCGGTCTGGGCGACGCCCGAGTAGGCCATCATCCGCACGATGTTGGTCTGTCGCAGGGCGATGAGGTTCCCGACGGTCATGGACACGGCTGCGAGCGTCCAGACAAGGGGTTCCCAGACCTCGGGGCGGCCGTAGAAGCCGACGAATACGAAGGCCAGAAGTGCCACGAAGCCAGCGACCTTGGATGCCACCGACAGGAAGGCCGTGACCGGGGTGGGCGCACCCTGGTAGACGTCGGGAGCCCAGGTGTGGAACGGAGCCGCCGAGACCTTGAACCCGAACCCGGCGACAATGAACACGATGCCGAGGGTTACCACCGACACCGATGTTCCGCCGGCTGCGACCACCGAGTTGATGTCGGTGAGGAGCGTTGAGCCAGACACACCGAACAGCAGCGACATTCCGTAGAGCATCACCGCCGAGGCGAACACACCCATCAGGTAGTACTTCAGGCCGGCCTCGGTGGAGTGCATGTCGCGCTTGCGCCAAGCGACCATCAGGTAGGCGGGTATGGAGAGAAGTTCAAGGGCTACGAACAGCGAGATGAGGTCGCGTGACGACGCCATCATGACCATTCCCATCAGCGACGCCAGGAGCAGGCCGTAGTACTCGTTCTCCCAGTACTCACCCTCGGCGACGTAGTTGGTCGACAACAGGATCACCACGTAGCCGGCCAAAATGAAGATGGCCTTCATGACGAGAGCGAACTCATCGACGACGTAGGCGCCTCCGAACATGACCCGATCGCTTCCATCCAGGGCGAGGGTCAGGAGGGGGATGGCCGTCGCCAGCAGGCCGAGGCCGGCCACAGCAGCTGTGATCGGCCTGGCCCTCTCCAGGAAGACGATGTCGATAAGGGTCACCAGGCCGCCCACGCTGAGCAGGACGATCTCGGGCGCGAGGGCATGCCAGTCGAGGGCCGGCCTCTCAAACGCCAGGAGCAGGAGTTGGGAACCCACCCCTAGTTGCCTGCCGCCGCGTGATCGTCGTGTCCGCCGCCGCTACCGACCTCGTAGACCGCAGCACAGCCCAGGGCCTCTGCTTCGGCGTCGGTCAGCTCGGCGGCATTCACCTGAAGACAGTCATTCAGGGAGGCATCGACCGCACCATCGGTCACCCGAAATACCAGGTTCGGGTAGATGCCGATGGTAACGATCAGAGCCAGGATCGGTGCCCATGCCATCCATTCGTGCCTGGTCACATCGACGATTTCGGGGTTGTCGGCAAACTCCTCAGGCGGGTTGCCGAAGGCCACGCGTTGCAACAGCCACAGCAGGTAGCCCGCTGCCAGAACCGTGCCTACCGCTGCGACGACCATGAAGGTCCGGAAGGTCTCGACGGGGAGACCGTTGGCCGGGCTGTACGAGGACAAGATGGCGGGGAACTCGCCCCAGAATCCAGCCAGTCCGGGTAGTCCCAGCGAGGCCATGACGCAGATGCCGAAGATCCAGCCCATGCGGGGGGCCTGGACCAGTAGACCACCGAGGCGGCTGATCTCGAGGGTGTGGTAGCGGTCCTTCATGGAACCGGCGAGGAAGAACAGCATCCCCGTGATCAGGCCGTGGGCGACCATGCCCATGATGGCGGCGTTGATCCCGAAGTCGGTGAGGGTTGCTATGCCGAGCATCACAAAGCCCATGTGGGCGACCGAGGAGAAGGCGATCAGGCGCTTCACGTCGGTCTGGGCGAGGCAGCCGAGGGCGCCGTAGATGATGCCCACAACGGCCAGCAGACCGATCCACGGCGCCCACTCGACGGCGGCTTCCGGCAGGAGCGGAATTGCGATGCGAATGAACCCGTAGGTGCCCAACTTGAGGAGCACGGCTGCCAGGATCACCGATCCTACGGTGGGGGCCTGGGTGTGGGCGTCGGGCAGCCAGGTGTGGAACGGGAACATCGGAACCTTGATGCCGAAGCCCAGGAACATGCCTCCGAAGATCCACAGCTGCGCTGTGCGCGAAACCCCGTGGGCCAACACGTTGTCGGCCACCTCGGTGAACGCAAACGACTCGGCACCTGTGAGGAAGAAGAGTGCCAGGAAGCTGACGAGCATCAGAGCCGACCCGAACAGGGTGAAGAGGAAGAACTTGAGCGAGGCGTAGCGGCGGTCGTCGCCTCCCCAGACAGCAATCATGAAGAACATCGGCAACAGGACGATCTCGAAGAACACAAAGAACAGCACCATGTCCTGGGCCACAAAGGTTCCGATCATCCCGGTTTCGAGGATCAGGATCAGGATCAGGAAGGCCTTGGGGTTGCGGGGCTCCGGAAAATGGTTCCAGCTGTAGATGATGCACAGCGGGACGATGAACATCGTCAACAGGATCAGCGGCAGCGACATGCCGTCGATACCGACGAGGTAGCGGCTCCTGATCACATCGATCCACATTTCATCAACCACGTACTGGAGGCGGCCGGTTTCGCCCATGTCGAACCAGACCAGTAGGAGCACACCGATGAACGCCACCCACAGGGATGTGGCGAGCGCGACCACCTTGTGTCGCTCCTCACGTTCCCCGGGGATCAGCAGCATGATCGCCACACCCAGCAGGGGTGAGAATGTGGCGAGGGTGATTCCCCAACCGTCGAGCAGGTTTTCCATCTCGGCGTCTCCTAGACGATGACTATGAGTATTCCGGCAAGGACGGTCGCTGCGGCGAAGAGAATCGCTGCGTAGTCATGGACCTTGCCGGACTGGATCTTGCGGAGTTCCTCGCCCGTGTCAGATGAGACACGGCCCGAGGCATTGACTATGCCATCGACCACGATCTGGTCGATCTTGTCGTATACGAACCGGCCCGCCGAAACCGCTGTCTCACCAGCGAGGTCGACTGTCCTGTCGATGACATTCTGGTTGACCCGGTAGGCGGCGGCCGCAACGGGTCCCTTGGTTCCACCGGCGATGATCCCGGTGTAGAGGTGGTCCAGGTAGTACTTGTTGGACAGCAGGGTGTACCCCTTCATGGCGAGCGCTGACCTGGTGGTCAGACCGTCGGGGAGCTCGGTGAGGCTCTGGCCCGCTGCCGCCGATGCGGCCTCCACCCTCCCGAAGTAGTAGCGGCCGGCGACGGCGACGCCTGCGAGCACCACGAGCGTGGACACGATCGCAAGGGACCAGCTGGGGGTGGCGTGGGTGATCGTGGGGAAGTAGCCGGCCACGGGTTCCACGAAGTGCCCGAAGCGTTCCTGGAGGGATCCGGGTGCCAGTTGGAAGCCGGACGGAAGGTTCAGCAGGCCTGCGACCATGGCGAGGCCGGCCAGGATCCACAGCGGCACGATGATCCGTGGGCCCGACTCGTGTGGATGGCCGTGACCCCGATACTCACCGTGGAAGGTCAGGTACACGCACCGGGTCATGTAGGCGGCGGTCATCGCTGCCGTGACCATGCCCATCACCAGCATGAGGGTGTAGGCACCGTTGCCACCGGTGCCGCCGAGAATCCCCCAGCCGCCGGTTCCTGCGAGGATCTCATCCTTTGACCAGAAGCCCGCGAACGGCGGCAGGCCGGCCAGGGCGATGCTGGCTATGACGAACGTCTTGTACGTGTGCGGCATGACCTTCCTGAGGCCACCCATGTCGGACTTCATGTCGAAGCTGTGGACGGCGTGTGCTGCCGAACCTGAGCCGAGGAAGAGACAGGCCTTGAAGAAGGCGTGGGTGAACAGGTGGAACATGGCTGCAGTCCATGCGCCGACACCGAGGGCCATGACCATGTAGCCGAGTTGTGAGATCGTCGAGTAGGCGAGGACCTTCTTGATGTCGCGTTGTACGAAGGCGAGGCTTGCACCGACCAGGGTTGTGACACCACCTACGACAGCCATCAGGTTAATGGAGCTACCGCCGATGCTGAGACCCGAGAAGAAGACGCCGTAGAGGCGGGCGATCATGAACACGCCGGCCACGACCATGGTGGCGGCGTGGATGAGGGCCGAGACCGGGGTTGGTCCGGCCATGGCGTCGGGCAGCCAGGTGTGCAGGAAGAACTGGCCGGACTTGGACATGACGGCTGCCATGAGGCAGCAGGCAGCCACAAGCAGGGCGGTATGGGGCAGCATCCCGGCGGCTGCGAGGGCGTTGGTCTCGGCGATGGAGAATGAGCCGAAGCGGTCCGGCAGGGCTGATCCGACGATGAAGAACAGGATGCTCACGCCGACGATCAGACCCATGTCGCCGACACGGTTGGTCAGGAACGCCTTGAGGGCCGCGTCGCTGTTGGGTTTCTCCTCCCACCAGTGTCCGATCAGGGCAAAGGAGCAGACACCGACGAGTTCCCACGAGGTCAACAGCTGGAGCGTGTTCTCGGAGAGGACCAGCATCAGCATCGAGGCGCTGAACAGCGACAGGAAAGCGAAGTAGTGCGTGTAGCGGCGGTCGTCGTGTACGTACTCGGTTGAGTAGATGTGCACCAGGAGTGACACCAGGGTCACGACCAGGAGCATCATCACGGCGGGTCCGTCGACGAGCGTTCCGACCGAGAACTCGACGCCGCCAGCCTGGAACCATGTGACGGTGCTGACTACCGCCAGCGAGGCCTCGGCATGCCCGTCGCCGTGACCGGCCTCGGCGTGGTCACCGGATTCGCCATGGTCGACGGCTACCACCGAGGCGTGGACCTCTTCGCCGTGGTAGTTGTCGCGGTGGTCGACCCAGGCTGCGGCGGTCAGGATTGAAAGAATGAATGCGATGCCGAGAACGGCTATGCCCAGCTCGGATCCACCCCTCGGCATGCGCTTTCCAAAGAACAGGATCGTGACGAACGAGAGTGCCGGCAGCAGCGGGATGAGCCAGGCGTTGCGCAGGAACCAACTGCCGCCCTCGGTGATTCCGAGCGGCAGATCGGCCATGGCCACAGCCAGGGTGAGAAGGTCGATCATCGGCGGTTCAACCCCTCATCAGGTCGATCTGGGTCAGATCGATGCTCTTGCGGTTCCGGTACAGCAACAGGATCATTGCCAGGCCCACGCCCACCTCGGCGGCAGCCACGGCGATCACGAAGAGTGCGAAGACCTCGCCTGCCAGCTGGTTCCCGAAGGCGGCGAACGCCACGAGGTTGATGTTCACAGCGTTCAGGATCAACTCGATCGACATGAGCACCAGCACGCCGTTGCGGCGGGCCAGCACCCCGTAGACGCCAATCGCGAACAGGGCGGCCGACAACAGGAGGAACTGGTTCAGGTACATGGTCAGTCCCCTCTCGCCACGACGATGGCTCCGATGAGGGCTGCCAGCAGCAGCACCGAGATCGCCTCGAAGGGCACGATGTACTGGCTGAAGATGAGGTCCCCGATGTCGGCGGTGAGGCTGGGTTGGGCCCGGCTCAGCTCGGCGTCGCGGAAGGTGTCAATCAGGGCGGCTGCCATGACGGCCAGCACCAGGGCACCAACCATCACCGCCATTGAGCGGCGCTCCCCACCGACGCCGTCGTCGTCGCCGAAGGACCCCTTGGTGAGCATGATTCCGAAGAGGAACAAGACGACTATGGCACCGATGTAGACCATGACCTGTGTGACGCCGACGAACTCGGCCCCCAGGAGGATAAATATTCCGGCGGCTCCAGCCAGCACGATCACCAGGTAGAGGGCCGCATGCACCACGTTGCGGGTGGTGACCATGCGCACCGCGCTCACAAGCATCGTCACCGCCATGATGGCGAAGGCGATGTTCTGGGCGACCATCACCTCACCTCCCGTGAGGGGGTCGAAGCCACTGGTTGCGGCGAACAGGGTCGAGGCGCTCACCTTGGCACCTGCGCCTTCTTGGCCTCGCTGCCCGACTCATAGTCCTCAAAGTCGGGGACGGTCTCCATCCACTTGCCGAGCAGCGACTTGTCGTGGAGGAGGTCGGCGATCCTGGGCTCCGAATACTCGTATTCGGGGGTCCAGAACAGGGCCTCGAACGGGCAGACCTCGACGCAGATGCCGCAGTACATGCACAGGGCGAAGTCGATGTCGAAGCGGTCGAGGGCGTTCTTCTGACGTGGCTTGCCACCGGGGCGACGGGGCGGTGCCTTGTACTTGTGGCCCTCGATGTAGATGCACCAGTCGGGGCACTCGCGGGCACACAGCATGCAGGAGGTGCAGTTCTCCTCATGGAGGGCTATCACGCCTCGGGCCCGCGGTACCGGCGCCTCTTTCACCCTCGGGTACTGGACCGTGTGGGAGCCCTTTACGAGCGTGCGCACCATGGTCCTGAAGGTGACCCCCAGGCCCACGAGCATTCCCGGCAGCTTCGGCATGGCTGGCATCAGAAGACCACCTTCAGGACGCCGGTGGCCACGATGTTGACCAGCGACAGGGGAATGAGGAACTTCCAGGCCAACTGCTGGAGTTGGTCTTCGCGGAACCGCGGGTAGGTGAAGCGGAACCAGAAGATGAGGAATGCCACGAAAACCATCTTGCCTATCAGGACGAGGGGCCCGATGACGTTGAACAGGTTGTCGGTCGGGTCCAGCCCCGGGACGTACCAGCCGCCCAGGAACATCGTGGCGGCCAGCGCCGAGAAGATGCCGGCCGTGGCGAACTCGCCGATGAAGAACATGAGGAAGCGCAGGCCGCTGTACTCGGTCAGGTAGCCGGTGACCAGCTCTGACTCGGCGACGGGCATGTCAAAGGGCGGCTGGGTGAGCTCGGCCTGCACGGCGATGAGGAAGATGGCGAAGCCAACGAACTGGGTGAGGATGAACGGGTTTCCGATGCCTCCCCACCCGAAGATCTCACCTGAGGCCTGGGCCATGACGATTCCCTGGACGTTGAGCGTCCCGGCCTGGATGACCACGCCCATTACCGCAAGGACGAGGGGAAGCTCGTATGCGACCAGCTGGCCTGCAGCCCTGAGGCCACCTATCAGCGAGTACTTGCTGGCAGAGGCCCAGCCGGCCATGAGGATGCCGATCACCGATATTGAGGAGACGGCGAGGGCCAGGAAGATGCCGGTGTCGATGTCGATGAACCAGAGGTCCGGACCGGCCGGGATGACCAGCACCAACAGGAAAGTGGAGATCAGGACTACGAATGGGGCCAACTTGAACACGACCCGGTCGGCCGCCGCCGGTATCAGGTCCTCTTTCTGGAGGAACTTCCCGACCTCGGCAAGGAGCTGCAGCGACCCGTAGGGGCCGGCCTCCATGGGCCCGAGCCGACTCTGCATGAAGCTCATCATCTTGAAGAGGAACAGGTAGACGAGTGTTCCAGCAGGCAACAGAACGGCAACGAGGCCGAGCAGCGCCCTCAGCACGGTCTGTTGCCAGTAGGCCAACTCAATGGCGAGAATCGTGCTGTTCACCGGTCTATGTCCCCGAGGATGAAGTAGAGGCTGGCCAGGATCGACACGACATCGGGTACGTAGGTGCCCTCGAGCACCCACGGCGTTATCGATATGTTTGAGAATGACGCCGACCTGATCTTCACCCGGAACGGCACCAGATCTCCCTTGGAGACCACGTAGTAGCCCATAACGCCGAGGGGATTCTCGGTTTCGACGTAGGCCTCGCCTGCCGGGACCTTGATGATCCTGGGGACCTTGGCCATGACGGGCCCTGAGGGGATGCCACCCAGGAGTTGTTCGATGATGCCGCAGGCCTCGCGGACCTCCTGGAGGCGCACCCAGTAGCGCGAGAAGGAGTCGCCGTCGGGATGGGTCCAGACCTTCCAGTCCACCTGGTCGTGGACGAGGCCGACCCCGCCGTCGCGACGGAGGTCCCAGTCGACACCGCTCGCCCGGATATTGGCCCCGGAGAGCCCGTAGGCCAGGCCGACCTCGGGTGGGATGACGCCGATTCCACGGGTCCGTGCCTGGAAGATCTCGTTGCCGGTGACAAGGTCCTCCATTTCGTCGCAGAAGGTGCGGATGCGTCCCAGGACACCGGTCGTCTCCTCTATCCATCCCCTGGGGATGTCGTCCTTGAGTCCGCCGATGCGGTCGAAGTTGGGATGGAACCGACCACCCGTGACCGCTTCGATCTGGTTCAGCACGAACTCACGGTCACGGAAGGCGAAGAAGACCGGCGTCACGGCCCCCAACTGCACGCCCATGTCGCCCAGGAAGAGGATGACGTTGGAGATCCGGGACAACTCGAACAGGATCGTGCGGATCCACTGGGCCCGGGGAGGCGCCTCGACCTCCATGAGCTGCTCGGCGGCCAGGATGAACGGCACCTCGTTGGCGAAGCTGCCCAGCCAGTCGATGCGGTTCACCAGGGCCGTGACCTGTGGGTAGGTACGGACCTCGGCCAGCTTCTCGTAACCGCGGTGCATGTAGCCCATCATCGGGTCGGCTCTGACTACGCGCTCGCCGTCGAGCTTCACGATCACCCGGAGGGTGCCGTGGGTGGCCGGGTGCTGGGGGCCCAGGTTCAGGGTCATTCCCTCTGTCTCGAACTCGACGTTCACCCGTGCGTCGCTGGCCTGAGCGGCTATGTAGGCGAGCTGATTCCTGTTGGAGACGTCGGTCATGACCCGTCCCCGTCGTCATCGGGCTCATCGCCGTCACCGGGCATCGCCTCTACGTCGACGATTCCGGGCCAGGGCTTCACCCTGCGGGCCAGGAGCGGATAGTCCTTGCGCAACGGGTTTCCCTCGAACTGCGACGGCAGGTACAGGTTCACGAGGTTGGGGTGGCCCGTGATGGCGATACCGAACATCTCCCCCGCCTCGCGTTCGTGCCAGTCGGCTCCGGGGTACACGGGGATCCAGGAATCCACACGGGGGTTGTCCGTATCGAGGTCGGCCTTGACGGTCACCCCGATGTGGCCGACCGGGTCGTGCACCCTGGCGATCATCTGGAAGCGGGTTGACCCACCGGTGACACCCCAGGTCATGGGTTCGGGATCAGCCTGCGGCTCATCGGTCCCGACGAGGTCTACCTGGGCGTCCATGTCACGCCCGAAGGGTGACGGCATCCAGTCGATCGCTGACAGGAAGTTGAAGTAGGCCATTCCGCAGGTGTCGCGCAGGACGGTGGCTGCAGCCAGCCACGAGTCGGCTGTGACCCTCACCCACACATCGGTGCCGGCCAGTACCTCACTGGCCACAAGGCCATCGCCGAGTTGGGCGGCGAGGGCCGCCACGATGGCGTCGCGCTCCGGGTCGGTCACCGGCTCAGAGCCTTCGGGGACCTCGTCGAGGTCGGTGTCAGGAGACGACAATTGGGTCCCTCGTCCATCGGTCCGTCATGTCCTCGGAGGCGATTCGCTCCTGCAGGAGGACGATGCCCTCGAGCAGGGCCTCGGGGCGTGGTGGGCAGCCGGGCACGTAGACGTCGACAGGGATGATCTGGTCAACGCCCTTTGTCACCGAGTAGCTGTCCCAGTAGGGGCCGCCACAGTTGGCGCAAGACCCCATCGAGATGACGTACTTGGGTTCGGGCATCTGCTCGTAGAGGCGGCGGACAACAGGGGCCATCTTGTCGGTCACGGTTCCCGAGATGACGACCATGTCGGCCTGTCGGGGGCTGGCGGGGAACGGGATCACGCCCAGCCTCATGACGTCGTAGCGGGGCGACGCGAACGCAGCACCCATCTCGATTGCGCAGCACGCCAGGCCCCACTGGTAGACCCACAGGGAGTACTTGCGGCTGATGTTGAGAAGCGCTGTGAGGGGCTTCGGCATCTTGCCGTTCTCGACCAGTCCCATCAGAGTCCCATCCCTCCAGCGCCCATCAGATCCACCGCAGCAGGCCCTTGCGCCAGGCGTAGAACAGGCCGAGTGCCAGGATGAAGATGAAGATCGCCATCTCCACCAGCCCGAACACGTCGTAGACCTCGAGCCTGGTTGCCCACGGGAAGATGAACACGGCCTCGACGTCGAACAAGACGAACATGAGGGCAAAGACGTAGTACCTGATGTTGGACTGGCTCCACATGTCACCCTGGGGGTCGACGCCGGACTCGTAGGCGACCGCCTTCTGGGGGGTCTGACGGGTGGGCCGCAGGAGGCTTCCGAGACCCAGAAACGTACCTACCAGGAGAACAGCCACCCCACCGAAGACGACGAGCGTCAACCAGTTGCGGAGGTAGTCGGACACGAGGGGAGAACCTACCTATCCACGGGGGTTGTAGCCAACGTCATCGAAGGGCTCATGGGTGGCTTCTGACATCGGGAGTTGCAGGTAGTTGGCACGGCTCAGCCCGCCACCAGGACCGGAACGGCATCGCGTGCCAGGTCCAGCAGCGGCCCCGGGATGAGGCCCACAAGGAGTACCGCCGCAGACGAGACCACGACAACGACCAACGCCCCGACGGGTATCGCCGCTGGTGCCGCAGATCCGGCCGGCGTCTCTTCCAGGTACATGGCCACGAGGACCCTCAGGTAGACAAAGGCTGCTATCGCCGCTGCCAGCATCGCCACCCCGGCCAACCAGTAGGCACCGGTGTTCACGGCTGCCGCCAGGACACCCAGTTTCACCACAAAGCCTCCGGTGAACGGGATTCCCGCCTGGCCCAGCAGGAGGATGGTGAAGGCGCCAGCCAACAACGGCCGACGTTGACCGAGACCCCGATATGAATCCAGCCCGTGGGCGCTGTCGCCGGTTCCGCCCACGACGGTTACAACCGCGAAGCTCCCAACGGTAAGCAGCGCGTAGACGGCCAGATAGGCCAGCACCGACGAGTTGCCCCGGTCAGTGGCGGCCTGAAGGCCTACCAGGATGAAGCCGGCGTGGACAATCGACGAGTAGGCCAACATCCGCTTCACGTCGGTTTGTACCACGGCCACGACTGCACCGACGAGGACTGTGGCAGCGGCGATCACCTGGAAGGCCGGACGCCAGTCGGATACATGGGTTCCGAACGTGAGGACGAACACCCGCATTAGCGCAGCGAACCCGGCCGCTTTCACGCCTGCGGCCATCCACGCGACCACGGGGGTCGGCGCACCCTGGTACACGTCGGGGGTCCACGCGTGGAACGGAACTACAGCCACCTTGAAACCGAGGCCCACAAGCAGCAGGGCCAGCCCCGCAAGGAGCATGGCATCGTCGATCAGGACGTTGTCGGACAGGTAGGCGCTGATCCCGGCCATGTTGGTGGAGCCGGTGGCGCCGTAGACCAGGGCGATTCCGTAGAGGAGGAAGGCCGATGAGAATGCCCCCAGCAGGAAGTACTTGAGGGCGGCCTCCTGGGATTCGATGCGCCGCAGATGCATGGCGACCAGGATGTAGACGGCGATCGAGAGAACCTCTAGGCCGAGGAACAATACGATCAGGTCGTTGGCAGAGGCCATGACGACCCCGCCGGCGGCAGACAACAGCAGCAACACGTAGAACTCCACACCGGGAAGGTCCTCGCGGGGCAGGTAGTCGTGGGCGATCAGCGCTGCGGCAATCACAGCCACGGCCAGGACTCCCGTCACGAACACGGACGATGCATCCACCCCGACGGCACCCGCCAGGAAGGAGCCGGCACCGTCGCTGCCCACCTTCGACCACATCGGCACCAGGTACACGAGCACCGCTACTCCGGCAGCAACCGTCCAGGCCGGTGCCAGCACAGCAGGCAGCCGGCGCACGAGCGACGCCATGGTCAACAACAAGAAGCCGGCCGCGGCGAAGGTGACAAGTGGGGTCAGGGCCCACCAGGAGACATCGGGAGAGGCGACGGCGGCAATCATCCGTGTTCACCGTGGTCGTCGGCGGCGGGTCCGATATCGGAGCCCATCTGCGTGACAGGTTCGCTGAAGCCGTCGACGTGCATCTCTACGTGTTCCACCAGCGCATCCACTGCCGGCTCCATGCGTTCTATGACCGGCTTCGGGTACACACCCATGAACACGATCAGGGCCAGAAGCGGTGCCATGACCAGGGCCTCCCGCAGGGTCAGATCGGGCATGTCGGCGTTGTCTCCCTCGGCCGGCCCGTGGAACACCCTCTGGTATGCCCACAGCAGGTAGAGGGCGGCCAGGATCACGCCGCCGGCGGCCACCACGGCCCACCAGCGGTGGGCGTTGAAGGCCCCCAGCAGAACCAGGAACTCGCCGACGAACCCGTTCAGGCCCGGTAGTCCGATCGAGGACAACATGACGGCCATGAAGATCCCCGCCATGACAGGTGCCGACTTCTGCAGACCACCCAGTTCACCGATCAGGCGGGTGTGCCGCCTCTCGTAGATCATGCCGACCAGCAGGAACAGGGCACCGGTCGAGACGCCGTGGTTGACCATCTGGAGCAGCCCGCCCTCGATGCCCTCGGTGTTGAGGGCGAAGGTGCCGAGGACGATGAACCCCAGGTGGGCGACCGACGAGTAGGCCACCAGGCGTTTCAGGTCGGCCTGCATGGTCGCCACAACAGCCCCGTAGACAATGCCGACCACGCCGAGGGTCAGAAACACGGGTGCGAAGTAGTGGGAGGCCTCGGGGAACAGGTAGAGCCCGAACCGCAGAAAGCCGTACGTGCCCAACTTGAGTAGCACGCCGGCCAGGATCACCGAACCGGCGGTGGGGGCCTCGGTGTGGGCATCGGGCAGCCAGGTGTGCAGTGGGAATATCGGCACCTTGACGGCGAAGGCCAGGGCGAAGGCGGCGAAGATCCATCTGGCTGCACCGGTGGACAGGCTCTGGGACTCGGCGATCGCCACCAGGTCGAATGACAGGTCGGAACCGGTGGCACCTGCATGCAGGAATGCCAGCGCCAGGATGCCGACCAGCATCAGTGCCGACCCGGCCATGGTGTAGAGGAAGAACTTGGTTGCCGCACGGGCGCTGTTGCCGTGGCCCCACCTTCCGATGAGGAAGTACATCGGAACCAGGACCACCTCGAAGCAGAGGAAGAACACGATCAGGTCCAGCGAACTGAACACACCCATTACGCCCGCCTCCAGGACCAGCATCCAGGCGTAGTAGGGACGTGCGTCGTGCCCGGGGTCGATGGCCATGAGCGCAATCGGAAACAACAGACCGGTCAGGACAACCAGGAAGAGTGAGATCCCGTCTATTCCGAACAGCCATGCAATGCCCAGGTCGCTGATCCAGGAGGTCTCTGAGAGGAACTGGAAGCCGGGGTCACCGATGTCGAACGCGCTGAGCAGCCAGAACGACATGGCTCCGGTGACCGTCGAGGCCAGGATCGCCACCAGCTTCAGCAGTTCGGGGCGGCCACGGGGGAGCACGAGCACCATGAGGGCACCCAGGGCCGGGGTCACCACGAGCGCCGGCAGCACCGGGAACGACCCGGCCCCGGCAGAGGCGAGAAGTGCTACAGCGGTCACAGTGTCGACCTCGTCAGGAACCAGGCGAGCAGGGCCACTGCACCCAGACCGATGCCTGTCGCATAGGTGCGGACCATGCCGTTGTGGAACATGCGTAGGACACCAGCCAGCCTGCGAACCAGCCCTGCGACGCCGTAAACGGCTCCGTCCACCACCTGTCCATCGAACCTGTTGGTCGCCTCGAACCCTCGACGGCCGGGTCCGCCCATGAACGCTGCTACCGACCGATCTATCCGCCAGGCGTCGGCGAAGATGGGCTGTTCGAACGGCTCTCGGGCGATCCGGCCCTTCACGTACACCGCCACGGCAACACCAATGCCCACCAGCCCACCGACCACGGCGATGGCAGCCAGGAGGACCTGTGTGGCACCACCGGTTCCGAGGTGCACCTCGTTGGCGTAGAGGGACGGCTCAAGCCAGTGCTCCAGCCACCTGGTTGACGAGGAGAACGGCAGTTGCACGAAGCCGGCGACCACGGCGAGGGCCGCCAGCACCACGAGCGGTGCGGTCATCGTGCGGGGAGACTCATGGGGGGTGTGGTCGGCCCGCCGGGTCGCCGCCTCGGCATCCTCCTCACCGGTTCGCTGCTCGGCGTAACGGCTCTCCCCGGCGAAGGTGAGGGCGATCAGTCGGGTCATGTAGAAGGCCGTGAGCACCGCTGTCAGGAGACCCAGGGCCCACAGGACGGGACTCCTGTTCCATGCGAAGGCCAGGATCTCATCCTTTGACCAGAATCCTGAGAAAGGTGGCACACCGGCGATTGCCAGCCATCCGACGACGAAGGTCCCGGTGGTGACCGGCATGAACCGACGCAGGCCGCCGTAGTGGCGCATGTCCTGGTCGCCGTCCATTCCGTGGATCACCGAGCCGGATCCGAGGAACAGGAGGGCCTTGAAGAAGGCGTGGGTGACCATGTGGAACACGGCCGCCACATAGGCGCCGCTGCCGACGGCCAGGAACATGTAGCCCAGCTGGCTGACCGTGGAGTAGGCCAGAACCTTCTTGATGTCGGTCTGGGCCATTGCAATGGTCGCAGCGAACAGGGCGGTTCCCACGCCCAGCCACGCAACCATGTCGGGCACCCATCCGGCCGAGTCGGCAATGAGCGGGTTCATCCTGGTCAACAGGTAGACGCCCGATGTCACCATCGTCGCAGCGTGGATCAGGGCCGAGACCGGTGTAGGGCCCGCCATTGCGTCGGGCAACCAGAGGTAGAGGGGGAACTGGGCCGACTTGCCGACAGCCCCCACGAGGAGCATCACGGCAATGAGGGTTGCGGTGCCCTGAGCGACCGTTCCGGCGGTGCTGGCATCCAGCACGTCCACGTAGTTGAGCGACCCAAACGTGAAGAAGGTGGCGAACATGGCGACCATGAAGCCCCAGTCGCCGATGCGGTTGGTGACGAACGCCTTCTTTCCGGCTGTTGCGTTAGCGGGTTCGGTGAACCAGAACGAGATCAGCAGGTAGGAACAGGCACCGACCCCCTCCCACCCGAGGAAGGTCAACAGGAGGCTGTCACCGAGGACCAGCATCAGCATGGCGAACGTGAACAGGTTCAGGTAGGCGAAGAACCTGGCGAAGCCGTCGTCTCCGTGCATGTAGCCGACCGAGTAGAGGTGAATGAGGGCACCTACCCCCGTGATGAACAGGCACATCGTGAGCGAGAGTGGGTCGACGAGGAAGCCGATGTCGACCGAGAGGTCACCTGCCGGTATCCACTCGAAGAGGGTTACCACTGCCCGTCTGTCGTGGGACGACCGACCGGCCATGTCGATGAACACGCCGAGGGTGGCCAGGAATGAGCCTCCCATCACACCCGTAGCCAGCCAGCCGGCACCGGGCTCGCCGATACGGCGACCGGCGAAGATGAGCACGGTGAACCCGGCCAACGGAAGGCCCGGCACGAGCCAGATCAGGTCGACCATGGCCCTAACCCCCCAGCACCGAGAGGTCGTCGACAGTTGCACCTGAGCGACGCCGCATGATTGCAACGATTACGGCCAGGCCCACAACCACCTCGGCGGCCGCAACCACGAGCACAAAGAACACCGAAAGTTGGCCGCCCAGATCTCCCAGCTCGGCACCCAGGCTCACGAACGTGAGGTTCACCGCGTTGAGCATCAACTCGATGCACATGAACATGACGAGGGGGTTGCGTCGGACCAGCAGGCCGACCGCTCCCATCGAGAACAGTGCCGCTCCGAGCGCCAGGTACCACCCAGTGGTTACGACCATCAGGAAGCTTCCCCTGTCGCCCCGGCCGGCTCGTCGTCTGCCTCGGTCGGCTGGTCATCGGATTCCGCAATGGCCACCACCGGTAACGGCTGCAGCGGGCCGCTGAGGCGTCGGGCCAGCGCCACAGCTCCGACCACGGCGACGGTGAGCAGGATCGCCGTCAACTCCACAGCGAAGACCATGTCGGTGAACAGGGCCTCTCCGAGGCGGCGGGTGTTGTCGCCGGCGTCACCGAGCGGGGTTCCCCCGCGGGCACCGGTGAGGCCATCGACGGCCACGAGAAGCACCGTCGCCAGGAGCCCAGCGAGAGATACACCTACCACTGCCGCCATCGGCCTCTGGCCGGCGATCGGCTCGATGCCCAGGTCATCAACACGGTCGACACCAAGGAGCATGATTACGAACAGGAACAGGATCACAATCGCGCCCGCGTAGACCATCACCTGGACGGCTGCCAGGAAGGTGGCATCCAGGAGTACGAACAGCACCGCCACGCCGAACAGGGTCTGCACGAGGAACAACGCCGCATGTACCGGGTTCCGGGCCAGCAGCACGCCGAGGCCTCCCGACAACACGATCGCCGCGCCGATGGTGAAGACGGCTACCTCCATCAGGCGCCCTCCCCCGGCTCGTGGTCGGCCGACTGCCCTACCTCGGGGTTGCGAACGCCGTATCCGAGCTCACCGGACCATGCCACCCGCCCCACCTGGGTGACGTCGCCACTGGGGGAGGTCGCCCGCATCCACCCGGAGGTTGCAAGGTCCTCGCCCTCGCGCCAGTCCTCCCATGGAAGGTGTCGGGGCCTGCCGGTGTCGGCATCAACGACCAGTTCGTCCTTCGTGTAGATGGCGTCGGCACGGTTCGTGAACGAGAACTCGAACAATTTGGTTTCGGTGATCGCCTGTGTCGGACAGGCCTCCACGCAGAGGTCGCAGTGGATGCACCGCAGGTAGTTGATCTCGTAGACGTATCCGTAGCGCTCACCCGGCGAGACCGGATCGTCCACAGGATTGTCGGCACCCCTCACGTAGATGCAGTTGGCGGGGCACACGCCGGCACACAGCTCACAGCCGATGCACTTCTCCATGCCGTCCTCGTACCGGTTGAGGACGTGTCGACCGTGGAGGCGTTCCGGCTTGGCGCGCTTGGCGTTCGGGTAGGGCACGGTGACGCGTTTCTCGAACAGCTTGGCGAACGTGACGGCAAAACCTCTCAGGTATCCCATCAGGCCTCCCCTTGTCCGACCGTGCTGTCGGCACGCTCATCCCGGTGGGCCTCGGCCTCTTCGAGCCTCTCGGCACGGGCCTTGCGTACGGCACCCGAGAGAAGGGCAGCCCCGCCCCACAGGACCAGAACACCGACCACGACGACCGGCAGCGTGGGCCAGCCAAGATCCCTCGCTATGTCGAGGGTGGCGATCAGGAGGAACCACCCCAGGGCCGCCGGGATCAGGACCTTCCAACCCAGGTCCATGAGCTGGTCGTACCTGAAGCGGGGAAGGGTCGCCCGTAGCCACACAAAGGTGAACAGGAACGCCATCACCTTCAGGAAGAACCAGAGCAGTGGCCACACCCAGGCCAGCCGCTGGGTCACGATCGGTCCTGCGGGGCCGCCCAGGAAGAGGGTCACGGCGATTGCCGACATGGTGATCATGTTCATGAACTCGGAGAGGAAGAACAGGGCGAAGCGGATTGAGCTGTACTCGGTGTGGAATCCACCGACCAGTTCCTGTTCGGCCTCGACCAGGTCAAACGGTGGACGGTTCAGCTCGGCGGTTCCGGCGATCAGGAAGATCCCGAACGGGACTATCCCTGTGGCCAACACGTTCCAGGTTGTGGCTGACTGGCCGACCACGATCTCGTGGGTTGAGAGGGAGCCGGAGGTAAGGAACACGGTTGCTATGGCGAGGCCCAGCGCCGCCTCGTAGCTGATCATCTGGGCTGATGCCCTTACCGAACCCAGCAGCGGGTACTTGGAGCCTGACGACCAGCCGGCCAGCATCACCCCGTAGACCGCTATCGATGACAGGGCCAGAAAGAAAAGGACGCCGACCGGCGGATCGGCCACCTGGAGGAGCGTGGACCGGCCGAACATCGACACCGTGCCATCGCCTCCGTTGGTGAAGTCGCCGCCGATCGGAACGATTGCGAACGCCACGAACGCCGGTATGAGCGACAGGTAGGGGGCAAGCCTGAACACCACCCTGTCGGCTCTGGTTGGCAGGAGGTCCTCTTTGAAGAACAGCTTGATCCCGTCGGCAAGGGTCTGGAGGATCCCCCAGGGACCTGCCATTGACGGGCCGATCCGGTTCTGCATGTCGCTGATGAGCTTTCGCTCGAACCAGATGACGAGCATCACCGACACCAGCAGCATCGCAAAGGCCACACCGGCCTTCAACAACACGATCAGTGCCACTGTCAGGTCGATTCCGTCTACAAGGAGTGGGTCGGCGGCCAGGATCATCGGGGCCTCACCAGGTTCACGTCGGTGACCGCCAGCGAGGCGTCGATGAGCTCGCCTGCGTCCAACCCGTCCTGGTTGAACAGGACATGTGCCGTGCCGGGGGTTACCCGGGGAGAAGAGACAACCTCGGCTGTGACCGTTCCGCGGGGTCCAGAGATCTCGACTGTTGATCCGTCGGCGAGCCCCAGGCTCTTCAGGTCAGATGGCTCTACACCGATGTGGGTGCCCGGTGCGAGGCCGGCGAGAGAGTTGCTGTGTCCGTTCAGGACGCCGTTGTCGAACATCGAACGGGTGACGACGAGGCGCAGAGTGGACCGGCCGGGTGCCGGCACGGTGGTCTCCTGTGGCCTCACGAGGGGCATCTCTCCGGCCACCAGGATGCCCTCTGTGCCCGAGGACAGGACTGCCTCGGGGCTGATGTCGGCGTGCACAGGCGAGACCGCCGCCAGTTCGGTCCAGATCCCATCGAGGGACGTAAAGCCAAGGCTGGTTCCGAGCCGCTCGGCCAACTCGGCGGCGATCATCCAGTCGGGCCGGGAGGTGCCGGGTGAGGAGGCTCCACGCGCCACGGCGCTTATCCGGCCCTCGAGGTTCGTGAAGGATCCGTCCACCTCGGTGGGTGCAGCGGCGGCCAGCACGATGTCGGCGCGCTCGACGGTCGGTGTGATGAAGAGGTCGACGGCGACCACAGTTCCGACAGCGTCGAGCGCCCGGCGCGCCAGGTCGTGGTCGGGAAGGTCTACGAGGACATCGGCCCCGAGCAGTACCAGCACGTCCATTTCACCGGCTGCCGCGGCCTCGAGGGCGGCCACACAGCCAAGTCCCGTCGAGGTGGGGGTAACGGCCCAGCAGTCCTCAAACCTGTCGACTCCGGTCTCGATGGTTGTGCGGCCCGGAAGCAGGCCCGGCGACATACCCATGTCGAGTGCTCCGTGCACGTTTCCGCGACGTAGCAGCGACAGGAACCTGACGTCGTCGACGTGGTCGAGGATGACCACGGCGGCTGCGGCGACAAGGCCGGCATCCTCGGCAAGGGAGGTCCGGCCCAGCAGTACCGTCACCGGCCCGCCCGCGCACATTGCGTCTCCGGCCGAACCCGGGTCGCCTGACCCATTCTGGAACATGGCGCGCAGGACATCTGCGGCCTCGCCGGGGCGAACCCGGATGGAGTGCGTGGCGATGTCGGTGAGACCGGTCGGCTGCGGGGTCAACTCGACGAGGGTTGCCCCGTCGTGGACAACGGCATGACGTATACGCAGGTAGAGGCTGCCCAACTCTTCTTTCGGGTCGGGGCCCAGCAGCACGATGGTGCCGCCGGGTGTACATGCCCGGTTGATGGTGGTCCGTGGGAGGCCAAGGAGGACATCGGCTGGAAGTCCGTCGCCAAGCTGGGCGTCGACGTTGTCGGTGCCGACAACGCCCTTGGCCAACTTGGTCCAGGCGTACTGGGATTCGTTGGTGAGGCGGGCACCTCCGATCACGGCAATCCGGTCAGGATCGGTACCGGTGAGTGCCTCGGCCGCTGCTTCGAGAGCATCGGACCAGCTGGCCTGCACCAGCTCTGGTCCTCCGGGCTCCCGGTTTCCCTGATCATCGCCACGGAGCATCGGCCCGTCGAGGCGGTCTGAGCTGTCGTAGGCCTCGAACACAAACCGTTCCCTGTCAGACAGCCAACCCCAGTTGACCGCATCCGAGTCGACTCCCATGAATCGCAGCACACGACCGCGTGACGAGTGCACCGAGATTCGGCTTCCAACGCTGTCGAGCACGCTGGTCGACCCGATCTCTTCGAGGTCCCAGGGTCGGGCCCTGAACCGGTACGGGGCAGCGGTCAGCGCTCCGACAGGACAGATCTGGACGGTGTTGCCGCTGAAGTAGGAGCTGAACGGCTCGCCGGGGAAGGTGTTCACCTGGGTCCTTGAGCCACGATCCAGGAAGTGGATGAGGCGATCGCCCACCACCTGGTCGGCAAAGCGGGTGCAGCGATCGCACAGCACGCACCGCTCCCTGTCGAGCAGGACATTGGTGTTGACGGGGATCGGCTTGACGAAGTGGCGCTTCTCCTCGATGTACCTGCTCTCAGCGGGGCCGTGGGTCATGGTCTGATCCTGAAGAGGGCACTCGCCGCCCTTGTCGCACACGGGGCAGTCCAGTGGGTGGTTGACGAGCAGGAGCTCGAGAACCCCGTTCTGGGCACTGCGGGTGCGTTCGGACTCGGTGTCGACCTGCATGCCCGGTGTGCACGTGAGCATGCACGAGGGCTGCAGCGCAGGTCCCCTACCGGTGTCGACCTCGACGAGGCACATGCGGCACATGCCGACCGGCTCAAGCCTGGAATGGTGGCAGAACCGCGGGATGTAGGTACCAGTCCGTTCGCATGCGTCGATCAGCAACTCACCAGGCAGTGCTGCCACCTGCGTGCCGTTGACGCTTATCTCCACCGTGTCGTCCACTGTCTCGTCGCTCATGCGCCCGCCTCCGACACGACGGGGATTGAGTCGCTGCGGGTGATCAGGGCCTCGAACTCGTGGCGGAACCGACGAATCGCGGATGTGATCGGTGCCACCGACGACGGCCCGAGCGGGCAGATGGTTGTCTGGCTCGGAGGAAACGACACCGCCTCGAGACCCTCGGTGTCAAAGGACGCCACGGGATAGGGACCGGGGCTTATGTGGTTGCCGACACTCAGAAGCAGGTCGATGTCGGATGGCCGACCCTCACCGTCGTGGATGCGCTGGAGGATCTTCTGCTCCCAACTCGTTCCCTCACGACACGGTGCGCACTTGCCACAGGATTCCTCTGCGTAGAAACGGACCAGCCGCAGGCATGCCTTCACGGCATCGGTCGTTTCGTCCATCACCACGATGGCGCCGGAGCCGAGCATTGAACCCGCCTCGGACACGGCGCGGGCTTCGAGCGGCAGGTCCAGGTGCTCTCCGAAGAACCACGGTGCCGAGCCGCCTCCCGGGATGAACGCCTTCAGTTCGTGACCACCGCTGATTCCGCGGCAGTAGTCATCTCCGTAGAAGAGGTCACGGAAGGTGGTGACGCCCTGTTCCACCTCGTACACACCTGGCCTGACGACGTGGCCTGAGACCGCGAACAGCCGGGTTCCGGGTGATGCCTCTGAGCCGTACCCCTTGTAGGCGTCGGCGCCGTTCTCCATGATCCAGGCCAGGTTGGAGAGGGTCTCGACGTTGTTGACGATCGTGGGCTGGCCGTAGAGGCCGATGGCCGCCGGGAAATAGGGGGGCTTCAGCCTCGGCATGCCGCGGTTGCCCTCGAGGCTCTCAATGAGGGCCGTCTCTTCGCCGACTATGTAGGCACCAGCACCCCAGTGCAGGATGATGTCGACCGAGAAGTCCGATCCGAGCACGTTCGCTCCGACGAGGCCTGCCTCGTATGCCTCGTTGAGTGCGATGGCGATTCGTTCCTGGGCGAGGGCCATCTCGCCACGCACGTACAGGAAGCACTGCGACAGCCCGAGGGCGTAGCAGGCGATGAGGCAGCCCTCTATCAGCTGGTGCGGATCCCTCTCCATCAATAGGCGGTCCTTGTAGGTACCGGGTTCGCTCTCGTCGCCGTTTACGACGAGGTAGCGGGGCCAGACCCCATCGGGGCAGAACCCCCACTTGACACCCGCCGGGAAGCCGGCGCCTCCACGCCCGAGGAGGGTTGCCTGCCTCACCTCGTCATGTACCTCAGCCGGGGCACGCGAGAGCGCTGTGCGCAGGCCCGCGTAGCCACCGGTCTGCATGGAACGCTCCAAGGTGTGGGAGTCCTCAAACAGGAACCTGCTGGTCAACAGGGTCGGCCCACCGTTGACCACGTAGCCGGGGGCGTGAGATACGTAGCCGTCGGATGTCTGGTTGGCGTCAGCCATCGGCGTCGACCTCCGCGGAGCAGGGCAGCCACACTGGTTGCTCCCCTGCCTTCTCGGGTGCCACCACGCCTGCCATCTTTTCGGCGGGTATCTCCTGACGCACCCGCCCAAGGGTTCCGTGTTCGGGCATGTCACCGGAGTCGCCGGCGCGGCCCCGCTCAACGGGGCTGTGGCCGCCACGCAGGTCTGACACCACCTGGTCGAACACCTCAGGGGTGGCCCGGTGGAAGTACCTGTAGTTGACCGTGAAGCACGGGGCCTCGGTGCATGCGGCCACGCACTCGACGTCCTCGACGGTGAACATGCCGTCCTCGGTCGTGTCGCCTGCACTGACACCGAGGGTGGACTCGACGTGGTTCAGGAGTTCCTCGCCACCCAGGAGCTGGCAGGAGATGTTGGTGCAGACGTTGACCATGTACCGCCCCACAGGGTGGAACCTGAACATCTCATAGAAGCTCCCTGTTCCGAGCACCTCCGCGGCGGTAACTCCTGTGAGGTCCGCGATCTGGAGCATTGCCTCGCGGGTCACCCAGCCCTCCTGTTCCTGGGCCAGGTGCAACAGGGGGATGACGGCCGACTTGGGCCTCGGATATCTGTCGATGATCTCGGCGGCCAGGACCTCGCTGGCCTCGCTGAAGTAGCCCATCAGCGGTCCACCTCGCCCATGATCGGGTCAACCGATGAGATCACGGCCACGGCATCGGCGATGAGGCCGCCCTCCATGAGGTGTGGAAGGGTCTGGAGGTTCACGAAGCTGGGGCCCCGGATGTGCATCCGGTAGGGGTTCGGCCCACCATCGGACACCAGGTAGCAGCCCAACTCGCCACGGGGGGACTCGACCGCCACGTAGACCTCACCCTCGGGAACGTGGAAACCCTCGGTGAAGATCTTGAAGTGGTGGATCAGGGCCTCCATGGAGTCGTCGATCCGTGCTCTGGGCGGGGGCGTGACCTTCTTGTCCTGGGTGCGGTAGTCGCCGCTGGGCATCTGGTCGAGGATCTGCTCGACGATGCGCAGCGATTCACGTGTCTCGTTCAGGCGTATGGCGAACCGGTCGAAGGAGTCGCCGTAAGTGCCCACGAGGACGTCGAAGTCAACCTGGTCGTAGGCCAGGTACGGCTCGTCGCGTCGCAGGTCCCAGGCGTATCCGGTCGAGCGCAGGATCGGGCCGGTGGCTGAGAGAGCCAGGGCCTCGGCGGGTGTCATGACACCGACCCCCTGGAGACGCTCCCTGAAGATGGGCTGCCCGGTCAGCAGGGTGTCGTACTCGTCGAGCCTCGGTGGGATCAGGTCCAGGAGCCGACGAACGTCGTCCTGCCATCCGTCAGGGAGGTCGGCCGCCACACCGCCGGGTCGTATGTAGTTGTGGTTCATCCGGAGGCCGGTGACCTTCTCGAAGAAACGCAGCACCTCTTCGCGTTCGCGCCAGCCGTAGATCATCATCGAGACCGCGCCCAGGTCCATGCCGTTGGTTGCCTGGAACAACAGGTGTGAGGCCACCCGGTTCAGCTCGCACATGAGCATCCGGATCCATGTGGCCCGTGGAGGGACCTCGATGCCGAGCAGCTTCTCGGTTGCCAGGGAGAAGGCCAGCTCCGAGAAGAGCGGAGCGGCGTAGTCCATCCTGGTGACGTTGGTGGGTCCCTGGAGGTAACTCAGGTTCTCGCCGGTCTTCTCCATGCCCGTGTGCAGGTAGCCGATGACCGGCTTGGTCCGCAGCACGGTCTCGCCCTCCATCTCGAGCATCAGGCGCAGGACGCCGTGGGTCGAGGGGTGCGACGGCCCCATGTTGAGGATCATGCGCTCGTCGTCGGGGTTGTCGGGATCGCCAGCCAGTTCGAACGCCTCGGCCTCGCTGACCCGCAGGACAGCACTTCCGTCGCGGCGGTGAACCCGTTCGGCGCTGCCGAGGTCGGTGACGGTGCCTTCCGGTGCTCCGGTGCTCACCGCTGCACCGGGGCTTCCCTGAACTGGACGGGTATCCGGCCGGTGTCGACGTCCTTCCGGAGTGGATGGCCCTCCCATTCTTCGGGAAGCAGGATCCGGGTCATGTCCGGATGGCCGTCGAACATGATGCCGAAGAGGTCAAAGACCTCCCGTTCCATCGCCTCGGTTCCAGGGAACAGGTCAAAGAGGGAGGGGACGACCGGATCGTCGACGGGGACCTGGACACGGAGTCGCACACGCTCATGGTTCTGGTGCGCGTGAAGGGACACGACGACCTCGAAGCGTTCGGGGCTGACATCGGCTGGCAGATCGGTTCGACCCGGGTGTACGAGGTAGTCGACAGCGGTCACGTCAACTGCTGTCAGGAAGCCCTCGTCGCGCAGGTCGCTGACCGTTGCGAACAGTTGGTCGGGCAACGGATACAGCACCCGCTGGCCGAACGACGACGTCTCGGGCACCGTGGTCATCGGGAACCCAACTGGACCGGTTGTTCCGTTGTGTCATCTGGGGGCGGGGCCTCAACGTGGATTGCCGCACCACCGTCATTGGCCTCTCGGCGGCGTGTCAACTCACCGGTACGGATGCTTTCGTGAAGAGTCAGGATGGCGTGCATGAGGGTCTCGGGTCCCGGCGGGCAACCCGGTGCATACACGTCAACGGGAACCACCTGATCGACACCCTGGACAATGGCGTAGTTGTTGAACATGCCGCCGCTCGATGCACACACGCCCATGGAGATGACCCACTTGGGTTCCATCATCTGGTCGTAGATCTGCCGCAGTATCGGCGCCATCTTCTGTGAGACCCGCCCGGCCACAATCATCAAGTCGGCCTGCCGGGGAGAGGCACGGAAGACCTCCATTCCGTAGCGGGCCAGGTCGTAGTGGGCGGCGCCGGTGGCCATCATCTCGATCGCACAACATGCCAACCCGAACGTGGCCGGCCAGCAGCTGCGTGCCCGCGACCATTTCACGAGGTCCTCGATGCGCGCCGTCACGAAGTTGTGTTCGAGGCCCTCGAGGCCGTCGTCGGCCACCCTGGACACGTCGCCCAGAATCGGTAGGCGTCGCATCAGGCGCCGCCCCCGGGTCGACCCTCGAGGCCAACCTGACGGATGCCTGCACGCGAGACGGTGGTCGAGGAGGTGCGACCTGCCGACACGACACCTCCACCCGGTGCCTCACGGCTGAGCGGCCCCCACTCGAGGGCACCGTTTCCGATCAGGTAGACGAACGACTCGAACACGGCGAGGGAGAAGATGAGCACGGCGACAAGGCCGAACAGCCCGATCTCGCCGTGCGCTATCGCCCACGGGTAGAAGAAGATGATTTCGATGTCGAAGACGATGAAGATCATCGCCACCAAGAAGAAGCGCACCGGGAAGCGCCCGGGTGCTTCGCGCCCCGGAATTATCCCGCACTCGTACGGGGCTTCCTTCTTGTCGTTGGGACTGCGTGGGGCCAGCAGCCGTGAAGCAAAGAAGCTCAGCGCAGCAAAGAGAAATGCCAGCGCAAAGAGGAACACGAGGGGCAGGTACTGGCCGAGCACGTCAACCTCCCGGCCGCCGGCAAGCGGCTCTACAGGCGGCTACCACGGATCAGGCTCCTGCCGCTTCGAACTCCCTGCGCCGTGCCATGACCTCCTTGTCACGGACATGGAGCCAATGGCAGAGGGCGAGGAAGACCAGGAGCGATCCGATCGTGATGAGCGCAGGCCGGAGCCTGACACTGCCGAGGTCCCGGACCATGATCACCGAGACAACGGGCTCATCGGTGTCTGCAACCGGCCGTGGCGGTGCCTCACCGGGGATGGTCGGCTGGTCGACAACCGACTGCAACTGGACGACTGTGTACTTGACGGGGTTGGTTATGCGGGCAGAGTTGGTGACCCAGAGGCTGATGCGGTCCCACCGGTTCGGGTCCTTGGGCAGCGTCGTCTTACCTCCCATGGTGAACGCGTCAAGCAGCTTGAAGTCTCCGCTGGAGCCGAACCCGAGATCACCGTGTGACAGGACATCGGCAACTGCCTGAGCCTGGGCGTCGCCGGCCTCAGTCGTCGCCAGCAGACGCCAGCCTCCGAGGTTGTCGAGGCCCGCAGCGGCCGTCACCTCTGGTGCGACCGCTGCCAGTTCGGATCTGGTGACCGTCTCGTTGCGTACCTGCCGGTCTGCGCGAAGCACCTGGAGTTCGTCAGCAGGAAGGTCGGGGTACTCGTCGGATGTCGGGAGGGAGCCGTATTCGGCCATGGCCCCTGCATCACCTGAGGACACGACCATTTCGTAGCCGGACGGCAGGTCGCGGGGGTTGGGAAGTTGCCTCGCCTCTGGAAGGCCGCTGGCGCCCAGGTCGCCGACGTTGATGTCGACGGTTATCCATGCGGCGCTGCTCCCCTGCCAGCCCTTTCCGTACATCCACCAGGTGGACCCCATGATCGCCATCCACCCCATTAGGGCGGTGGCGGCCAGCAGCGTTCCGACCCTGATCCCGGAGTTGGTTGCGAGCAGCAGCCAGACAGACCCCATGAGAACGGCGAGGCCGGTTGCTACGACGAGGATGCCGGCGATGTGCGGGTTGTAGGCGAGGCCTGCGAGCATGACGAACGCACTCATCAGAGGCTCCTCTCGTAGGCCACGATGGCGTCGATCTGTTCAGGTGTGAACAGTTGGCTGCGCTCGACGGTTCCGATCACGTCGAGGTCGTCGACACGCCCGCCGTATCCCGGCATGCCACCCGATCCGGTTCTTGCGTTGCCAAAGCCGATACCCACCTCGGAGCCGATGCGGATGAACTCGGCCTGCCGCTGGCTCGTGGAGAAGTGGGCCTCGACACCGGCCAGGTCAGGGCCCACGTGGCCTGCTCCGGGCTGCCAGCCGGTGAGGATGCCCGACTCGGCCAACCGTGGCCAGGCCTCGAGCAGGTCGGCAGTGGCGGCCTCGCTGGTTGCGCCGAAGGAGAAGCCGGGGGTGTGGCAGCGGGCGCAGCTGTTGGCGTCCTGTGCCGAGGCGTTGTTGAAGAGCAGCTCTCCGTACAACAGGTAGTCGTCGCTGGCCGGATCGGCTGCCCCTTCAAGCCACGTGTCGATTGCTGCGTCGACGTCATCGCGGTCGGTCAGGGACGGATCAGCTGCCGTCACCACAACACCTACCCCTGCCCGGATACCTGAGTCAATCTCGGCCGTGGCAGCGTCCTGGTCGAGCTGTATGGACCGCAGGTACACAACGAGCTGTTCGACCTGCTGGGAGGTGAGTGGACCACCACCTGGCAGGCCCCATGCAGGCATCGGGGTACCCGGACGCCCGTAGTCGAGAATGTCAGTCACCTCTGCCTCGCTGAAGCGGGAGAGGACCGTTGTGAGCGCCGGTGCCTTCCATTCGACCTGGGCCACGAACTCGCCGTCGGGGTCAGCAATGGTGAAGGCTGCAACGCCACCGACGCCACCGGGTCCGTGGCAGCTGGCGCAGCCTTCCTCAAAGGTCCGGGCACCCTTGATTTCGAAGCGGCCTACCCAGTCGATGGCAGCGTTTTCCTGCCTGGCCGGCTCCATCAGCCAGTACATGGGCAGGACGAGGGAGATGGCTGCAAGGGTGACGAGCGACCAGGCGAGGCTCCGGTCGAGCACCCTGGTCTCCAGTTCCAGGTCGTCGACGTGGGGTGTCCGGTTGGCGGCCAGATCGATCTCTGAGCCGATCTCGCGCTTTCCAATTCGGAAGCTGAAGAGCAGGTACACGAGGAGCCCGACCATCACGAGGACGGCCAGCACCAGGCCGACTGTGCGTTGTGTGCTTGCTGCGAGGATCATCGGGTTGTCTCTGGTTCTCCTGACGGGGCGGGCCTAGTGGCCGCCGGCGGCGCCTATGCAGTGCGGACCCTCGGCCTCCTGGCCGGTGGTGTTGGTTCCGATAGGGGGTCCCTGGACGATCGTGCCGGTGTCGACCGTGAGCACACCGTCGACCACGGACATGGCGAACCTGTCCATGCCCCTCGGTGCCGGACCACCACGCTTCTCTCCGACCTGATTGAACTGGGAGCCGTGGCATGGGCACTCGAACCACTGCGAAGACACGCATTCGGGCACCCGGCAGCCCAGGTGGGGGCACTTCTGGTACAGGGCGACGACGCCGCTCTCGAACCCGCTCTCGACTCCGGAGGCCATGCCTGCCAACTCTGGTGAGGAGTATGCGGCACGTGCCTTCTCGACGGCGCCGTTCGGGTATGCGGTGATCCACATACGGCCCTCGGGTCTGTAGACGAAGCCGTTCTTGTCCTTAATCTCGGCAAGCAGCTCGATCATGTTGCCGACCTTGATCTTGGAGCCGAAGCCGCTGACACCCTGTGGCCAGAGGAAGGCGATGCATGCGCCACCAAAGCCGGAGAGGCCGAGTCCCATCATGCCGACGATGCTGCGGTTGAAGAACTGCCGGCGGGAAACGCCCAGGGCCAGCGGGTCGGGCGCCACGAAAGGTTCGGCGGGTGCCGACTCGACTACCGGTACCTCTTCGACCTTTCGGGCTGCAACGGCCTCCTGTTCCACCTGCCGGCCGGTCGGAGCGGCACCGGTTTCGCCTGCCTCAAGGTTGGGGTTGGCCCTGTCACCGCGACGGGCCTCGCGGGACAGACCAGCTGCCTTTTGTTCACGTCGCCGGGAGGTTCCGACCAACAGCGCCCCTGCGAGCACCACAAGAACGACGATGGGGATTACGACTACCACGGATCAGCTCCCGGGGTTCCGGCCTGAGGGCGCGAGGGGGGTGGGCATGGACATCACAGCTCGAAGAACAGGCCGCTGTTCCACGGAAAGATGAAGTTGAAGCCGGGGCCACGGAAGAACGAGCCGATCATTACGAGGACGGCCCAGAACATGAGGTGGACGGTCATCAGCGAGATGGCGAACTTGCGGTCCTCGGGTGCCTTGGATGGATTCTTGTCGATGTAGGGCGCCATCACCAGGAGGATGAGACCGATGCCGGGGATCGTCACGCCAGCCACCATCGGGTGGAACATGGTGAGCATCTCCTGGAGACCGAGAAAGTACCAGGGCGCCTTGGACGGGTTGGGGGTCTGGTTGAAGTTGGCCAGGTCGAGCAGGGGTGCGTTCACGAAGATCGAGAACAACAACGTGAACAGGGTTACTGCAAGCGCTGCAAGAAACTCAGCCACCAGCAGGTGGGGCCAGACGTGCACCTTGTCCTGTGGAACAGACTTGGTGTCTTGAATCGAACCTGACTTAACGACTGTCAGGAGGCGCTGGTTGTGCCCGTCAGGACCGCTGCCAGGCGTGGGCGCTCCGCCACCGCCCGGAGCCGGATCGGCCCCCGGAGCCGGTTGGTTGGCTGCCGCCTTGCTGCGGTCAAGAAGATGGACCGGGATCCGGCCCTCGGTCGACTCGCCGCCGGGTGCTGTCGCCTCGGTTGAGCCCGCCTCGGCCGGCTTGTCGGCGCCGGCCGCGCCTGCGGCCTTCTGGCGGGCCTCTTCGGCACGCTTGCGGAGGTGTTCGGGGATTTCAGTCATCGTCGTGTCCCTGGCCTAGAGCGGTCCGGAGATGCCGCCGTCCTTACGGACGCGCCAGAAGTGGATTGCCATGAAGATCACCGTCACAAAGGGCAGCATCAGCACGTGGAGTACGTACCAGCGCAGCAGGGTGTCGGTTCCGATCTCGACCCCTCCGAGGAGGACGAACCTGACCTGTGACCCGAACACCGGCGTGAAGCCCATCATGTTGGTACCGACGGTCACCGCCCAGAGGGCCAGCTGGTCCCAAGGCAGGAGGTACCCGGTAAAGGAGAGCAGCAGGGTGAGCTGCAGCAGCATCACGCCGATCACCCAGTTGAACTCGCGGGGCGGCTTGTAGGCGCCGTGGTAGAAGACCCTGGCCATGTGGAGGAATACCGAGAGGACCATGAGGTGGGCGGCCCACCGGTGCATGTTTCGCACCAGAAGGCCGAAGCCGACAGCCGTGTGGAGGGTCAGGATGTCATCCCACGCCTGAGCCGCCGTCGGCCGGTAGAAGAACATCAGGAAGATGCCGGTGACCGTGAGCAGGATGAACAGGAAGAAACTCAACCCGCCCAGGCAGAGCGTGTAGCTCACCTTGACAGCGTGCCTCTTCACCTTCACCGGGTGCAGGTGGTAGAGGACGCTGTTCATGATCACGTATGACCGGTTCCGGGGGCTGTCGCTGTAGCCCTTGCGGAAGATGGAACCGGGCCTGAAGATGGATCCCCAGGCCTGTGATCCCTGAACGCGCTCTGCCAGCGCCTGTCCGGTCGGCTTGCTGCCGTTGCTATCGGCCACTGTCGTCGCTCTCCTGTGAACCTGTGTGGGTGTTCGTGTTTCGCATTGTTCCCGCCTGTCGCCGATCAGCCGAGGCGCATGCCGTAGCCGTAGCCGTGGCTGTTGGCGCGCTGGTGGGCGTCGCCGTCTGCCGGTGGGTCACTCATCTTTCCGAGGATGATGACACCGGTGGGGCAGCGGTCGACACACAGGGCGCAGCGGGTACAGACGTCGTCGTCGATGGTGAAGATGACGTTGTCGCTGGGGTCTTCGCCGGGCATTCCGGTTCCGACGGCCTCGGCAATGGCGTCGGGGCTGACCATGTGGATGCACTTCCAGGGGCAGATGTCGACACATCCCTCGCACATGATGCATTCGGACTGGTCAATGTGGATGAACTGCTTGAGCTTCACCGCCGTTGCCATCCAGGCGGCGTCCACCTCGCGTAGCGAGTAGTCGTCGACGAAGGTCGGGGGAGCCGGGTTGGCGTCAATGACGCTCATGTGCCGGCCCCCTCGCGTACAAGCGGTCGGCCGTATTCGGAGGTGGGTGTGGGCTCGGCAACCTCTGCACCCCGGTTCTGCCACTTCTTCCAGAGCACTGCGTTACCGCCGATGCCCACGAGGTAGATGAGCACGGCTACGACATCGCGGATCACCTGGTAGGTCATGGTGAAGGGAAGAGCCCACTCGACAATGCCCTGTTCGCCCGTCCACGGCAGCGACGGCCCGACGAGGAAGCGGTCGGGGCGCCAGTTGAGTTCGCTGTCTGCCCATGTCAACCACTGGTGGGGGACGACTCCGTAGACCCAGAACATGATCATGAAGACGTAGGTGGCGAAGAGCATGGCCTCGCCCCAAGTGAAGTCCTTGTCGGCGGGGCAGCGGTCACGGTATACACCGGCACCGGCAACCATGAGACCCAGCACGATGACGGATACAACGAACGCGACCATCGTTCAGGCTCCTCCTCGGCAGGTCTCGGCGACTGGGTGGTTACAGCGACTTAGTGAAGTGATGCACAAGCGCTGTACCCGCCCCATGTTAGTAGGTGGTCCAGGGACTCCGCGACCCTCCGTTGATCCCGTCGTGGCACCCCTGCACAGACGCTGTGTCTACCACGCCGAGCACGTTGCGACTACCCGGGCATGCAGCAGCTGGCTTGTCCGGATCAGTGCCGGACGACCTACAGTGCCAGCTAGCCTGCACCTGTCCGACCAGATGTCGGTGTCGGGCCAACCGCACACCGCTGAACTGAACACCACGTCGCCCCGGAGGCCACGTTGACTGAGATCCCCGAGCACCTCCTGAAACGCTCCCGTCAGGCGCGCGGCTCCACCGCCAACGAACCGGCGGACAAGGCCGCTGACCCAACTCCGGCAACTGGAGCCGCTTCGGCCCCGCCCACCGCCGAGACACCCAGCGCACCTGAGCCGGCTGAGCCCCCTGCCGCACCGGTGGCCCCGTACAACGCCGCAGCTAACGACCGCGGGAAGATCCCGTGGTGGGCTGCAAGTGCACTGATCCTGCTGCCGATCTGGGCAATCACCTACGTAGGAACCCTTGAACGGCCCCCCGAGTCAGGCTCAGCCGGACTTCTCGCCGACGGCACCCATGTCTACGAGGCACATTGTGCCGCCTGCCACGGAGCCGGTGGTGAGGGTGGTGCCGGACCGGCAATGACCGACGGTGAGGTGCTCGCCACGTTCCCGACCGCTGCCGAACACATCGTCTGGGTCGCATCTGGATCAACTGGCGTCGGCCTCGGAAACCCATACGGCAACGATGCTGCCGGCCGGGTGGTGGCTGGCGGAATGCCCGGCTTCGCTGACGCCCTTACAACAGAGGAGTTGATCGGGGTGGTGCTCTACGAGCGTGCCCACCTCAGCCACTCCGAATTCGACGAAGGCCTTGCCGATGCCATGGACGAGGCCATCCACTCTGGCGACCTGGACCTCGAGGGTCACCTCAATCCTGAAACGGTCACCGTCGACGAGGTTCTAGACCTGTTGCGGTTGGCGTCGTTCGGCACAGACGACCAGTTGGCCAACGGCTGAGCCAGTGACAGGCACTCCTGTCAGGAGGCCGAGATGATCACCGCTGACCTACGTTTCCCCGGCCATGCTTGACCACGTCCACGACCTGTTGGTCATCGGCGGTGGACCCGCAGGTGCAGCAACCGCCTACTGGGCAGCCAGCGCAGGCCTTGACACGGTCGTTGTCGAACGCAAGGTGTTCCCACGTGAGAAGACCTGTGGCGATGCCCTTACACCGCGGGCGGTCCACCAGTTGGAGGCGATGGGGCTTGGCGAGCACCTTGAGCGCTACCACCGCTTCGATGGGCTGCGGGTCGTCGCCCATGAGCGCACCCTTGAGATGGGATGGCCCGACCATCCCGTATTCCCGTCCTACGGCTATGTGGTGCGGCGCTCCGACCTGGACACCTTCGTCGCCCGCCACGCCGTGCTCGCAGGAGCGACCCTGCTCGAGGGAACAGACGCCGTCAGGCCCATCGAGGCCGACAGTCCCGTCAACGGTTCCAGCCATACGCAGTCCGGCCGCATCTCGGGTGCAATCGTGGTCGACCGGGAAACCGGTGTCGAAAGGCCCATCCATGCCCGCTTCGTGGTCGTAGCCGACGGTGCCAACTCCCGCTTCGGTCGGGCGCTTGGAACTTCACGCGATCGCTCCTACCCGATGGGTATGGCCATCCGGGGTTACTTCGAGAGCCCAATGCATGACGATCCGTGGATCGAGTCCGCGCTTGACGTCCGGGACCGCGGGGGCGCCACCATGCCCGGGTACGGGTGGATCTTCCCGGTCGGCGACGGCACCATCAACGTCGGCATTGGCCTGCTCTCGACCTTCCGCGACTACCGGTCGGTGAACACCACCCACCTTTTCGAGGAGTTTGCCTGCACCCTCCCGAGCCACTGGCAGATCGACCCCACCAGACCACTTGCCGCCCCAACCGGTGGTCGGCTGCCGATGGCAGGATCTGTCGGCCCCAAGGCCGGCCCCAACTGGCTGCTGGTAGGTGACGCGGCAGGCTCGGTAAACCCCTTCAACGGCGAGGGAATCGATTACGCCTTCGAGACGGGCCGCCTCGCCGCCGGGCTGATCGGTGAGGCTGCCGCACGAGGCGATTCGGTACTTGCCCGCTACCCGGGGATGCTCGATGACGAGTACGGGACGTACTTCAAGATGGCCCGCATCTTCGCCAGGGTTATCGGCAGCCCTGCCCTGATTCGGGAGCTGACAAGGGTCGGCATGCGCTCCCAGCCACTGATGGAGTGGGCACTGCGGGTCATGGCCAACCTCCTCCGCGACGGCGAGATCGGCTATTCCGAGACCGCCTACAGGGCACTGGCTGCAGCCGTTCGGATAGTGCCGGACAGGTACGCCCAGATACCACCTCAGGCTCCCTCAACTGCATCTGATTTTCGACCACCTGAGGCCCGGGTCGGTTGATGCCGCACGGTCCGGTACCTGAGCAGGGAGAATGTCACTCGTGACCGGATCTGAAATCGCCGGCGGAACCGCCTGGTCGGACCTTGAACGACACCGCGACCAACTGGTCCGCGGATCACTCCGTGACCTGTTCGCAGCCGACCCGGAGCGCGGTGAGACGCTGGCGGTCAGCGTGGGCGATCTGTGGGTCGACTACTCGAAACACCCGATCACCGACAAGACCATCTCCCTGCTTGTCGACCTCGCTTCACAGCTGGACGTGCCCGGTTTCATCGGGCGAATGCTGTCGGGTGGAAGGGTCAACACGACCGAGGACAGGGCGGCCCTCCACACTGCTCTACGGGCACCGGCTGGCACAACCATCGTTGTCGATGGAACCAACGTGGTTCCCGGCGTCGAAGAAACCCTGGGTCGGATGGCTGATGTCACCGACCGCCTGCGTACCGGTCGGATGTCTGGTGCCACCGGAAGGCCGATCACGGCCATAGTGAGCCTTGGCATCGGCGGTTCGCACCTGGGACCGTCCATGGCGACGGCGGCACTGGCGCACCTCGCCCACCCGGAGCTTGACATTCGCTTCGCGTCAAACCTTGACGGTGTCGAGATTGAGAGAGCCCTCGATGGCCTGGACCCGACCACGACATTGATCCTGATCTGCTCCAAGACATTCACCACCGCCGAGACGATGGTCGCGGCTGAAACCGCCCGGGCATGGCTTGTAGATGGGGTTGGCAACGACGTGTCAGCCCATATGGCCGCCGCCACAGCTGCAACAGGTCTCGCAGCAGGCTTCGGGGTCGACCCCGAACTCACCTTTCATGTCCCAGACTGGGTTGGGGGCCGCTTCTCACTGCCGTCAGCAGTCGGCCTGAGCGTGATGGCATCAGTCGGCCCTGACGCCTTTGCCGAAATGCTCGCCGGTATGAGGGTCGTAGACGAACACCTAGCCTCGTCCACCCCGGATTCGAACGGACCGATGCTGCTGGGGCTGCTCGATGTGTGGCACAGGTCCTTCCTGGGGTCATCGTCGCTGGCGGTGGTGCCCTACAGCAGCCAACTAGGCGGGTTTCCACCGTGGCTCCAGCAGGTCTCGATGGAGAGCCTCGGCAAGCGGGCCGGCACCGACGGTGGCCTCGTCGCCGGACAGACAGGTCCGGTGGTCTGGGGTGCTGCCGGTACAGACGGCCAGCACGCCTTCTTCCAGATGCTCCACCAGGGCACCGACGTGGTCCCGTGCGACCTGATCGGCTTCGCCCGTCCGCTGGCTGACCCGCGCCTCGCCCACCACGATGCCCTGATGGCGAACCTGTTCGCTCAGGCCGAGGCACTGGCCTTCGGCCTGACCGCCGACGAGGCGGCCGCCACCGGGGTGCCACCTGACCTGGTGACCCACCGCACCTTCCCCGGTGACCGACCAAGCACCACGATCCTGGCTCCCGAGTTGACGCCATCGGTTCTCGGGCAACTGGTTGCCCTCTACGAACACCGCACCGTTGTCGCCGGTGCCATCTGGGGTGTCAATCCGTTCGACCAGTGGGGCGTCGAGCTGGGCAAGTCCCTGTCGGTACGCATTGCCGGCGAACTCGAGGGCGACGAGGGCCGTCTGGCACATGACTCCTCGACCAACTCCCTGATCAAGCGCTACCTGAAACTGCGGGGCCGCTCCGGCTGACCGCCCCCGACCATCCGCTGTTCATGCGAGGTCGGTTGCCACCTCCACAGCCGCCTCAGCGGCGATGGAGATCGTCTCGTCGACCACGGCATCAGTGTGGGCGAGGCTCGGGAACAGGGCCTCGTAGGCGCCCGGCGCCCACGCCACCCCTCTGTCCAGAAGGGCATGGAAGACCTTGGGGTAGACGCCGTTGTCGGCCAGGCGGGATGCCTCGTCGAAGTCGGTGGGCTCCACACCGCCGAAGAACACGCCCAGCAGCGAGCCGATGCGTGGCATGACGCAGGCCAGCCCAGCATCGGTGAACGCCGCAGCGAGACCATCGGTGAGCCTCTGGGAGGTGCCGGTAAGACGGTCGTATGCGCCCTGGTCGAGCAGGTCGAGGGTGGCACGGCCGGCTGCCATGGCAAGGGGATTGCCGGAGAGGGTTCCCGCCTGATAGACGCCGCCCAGGGGTGCAAGGTTCGACATGAGGTCGGTAGAGCCACCGAAGGCCCCAACAGGCAGACCACCCCCGATGACCTTGCCGAAACACCAGAGGTCGGGGGTGACACCCAGGTACTCGGCGGCACCACCGGAAGCAAGCCTGAAACCGGTGATCACCTCGTCGAAGATGAGCAGGACACCCGCTTCGTCGCACGCTGAACGGAGCCCCTCGAGGAAGCCAGGGGCCGGTGCGACGAGTCCCATGTTTGCCGCCACAGGCTCGACAATGACTGCTGCCACGGTGTCGTCCAGATCGGGAACGACGTTGTAGGGGGCGACCACCGTGTCGGCCACCGCTCCGGCGGTCACGCCGTCGCACCCAGTGAGACCCTGATTCGCCACACCGCTTCCTCCAGCCGCAAGCAGGGCGTCGGAGTGGCCGTGGTAGCAGCCGGCGAACTTTGCGATCCGGGATCGGCCCGTGGCTCCACGCGCCAGCCTGATGGCCGACATGGTGGCCTCGGTGCCGCTAGACACAAACCGAACTGACTCCAGCCCGGCGATGCGGTCAACGACCATCTCGGCCAGGACGACCTCGGCCTCGGTCGGTGCGCCGAAGCTGGTTCCATCGCCTGCCGCAACGGCCACTGCCTCGACAACAGCCGGGTGGGCGTGGCCCAGGATGCCCGGACCATATGACTGCACGTAGTCGATGTAGCGGCGGCCCTCCGAGTCCCAGACATAGGGCCCTTCGCCCCGCTCCACGAAGTAAGGGGTTCCACCGACCGAGCCGAATGCCCGAACGGGCGAGTTGACCCCGCCCGGAATAACCCGCTGTGCGCGTCGGAAGAGCGCTTCGTTCGAACCGGTCATGACCCGATCAGCTGTGCTGCCCTACGTGCCAGGTAGGTGAGGATGAAATCGGCGCCAGCCCGCTTGATGGCCAACAGGTGCTCCATTGCGACGGCGTCGCCGTCGATCCAGCCGTTGGCTGCAGCCGCCTCGACCATCGCGTACTCGCCGCTGACGTGATAGGCGGCGAGGGGTACGTCCACCTCATCTCTCACCCGGGCGACAACGTCCAGATATGCCAGCGCCGGCTTGACCATGACCATGTCGGCCCCCTCGGCCAGATCGGCACGTATCTCTGACAGGGCTTCGCGGGCATTGGGTGGATCCTGTTGGTACCCGCGCCTGTCTCCGCCGTCGGCTATCTCGACGTCAACTGCATCGCGGAACGGTCCGTACAGGGCAGAGGCGTACTTGGCCGCATAGGCCAGTATCGACACCTGGTCATGGCCAGCGGAGTCGAGTGCGGAGCGGATGGCCGCCACCTGGCCGTCCATCATCCCTGAGGGTGCACACACGTCGGCACCGGCGTCGGCCTGGGCAACGGCGACCTGCTGGTAGAGCTCCAAGGTCGCATCGTTGTCGACGGTGCCGTCATCTGCGATGACACCGCAGTGGCCGTGGTCGGTGTACTCGTCGACGCACAGGTCGGCCAGGAGCACCATGTCGTCGCCAACGTCGTCGCGGAGATCGCGTAGTGCGATCTGGACGACACCGTCGGGGCTCCATGCCTCTGACCCGACCGGGTCCTTGCTCAATGGAATTCCAAACAGGATCACGGCGGGGATCCCCATGTCTCTCAGTTCGGCCACCTCGTCGCGGAGGCTTGAGCGGGAGTGCTGCACGACCCCGGGAAGGGATGAGATGGGCGCAGGGTCGGCTATGCCCTCCCGAACGAACAGCGGTGCCACCAGATCATCTACCGACAGGCGGGTCTCGGCGACCAGCCTCCTCATGGCGGCGGTACGCCGAAGGCGACGGGGCCTCTGTTCGGGAAAGCTCACCCTAGAAGCCTACGAAGGTCTGCTCAGGACCCGGCCAGCGTGCACGCGGCATCGACCAGCCCTGCAAGTGAGCAGGGGTCCGCCTCGGTGACCCGGAAACCCATTTCCCGGGCGGCGGCGGCGCTGATCGGGCCGATACACACGGCAGCGGGCGGTACCGGTCCGCCCACAATGTCGACGTAGCGACGCACGGTCGACTCCGAGGTGAACGTGACGGCATCTGCACCACGGGCCCGTGCCACCAGGTCAGGGTCGGCGTGGGTTGCCACGTTGCGATAGGCGACCACAACGTCGACCTCCCAGCCGGCGGCCCGCAGCCCATCGGGCAGGACGGACCTCGCGACCTCGGCCCTGGCCACCATCACACGACCTCCCGGAGGAGGTGCTGGAAATGCATCGACGAGGGCCTCGGCGACCGCCCGGTCGGGAACAAGCTCGACGGCCAGACCGGCCTCGAGGAGCGGTGCCGCCGTTCTGGGCCCGATTGCCGCAAACCGCGGGCACTCAATTCCTTCAGTGGTCGGGTTCCGGGACAAGATCACCTCGACGAGCCGGTGCGAGCCGTTGGGCGAGGTCACCACTACCCAGTCATAGGTGCTGAGACCCCTCACCGCCGCCTCAAGTGCTGCTCCCCCGTCCACCGGATCGGTAATGGCGATCACGGGCAACTCAACGACAGTGGCACCCAGGTCGGCCAGCGCCGCCGTGAGGGTGGCGGCCTGGTCGGTCGCCCTCGTGACTACGAACGTGGTACCTGACAATGGCCCGTTCACGACCGTGCCATCAACTCAGCGCCGCCGCGCTCGTCAAGCAGGTGTCTGGCTATTGCATGGCCTGTAGCCGCACCGTCGGTGCCGGTGCGTTCCTCCCTTACGAGGACTGCTCCGTCGGGCGATGCGATCGCGCCGGTCACCGTGAGGGCCGATCCGAGGGGATCGTCGACAGCCGGGCGAGCGTGCGCCGCTATAGGAAGGTCACAACCTGTGCCCAGTTCCACAAGGAATGCCCTTTCGGCGTCAACGGCTCGCCGGGCGGCCGGGTCGTCCATGCCTTCAACTGCCTCGAGCAGCTCGTAGTCGGCCCGGCATTCGACCGCCAGTGCTCCCTGGCCAACCTGGGGAAGGAGAATCGCCGGGTCCACGGGGTCCACGACCTCTGGGCACAGACCCAGGCGGTCAAGGGCAGCCTTGGCCATGACGACGGCATCGACCTCCCGGGCCTTCTCAAGGCGGGTTTCGATATTTCCCCGTAGGCCCGTGAACCGCAGGTCGGGTCGGTGGTTGGTGAGGTGGGCCCGACGGCGAATGGACCCCGTGCCAACCGTTGCACCCTCGGGGAGGTCGGTCAGACGACAGCCCACCAAAACGTCCCGCGGGTCTCCACGCTCGGGCACCGCTGCAAGCGTCAGCCCGTCCGTCTGCCCGCCGGGCAGGTCCTTTGCAGAGTGGACGGCAAGGTCGGCTCGGCCGTCAAGGACCGCGACCTGAACCTCTTTCACGAACACCCCGAGACCACCCATCTGCTCCAGTGGAGTTGTCTGGTCGCGATCTCCGGTGGTCTCCACGATGACGATCTCGACGTCAACACCCGGAAAGGTCCGGGTCAGCAGTGCGGACACACGGTTGGCCTGCCACAGGGCCAGAGCACTGCCCCGGGTGGCCACCCGGATTCGCATGGCCGTCCGCCTCGGCCTAGAGATCGAAGAGGTCGCGCATCGCCTCGGCTAGGCGCTCGCCACGTGCCGTACCCGCGGCGTCTTTCATGCGGACCGTTGGCTCGTGCAGCAGCTTTCCGACTATGCCGACCGCCAGTGCCTCCACGGCGGCCCGCTGGCGGTCGTCCAGTTCGCCGAGCCGGTTGGTCAGCCTCTCCAGTTCGCCGGCACGGACCTCGTCAGCCCGACCATGCAACTGGGCTATGAGGGGAGCTACCAGCCGGGCAGTGGACTCGTCGACATACCGGTTCAGCTCAATGTCGACAATGGCCTCAACAGCGGTGATTTCACGCCGACGCTCGCTGATTCCGATGTCGGCGAAGGCGCGCAAGTCGTCCATGTCCAGGAGGGTCACGCCATCAAGATCACCGGCAGCCGGGTCGACGTCGCGGGGAACCGCAATATCGACGATCAGGAGGTCTCTACCGCTTCGGCTGCCGACGATGCCGTCAATGTCACCGTGTTCGAGGATTACCGATGACGCTCCGGTCGAGGTGAGGAGCACGTCGACCTCTGCTATGTGTCGTGGTAGTTCGTCGAGCCGCACCGCCGTTCCACCGAGCCTGGTGGCAACCTCGACGGCCCGCTCCCAGGTGCGATTGGCCACAAGAATCTCGGACACACCACCACCGTGCAGGGCCCTGGCCAGGCCTTCACCCATTTCGCCGGCACCGACAACCAGGACCCTCCGACCGGTTAGGCCTCCGAGCCGTTCGCCGGCCATCGCCACAGCTGCCTGGGAGACCGAAGTGATGCTACGGGAGATCGCTGTCTCGGTCCGGACCCGCTTGCCCACCTCGAGGGCATGCCTGAACATGGGGTTCAGCACAGGGCCTACCGCGCCCTCGTCGGCAGCCACCTCCCACGACGTGCGGACCTGACCCAGGATCTCGTGTTCTCCGAGTACGGCCGAGTCCAGCCCGGAAGCGACAGTGAAGAGATGTCGAACGGCGTCGGCGTCGTAGAGACCGGTCAGATGGTCTGAGAAGTCCTCGGGGGCGACATGTGAGACCCCGGCGAAGAAGTTACGGATGTCCTGGTAGCCGCCGTGGAACTTCTCTGCGAAGGCGTAGACCTCGATGCGGTTGCACGTCGAGAGCAGCACCGCCTCGGTGACGTGCTCACGTGAGACCAGATCTGCGAGTGCCTTGGGAAGCAACGAAGACGGAACCGTCATCCGCTCGAGCAGGTCGAGTGGAACAGTGCGGTGGTTCAGCCCAACGACCACTACCGACACGACAAGATGCTCCTGTTTTCTCGACTACCGGTCGAATCGGGGACGACGGCCTCCAGCATTCCCGAACACACCCCCTGGTGCCAACCCCCCGGGGCCATCCCCCCGGATAACTATCATCCGACAGCCTGCTCGGGAGCCTCGCTCGAGGTTCGAACGTGCTCGTAATAGCCCAGGATCTGTAGTTCGGTTGCAAGGTCGACCTTGCGCAGTTGAACCCCGGGAGGGACTGAGACCACAGCCGGTGCGAAGTTGAGTATCGACCGCAGACCGGCCGCCACGAGGCGGTCGACGGCCTCCTGGGCGGCATGGGCCGGTGTGGCGACGATGCCCAGCCGACTGCCTGTGGCGCGCACCACCCCGTCCATGTGGTCGACATGTGTGATCGACACGCCGGAAATCTCTCGGCCCTCGAGTGAACGGTCGGAGTCGACGACGGCGACCACCGGGAATCCACCGGCCATGAAGCCGTCGTACCTGCTGAGGGCCCTACCAAGATTTCCGGCACCGACAATGACCACTGGTGTCAGCGAACCGCCGAGTGCACCACCTATCTCGGCAAGCAGGCGATCAACGTCGTAGCCGACCCCACGCTTGCCGTGGGCCCCCAGATGGGAGAGGTCCTTGCGCACCTTCGCGGCGTTCACTCCCGCCAGGTCGGCGAGTTGGCGGGATGAGACGGTGCTGATGCCCTCGTCGGCCATCTCGACCAGGCTCCGCATGTAGACGGGCAGCCGTGCAAGGGTCGCTTCGGGGATAGGAGAGGAGGATCCCGCGGATTGGACAACGCCCATCTCGGCTATGGGGAGGTCTCGGTCGGGTGTGCTGCCGCCGGCTGTCATAGTCCAACGCTATGCGCTTGTGCGCTCGATCACAGGTCACCTCCTGGCGGGTCTGGCCCATGCCCACCGGTGCGGGATGGCGGATTGCCACGAAGGGCCGTACCGTGCGCCTGTGTGAGCACCCAGATCGCCCTCGCCTCCGCAGCCACGCTCATCTCGCTGGGCTTCACAGCCACTGTTCTGGAACGCTGGCTGGACAGGCACAGGCCCCAGGACATGGCATGGACCGTGGCACTCATGTTGTTCAGTCTGGGTGCCGGCTCGATGTGGCTGGGTGCATCCGTGGGCTGGTCTGCAGGGCCGTTCCGGGCCTTCTACATATTCGGAGCCGTCCTGAACGTTCCGATCCTGGCGTTAGGAACCATCTACCTGATGATGCCGCGGCCCAGGGCTGACCGGATTACCCTTGTCACGGTCGTGGCCTGTGCCTTCGGCGCCGGGATCGTGTTGATGGCACCCACCACGGGCACATTCATCGCCGACGAGCTGCCACAGGGCAGCGAGGTGTTCGGAGCCGGACCGAGAATCGCAGCAGCCCTGGCGTCGTCGCTCGGAGCGCTGGTCGTGGTCGGGGGTTCGGTCTGGTCGGCGACTCGCCTCTTCCGTACCGGAGGGGCATCTGCCGTCAGAGGCGGCACGGGGAATGTGTTGATCGCTCTGGGTGCCGTAACGCTTAGCCTCGGTGGGCTCCTCAACTCGGTGGTCGACGAGATGACCGGCTTCTCTATTTCGATGGTGATCGGGATTGCCCTCATCTTCGCCGGGGCCCTCACTGCGACAAGCACCGGCAATGTACCGGCGGACAGCTAGTCGAGCAGCAGTACAAACTGGACGACTGCGGCGCCCAGGATGGCGACCAGCAGGATTGCCGTGACAATCGTCGTTCCGAACCGCATCAGACGGGTTCGCTCCTTCCGAGCTCGACCCTGGTGACAGAACCCGAACCGCCACCGGTCGGCGCCAGCACGAGGGAATCACCGGCCGATACGCCCAGGTCAGCCGCGGCAGACGCCCGGTCGACGACGAGGGTCGCCAACCCGTAGGAATCCACCAGCAACCCGAGGCCTCCAGCGGGCACCTCGTCGAAGGCGACAACCCTCACGACCGGCCTTGCCGTGCCGGCGCTTCGTACCTGGCACCGGCCACCTATCTGGCCGACAACGTCGCCGAGTTCGTCGGGGCCCACGTTCAGTTGGACATTGCCGAACCGGTCCACCCAGAGAACCTCTGCGTGCAGGCCGTCGTCCTCGGCTGCAGCGACCGGCATAACCCCCGGGAGAAGTGTCGACGGGTCCACCTCGTCGCCGAACTCGCCAAGGTCGACGCCGTTGGCCAGGTGTGCTGCGACCGGTGCGAACAGGTCACGACCGGCAAAGGTGGGGCCGGGAGCGGGCAGGTGGTAGTCGGTGCTGGTCAGCGAAACCGCCTTCGAGGCACCGCCGACGAGAGCCACAGCTGGTGCCAGGAGACCGTTGTCGGGTCCGACCAGCACGGACTCGCCGTCACCAATTTCGACGGCAACGGCACGCCGGGAGGTTGCCACGCCCGGGTCGACGACGGCGAGGACGACCCCCGGACACAGGTACTGGGCGCTTCGGGCCAGCGTGAGACCACCAGCGCGGACGTCGTGTGCGGGGATGCCGTGTGTGACGTCGATGATTGTCACAAGAGGCGCGATACTCCGGACCACGGAGTGGACCACGCCGACGAACTCGTCGTCGGTTCCGTAGTCGGAAAGAAACGAGAGGGTGTCGTAGCGCCGACCCACCCTCAGGTACCGCCCAGTTCCCGGGATCGTTCGCTAGCGGCCGATACCACCGCTGCGACCAGCCCCGAAAAGTCAGCCTCTTCGAACACGGCTATTCCTGCAGCGGTAGTCCCGCCCTTGGATGTGACGTTCTGGCGCAGCGCCGACGGCGGGGAATCGGACCTACGCAGCAGGGTTGCGGCACCGATCAGCATCTGTTCGGTGAGCACCGTGGCGGTCTCATGTGGAAGGCCCTCGGCGATACCGGCATCGATGAGGGCTTCGGCCAGCAAGAACAGGTAGGCGGGTCCCGACCCGGAGAGCCCGGTGACGGCATCCATCATCGGTTCGTCCACGACCACGACCGTTCCGACGGCCGACAGGATCTCTGATGCCCAACGGAGGTCCCCGTCGCCGGCGTTCGTGCCGGCTGCGACTGCTGCGGCACCCTCGCCGACAAGCGACGGGGTGTTGGGCATTGCACGCACCACGGCTGCTCCGGCGCCGAGATCCTCTTCGAGGGTGTCCAGCCGGACCCCCGCAGCAATCGAGAGAACCCTGCCCACGCCAGCCGCAGTGAGCGCGGCACACACCGCCGCCACGATGTGTGGCTTGACGGCGATCAGGGCATCAACACCGTTCAGTGGCTCTGCGCCACAGGTCAGCCCAGGGACAGACGACTCCAGTTCGATTCGGCGGTCGGCATCGGGTTCCACGACGTGGATCTCGCCGGCTGTGGCCCATCCCGATGCCACGAGGCCCCCCACGAGGGCCTCACCCATCTGGCCACCACCTATCACCTGCAGGCGCATCGTCACGGGGTGGAACCTAACCGCTGAGTGTCGGCTGCCCGCCACCGTTTCGGGGAACAAGGGTGCGGGTCAGCGTGGCGATGACGCTGACGACGAAGAGTGCCAGTCCCGAGACGACCAGAACACTCCCGGTTGACCAGTAGGCGAGGGCCATGGTCACACCGATGGGTCCCACTGTCTGCCCGACGCGAGCTGCACCCACCCATGCCGCCAGGACCGCTGCCCTGAGGTGCTCTGGCGCCTCGTCGGCGACAAGGTCCTGCATGGTCGGGATGGTTAACCCCTCGGCCAGGCCATACAGAGCAGCGGCTACTACGAGAACCCAGAGCGATGCCACACCCATGATCACGAAAGTTCCTGCGAACACGAACATCCCCGTGTAGACCAGCCAACCACCATGGGCCCTGGCACGGGCTCTGGCGACCAGCAACGAGGACACGGTCGAGGAGAGTGCCGGGACCGCAGCGACGAGGCCCCGCTGGGTCGGGCCCAGGCCGAACTTCTGGTCCATGTGGATGGGCATGAGAGAGAGGAAGAGGCCAAAGATGAGGAGGAACACGATGGCGCCCAGCACGATCACCGTACCTGTGACCGGGCGGCGGACTTCTACAAGGGCCGCCCTGACCTGGTCGCGCACCTTCCCGGACTGGACCGGTTCATCGGCCACGAGGTGGAGTCCCACAAGGCCGGCCACCACGAGCGGTATCGCATATATGGCAAATACCCAACGCCAGCCGAACAGGTCCGTGATGCCGCCACCGAGTACCGGGTAGACGGCCACCGCAACCGTGATGACCGCCGAGTTCTGACCAATCAGTGCTGCCCGGTCCAGGCCATCCCAGTGGTCGACGATCAGCACCACGGCCAGATTGATGAGGCCGGCTGCCCCGACACCCTGAGCTATCCGTGCCGCCAGCAACCACCCGAGGGTTGGGCTGAACCCGGCCGCCAGGCCGAACACACCGAAGATCACCAGGCACGGCAGGAGAATCCGACGCCGGCCGTACCGGTCGGCAAGGAAGCCGACTGCTGGTGCCACGAGGATCCCCGGTACCGCCCCGGCTGCGACAACCAGACCTGCCCGACTAATGGGATGGCCCAGGTCGCGGAGGATCTCCGGCGTTGAGCTGACGAGTACCGAGTTGCTGAGCAGCCCGCTTGCGGTAATCGCAAACACGAGAAGCCTCGAGGGCCGCATGTGGCTCATTCGCCCAACCTATGCCTGTCTGGATGACAGTCTCCAACCCTGCAGCCGGGCACCTGTCACACACCTCCGCCGCAGGTGTGAGCCCGACGGCCTCTTCATCGGTGAACTCACTTCCCCGATCGAACCCCGGTGGTCGGCCGCCGGGCCTGCTTGTCAGGATAGATTGAAATTACATGAAATATAACAAAACTTACGCTTCGGTCGAGCGGGTGGCAAAACCGATCCGCAGCGCCGAGTGAAAGCACCTCTCCACGGCATCCCACAAGGTCCCGAGGAGTCGATCAAGTTCCACTTCGTCGACCGTCGCTGCCGGGACAGCGCCGACAAGGTAGACGGCGCCCTCTCCCCCCAGGCAAAACGCTGCCCCGACAAGTTGGCGGTTCCGCCGCAGAAGGTTCTCGAAGAAGCGCTGGTGGTTCTCCTCGGGGGCCGGCATCACGTAGGTCTCATAGTGGAGCATGCGTTGGCGCAGGGTGAACCAGATCGTGAAGGTGTCCTTGGAATCCCCGAGCACCCGAACGAACCAGCGGTACTCGCCCGCCTTCGCCCCGGTGTCACGTTCAACCGCAGCCAGCAGCGATCCTCCGGCAAGGGTCCGGTCAAGCCACGAGTCAACGACGCCACGTACGACCTCGACCTCGACGCTGCTCAGCGGGTTCTCAGTCGGGGACGCTGCGCCCCTGTTCTCTTCGGCATGGGAGCCGGCAGCCAACGGTCAGGTGCAGTCCACGAGGGAGCGGGAGGCGAGGTCATCGCAGATCCGGTGCAGCCGCGACGCTGTGGCCGACCAAGTGTAGGACCACGACCGCTCCGCCGCAGCAGCGGCCATCTCGGTGGCCGAGGCCGGGTCGTCGAGCAGCGCTGCCACGTGGTCCGCGTAGTTGACGGGTTCGCGGCCCTCAACCAGGTAACCGGTGCGCCCGTGGTCGACGAGCGTCCGAAGGCCGCCAACGGCCGCTGCCACCACCGGGATCCCACAGGCCGCTGCTTCAAGGGCCACGAGGCCGAACGACTCGGAGCGGCTCGGCATGACGAGGACGTCTGCCGCCCTGTACCAGGTGGAGAGGCTGTGGTGTGACTGTGGTGGCACGAAGTGCACGCGGTCGGTCAGCCCGAGGTCGCCGACGAGGCATCTGATCCGGCGCTCCTCGACGGGTCCCTCACGGCCACTTGCGCCACCCACTACGACCAGGCGGGCATCGCCGCGGTCGAGCTTGGCGAGCGTGCGGACAGCCACGTCAACACCCTTAAGCGGCTGGATGCGTCCAACGAACAACAGGACCGGTCCGGGACCCAGGCCAACAGCATCGCGGGCCCCACCCTGGAATCCGGGGCTGAAAAAGGCGTGGTCGACACCGGGAGGCACGACCTCGATTCGGGAGGGATCGGCACCATAGAGGTTGACCAACTGGTGGACCTCTTCTTCGCTGTTGGCCAGGATCACGTCGGAACATGCAATGACCTCAGCTTCGGCGTCGAGGCGTCGCTGGGGCTCCTGGTCTCCGGTCTCGGCCTTTACGCGGGCGAGGGTGTGGAACACCGTCGTCAGCGGAAGTTCCAGCTCATGCTTGAGCCGGTGCCCGGCAACGCCACTCAGCCAGTAGTTGGCGAGCAGGCCGTCGTACCCGTTTCCATCGAGCTCAGTGGCGATGAGCCTTTTAGCGACCTCATCGGCGAACTCGTCGACCACGCCGGGCAGTTCCTCTTTGGCAAGGTCGAACGGGCCCGCCTCGATATGGACCACCGTCACGCCGGGTTCCACCTCGACGGTCTCGGGTGGCGTCGGGTCGGACCTGCGAACGAATACTGTTGCCTCGCCACCCGCCTGGGCGAGAGCGGAGACGAGCTCGCGTACGTATACGTTCATGCCGCCACCGTCGCCTGAGCCGGGTTGAACGAGTGGGGACGTGTGAAGTGAGAGGACCGCTATTCGACGCATGGCTCAGCCCCCCGACACGGGAGGGAGGATGGCCACCTCGTCGGATTCGGTGACGTGGTCGGCCGCTGCAGCAGGCTCGCCATTCAGCCAGATTCCACATGTCTCCAACTGGTTGGCGAACGTGGGCCCGTACAGGCTGCGTGCAGCATCGACGATCTCGCCGACGGTGGAGCCTGACATTTCGGTCCGACCGGTACCGGCGGCCACGCGGACTGAGGCGAACAAGCGCAGTACTGCCATCCGGTAAGTGTAGGTAGGTCGTAGCCGAGGTCCCGAGGTCGGGCGAACGGGCGGGTACCGTCAACCCTCGTGACAAGCCTCCTCCTAGTCCGCCACGGCCAGTCCGAGTGGAATGCGGTCGGGCGCTGGCAGGGCCGGGCCGACCCACCGCTCACCGACCTCGGCAGAAGCAACGCCGTGCTGGCCGGACGCTCGAAACACCTGGGGGTCTTTGATGCAGTTATCTCATCGCCCCTGGAACGGGCACTTGACACTGCGGTGACCCTGGCTGATGCGATTGGCGTCGGACCCGTTCTCAGTGACGCTGACCTGATGGAACGTGATGCCGGGCCCTGGCAGGGACTGACCCGGGACGAGATCGAGACAGGTTGGCCGGGAATGCTCGACTCGGGTCGGCGGCCCGACGGATACGAACACGACGACACCATGTTGATCCGGGTCACCGCCTCACTCTCCCGGCTCGAGGCCAGGGCCGGCGAAGGCACGGTTCTGGTGGTCACACACGCCGGGGTGATCTACGCCCTGGAGGCTGCCTGTGGCGAACCGTGGGAGCGGCTGTCAAACCTGGGTGGACGTTGGGTGGATTTCAGTGACGGCCGGGTGTCGTTGGGTCCGCGGGTTCAACTTGTCGAGGATGCACCGGTTCCGGACCTGCTCTGAGGGTGCCTTCAGGCTTCGGTGCCCCCGAGCCCGGCGATCATCTCATCGGCGACATCGAGGTTGCCTGAGTCAACCTGGTCCATCGCCGCTTCGATGACGGCCGTGTCTGCCTCGAGCCTGCTCAGCTCGACCTCTTCCTCAGATGCCTCGGCCGCCGGAACATCGGGCTCAGGGTCGGACACAGGTTCGTCGATGGTGGCCGGATCTGTCACGGCGGCGAGGGTACCGTCGCCGGATGCCCTCGCCGCTCATCCTGCTACCTCCCTCTGAGGGAAAGGCCGCCGGTGGCGACGGTGTTCCGTGGAACGAGGCCAGCCAGTCCTTTCCCGAACTGGCCGGTCCGCGTGAAGAGGTAGTTGCTGCACTCGTCCGGGCGATGAGGGGATCAATCGATGCACGGTCGAAGATCCTCGGTGTCGGTGCTGCCAGGACAACTGAGGCGACGGCCACCAACCTGGCTGTCGGGTCGGCACCCACCCTTCCGGCGATCGGTCGCTACACGGGTGTCCTCTACGACGCGCTCGACTACCCGTCTCTCCCGGCGCCTCTTCGGCGCCAGGTCGACAGACAGGTGCTCATCTTCTCCGGTCTCTGGGGTGTGGTTCGGCCTACGGATCCGATTCCCGACTACAAGTTGAAGATGGGAGCCTCGCTGCCGGGCTTTGGTAAGCCGGCCCGCTTCTGGAAGCCCCTCCTGACCCATGAGTTGACCGATGCCGAGGTGGTCTGGGACCTCCTTCCCAACGAACACTCAGCAGCGTGGGATCCGACCGTGGTGCGTCGACGCATGAGGGTGCGGTTCCTGGACGACATTGAGAAAGACGGCGGGCGTCGCCTGGTGGCGGTGTCGCACTGGAACAAGCTCCTGAAGGGGTCGCTCGTCAGGTTCGTGGTCAGGAACCAGGCTGACGATCCCGGACAACTGGTGGACTTTGAGCACCCCGAGGGCTACGTGTACGACCCGTCTCTGACGGTCACCACAGGTCGAACCACCGAGCTCTCGCTGATCTCACGCAGGTAGGGGTGACCGGCTGACCCGGGGCCCATGCTCAACTGCCGAGCACCCGGTCCAGGTAATCGTTGGTGAACCTGCCGGTGGGGTCCAGGCGCCTGCGGGCCGCCTGGAACCGGTACCACTGGGGGTAGCGGCCGCCCAGGGAATCTGACGTCTGGAAGTGCAGCTTTCCCCAGTGGGGTCTGCCGCCGTAGTCGTCCATGATTTCCTCGACTCCCCTGAAGTAGTCCTCGTAGGGGGTGCGTCTGAAGACGTGCACGGCGATGTAGGCGGTGGGACGTCCAAATGAGGTGCTGAGCGGAATCTGGTCGGGGCCGAGGATCCGGTACTCGATTGGGAAGCTGATGGGACGCCCGAGGTTCGAGACGAGGTCCATGACCCGGCGGAGCACCTCGATCCCGTGCTCGGCGGGTACCCCGTACTCCATTTCGTAGAAGCGCACCCGGCGGGGGCTGGCGAAGACTTCGTAGCTGGTGGTCAGGTACTCGGCCCGGTCGCCTTCTGTTGCAACGAGGCCGTTCAGGCGCGGGATCAGCGACGGTGCCATCCGACCTATGTGGTTGAAGGCACCGAAGGCGGCGTTCTCCATGAGTTCCTTGTTCTTGAAGCGATTCCACCGGCGTCGCAGGGCGTGCCGGCGGTTCCTCGGAGGAGGTGGTGCATCGGTGGTACGGGTGTTGCGCTTGCGCATTGCAAGGTCGGTGTGGGGCATCCAGAAGAACTCGATGTGGTCCGTGTTCCCTGCCATCTCGTCGAACGAGTCGAGCACCTCGTCTGCTGGCAGGACCTCTTCGACCGCGTGCAGGTTGAAGGCGGGTACACACTGGAGGGTCACCTGGGTGAGGATGCCCAGGGCTCCCAGCCCTACCCGGGCAACCTCGAGGAGGTCGGGATCGTCATTCGGGCCGAGCACGACAACTGTTCCGTCACCTGAAACGAGCCGCATGCCGACGACACCTGCGGCGATGCTCGAGAAACCGAGTCCGGTGCCGTGGGTTGACGTTGCGATGGCGCCGGCAACCGACTGGTAGGCGATGTCGCCCAGATTCGGCATGGCGAGGCCGGCTTCGTGGAGCTGGGGGTTCAGGTTAAACAACCTGGCACCTGCCTCGACCCTCACCTGGCCGGTGTCGTGGTCGATCCCGACCACGGCTCCCATGTCGTCGAGCGTGACGAGCACGTCGTCTGTCCTGGCAATGGGCGTAAAGGAATGGCCCGCACCGACCACCTTGACCCGACGGCCATCGGCTACGGCAGCCTTCACCAGTGCGACGACGTCGGCCTCACTTCGGGGATGTTCGATCCTTGACGGGGTGGAGCGCTGGTTGCCGGCCCAGTTGCTCCATGATCCGTCGGAGTTGATGCCACTCACGGGCTCACCACCCCCTCAGGTCCACTGGCCATGTCTCGACAACCTCAGCGTCGCCGCCTGAGGTGATGTCGTCAACCAGGTGGATCTGTTCGTGCTTGGAGATGGTGGGGTCGATGTGGGCGGGGCGCAGGCCGACCCTGTCGCCCACGGTCCAGCTGCCGCCAACGACGGTGGTGTGTTCGTCGGCGCAGAAGAGCACCTTGCCGCTTCCCTGTAGCCCGGGTGGTCCGCTGTCCATGGCCAGCGCCTTCAGTCCGGCGTCGAGCACGGCGTGACCTCCGGTTCCCACGGAAACGACGGTTCCTGACACGACGAGTCCCTCTTCGAACGGCAGGCCGAGGCGTGCGTAGTCACCGTCCATCAGCACGTATGAGCCCGCCTGCAGTTCGGTGACCGTGTCGTTGCAGTCGAACGAACCGGTGCCTCCACCCGAGACCACATCGCCGCCCACCTGGTTGCGGGCCGATTCCAGGATCGCCATGGACCTGGTTACACCGGCCACACGGGTGTCCCTGTCGGCCTCGTGCATCATGTGGCCTTCGTAGCCCATCACCCCGCGGACGTGGAGGCCCGCCTTTCGGGCGGCGTCGGCAATGGAACCCGCCTCGTCGGGTTGGCACCCGCAGCGCGGCATTCCGACATCGACGTCGACGAGCACCTCGGTGATTCCGGCAGCCGAGGCGGCGGCGATGGTCTCACCGGAATCGACGGCGACCGTGATCCGAGCCCGCCCGGCGGTGACGTGGGCTCCGAGTGCCGCCAGGCGGGTGGCGTCAACCACCTCGTTGGCGAGCAGGAGGTCGTCGCCGAGGCCGGCGGCAACCATGCCCTCGACCTCACGTGTGGTGGCACAACAAAAGGTCGTGTGGCCAGCTCGTCTGAGTTCTGCTGCCAGCGACGTGCACTTGAACGCCTTGACGTGCGGCCTCAGGGCCCGGCCTGGACGACTGGCCGCCATTGTCGCCACGTTGCGCTCCAACACACCCGCATCTGCGAGCAGGGTCGGAGTTGGCAGGTCTCCTGCCTTCACTGGAGCCCCAGCGTCCTGTCGCGCACCCATCGCTGGACTCCCTGGGGAACCACACCACGGGTGAGCCACCTGAGGCGAGCATCGCGTCCTACCGGCCGGCGGATTGGCAACCGGCGGGAATCGAAGGCAGCGGCCACCACCCGGGCGACGTCGACCGGGTCTCCACCACGTTCCAGCTGACGCCGGTCGGCCTCGGCCATGGCCTCGTTCACCAGGTGATACGGACCATCTTCTGAACCGAAGGAGGTTCCGGCCCGGTTCAGGCCAGTGGCGTAGGCCCCGGGCTCAACGAGAACAAGGCCAATACCGTGCGGTGCCGTTTCGAAGGCGAGCGATTCCGCCCACCCCTCTACAGCCCACTTGGTGGCGGCGTATGCCGCCCACGTCGGCTCACCGACAAGGGCCGATGAACTTGACACGAACACGATCCGTCCACCGTGCGATCGCATGCGTGAAAGGGCGGCACGGGTTACGGCCATGGTCCCGAACAGGTTGACCTCCATCATGTGCTCAACGGCGGCCGGGGGGATCTCCTCGAACGCCCCTACGGCCCGCACACCGGCGTTGTTGACCACCCCGACAAGACGTCCCTTTTCACCTGCCACATGCTCCCACCTGTCGACGGCAGTGAACACGTCGTATATCGATCCGGGATCGGTGACGTCCATTTCGAGGATCTCTACCCGCTCTGACAGACCGTCTACGCCGAGAGCCTCATCAAGTTTCCCCCTGCGGGAGGTGTCACGCATTGTCGCTGCGACCCTGCGGCCCCGTCGCGCCAACTCGACGACGACTTCCAGGCCGAAGCCCGTGGAGGCGCCGGTTACGAGCACAACCCCGTCGTCGTGGCGAACAGGTTGCCTGGCGGCCTCCAGCCCGGCGGAACGCGAAACGATGGCACGCTGGAGGCCGGTTGGGACAACGCCCCTGGCGGCGCAGTGGGCACGTGCGGAGAACCCCACTGGTTGGCGGAGCCTCCGCCGCCCCTCGACGGCCGCCACGACGGCATCGGCGACCGCTATCTGGTCCATTTCACCACCCGTGGTTCCACCCGGTCCGGATGTGAGCACCGGCGGCTCAACCAGGGCCACGCCTACGCCAAGGGGGTGCAGTTCGTGTGCGATGGCCTCGGTCCAGCCCTCGAGGCCCCACTTGGAACCGCTGAAACCTGCCATACCCGGAACCCCTGACAGGCCGGCGGACGAGGAGAGGTTCACGATGCGTGAACCGGTGGTGCTCCGCAGGGACGGCAGAGCGGCCCGGGTCACGTTCATCGCTCCGGTCAGGTTCTGGTCAAACTGCTGTCGTAGTGCTCTGTCTGACAACTCGTCGAACGGCCCGCTGGCTGACATTTCTGCACAGTTGACCAGGGCCCCCAGCCGATCTCCGAAGGAGGCGGTTATCCGTGCCATGGACAACGAGACCTGGGTCCTGTCGGTGACGTCGGTCTCGAGGTGCCCCACGGTGTCGCCGACCCCGGCGAACTTGGCCGCTCCCCGAAGGCCGGTTCCGTCGCCGAGGTCGAGGCCGATGACCTGCCAGCCCCTGGAGGCCAGCTCGACGGCAACGGCCAACCCGACGCCGCTGGAACTACCGGTGACGATGGCCGTGCGCATGTTGTCGAGGCTAGAAGAAAGACCCTCCCAGGTGGTGGGGTGGCCCGACCCGGCTCAGAGCTTCCGGACTGTGTCACCCGTGGTGATGACTCCGGGCTGGACCACCCGGGCATTGATTCCACGCAGTTTCAGGTCACCACCCATGTCGGAGTTGACGAACCGCAGTGCGTCGCCACCGAACCGCTGACTGAACTTGCGGCAACCGGTATGGAGCTGGTCGGTCACCTCGACGACAGCCGAGCCGATGGCAAGGCGGGTCCAGGCAGGCAGGTTGGCCTCGGTCAGGTCCATGTCTATGACGAGCTGGTCGCCGGCAAGTGCCCGGCGGTTCGGATCCGGGCAGACGAGGGCCAACACGCGGCTGTTGATGATGTTGAGCTGCATGCCGGGATGGGGGCCGCCGTTGTCGGTCCTGCTATTGGGCTTCCTGATCCAGTTGTCGCCGACGAGGCCCTCCTCGACGGAGAGTTCACCGATCACGAGCACCTCCCGCTCGTCGATTTCGGGGCGCCTGACAATCAGGTCGAGGGTGCCCGTGTCGGTTGGCGAGTTCCTGACATCGTCGAGGCCGGCCTCGAGTTCCGCTGTGGTTGGATGTTCCATCGGGGCATTCTGCCCGAAGACCGTCAGTCAGGCGATGTCGCGTGGCATGAAGCTCATCTTGTCCATCGAGTGCTTGTAGGGCCTCTTGTTGGTGGACACAACTCTCTGCACTGCTCGTTGACACCCTATGTCGACCCTGTCACCAACACCGTGGCCGAGCGCAGTTAGCGTGCGCTGATGACGCAGCCGAACCTGGGCCGGATCCCACTCCGGATTCAGGGCCTCCTGATCGCCTTCTTCCTGTCGGCGTTCGCCAAGATCGGCCAGATCACGATCATCGGCAAGCAGGTCTACGACATGACCGGGCGGGAACTTGACCTGGGCCTGATCGGCCTGGCCGAGTTCTTCCCGGCAATGCTGGTAGCCCCCGTTGCCGGCGCCCTCGCAGACCGGGTGGACAGGCGCAGGATGTTCGCTCTCGCTCTATCGGGTGAAGCAACCGTGTCGGCACTCCTGTTCTGGTACGCGTCGACGAAACCGACCTCGGTGCTGCCGATCTTCTTTCTGGTGTTCCTGTTCGGCATCTGTCAGGGGTTCACGGCGCCTTCCGGGCGGGCCCTTCCTATCGACATGTCACCCACTGCGTTGGTGCCACGGGTGGTCGCACTGGAACACGTCGCGTTCCAGGCTGGCCTGATTGTCGGTCCGGTGGCGTTTGGGTTCCTGTTCGTAGTCGGGGAACCAATCCCCTACCTGGTTTCTGCCCTCGGTCTGGCCGCAGCCGTACTCATCCTCCTCGTTATTCCGAGTGCACCGGTGAAGAGGTTGGAGACCGTGGGGGTTCGGCAGGCCGTGGTCGACGCCATCCTGGGAATGCGCTTCATCCGCCGCACCCCGGTCCTGTTCGGTGCGATCAGCCTGGATCTCTTCGCTGTTTTGTTCGGGGGTGCCGTGGCGTTGCTGCCGGCGATTGCCGAAGACCGTCTGGGGGTAGGAGCGGTCGGCCTGGGTTGGCTGCGAGCAGCAGTGGGTATCGGGGCGGGCATCGTGGCGGTGACCCTGTCGATCCGACCTCTCCAACGCAATATCGGCCGAACCCTCCTCACGGTCGTAGCCATCTTTGGCGCCGGCACGATCGTCCTGGGCCTGAGCCGCAACTACGTGGTGGCATTCATCGCAATCATGGTTTTGGCCGGGGCCGACGCGATCTCCATGTTCATCCGGTTCACGATCGTCCCGTTGGCCACGCCTGAGAACATGCGGGGACGGGTACTGGCACTGGAGAACGTGTTCATTGGAGCGTCAAACGAACTGGGTGCCTTCGAATCGGGTGTGACCGCTGCACTATTGGGCCTTACCGGGGCAATCGTGTTCGGCGGGATCGGCACCCTGGCAGTGGTCGGGCTGTGGGCGGTGTTCTTCCCGGCCCTTAGGGATGTGGACACATTCGACGAGGTCACAGCCTTGCATGACAGGTAATTGGGTCCTGCTACGTATCAGGCTACTCGACGCTCTCGAGGGTGCACGGGGTGGTCGAAGGGGCGCAGCAGGTGGCGGCGGAAGATCTCGCCGTAACCCGAGTAGAGGCCTGCCCCGACTGCAGCGAGGTTGTCTGACCCGATCCGGTCCGCCAGCTCGGGCAGCCCGTACCAGGGCACCCCGGCTTCGGCGTGGTGGGTGTGGTGGAGATTGTTGTTGAGAAACAACAACCTGAAGAACCAACCGGCCCTCACGACGATCGACCGGGTGGCATCGCCCTTGACCCACTGGTGCTCGCAGTAGGAGCGGACCAGGCCCAGGCCGTTTCCCAGGTAGACGCCCAGCAGATAGGTCCACCAGGGCATGCCCACAACCCGGACGACAATCCAGAACAGGAGGGTCGCCGTTACCAGGTGGACGGACCACCAGCGCAGCAGCGGCCGGTCACCGGACCTGATGGTTGACACGTCGCGCCTCACCATGGAGACGTTCTCGACAAGGGGACCAAGCAGCATTCGCCCCAGGAGGGTGTGGTGGGCAATGAGAAACCAGTGGCCAGGAGCCGACAACCTCTCCCACGTGGCTGCTGTCACGAAGAAGCTCTCTGTGTCGGTCGCCGGATCCGTCAGGTCTTCGCATTCATGGTGGCTGATGTGCGAGCGCCTGTAGACCCGGAACGGCAGACGCAGGCTTATCGGAATCGACCCGACCACCTCATTGGCCCACGGGTTCGGGAACGGGTGGCCGTGTAGCACCTCGTGTTGCAGTGAACCGTGCCAGGCGATCACGACTGCCAACAGAACGACACTGACGGGCCAGGAAACGGCCTCGTTCCAGAGCACGATCGCCAACCATCCGCCGTAGACGGCGGCAGCCACGGCGACCGTTTGCAACTCAACCCGGCGGCCCCCTTGAGCAGCGATAGCAGTCATTGTCGGCAAACTACTGCACCGCTGGCACCCCTCTCAGCGGATGGCCCTATAGGTGAGTGAGACCTGCCCGGTACGGCTGAACACCACCTGGAACAGCTGCAGGTTGCGCACCCGGAACGAGGCGGCCGAGGAAAGCAGGTAGTAGCGCCAGGTGCGGCGGAACCGCTCGTCGTAGGCGGGAATCTCGTCCCAGCGGGACTCGATCCGGTCAAACCAGGTCATGAGCGTGCGGTCGTAGTCGGGGCCCAGGTTGTGGGCGTCCTCGATTGTCCACCTGGGTTGGGCCGCGCCGGCTATCTGGTGGAGCGACGGAACCACGCCCCCGGGAAAGATGTACCGGTCGAACCAGGCGTCGGTGGACTCCTTGGACTCATTGGAGCCGATGGTGTGGTGCAGCATCAGCCCATCGGGGGTGAGGAGTTCATCGCAGCGGTCAAAGAACCCCGGGTAGTTGCGGGGACCCACGTGTTCGAACATGCCAATGCTGACGATGCGGTCGTAGGTGCCGGTGACATCCCGGTAGTCCTGCTGGTGGAACTCGACCGGCAGGTCGCCGGACCGATCCCGAGCCTCACGGACCTGCTCCCCCGCCGGGCTGATACCCACTACGTGTGCGCCGTACCTGCCGGCGGCGTGGCGTGCAAAGCCGCCCCACCCACATCCGATGTCGAGCACCCGCATGCCCGGCTCAAGGTGCAGCTTGCGACAGATCAGGTCCAGTTTGGCCTCCTGGGCGGCAGCCAGGTCGACTGTGCCGTCCCAGACAGCGCAGCTGTAGACCATCTCCTCACCGAGCATCCGAACGTAGAGGTCGTTGCCGATGTCGTAGTGGGCGCTTGCATTCTGTGCGGCCCGGCCGGTTGTTTGCCGGTTGGAGAACCTGGCTCGGGCCACGTTCCACAAGAGCGCCGGGCTGGGCCGAATCGCCGAACGCAGGTCGGCCGTAAACACCTTCACGAGGAACTCGTCGACCCGTTCGGCATCCCACCAGCCTTCCTGATAGGCCTCACCCAGGCCCAGCTCCCGGTCCTTGAGCACACGTGCCCAGAACCGGTCGTCGTTCACCTGCAGGTCGTATGACTCGCCGCCACCCACGGTTACCCCAGCGGTGGCCAGCAGTTCCCTGCCCTGGTTCTCTGCGGCTGCCACGTGCTCCTCCGGTCTGTCATGACGTTCCCGCCCGGCTATCCAAATTGTACCGGCAGGTATCCATGCTGGTATCTGGTCGTCGACAGCCCCGCGTGCCCGGTTTCGACCCTTCCGACCATCGGGAGGTCAGGTTGCCCCCAGTGCCGACACGTAGGTGCCCTTAACGAGGGCTTCCCGCTTGGCACGCTGTTCCATCGCCCGTGGCTCCAGGTTGCCCGTGGCTGGGACGTCGGTGCCGAAGTTGCCGTAGGCGTCCTCGCCGCGCACCAACATGGCCGTGTCCAGGTCGTGGAGGGTCTGGCGCACGCTCGGGTGCAGATACTGAATGTTGAGACCTATCCGCCTGTCGCCACTCGCGTTGGGACGTGAGGCGTGCAGGGTCCAGCCGTGGTGAAACGAGGCCTCGCCGGGCCTCAGCGGGCACAGAACGACATCGGTCTCGTCGACGCCAGCCACGTACTGGTCGTTGTCGAGCACGTTTGACCCATCGGTGCCGACTTTGTGGTCAAGCCGCCCGTTCGTGTGACTACCGGGGAGCATCATCATGGCTCCGCTCTCGGCGGTGGCCGGCGAGAGTGCCAGCCAAGCTGAGACCTGCCTGTCCGAGTCGAATCCCCAGTAGGTGAGGTCCTGGTGCCAGGCTACGTGGGCGGACGTGCCGGGTTCCTTGACTATGTAGCACGCGTTGTAGAGGAGAATGTCGGGCCCGAGGAGTTCCTCTACGACATCCAGCATCGCTGGATGTGTCGCCAACTCCAGGGGTGATGTCATGACGGTGTGCATCTTGTACTGGTAGTGGAGCGGGCCGACCTCTGCCTCGGCGTCCTCGAGGGCCCGCCGATGCCGCCGGGCCTCGACCTCGGAGGCGACCCGCACCGGCGACACGAAGCCGTCGCTCCCGAATCCTTCCCGGAGTTGCCCCACACCTGACCCGAACTCCACCACGCGGCGAAGGCTACACCTCTCCAACTTGTCGGTACCGGCCAACACCGGTGCATCAAGCCGCACCACCAACCTCGCTGGGTGCACCTTGGCGCAAGTAGGGCTGGCTCTTCCAACAATGCGTTCACGATCAGGGGTACGTGATGGCTGAGGTTTCCCTCCAGAATCTGGAAAAGGTCTATCCAAACGGCTTCTAGGCCATTAGCGACCTCAGCCTCGATATCGCCGACGGTGAGTTCCTGGTGCTTGTAGGACCGTCAGGTTGCGGCAAGTCGACTGCGCTGCGGATGGTCGCTGGTCTGGAGACGATCACGTCAGGCACGCTCACAATCGCCGGCAAGCGAATGAACGACGTGGAACCCAAGGACCGCAACGTGGCCATGGTGTTCCAGAACTACGCCCTCTATCCGCACCTGGATGTGGCCCGAAACATCGGCTACAACGGCCAGCCCCCGGATTCGCAGCCCCGGCAGGCGATGGTGGAAACTCGACGAAACCCACGATTGGAGACCACGTGAGCCTTGACGACTTCCCCCGCACGCCCCTGTTGTTCGGGCCCTCTCCTATTCATCCCCTGCCCCGGCTCAGCGAGGTCCTCGGCGGTGGTGTCGAGGTCTGGGCAAAGCGGGAGGACTGCAACTCGGGCATCGCGTTCGGAGGCAACAAGGTCCGAAAGCTGGAGTACCTGGTAGCCGACGCTCTAGAACAGGGCTGCGACACGCTGGTTTCGATCGGCGGGGTCCAGTCCAACCATACGAGGCAGGTCACCGGGGTGGCACGCCACCTGGGCCTCGGCGCGGTGACCGTCCAGGAGGGGTGGGTCGACTGGCCTGAGCCGGCCTACGACAAGGTCGGCAACATCCAGCTCACCCGCATACTCGGCGGTGACATCCGAATGGATCCGGCGGGGTTTGACATCGGCATCAGGGACAGCTGGAAGGCGGCACTGGAATCTGTGGAAGCGGCTGGAAAAAAGCCGTATCCAATCCCGGCTGGGGCATCGGACCACCCCCTCGGTGGCATGGGGTTCGCCAACTGGGCCCGGGAGGTCGCCGTCCAGGAGGCCGAACACGACGTGTTCTTCGACCACGTAATCGTCTGCACGGTTACCGGTTCCACACACGCCGGCATGATCGCCGGCTTCGCCCTCGAGGGTCGTGGTGACAGGCAGATCCTGGGCATCGACGCATCGGGCACGCTTGACCAGACCATCGACCAGGTCGCCCGGATTGCCAACAACACGGCCGAACGGATCGGTGTCGGCCGCGACCTGGTCGCCGACGAGATCACGGTGCTGGCCGGATACGAGGGGCCCGCCTACGGGGTTCCCGATGAACAGACCATCGACGCCATCCACCTGGTGGCCCGAACCGAGGGCATGCTCACCGACCCCGTCTACGAGGGAAAGTCCATGGCAGGCCTCATCGACCTTGTCAGGACAGGCGTGATCCCACCGGGTTCCAGGGTGCTCTACGCACACCTGGGCGGCCAGCCGGCCCTAGCCGCCTACGCCGGAGCTCCCGGCCTCGGCTAGCACGATCACCCCGGAGGGGGTCTCCAGTTCAACAGTGCCGCCCCCCTCGTCTCTCGCCACCGGGTACCAGCCCTTCTGATAGGCGCTGTCCAGCAGGTAGGCGACCTCAAACCAGTCCAGCACGTCAACACAACCCATTTCCGTCCAGGCAATCCCGATCTCGTCGGGATGCTCGTTGTCACCGAACCATGCGGTGTCGAACCGGTTGCAGCCGAGATTCCCCCAGAGCCGACCGGTCGGCTCGAAGGTGACGTGGACGTCGGCTCCGTTAGGAGGAAGGAGGGTCTCGCCATCAACCTCGAGACGCTCCACCGACCACTGCACACCGACCAGCCAGTCCGGGTAGGTGGGCCATGTCACGGTCGAAGCGGCCACGGGGCTCTCGGACCGATCCGACCCGGATCCACACGACATGGCCACGAGAAGGACGACAAGAAGAGCGACGGACTGTCGAGCTCTTAGATCCACCGCCAAGGGACCTATCACACGAGGTCGCGCGACACGATTCCGGTAAGGCAGCCGATGGCCCCTGATGCCTTGGCCAGTTCGTCCACCTCAACGGTGGTACACGTGACCCCGAGCGATTCATAGAAGGCCTGCGTTGTCGGGTTCCCCTCCGCCATCAGGAACCGACGGGGCCCGAGGGTGACGCCGTTCAGGGCAAAGCCTTGTACCGCCTCGTCCAAGTTGGGCAGGAAGTGGACCTCGTAACCCTCGCCCTCGAGGGCTTCAACCGCCGCCACGGCCAGACGCGTTGGCCATGCCACCGCCAGGTCACCGTCCAGAATGCGGAGCATTCCCATCAGGTGCATGGTGCCGATCGGCAGGTCCACCCGGGTGGTCGTGACACCCATGGCCTCCATTGCATCGGTGATCTGGTCGATCGCCTCTTTGTTGGTGCGCAGGCCCCGCCCAACCAGCACGCGCGTGGGAGACAACCACATGAGGTCGGCTCCCTCGAAGGTGCCCGTCCCCGAGACGCTGCGCAGGATCGGAACTCCGGCGTTGGCCAGGCCAACGGCGGCGACACGTTCCTCGCCGGCGCGCACCTCAGATGCCGGCCTGGCCAGCACCGCCCCCTCCGGTGTCATCGCGAACAGGTCGGCCATAAACATCTGGTTCGGCTGAGATGTCAGTGGTGGATTGACCAGATGGACTGCGATGTCGTTTGCCCGGTAGGCCGCGACGATGGCGTCGTGCTGCCTACCGGCCCTCTCCGCATCGACACGGTCCAACATCTGGGCCCCATTCGGGTCCTCAGTGGCGATCTCGGGCCCCGGTCGGTGGAGCAGCACGCTTGTGAGGACTCCGTACTCGGAGTCGATGCCGAACGGGCCCCAGATTCCGTCGGCCTCGTCACGAAGGGATCGTTGACGGGGCTGCCAGCCGGGCCCGCCGTAGGCGGCGTACTCCAATGGATTTGACCGGTCTGTCATTTGCAGGTCCCTTCGGGAGGCGGTAGCCGCGGTCGTCAGCCGTGGACCGACATGGACGAATCGGGGTTGACCTCACGGTTCCTGCTGTAGAACCCGACGTCTATCTCCCGTCCGGTGTACCTGCCGGTCACGACGACCGGCGATACGTCATGGTCGTGCCCGGACTCAACGGCCTCGATCAAGTCGGCCATCACCTGGCCCACGGCCCCGGCGTTCTTGTACTGGTTGCCGCTGCTGCCGATGGCCAGGTAGAAGCCGTCCAGGTCGCTGCGGTCGTAGATGGGCAGCCAGTCGTCTGAGACGTCGTAGAGGTCGACCACGCCCTTCTTCTCGTGGGGGACACCCAGGGTGGGGATACGTCGGTTGGCCCGCAGCACCTGAGCCTCCCACTGTTCCTGGGAGAGCGTGGTGTCGTAGTCGTCCGGGTCGACGAACTCGCGGGGGTCACACTCTGGGTCTACGCTGCCGATGAGGATGTTGTTGCCGGTTTCGGGCCTGAAGTAGAAGCCGGTGTCGTCGTCGGCGCCGACCGTACCGTTTGCCATGAAGTCGTAGCCCTGTGGCGCCGGCACGTGGTGGACCTCGTGGCGCAGAGCCCGGGTCTTGATGTTCATCGAGTCGTACACGCCTGCCATCTTGTTGATGACGGCACTGTGGGGACCGGCCACGTTGACAACAACCGGTGCTGAGATCCGGCGACCATCGGCCAGGGTCACACCCTCCACGCGACCGTCGGACCTGTTGATTGAGACGACCTCGGCGTTGAACCAGAACTCGGCGCCGCTGCCCTCGGCAGCCCGCTGCAGGTTGTGGCACGAAAGCTGCGGGTCGCTGATGTAGCCGGCGTCGGGCGCGAATATCGCACCGTCGATCGTGTCTGTCGGGTCATCCCAGAAGTGGGGGTCGTCGGGTCTCTTCGGCGGACCGTAGAGGCCGTGGTCCAAGAGCGGTGATCGTTCAGCAATGTCGTCGAGGGTCCAGTCCTCGAACGGGATTCCAAGTTCCTGCCACAGCGCCTTGACCTTTGACGAATGGCCGCCCCCGCCGACCAGGAGGCTGAACATTCCGCACTGGTGAAACTCGATCAGGCCAAGCTCGTCCTCGGCACCGATGTAGGCAGGCCAATCGGTCCAGTAGTGCATCGCCTCCCACGCCATGGTCACCCCGGGAAGCGTCGAGTAGCTGAAGCGCACGATGGCACAGGAGTTGATGGTTGACCCGGCTCCCGCGGCAGACGCCTTGTCGACGGTGAGGGTGCGCATGCCCCTTCGTGCCAGCTCGACGGCGATCGCTCCCCCGAGCACACCGGCACCGATGATCACGGCGTCAACCTCAAACGGACTGTCGGTCTGTTCTGTCATTTCGGACTCCTTAGAATTGACTGCATGCGACGTGGGGTGTCAGTCGGGTTTCGACCCGGGCGGGCGCAATCATGCCAAGTCTGGTGCGATCATGTGAACACGGTGGGGCTAGGTTCGGTCACCGACAGGATCGCCAATCACCTCTGGAGTTTCCAGCGTGAACGAGACATCCACACCCACAATCGTGATTGCCGACGACGAGACAGTTGTCGAAGCAACATGGTTCGACGACCGGCCAGTTGTGGACCCTTCCGCACTGGAAGCGGTCCTCGGATGGAATCTCAAGCCTGAAGGCCTCTGTCGGGGGGACGCCTGTGTCCCCCTCCCAGACCAATCTGCCCTCGAACACCCAGAGGGCATCGACCTGATGGCTGCAGCGGGCACCCTCGGCCGCCCAACCCTGGCTGATCCTGATGCCCAAATGGTTGCCATCGGCGTGCCGGCCGATGACCGTCAGCGGGCGCTCGTCGACCGACAGGCTCCTGACGCCACACTCCTGGACCTGGATGGCAACCAGCGCCAGTTGTCGGAATGGTCGGGCACCAGACGTCTACTGGTTGCCTTTTCCAGTTGGTGAGGATGCGCCTTCGACCTGCCCGGGTGGCAGGCACTGCAGGACGAACTCGCCGACACGGACTTCTCTGTGATCGCTGTCGCCATCGACGAGAACGTCGAGGTCGTCGCACCGCTGGCGCAGGGAATCACCTACCCGGTGCTTGTCGACACCGAGCACCGGCTTCCTGAGCTCTACGCCGTCAACAATGTCCCGACTGTCATGTGGATTGACGAGGCCGACCGCATCGTGCGACCCAACGCCAACGAGTTCGGTTCGGACATGTTCACCGAGCTCACCGGAATCAGGTGTGAGGACCACATGACACAGGTCCGGGCATGGATCCGAGACGGCACCTTGCCTGATGACGCCAGCTTTGAGGTGCCTGATCTTGATGCCGACGAGATCGCTGCACGCCTCCACTTCCGCATGGCGGTCCATGGACGGCGTTCCGGTCGGGGCGACGTAGCCGAGCGGCATTTCAACAGGGCGAAGGAGCTGGCGCCACACGACTTCACCATCGTGCGGGCCGCAATGCCGCTGACCGGCATCGACCCGTTCGGACCGGCATATTTCGAGTTGTACGGGGTGTTCGAGGCCGCTGGTGCTCCCTACCGGGGCATCCGGAGGCCAAGGCCCTGAATCAGACGGGCACCTGGCCGGCCAGCGCCTTGGCTGCGAGGAAGGCCTTCATCACACCTCAGCCCTCGTGGGACCACTCCGGACGACGCTTTTCTACAAACGCCGTGGGCCACTCCCGGCCGTCGCCATGGGCAGCTGCGCGCGACATCACGTCGGCGGCCAACTCGTAGGCATTCTCGAAGGTCATGTCCATCTGGGCGTACATGGTCGCCTTGCCGAGGCCCTTGGCGTAGCGGCTGCCGCGAGTGGCGTATCCCATGAAGTCACGTGTCGACTGTTCCAGGTCCACCACCGGCACCACCCGGTTGACGAGGCCCCACTGGAGGGCCGTGGTCGCGTCGATTGCACCTCCGGTAAGTGCCATCTCGGCTGCCCGCTTCCGACCAATCTGGCGTGCCACCGCCACCATCGGCGTGTGGCAGAACAAGCCCCCCTTGCCGCCCGGTGTGGCGAACCGGGCCTCGTCGCTGGCGACGATGAGGTCAGCGCTGGCTGCCAGCTGGGCTCCAGCCGCCGTGGCGAGGCCCTGCACCTGGGCAATGACCACCTGGGGAACCTCGGCCAGAGACTTCATGGCGGCGCTACACACATCGAACAGGTTCCTCAACTCGTCCTCGGTCATCGCCGCCATTTCTGCCAGGTCGTGGCCAGAGGAGAAGACCGGACCGGTTGAGGCCAGCACGAGCCCCGCCACGTCATCCTGCTCGCCGGTGCTGCGAACGGCGTGTTCCAACTCCATCAGGACCTGTGTGGAGAGGCAGTTGCGTCGATCCGGCCGGCTCAACGTGATGGTGACGATCTCACCATCACACTCGCAGCAGAGGTGTTCGTAGTCCATGACGGCTTCTCTCCCTGGTCGGCCGACAGAACCACCAGTGTGCCCCACCAACGGTGAGCCACGTCAAGCCCGCCCCCACGGGCACCTGCCTGTACCCTGACCGGCGGTGGTCGACCGGGTTTCACGCCGGGCTCCAAACCGCCGTCGGGTCGCTAGCTCATCGGGTAGAGCAGGGGACTTTTAATCCTCAGGCGCCGGGTTCGAGCCCCGGGCGACCCACTCCACCCGGCTCTCAGCCCTCCACCGTTCGGGAAGGGACCTGCGTCGTCCGTATGCACCGGAAGTGGACCGCCCTGGCGTGTAGGAGCCTCGACTCGGCCTGCTCATCCGCAGGTAGGGCGTCCACCCTCTCACGCTCAAGCTCGTCAGCCCGGGTGGTTCCATCCAACCAACCCAGAGGACCCGTCATCGGAAGCCGAGGCACAACACGGTTGTGGAACCGCACAACGCCCCTCGGCCACCGGGCCAGGTTCGACGGCGCCCAGTCAGGGTTCCGGGCGAGGTGCTCGAGGGCCTGCACACGCAGCCGCTGGTTCAACTCCCGTTCCTCTGCCGTCGGCAGGAACGGTCCGGTCAGGTCGGCCATGTCAAAGTCTGGCCGACCAGTCGACGCGTGCATAGTCTCAAGGTAATGAAGGGCCATGCACCCGGCTGGCGGGCCCGCTGCCGCAGGTGCGGAGTATCCGTTAAGGCAGCCGAAATGAGCGTCAGCCGGATCGGTGCACGCTCATGGAAGCAAGGTCTTCCTCGGCCGCTGCAGATCATGTCAGCACCTCGGATGGCTGGTGCTGGAGCGTGTCACGGACCCTGACTGCCGGCGGAGTCTCATTCCCAGATGAAACCGCACGGGTCCACCCCCCGTTGCTCCAGGACACGTCCGACGGCCTGGTTCAGGCGACCGGGCAGGAGACGCCCGTCCTCCAGAGCCGTCACCAACTCCCATGCGACCGCAGCTACGCCGTCGGCCGGGCCCACGATCAGGAGGTCGATTCCGGCCCGGAGGGAGAGAACCACTGCCTGTGGGATGTCCAGACCGCCCGCGACAGCACCCATGGCCAGGTCATCGGAGATCACCAGCCCGTCAAAGCCCAGGTCGCGGCGCAACAACCCGGTGACCGCCTCGTAGGAAAGAGAGCTCGACACACCGGCTGTCAGGCCGGGCACGGACAGATGCCCGACCATCACAGCGGTACCGGGAGGCAGGTACCCCCACGGCACCAGATCAACTGCGTTCAGATCCCCGATCGGGGGCGTCACCGGCAACTCATCGTGGCTGTCAGCCGACGCCCTGCCGTGACCCGGAAAGTGCTTTGCGACAGGCGTCAGGCCCGCATCCAACACGCCGTGGGCAACCGCCGAACCGAATGTGGCCACCAGCAGTGGATCGTCAGAGAACGAGCGCGACCCGATGCCGGGCCCACCGCCCACGTCGATAACCGGAGCCAGATTCATCGTGAAGCCGAGGCCCGCCATCGCCTCGGCCCGCTCCCGGGCCATGGCACGCACCTCGTCCAGCGGGCGCCCGGCCATGTGTCTGGCCGACGGCATGTCACCCAACAACCCGTCGAGACGCTGCACGGTGCCGCCCTCCTCGTCCACGGCCATCACAAGTGGCCCAGTGGCAGAGACCGCCTGTACCGACGCAATCGCGTCGCCGAGACCCTCGTCAACCGGCTCGACCACGACGGCGCCGGCGACGAGACCCCGCCCAGCCAGGTCGGCAACGGTCATCAGGCCACCCTGGTTGACCACGGGCATCAGCACCTGACCCACACGCGTCGCCACCGGCATCGCGGCGATGCACTCAGCCGTGGTCGGCAGCGGAGAGGCCGTCGTGGTCGGTGGCGGCAGGGTGGTGGCCGTCGTGGTGGTGGTCGTCGTGGTGGTCGGAGCAGGGAGGGCCGTTGGCGCTGGAGCAGGAAGGGCCGTGGCAGGCACAACCGCCAGAGTCGTGGAGGTGATGATCGTCGTAGAGGGTGCAGTCGTCGTGGCAGGCACCACGCCGGCTTCGCCGCCACACGCGGCAACCGCCAACAAGACCGCTGTCAATGCTCTTCTCACCGCGCCAGTGCAGCACACCGGGGTGGCCACAGTGGGCCGCCCGGACCTGACGCCCTCGCTGTCGTAACCTGAACACCATGCGCGCCTGGATGGTGGCCCTCATCGGGATCCTCTTCGTAGCCGTCGTGCTGCTCCTGGGGACCTGCAACCCGACAAGCACGGTCATCGACACCGACCCAGCCACGACCGCTGTCGTGACAAACACCACCACACCGGCGGCCACGACAGCGCCGACAACAACGGTTGCAGCACCAGCAGCTACGACGACCTTGGACCCGACCCTGATCGGAACCCTTCCACCGATCGACAACCTGGGTGCAGCGACACTCGACTACCAGTCGACGGTCAGCACGGTCGGCCTGGATGCCGTCATCTTCGGCATGACGGCCGACGCCGCACAGCGAGCCGCCGGTACCAGGTTCACACCGGTCACACCGGTGGGAGAGTGCTATCTGGCTACACCCGACAACGCACCCGCCGGCATCACGTTCTGGATGGTCTCCGGAACCGTCGAACGCGTCGATATCGATACCAACGAGATCACCACGCGTTCAGGCGCGGGCATCGGCAACACCGAGGGTCGCATCATCGACATGTTCGGCGAACGCATCCAGACCTCGCCCCTTCCCGACGGCTCAGGGAACCTCCTCGCCTACGTCCCCAGGGACCAGAGCGACAAGATCTTCAGGGTCATGTTCCAGAGCGACGGCGAGAAGATCGTCAGATTCTGGTCGGGTCGGCTGCCATGGGCCGAGGAACTGTCCGGCTGCCCCGCTCAGTAGCCCTCAGGCAGGCGCTTCTCGTAGCTGGAGCACTCCACGAACACAGCTCCGAATCCGACTACCTCGCCCTCACCCGACCCAAGGTCCAGATCACGCTCCCAGCGGACAGCCCCGGCGCTGATGGTGTCGTCGTGGACGTAGACCTCCAGGGGATCCTCCAGCGAAGCCTCGTATCTGGTTGAACTGCCGACGGTGACGCCCAGGTACGGCTGACCCAGAAAGCCCTGCACCAACGCCTCAACCCGCTGCCCGGACCCGGAATCGGTACCAACACCGATAGCAACGACGTCACCCGCTCCGGCTGCATAACAGGTGAAGACCAGGTCAAAGGTCTCGACTCCCACCTGAACCCAACCGTTTGTAGGGGCCGTCACATCCAGGGGCACGGTCGTGGTCGTGGATTCCACGGCCGGTTCAACCCCACCACCACACGCAACGGCAGCCAACACCGTGGCGATCACGACGATGCCCCGAACGGCCTGCATCAGCCCTCCACGGGGACGAACAACTCGAGCACCCGACCATGATTGCACCGGACCTCCACACCAACCGGCAGCGGGCCCTCGACGGCCAGCCCACCGGCACTCTCCACCACCACGACAACCTCCGACGATCGGCTGTATGCAGCCGTGCTGGCCGCGTGCCAATCAGCAACGACACAGCCCTCAAGGGCCTCAACCAGGACGTCTGGCACCAGGCCACCCAGGGCAGGAGCCACCCCAGCCGGTTGCCAGAGCCCGGTCTTCTCCCAGCGCCCTGGCCGCTCAGACGCAGCCAGACGGAGCCCAGCCGCTCTGAGGCGCCGAACCAGATCCCTCCCCCCGACCGCCTCGGCACCCATGGCTATCGCCTCGGTGCGGGCCGCCGCTGTCAGGTCGTAGTGGTCTCCCTGGAACGACATGCGCCGAAGGCCGAGCCTCACGGCGAAGTCGTGGAGTTCCGCGATGGTCTGGTCGCTGACAAGGTGTGCCCAGCGGCCGCCCCTCCAGGGCCAGATGGCCTCGTCCACCAGAACGGTCACGACAAAATGCCGGCCGGCCGGAGCGGCCTCATCCCAGCCGGGGCTGTGTTGGCGATAGTCGCCGCTGGCATGACGCCGGGTGGCACACTGAGGCGGTGGGCCACGCAGCAGGGAACGACACGGTAACCCTCACGCTCCCGCCCGATCCCGAGTTCGCAGAGATTCCCCGGGTGACCCTCGCCTCGCTGCTTCGTATCCACAGGATCGACCCAGGCGACCTGGGAGACCTCGGCACGGCGATCCAACAGGCCGCAGGCAGCATCACCGGAGCCGGCCACAGCGTCGAGATCAACTTCCGCGTCACCGCCACCGAGGTCCTCGTGAGGCTCGAGGGTGGCGGACAGGCAGTGGACCTGGCTGCACCCAGAAGCTGACACCGCCAGACAGGTCACCGGCCCGTTGAGCCGAACCCGCCCTCACCCCTGTCGGAGTCGGGAAGCCCGCCGACCTCGCTGAACCGGCAGTCCTCGACACGCTGAATCACCAGCTGGGCGATGCGCTCTCCGACAACTACCTCGAACGGATCTGACGGATCGGTGTTCACCAACAGGACCTTCAGTTCGCCCCTGTATCCGGAATCAATGAGGCCGGGGGTGTTCAGACAGGTAACGCCGTGCCTGAGCGCCAGACCGCTCCTGGGCTGCACAAATCCGGCATAGCCCTCCGGTATGGCGATGGCGACACCCGTCGGAATGAGGGCCCTGCCACCACCCGGTTCGAGCACGGCGGCCTCGGCTGCCACCAGATCGGCACCGGCGTCACCCACCTTGGCGTACGCCGGAATAGCCGCATTCCCGACAAGGCGAACGATGGGTATCTCCAGCACGGCGGCGACCCTAGCCCGAGTCACCTGACACACACCCCGACCCCGGAGAGACCCGAAACAGGTCATGGGCACGCCTGCCGGGAGCGACCGCCATAGGCTCATCGCCGTGCTTGCATGGATCGACCTGGAAATGACAGGACTGGACACCGCCACCGACGTAATCGTCGAGATCGCCACGCTCATCACCGACGACAACCTCGACCTGGTCGCCGAGGGTCCCGACATCGTCATCCACCAGCCGGCCGGGGCCATGGCATCTATGGGCGACTACGTGAGAGAAATGCACACCCGAAGCGGGCTGCTCAACGCAATCGAAGCCTCCACCACAAGCCACGACGAGGCTGCGACGGTAACGCTGGCATTCCTGAAAGAACACATCGCCGAACCGGCCACGGTGCCCCTGTGCGGCAACTCCATCGGAACCGACCGCCGCTTCCTGGCCAGGTGGATGCCCGAAATCGAAACCTTTCTCCACCACAGGTCCGTCGACGTGTCAACGGTAAAGGAACTCGCCAGGCGTTGGAAGCCCGAACTGCTCGCCTCGGCACCAGCAAAGGCCGGTGGACACCGTGCGATGGACGACATCAGGGAATCTCTCGAAGAACTGCGCCACTACCGGACCGGCCTGTTCCAACCCTCCTGACCTGCGATTTTACGGTATCTCAGGAACCACCGTTTATTCACTTGACGGCCACCACGCAATGGTGTTGGGTGGTCACCCGTCGTGGTTACCCGTACCCTTGGGTGCCTGACCGGAAGGCCCAATGCCATCCGACAGACCAGAAGACACAAGACAGACAAGAAAGCCCCAGACAGACAAGACCATGGAAACGATGAACCAGCACCGTCACGGCCATCCGGCCGGCGCGCCCGCGTTCTCGCCACGCGTCGTAAAGCCGGCCTATACGGCCACCTTCACGGCCACATGGACCACGTCCACCCATCTGGGCAAGAACGTGTTCTGGACCATCCACCAGCGGCCCCGGGGAGCAGACAGCTGATCAGCTGAAACGCACACCAAACCCCCGAGGCCGCCGGAGAAATCCGGCGGCCTTTCTGGTTTTTCCACCAACTACCCGACCACCAACCACAACAGTTAGACGAAACAGCAGTTTCAGAAGGGAAAGAAGGACAATGCAGGCACTCCAGTTCGAACCGGAGGTATGGCGCGACGATGCAGCATGCTCGCGCCTCGGCGTTCCGCTGGGCGTCTTCTTCTCAGAGGACCTCGGCGACATTGCCGCCGCCAAGCGCATCTGCGCCGAGTGTCCAGCCCTGGCGTCATGCCTCGAGGGTGCAATCGCCCGGCGTGAACCGTGGGGCGTGTGGGGCGGCCAGCTGTTCATGAACGGCAGGATGCTCGCCACCAAGCGACGCAGGGGACGGCCACCCAAGGTGCCCCGCCCCGAAGACCAGCTCCCCGTGGTGCCGATCCCGGCCTACCTCCAGGTCGAACTCAGGTCGGCCTGAGGCGTCGGGAACCCCTCCCGACGACCGTGGTCGACCATCGGGTCGGCCCACGGGGAGCAACAAGCCGCCCAGACCCGGGCCGGGGTGACGCCTCTGGCGATCTCCGGCCCGGGGGCGCACCAACCACGCGAGGCCCCGACTACCGTCAGTCCCGTGTACAGGCTCCCTATCGCCCTGCTATTCCTGGCACTGGCCTCCACCTCGTGTGCAACCGAACCCGGAGCGTCTCTCACGAGGGACGGCGCACTGGACCGGCCCTTCGAGCTGGTCGATGGCGGCAACACCACCCTGGCTGAACTCCACAGACAGGACGGTCGTCCGATCGTTGTCAACCTGTGGGCCACGTGGTGTGCACCATGCCTGGAGGAGATGCCCGACCTCGAGGCCGTGCACCGGGACCGCGGCGACGAAATCCGGTTCGTAGGCCTCAACATCAGCGACTCGCCCACCAGGGCCGCACAACGGATCGAGGAGATAGGCATCACCTACCTGCTGGGCCGGGATCCCGACGGAGGCTTCGTAGCCGCCCTGGGAGCCGTCGGCCTCCCGACCACGGCCTTCATCGACAGGTCAGGCGAACTCGTCCGTGTCCATCAGGGCCAGCTCGACTACGACGGCCTCCAGGCAGCAATCGACGAGTACCTGTCGTGACCACAACTGCCAGGGGGCACCGCCGATGATCGACATCGGCATCGCCCTGCCCTTCACCCTGGGAATCGTGACAGCCGTAAACCCCTGCGGCTTCGCGATGCTGCCCACCTGGCTCGGGTACTTCATCGGACGAGATACAGACGACACCAGAACTCGCCCCGAACAGGTGATGCGGGGTCTTGTGGTCAGCCTCACCCTGGCAGGTGCCTTCGTCATGGTCTTCGGTGCACTCGGCCTGGCTGTCACCTACCTGGTCAGCGAAGACGCCGTGGCACGACGCACCCCGTGGGTGACCGTCGCAATCGGCGCAATGCTCATCCCCTACGGAATCGCGATCCTGGCCGGCCGCAAACCCAACCTGTCATTCCTGCAACCCCGCAGGGGACCCCGCTCACGTGAACTCTGGTCAGTGTTCGGGTTCGGGGTGTCCTACGCCGTTGTGTCAATCGGCTGTGCCGCCCCGCTGTTTCTGTTGCACGTGGCCGGCAGTTTCCGGCGCGAAGGAATCATCGAGGGTCTCGTCGTGTACCTGGCCTTCGCTGCGGGCATGGCGGCGGTTCTAACTGCCCTGACCCTGTCACTGGCCGTAGCCAGGGGAGGCGCCGTCCGACACCTCCGGCGACTGCTCCCACACATCGACCGGATCGGGGCGTTGGCCCTACTGCTGGGTGGTGCCTACCTGATCGTCTACGGCGTCTACGAGATCCGCATCCTTGCCGACGTCAACACCGCCTCAAACCCGATCGTCGACGCAGTCACCACGCTGCAGGTGCACCTCACCAACTGGACCGCCGACATGGGCGGCACCCGGGTGGGCCTGGCCCTGTGGCTCCTCATCTGGACCACCGCCATCTGGGGAGTCACACCTGCGATGGCCGCCCGGAAACGGCGAGACCTTCTGATAGCAACGGCCGTGGCCTGGGCCGTGTTGGAGGGCATCATGTACCGCGGCGAACTGGTCCTCTTCCCCGTCGCCCGCGTCGCCATCGCCTGGCCTGAACGGATCTCACACTGGTTGTCCGACCCGGTTCGGTGGGCAGTCCCACTGGAGGTGCTGGTCACAGCCACCGCTGTGCTCGTGCTCCTCACCTGGGTCAGGGCAGCACTAAGGGGATCCACCGGGCACCACCGTCCGTAGGATCCGCCGATGCCCCGACACATTCCACAGATCACCCCGGGAATAACCGGCCTCGTCGCCGTTGGTGGCACCGCCGGAGCCGGCATCAGGTGGCTGATCCTCACAGTCGGGCCGTCAACGACGTTTCCCTGGTCGGTGCTCGTCGTGAACCTGGTCGGATGCGCCATTCTCGGGGTGCTTGTCGGACGGGGAGTGCACCACAACGCCAGGCTCCTCCTCGGCACGGGCTTCTGTGGAGGTCTGACGACTTTTTCCACGTTCACCGTCGAGGCAGCCCAACTGATGCGTGCCGACCACCTGGGGATGGCCACCACCTATCTGGTCGCATCCCTTCTCGGTGGTCTCATCTGCTTCGACCGTGCCAGGGCCATGACCACCAGGGCAGTTGCATGAACACCGTCGTCCTCTTCACCCTGGTCGCGGCTGCCGCTACAGCACTCCGGGTTGTTGCCGTCCACGTCTGGCCGGGCGCCGAACGCGGAACCCTCCTCGTGAACGTGGCAGGTTCGTTCGTCCTCGGCCTGATGGCAGGGCTGACCGGGCCGGCCATGACGATTATCGGCGCCGGCGGCCTGGGTGCCCTGACCACGTTCTCGGCATTCGTTGCCGACACCTCGGCCGTTGCCGACGATCGGGGTGTCAGATCCAGCGCCGTCTACGTATCGCTGACCCTTGTCGGGGGAACGCTGGCAGCACTCGCCGGCATCACCCTTGCCGGATGAGGCGTCAGGAAATAACCGTGTCACCACGGAAGTAGGGCAGCAGGGGTTCAGGAATGGCGATGGTCCCATCAGCCTGCCTGTGTGTCTCGACCACCGCAGCCCAGACCCGTGGGACTGCCAGGCCCGAACCGTTGAGGGTGTGCACCACCGCCGTGCCCTTCTGCCCCTCGGGCCTGTAGCGGACGTTGGCCCGACGTGCCTGATAGTCGCTAAACCATGAGACCGATGAGACCTCGAGCCACTGGTCGGCACCCGGTGCATAGACCTCGATGTCGAAGGTGCGCGCCGACGAAGCCCCCAGATCGCCGGTGCACAGATCGAGGATGCGGTACACGAGACCCAGGTCGGCCATGGCCGACTCTGCCCTAGAAAAGATGTCTGCATGCACCTCGGCGGCCTGGTCCGGGGTTGCATAGGCAAGCAGTTCCACCTTGTCGAACTCGTGGATCCGCAGGAGTCCACGGGTATCACGACCCGCCGACCCGGCCTCGCGCCTGAAACACGACGTGTGGGCCATCAACTTCATGGGCAGGTCCGCCTCGTCCAGGACCTCGTCGCGTGCCAACGAGGTCAACGGCACCTCAGCGGTGGGAATGGCCCACAGGTCATCGCGTTCAAGGTGGTAGGCGTCGTCCTCAAACTTGGGGAGGTGGCCTGTCGAGGTCATCGTGGATGTGGACACCAGCGTCGGCGGCCTCATCTCTCGGTAGGCATCGACGTTCCGGTCGAGGCCGTACTGCACGAGCGCCCGGCACAGCGTGGCACCGAGACCGCTGTACATGACGAACATGGCGCCCGACAGCTTGGTTCCACGCTCAACGTCGAGGATTCCGAGTTCTTCGCCGATCTCCCAGTGGGGGACACGCTGGTGGTCCGCCCAGGTGGCCTCATCGAAGCCCTCGACCCGGGTGATCACGTTGTCGTGTTCGTTGGCACCGTCGGGGCACTCGTCGGCCGGGATATTGGGTATCCGCAACAACAGATCACGGATCTCACCGGACAGAGCATCGGCCTCATCGGACAGAGTGTCAGCCTTCTCGCCGAGTTCACGGCTGCGCTCCTGAAGTGGGGCGGCCTCATCTCCCCTGCCCTGCTTGTGCAGGTCGCCGACCTCCTGGGAAATCGCCCTGACCTCATTGCGGAAGGCGTCGCGCTCCTCGCCCAGTTGGCGCTGTCGAACGTCGAGAGCCAGCACCCGATCAAGGGGGCCGATGTCCTCACCGCGGCGGCCAATCGCGGCCTTCACCGAATCCGGATCACTGCGAAGGAGCCTTACGTCGATCACGAACCAGAACCTAGCGGGACCACATGGTGGCTACTCGACCGGTTCCGTCACCTGAGGTGGTTCGACGGACGCGGAGCGGCCATCGGGAAGACGACCGGAAGCGGGTCGCAGGCGCTGGTTCTTCCGGTTCTGCTCCCGGGTAAAGGAGAAGAACTTCACGACGATGATTCCCCAGATGTAGAAACCACCGAGCAACTTCATGATCAGCCCGGCTGTCTGCTGGTCGGACCGCACGCTGAGTCCCCACAACTCGAAGCCGTCGTCGTAGCTCGGGTAGACGACACCGTCGGCAAAGGTCAGCCATGCCGCCGGGATGGTCGGGATAATCGACATAAGGAACAGGTAGAGCATCTGTCCGGGAGGCGACAGCCTCAACTCCGGTAGCGGTGCCACAACCGGCATCCACATGGCCAGCGCAGCGGCAAACAGCACGACGTGAACTCCGTAGTGGAAGGCCCCGAACTCGGCAGACCAGCTCACGACGCTGCTCCAGTGGGTCAGGGCAATCAACCCGTTGAAGATGAGGCCCGCCACCACAGGATGGGTCAACCTTCGCAGTACCCGGGCTCCGAACCCACCTTCGAATATCAACAACCTGGCCAACCAGCCCGGCATCGCCAACAGGAACAGGGGCGGCACGATGAACGTGATCAGCAGGTGCTGGAGCATGTGGACCGAATAGAGGTGGTCCTCGGCAATGTCGTGCATCGGCCAGTCGGCCGAGACCAGCAACAGGATGGTTGCGGCGACAAAGGCCCGACGCTGGAACGGTGTCGTCACCGGTGTGCCGGCCGGAACCACCTTCGGGCCGATAACCCGGGCCGCCCACCAGCCCAGAACAACCACAGCCGCCACAAGGAACCAGACCTCAGGATGGGCCTGCCAGTCCCACGGCCCGACCACGTCGGCGATCATCGCCGGATCCTGCCAGGTGCTGGAGAGGTGGCGGTAACCCGTGCCCCGTGCCGGGCCGGGCTCAGGGTCACGTCAGCCCTTGGACCAGAACTCGAAGGTGCTGAGGGCGATCACATAGACGGCTACAGCGAGAACAAGGCCCCCGACGAAGAACTTCGTGAAGAGGCTGTTATCGAACCGCAGATGCATGAACCATGCAGCCACAATGAAGAACTTGACGACCATCATGACCATGAGGACCGGAATCAGGGCGGGGCCGATATCCACGTAGTAGGTGGCCACCTCAAGAGCAGTCAGAACCCCGAGGATGAGGGCGATCTGGAAGTACTTCGAGTCCGACGGGTGGTCGTGATCGTCATCGTGGACGACATCGTTCTGCTCTTCGGTGATCTCGGCGGTGCTCATAGACGTTGCTCCCCGGTCAGCTCGTGGGTGAGGGCACGAGGTAGATCACCGTGAAGATGAAGATCCACACGATGTCAACGAAGTGCCAGTAGAGGCCGATGATCTCCACTGTCTCGGAGTGCTCCTTTCGGAGCGAACCGCGGAGCGACGAGATGAACATGGACATCAACATGATGATGCCGAGACTGACGTGCACGCCGTGGAAGCCGGTGAGAGTGAAGAACGCCGACGAGAACGGGCTGGTCGTGTAACCGAGGCCCTCACGGAAGAAGGTAGTGAACTCGTAGACCTGGCCGCCGATGAACAACGACCCGAGAAGGGCTGTAGTCAACAGCCAGAGCCGGTTGTTGCGGAGGTCTCCACGCTTGATGGCCGACAGGGCCAGGACCATCGTGAGCGAGCTCATTAGCAGCACGAAGGAACTAACCGAGGTGAACGGGATGTCGAAAATGTCACCCGGTGCCGGGCCGGAGGCGAACCGACCCCGGTACACGAGGTAGGTCGAGATAAGCGCACCGAAGAGCAGGCACTCGGAACCGAGGAACACCCACATCGCCAACTTGTTGTGGGACATGCCCGTGGTCGTTGCGTGGTCGCTCGTGGCCGTATCAGACAACGGGGGCCTCCTCGATCGTGTCGGCCGCTGCTTCATCGCCACCGTGGTCGTCGTGGTCCCCATGGGCGGCATCAGGGTCGTCGACAGGCTCGAAGATCCAGGCGTAGATGGCCATCACCACCAGCAGGCCACCGGGCACGGTGAGCCACAGGTTGAAGATAAGACCAAGGGCGATGAACGGCAGACCGGAGGCGAACACAATCGGCCAGAACGAGGGAGACGGCAGGTGCACTCCCACGGCTGAGCCGTCCTCGCAAACCTCCTCGGCCGAGGCCACACGCACAACCCGGCCATCCTCATCGGTTCCGTACTTGCGGTGCCAGAACTCGTCGAGGCTCTCGACCACCGGAACCTCGTCAAAGTTGTGGACCGGGGTCGGGTTGGGCGTGAGCCACTCGAGGCTGCGGGCATCCCACGGATCTGGCCCACAGGGCGCCTGTCCCCTGGCCTTCATCGCCGACAAGACCACGTTGACAACAAAGATGGCGATGCTCAGTGCAATCAGGAAGGCACCGACGGTCGACACCATGTTCCAGAGTTCGAAACCGAAGCCGGGGCTGTAGCTGTCGATGCGCCGAGCCATGCCCTGCAGGCCCAGGACGTGCATCGGCCCGAAGGTCAGGTTGAATCCGACGAGCATCACCCAGAAGTTCACCTTGCCGACCCCGTCGCTGAGCATGTGGCCGAACACCTTCGGCCACCAGAAGTAGAGACCGGCGAACAGGCCGAAGATGATTCCACCGAAGATGACGTAGTGGAAGTGGGCGACGATGTAGTAGGTGTCGGTCTGCTGGGTGTCGGCTGGCGAGATGGCGTGCGTGACGCCCGACAGGCCGCCGATGGTGAACATGGAAACGACACCGACAGCGAACAGCATCGGTGCCGAGAACTTGATTCGGCCACCCCACATCGTGGCCATCCAGTTCAGGATCTTGACGCCGGTCGGAACAGCGATGAACATCGTCGAAAGCGAGAACGCAGCCACCGATACGGGTCCGATACCGGACACGAACATGTGGTGGGCCCACACACCCCAGCCCATGAAACCGATGGCGATTCCCGAGAACACCATGAACGGGTACCCGAAGATGGGCTTGCGGGAGAAGGTGGGGATCACCTCTGAGATGATTCCGAACGACGGCAGGATGAGGATGTAGACCTCGGGGTGGCCGAAGATCCAGAACAGGTGCTGCCACAGCAGGGCATCGCCACCAACGGACGGGTCAAAGAACCTGGCACCGAACAGGCGGCTGAACGCCAGCAGGAACAGGGCGACAGCGATGACGGGCATGGCGAACACCAACAGCAGCTGGGTCACGAGCATCATCCAGGTGAACACGGGCATGCGGAACAGGGTCATCCCCGGTGCACGCATGTTGAGAATTGTCACCGTCAGGTTGATCGACGACATCAGCGAGGCGACACCTGTGATCTGGAGACCCAGGGCGTAGAAGTCCATTCCGGGGCTCGGCGAGAACACGATGCCCGTATTGGGGGCGTAGCCGAACCAACCACCATCGGGGGCACCACCCAGAATCCATGAGAGGTTCAAGACGATGCCACCAGCCAGGAAGATCCAGAAGCTCAGGGCATTGAGACGCGGGAAGGCCACGTCCCTAGCACCGATCTGCAGCGGTATCAGGTAGTTGGCGAAGGCCGCAGACAGCGGCATTGCAGCCAGGAAAATCATGGTCACGCCGTGCATCGTGAAGACCTGGTTGTACATATCGGCACCGAGCACCGTGCCATTCGGTGTGGCCAACTGCAGGCGTATCAGGAGTGCCTCGATACCACCCACGACAAAGAAGAAGAGGGCGGCAACCCCGTAGAGGATGCCGATCTTCTTGTGGTCGACGGTGGTGATCCAGTCGCGCCAGCCGTTGCCACCCCTGGGACGCGTGTAGACGCCCAGTGGCTGGTCCACCACGTCTTCGACGATGGTCGTTGCGGTCATCACTCGACCTCCGTTGCGGCAATTATGTCGAGAGATGGTGCCCGACCGAGGGTGGTCAGGTAGGCCACCACATCGTCAATCTGGCCCTCGTCGAGGCCCATGGCGGGCATGCCCCGACGGCCCTCGGCGTAGGCGGGCTTCTCAGCCGGTGAGTTCCGCAGCCAGGCTTCAAGTTGGGTCCGATCCAGGCTTCCGTCCGGCTCGTACATGTTGAAGATGCCGCCGGCGTAGGTGGTGCGGCTCATCAGGTGGGTCAGGTTGGGTGCTGCATTCGACACCAGGTCGGCACCGCTACCGTCATTGAAGCCGTCAACCACATGACAACGGGCGCACTGCGACTGGTAGATCTCCATACCCCGCTGGGCAGCAGCCGCCTCGGGCTCAGCAGCAGGCTGCAGCTGTTCGGCAACCCACGCACTGAAATCGTCGGGGGTGACAGCAACAACCTGCATGCGCATCCGCGAATGTGACAGACCACAGAACTCGGTGCACTGACCGAAGTAGACACCCGGCTCATCGGCTTCGAGCTTCCAGGGATGAACCCGACCGGGTGCGGCGTCCTTCTTGCCGTTCAAGGCCGGAATCCAGAAACTGTGGATCACATCGCGGCTGGTAATCGCCAACTCGATCTCCTCGCCGGCGGGAATCACCATCTGGTTGGCGGTGACAATGTCGGCCGGCGGCAGGTGCCTTGCATTGGTGAGGTCGACGCCGTCGAGGCCGTTCAGGTAGTAGCGGAACTCCCACCACCACTGCTGGCCAACCACCACGACCTCTGGCTCCCACTGGGTGGCAGCTCCGTCGACCTCGATAGTTACGGCGTTCGCCTCAGTCTCGTTGAGGCCCCTCAGGGTGATGAGGGTGAACACCGAGATGACCACGAGGATCAGGGTCGGCACGATGGTCCATGCCAACTCCAAGCGGGTGTCGCCGTGGAACTGGTGAGGGAACTCCTCGTCGGTGTGGTCGTCGCGGAACCTCCACCAGATGATGAAGGTGCCCACAAACACGAAGATGAAGACGACAACAGCCACATAGAACACCGGATCAAACAGGTTGTCGATGCTCCGGGCGCTGGGGCCCTGCGGGTTCAGGGTGTCGAGCTCAGCGTCGGCGGCACAGCCGGTGAGGAACCCAAGCAACCCGGCAGCCAGCGCTGTCAGACCGGTGCCACGCAGGATCTTCGGGATCACTCGCCCACCTCCACGTGGTCACCACCGGAACCGCCACCAAGCTGGTGGAATTCACGCTCACCGGTTGCTGCAGCCACAATCCCTGCAGCCAACACTGCTACACAGCTCACAATCAGAACCGTGCTCACAACGCGCCTCGAAATGTTCGGCCGACGGCTGAACAGGAATGCCGCTCCGAACACACAGACACCCACAACTCCGGCTACAAGCACAGCACCGTTCACAGACGACGCCAGCAGAACCCTCGACATCGCCAGAACCAGCACGCCTATGCCTACAAGTGCCAGAATCGGTATCTCGATTGGTCGGAGCAGACGTTCACGCAGCTCACGGTTCACCTCGGGGTCACCGGTAGCCCGCTCGGACCAGTTGTTCATGGTCCACTCCAGACTGACCGCAACCAGCACGAGAAGGCCGACCACGAACAGCGCCGAACTGACAACGAGGCCGATCACGAGGGTCGCCACTCCAAGGGCCCCCAGTACCGGCCAGATGGAACTACCCACCTGTGTCTGGGCCGGTGGGGCGGTGTCTACGCCGAGCACCTCGGCAACCGACTCGGAGTCGGCGTCGCGAAAGGCAACGGCGATGATTCCCAGCAGCCCGAAGGCCGCCGCTGCAGTCACGAAGAGGACGTAGGTGACGTGGTCTCCGACACCACCCTTCCAGCCGAGGCTGATCGGACCGGTCTCGGTTCCGCCAGAGGTGTAGCCGGCAAACACCGCAGCGCTGAGCGCCGCGGCACATGAACCGAACCAGAGTTTGAATCCAGTGGTGAGCATTTCGTTCCCGTCAGCCAGTCCTACTTGGCGATGTAGATGCCGAGCCAGATGACCATGTAGACCACTACAGCCGCATACCAGTAGAGGGCCGCAGCGGATACAAGGTCACGGTTCCGGCTTGTGTCCTGCCCGCCCAGCGCCCGCAACAACAGTAGGCCGAGCCAGAACACTCCGACCAGGACCATTGCCATGTGGGCTCCGACGATGACGAACAAGAAGGTGGTGGCCTCGCTGTGATCAATCGGCAGGGCGATGTCGTTGAAGTAGAAGACCGTCTGGTTGAGCATCGCCACGCCCATAACGGCGGTGATGGCCATTGCGAGGTATGAGTGGATGCGGTCGTTGTTGATGACCGAGTACACCGCCCATGCCATGGTGATGGCCGAGAGGGCCATGGTGGCCATGTTCATGCCACCTGGTGGAAGGCGGATGGCGCCCTCTGGGAACCACTCCGTGCCCCAGGCCATTGCGTCGGCCCGCCGTGAGAAGTAGAGGGCGAAGAGGCCACCGAAGAACATGAGCACGCCCGAAGTTGCCAGCGCCGACCCGATCACGAGGGTCCTCGGCCGGTTCGGTACCGCCGGTGAGAAGGTCGTGGAGGACATCAGGCCCCCGCCTCTACGGTTGCGTCCAACAGGGGACTCTCAGAGGTCACTTCTACGGGAGAGGTAGACCACTCGAGTGTGTGGCCACCCCACGGGTCAGCCAGGGAGCGGGCACCCCTGAGCCTGAGCACACCGGTCACTAGCCATCCGAGGGCGCCGACCAGGAGGTGTGCCGAGCCAACCAACGCCACCGTATTCAACACATCGACGCCCGACTCGGGGTTCCCGGCACCTCCCAGGTCTCCACCTGTGAAGTCCGTAAGGCCCATGAAACCGCTGATCGTGTCGGGAACGGCTACGAGCACGATTCCGACCGCAACAGCCAGGGCACTCGCCAGGCCAAAACCCTGGGGCACCACACGACCGACGATGAGATCACCCCACCAGAGGGTTCCCGCCATGGCCGCCAGCAGGGCAGCGCCAATGGTGAAGGTGAACTGCGCGCCGGTGGTCGAGCGATCGAGCAGATCCAACGGGGCCACCGCCCGCAGGGCGCCCAGCACCGTACCGTTCAACAGGAAGAGGACCGACAGGACCGAGAGGTAGAGAGGTGCCGGCATCCTGGTCCTTCGGTTACCCACCCCGCGTCGCAACACATCCACCAGGCCGACAAGAACCAAGAGGACCAGCGGGACGATCAGGAATGCCTCGACAACGAAGATGGCCTGTTCCCTGATGGGGGTTCCGATGTCGAAGGCCGCCTGGGCGTAGGCACCGAACGAGAGCACTCCGATCAGTGCTGTCAGGACCAGAAGGGCCCGATGGTTTCCGTGTCGCCGTCGAGCGGCAACTGGAACGATGTCGCCGGCGATACCGACCAACGGCAGGGCGAAGGCGTAGACCTGCGGGTGGCTGAACGCCCAGGAGAGCTGCCCCCAGATCGTGTCCTCAACACCGAAGGCGACTGCCGACCGGCCTGTCAGGTCTACGTAGATGAGCACCGTGTTTGCCGCCAGAACCGGCAGCGTCACGAGCCAGATGGAACCGGCCACGAGAACACTCCATGCGAACAGGGGCACCCTTGAGAGGTTCATTCCTGCGGTTCGACCAGCCACGATCGTCGTCAAAATACAGACCGTTGCACAGCAGATCCCGCCGATGACCATCAACAGGCCCAGCAGGGTCAGGGCCACGGCATCGGTTCGGCTGACGGCTCCCGGCGTGCCGAGACCACCGTCGATCACGAAACCGGCGACCGTGAACGCCGCACCCAGTGCCCACACCCAGAAGCCGAGGGCGACAGCCCTCGGGAAGACAATCGACGATGCCCCCACCTGCAGGGGCACCACGGCGGTGGCGAGCCCCACGAAGACGGGAACCACCACCAACAGGACGAGGCCGACGCGATAGGCACTCCAGAAGCGGAACAGCGAGTCGACATCTCCGAAGACCGCCATGCCGGTCAGGTCCATGCGCTCAACGCTCACCAGGAGGCCGGCCACGAGGGAGGCGACAAGCAGGAGCGCTCCCGAGGCAAGCCAGGCCCGACCGATGCGTAGGTGATCGGTGGTAGTTACAGCCGCCTCAAGAGCGGTCGGGACGACGCCTCCCATCCGGGTCGTGTCCGCTGCGGTCTCAGTCATCTGTCATCGAAGTGTCTTCGCCCTGTAGCCCCTGTACCCGCCCTCATGCCGTAATCCGAACGGCGTCGGACCTCACGATGCTAGGTGTCCCGCCTGCCGAATCCGACACCTACAGGACCGTTGCACCGTAGCCGCAGGTGACGGCAAGCTCCGAACCAAACGGACACATCTGACCAACAGATGCGGGTCGCCCACCAGGGGCATGGTCGAGCCGGTTCGAGAAGGCCGGTTTCACAGCACCACGTCGAGTGCAATCGCCCCAAAAAGAAGCGTCACGTAGGTGATCGAGAACGAAAAGAGGCGCATCGCGGTGCGCTCGTTCGGGTTCCGGCGGACAGCCACGGCAAACGCCACAAACGCAGCCCCGAGCACCAGAGCGGACACCAGGTAGAAGACACCCATTCCCGCCACCAGCCAGAACACGACCGTCAGTGCCACCATCACCGCTGTGTAGTAGAGGATCCTGTCTGAGGTAGCCCTGAGGCTGACGACCGATGGAAGCATCGGAACCCCTGCTGTCAAATAGTCCTCGCGGTACCTGATCGCAAGGGCCCAGAAGTGGGGCGGGGTCCAGTAGAAGATCACCAGGAACAACACGACCGGAGCCCATGCCAGCGAGTTGGTGACCGCCGACCAGCCGATGAGCACGGGCGCGGCACCGGCGGCGCCGCCGATGACGATGTTCCTCGTCGTCGACCTCTTCAGCCAGAGGGTGTAGATGAACACGTAGAAGAGGGTCGCCGACACCGCAAGTACGGCGCTCAACAGGTTGACGGTCGCCACCAGCCATGCGAAGGCGACGGTCTCAATGATTACTGCGAAGACCATGGCTGCCCGAGGGGTCATGACGCCTCGGACCAGCGGTCGCTGGCTGGTCCGTTCCATGAGGCTGTCGATGTCGCGGTCGACGACCATGTTCACTGCGTTGGCGCCACCGGCGGCAAGGGTGCCGCCCAGGACCGTGGCGACCATCAGCCAGATCGACGGAACGCCGTTCTCGGCGACGAACATCGTCGGCACGGTCGTCACGAGCAGCAGTTCGACGATCCGCGGCTTTGTCAACGCCACGTAGCCGGCTAGACGTGCGCGAAGGGTGAAGGAAGGTGGCGCCAGCATCGGCAACAGGCTACGACCGCAGGAGTCGGTAACTACCGGCAGGGTGATCGTCAGCCGACAAGCCAGTCGGCCGGGGTCGTCCCGTCCGGGAACAGCCGCTGCTGGAACCGCCTCATGCCACCCAGCCAGCGATCGACGTCATCTGTCTTACGTCGTAGGTACTCGGCCACGTCGGCGTGGGGCAGGATGTGGAACCGCTCGTCGGCCAGACCTTCCATGACCATCTCGGCAAGTTCAGCCGAGGTCAGGACACCGTCGACCGAGGCGGCGTTGCCGGCTCCACCGCCCGGCATCTGGTCGCGAGACGGGCTGTTCTCCAGGATGTTCGTCTCAACCGCCTGCGGGCACAGGACGGACACGCCGATGCCAAGGTGACCGTAGGTGACCGCGATGAACTCGGCCAGCGAAACTGCAGCATGCTTGGTCACCGAGTAGTGCATTGAGCCGATCTGGGTGAGAAGGCCTGCGGCGGACGCCGTGTTCAACAGGTAACCGCCGCCGGCATCGACCATGTGCGGTATTGCGTGGCGGGCGGCGTACACGTGGGCCATCACGTGCACGTCAAACATCTTGCGCAGGTCGTCGTCGGGAGCCTCCAGCCCACCAATGGTCACGTATCCTGCATTGGAGACGACTAGGTCGACACCGCCATGGGCAGCGACGGTGTCGTCGATCAACGATCTGACCGCATCCTCGTCAGCAACGTCACAGCCGACACCGGTCCCGCCTACACCAGCGGCCACAGCCCTCGCACCGTCGATATCCATGTCGGCAACAACTAGCGCCCTGGCACCCGCAGCGTGGAAACGTTCGACCAGGGCCTGTCCGATTCCGCTGGCTCCGCCGGTGACTACCGCAACCTTGTCTCTGAGATCCATCCTGCGATCCTAGGAAGCCACGGTCGTTCCTGCCTGACCGGGCTCGTAGCCTCGGGTCGTGCAGGTTCCCAGACAACCCCTGTCGTCATGAGCCCGGGGCCGACGCCTGTCGAGGTCGACAAGCCCGACCTGGGCCACGACGAGGAGCTCGACCTTGAACGACCGTGGATCGTTCTCGTCTGGAACGACCCGATCAACCTCATGTCCTATGTCTCGTTCGTATTCCAGAAGCTGTTCGGCTACAGCCCCGAGAAGGCCGACGAGTTGATGCTCGACGTTCACCACAGGGGTCGGGCGGTGGTTTCCAATGGAAACCGGGAAAAGGCCGAGCTGGATGTCTTCCGCCTTCACGAGCACGGGCTCTGGGCAACCATGCAGAAAGACACCTGACGATGCCGGGCAGCGAGAAACCTGTCGCCTTCGAATGGAGCAAGGGCCGAATCAAGATCCTTCTCGGCGAAGAGGAGCGTGAGCTGATAACGGATCTGGCCGGGCAGTTTCGGTCTGTACTCACCGAGGACACCAGCCCCGACCTGCGCCGCCTCTACCCCACCGCCTACCCCGACGACGCAGACAAAGACTCCGAGTACGCCTCACTTGTCCACGAAGACCTGCTGCGGTCACGCCTCACCGCAGTCGAAACAGTCGAGGCGACGGCGCAGGCCGATTCAATCGACGCCGACGATTTGGCTGCATGGATGGGTCTGCTGAGCAGTCTCCGGTTGCTGCTCGGGACGCGTATCGATATCTCCGAGGAGGACGGGTTCGACCCCGATGCCCCCGACGCACCCATCAGGGCGCTTCTTGCATGGCTGGGCCTGCTCCTTGAGGAATCGGTCGCGGCGGCTGCCACCTACCTACCACCCCACACCCACCAATGACACCGAAACCGTGTCAGTACCTCAGCGGGCCCTGATAGCGTGTCCCCGCCCTCACGTGGTCTGAGCCCCCATCGTCCAGCGGCCTAGGACGCCGGCCTTTCACGCCGGTAACACGGGTTCGAATCCCGTTGGGGGTACGAAGGAAACGACTAGCTTCGGCTGGTTGCTCCTGGTCCTGTGGTGCAGTTTGGAGTGCACGCCGGCCTGTCAAGCCGGAGGTCGCGGGTTCAAATCCCGTCAGGACCGCCATCGTCGACCGCCACCACCAGGCGGTCGACGTACGGTCGGGTAGCTCAGTTGGCAGAGCGTCCGCCTGAAAAGCGGAAGGTCCCCGGATCGACGCCGGGCCCGACCACACCTGATGGAGCCCGCCTCGAGAGGCGGGCTCCGCCAGTTCCGGGCCGCTTCGCCACGACTACGGTCGCACCTCATGCCGACCCGCGACACCCGCGTGATCCTCCCCTCTGCAAACCTGCGCGATCTGGGCGGAATCAGAACAGGCGATGGCCGCCGGGTACGACCGGGACTCCTGTACAGGGGAGGGCACCTAAACGACCTCGGCGAGGCCGACATTGCCACCGTGGCAGATCTGGGCCTACGGACCGTTGTCGACCTGCGGCGACCATCTGAGATCGAGTCCCGTCCACACCCCGAACTGACCGGCACCGAGATGCTCCACTGTCAGGTGTCCAACGACGACAACGAGTTCGCCGTCATCGCGAACCGCCTCGGCGACATGACCCACCAGGTAGATGGCCCCGGCATGGTCGAGGACTACTTCCGCCGCAACCTCACTGACCGGCTGGATGCATACCGGCCGGTGTTCCACCTGGTGACAGACCCTGATCGCCTACCGCTCCTCTTCAACTGCACTGCCGGCAAGGACCGAACGGGTTTCGTGGCAGGGGTCCTGTTGAGGTTGCTGGGTGTTGACGCCGACACGGCAGTGGCCGACTACCTCCTGAGCAACGACGTCCGGCGCCTCTGGATCGCCGAGCGTGAGGAGCAGCACCGCCTGGTCATTGCAGAGAGGTTGGGTGTCAACTCCACGGAGATGGGCGACGACCAGTTGACCGCACTCCGCTCACTGTTGTGGTGCCAGGCACCGTTCCTTGAGGCCGCCTTCCAGACCGTGACCGACACCTGGGGAACATGGGACTCGTTCCGAAGGAACGGCCTCGGCATCGACGACGACCGTTTCCGGGCATTCACCACAGCACTCCTGACCTGATCCCACGCCATGAAACTCGACGGCGCCGTTGGCACTTCACCCCGCGTTGCTCCATGATCTGGCCGGATAACGACCACAAGGTGAGGCAATGACGAACCACAACCAGATCTACATCAACGGCCAGTGGGTGCCGTCCGACGGCGATGGCAGCATCGACGTCGTCAACCCCTCGAACGAGGAGGTCATCGGGAGCGTGCCGGAAGGCACCTCTGCCGATGTCGACGCTGCGGTGGCGGCAGCGCGGTCAGCCTTCCCTGCATGGTCGAACCTCCCCCTCGAGGACCGCCTCGGCTACATCGAGGCACTCGCGGCACAGTTGGCTGAGCGCTCCCCGGAAATCGGCTCGCTCATCTCCCGGGAAGTAGGAATGCCGGTTGGCATGGCCACGATGATCCAGGCCGGTATGCCCGCAGCGACCACTGCAAGCGTCCCCGTGACCGCCCGTGCTTTCGACTTCGAAGAGGACATGGGTCGCTCAATAGTCACGCGTGAAGCGGTCGGCGTGGTCGGCTGCATCACTCCGTGGAACTACCCACTGCACCAGATCATGGCAAAGATCGCCCCTGCCATGGCCGTGGGCTGCACAGTCGTCCTCAAGCCCAGTGAGGTGGCACCGCTGAACGCCTTCCTCCTGGCCGAGATCATCGACGGCCTGGGCTTCCCACCCGGTGTTTTCAACCTCGTCTGTGGAGTGGGTCCAGTCGTCGGCGAGGCCATTGCCGCCCACCCCGACGTTGACATGGTTTCGTTTACGGGCTCCACCCGGGCCGGCACCCGTGTCGCCGAGGTGGCGGCGGTAAACGTGACCAGGGTCCACCAGGAACTTGGCGGCAAGTCAGCCAACATCGTCCTCGACGATGCCGACCTGGCCGCTGCCGTTCCAGGCTCAGTTGGTGCGTGCTACCTCAACTCGGGCCAGACCTGCAGTGCCCACACCCGTATGCTCGTCCCGAGGGAGAAGATGGACGAGATCGCCGAGTTGGCGGCACAGGCGGCCGCCGGCTTCACGGTCGGCCCTGCCGATGACCCCGGCAGCCGCCTCGGCCCACTCGTCTCCCAGGCCCAGTGGGACCGCGTCCAGGGCTACATCCAAAAGGGCATCGACGAGGGTGCGACGCTCGTAACCGGTGGCACCGGTAAGCCCGAGGGCCTCGAAGACGGCTTCTACGTCAAGCCCACCGTCTTCGCCAACGTCGACAACTCCATGACCATCGCCCAGGAGGAGATCTTCGGACCTGTGCTCTCAATTATCGGCTACGACGACGAGGACGACGCAGTCGCCATCGCCAACGACACCGAATACGGCCTCTCCGGCGGTGTGTGGGGAACCGACAGGGACCGCGCTCTGGCCGTAGCCAAGCGCCTCCGCACCGGTGAGGTCGACATGAACGGGGCCTTCTTGAACACCGACGCACCGTTCGGTGGCTACAAGAAATCAGGCAATGGACGTGAGTTGGGACGCTTCGGGCTGGCGGAGTTCCTCGAAGCCAAGCAGATCAACCTGCCCATGGGCTGACCTGAGCGGGAACTGCCCGAATTTGCAGAAAGACATACCCGCACTACCTTCTCGGCACATTCCGATTTAGTTTCCGTAACCCGGAGTCGGTGACACGACCAGAACAGAATCAAGGGGGCACCATCGTGAAGGTCAAGGTCGACCGTGACAAGTGTGAGGGCCACAGCCGCTGCTATTCACTGGCGCCAGACCTGGTCGACGTCGACGACCTTGGCAACGCCTTCGAGTTGAACGACGGCGAGGTCCCTGCAGGTCTCGAGGACCGTGCCCAGTTGATCATCGACAACTGCCCCGAATTCGCCATCGAGATCGTGGAGGGCTGACCCGTGACCGACACCGAAGGATGCCCCGTCTCGGACCTGTCAACCGACTACGACATATTCGACCCCGACTACGTCCAAGACCCCGTTCCGGCCTGGTCTGAGATCAGGGAGAGTTGCCCGATCGCCCACACCGACCGGTGGGGCGGTTCATGGCTACCGACCAGGTACGACGACGTGCAGGCCCTGGCCAAGATGGTTCCCGAACTGTCGAGTGCAAACCCCGGACCGATCGTCGTGAACATCCCCGAGGAGTTTCGCCGCCCCGAACGTGAGGGCTACAACGGTGCAGCACCGATCAGCGCCGATCCACCTGAGCAGACCTGGACCCGTAAGGCCCTGCTACCCCACTTCACGCCCAAGGCCATCGCCCCACAGCACGAGTTCACCCAGAAGCTCTGCCACGAACTGATAGACGGCTTCATCGACAATGGCGGCTGCGACGCAGCAGTCGACTACGCCCAGCAGATTCCCCCACGCGTCATCGCCCACAAGCTCGGCGTCGACGGCTCGCGCGTCAATGAGTTCATCGAGTGGGTCAGAGGTGTCCTCGAGTTGGGCCTCACCGATCCGGCCACGAGGCTCAAGTACGGAGACACCATCCACGACTTCTTCAAGGCCGAGGTCCAGGACCGTCGCGAGAACCCCCGCGACGACCTCATCACCGCACTCTGCAACACCGAGGTCGACGGCCAGCTCCTCCCCGACCCCGTGATCGTCGGCATGTGCAACCTTCAACTGGTTGCCGGAATTGACACCACGTGGTCCTCGATCGGATCGGCCCTCTGGCACTTCGCAAGCCACGAGGACGACCGTCGCCGAATGGCAGGTGCCGACGACGACCTCTGGGGAACGGCAGTCGAGGAACTGCTGCGGGCCTACTCACCGGTCACGATGGCGCGCACTGTGATGGAACCCGTCGAGATCAGCGGGGCCAACCTGCAGCCCGGCGACAAGGTTCTCATGAACTTCCCGGGTGCGAACCACGACCCCGAGGTCTTCGAGGATCCCGACACAGTCATCCTGGACCGCCAGCGCAACCGCCACATTGCCTTCGGCGCCGGCATCCACCGGTGCGCCGGGTCCAACCTTGCCCGAATGGAGATGGACGTGGCGCTGAGGACCTGGTTCGAACGCATTCCCGAGTTCACCCTCTCGGCCCCCGATGAGGTCACGTGGGCCGGTGGCCAGGTCAGGGGCCCCAGGATCCTTCCCATCACATTCGGGGCCTGACGCCCCTGGCAGCCGGAGGCCTGCTTTGTCCACCGAAGCAGATTTCAGATACGAGGTCCGGCAGTTTCTAGACTCGCTGCCAGAACTTCTGAAGGACGCCAACGACCCGCTTGAACGGGCTCGCATCTACCTCGGTGCACGCTTCGATGCCGGCCTCGGCGCACTCGACTATCCGATCGGACACGGCGGTCGGGGCCTCCCCCGAGAGCTCGTCTCGGCCTACCGTCAGGAAGCATCCGGCAGGGTCCCGGGCGAGGCAGGCTTCGGCATCGGCATCTCCATGTGCCTACCCACCATCCGCGACCACGGCAGCCACGAACTCAGAGAGCGCTTCCTCCGCCCCGGCCTGAGAGGCGACGAAATCTGGTGCCAGCTCTACTCCGAGCCGGGAGCCGGATCGGACCTGGCGAGCCTCGCCACGCGGGCCGTCCGCGACGGCGACGAATGGATCATCAACGGCCAGAAGGTCTGGACATCTGGAGCATCCGACGCCGACATGGGGATTCTGCTGGCCCGCACGGACCCGTCGGTCCCGAAACACCGGGGAATCTCGATGCTTGTCCTGCCCATGGACCAGCCCGGGGTGGAGGTGAGGCCGCTCAGGCAGATGACCGGCGTGTCCCACTTCAACGAGGTCTTCATGGAAGATGCCCGGATCCCTGCCGGTTGGGTTGTCGCATCCAAGGGTGACGGATGGCGGCTGGCAGTTGCCCTCCTCGCTTACGAGCGCTCATCCCTCGGAGCTGGTGGTGGCAGACAGCCGATCAGCACAGGTCGCCTCATCGATCTGGCAAGGGAGATGTCCGTCAACACGGATCCGGTAATTCGCCAGGACCTGGCACGTCTCCACAGCCAGACATCGATTGTGGGCTGGCTCAACCAGCGGTCCGGCATCCACCCCTCGGTCACCAAGCTCTGGCGCTCCCGCCAGGGACGCCTTGCCTCGAGCATCGCCGGTCGCCTTGCGTTCCCTGGAGGGGCCGCATGGGTTGATGGAGCCGAAGGCGAGAGCTGGGCCTATGGAATCCTCGACAGCCCGGCCCACTCGCTGGGTGGTGGTACCGATGAGATCCAGAGGAACACCCTGGGCGAACGGGTGCTGGGCCTGCCTCGTGAACCCGCAGTCGACCGCGACGTCCCCTTCAGCGAGGTCCGGCGGAACTGAGGTCCCGACACAGTCAGTCCTCCCCACCTCCGGGCGGGCCGGGAACGGCGGCGGTCCAGGTCTGATCCGCGGCCCGCTCAAACCATGCAGCGCTACTGCCCACGTCAGCGGATGGCGAGAGACCGCGGATGGCAGCCTTCATCCTGCGAGCGGCATCGGTCGGGAACCCGGCAACCTCGCCGGCGAGCGCCTCGGCGACCGCCAACACGTCGTCATCGTCGACCACGTCGAATGCCACGCCGAGGCGATGTAGGTCAGGGCCATGAAACTGACGACCGCTCAGCACCAACTGCTCTGCGACCGCCGGAGGGTGTCGGGCCAACAGCCACGCAAGGTTGTTGGGAGCGGGCATCCCAAGGCGTACCTCGCCCACCTGCAGGAAGGCGTTGCTCCCGGCGACGATCAAATCTCCACCGAGGGCGTACGCGGCACCGCCGTTGATGGCATACCTCTCGAGTGCCACCACGACCGGAACCGGGCAGTCAAAGAGCGCCCGGTGGGCTCTCGTATTCGACTCGCCGAATGTCGACAACCAGGGTGGATGCGGATCGGCATTGAACTCCTTGAGGTCCAGGCCCGAACAGAACGCACCCTCGGCTCCGTGGAAGAGAACAACACCCACGTCGTCTCGTTCTCCAACCGAGGTGAACGCCGAGACCAGGCCCTCAACCAGCGGGCCGGTAATGGCGTTGCGCCTCTCGGGCCGGTTCAACACAATCGAGGCGACCCCGTCGGTCACACTCAACAACACATCCTGGTCGGGCATGCGGTCACCTCCGGTCTGAACCTACCGGCCGTACTGCCCGCCTTTTCAAGCGGAGTCCCGGGTCAGGAGCGGCACACACCGTCGAGCATGGCAGCGGCAGCCACGGCCTCGGCTACCGCGAAGGGCACTGACTTGTCAAACACCGAAGGAACCACGAAGCCCGGCTCCAGGTCCTCTTCGGACACCGAGTCGGCAATAGCCCTGGCAGCGGCAATCTTCATGTTCTCGGTGATGTCGGTGGCGCCGGCATCGAACGCGCCACGGAAGATTCCCGGGAATGCCAGGACATTGTTGATTTGGTTCGGATAGTCGCTGCGGCCCGTGGCCATCACCGCTGCGAGGCCGTCGACCTCCTCTGGGCGGATCTCAGGCTCAGGGTTGGCCATGGCGAACACGATCGGGTCAGGGGCCATGGTGCGAAGGTCGGCGGCATCGATGAGGCCCGGGCCACTGACACCGACGAACACGTCGGCGCCACGAAGCACGTCCCGGAGGCTGCCCATCCGGCGGTCGGGGTTGGTGTGCTCAGCGAACCACTCCTTGGCGAAGTTGAGCCCGTCGCGCCCCGAGTAGACAGCGCCTGCCCGATCGACTCCCACCAGCTCACCGACCCCTGCGTTACGCAGGATCTTTCCGACAGCCACTCCGGCGGCACCCATGCCGGCGATGACCACCGACAGGTCCCCGATCTCACGACCTGTGAGTTTCAGTGAATTCCACAGGGCTGCCAGAACGACAACCGCTGTTCCGTGCTGGTCGTCGTGGAACACGGGAATGTCGAGAGCCTCCTTGAGGGCGTCCTCGACCTCGAAGGCAGCCGGTGCGGCGATGTCTTCCAGGTTGATTCCGCCGAACACCGGCGCCAGGCGTATGACGGCCTCGACGATCTGTCCAGGCTCATTCACGTCGAGACAGATCGGAAAGGCATCGACCCCTCCAAACTCCTTGAACAGGAGGGCTTTGCCCTCCATGACCGGGAGGGCCGCCTCGGGGCCGATATCGCCGAGCCCCAGAACGGCAGTTCCATCGGTGACTATCGCGACGGTGTTCTTCTTGATGGTCAACTCGTGGACCCTTGCGGGATCGTCGTGTATTGCCATGCAGACGCGGGCGACGCCGGGTGTGTAGGCCATGGACAGGTCGTGGGCGTCACCGACCGAAACCAGCGGGAGTACCTCGATCTTGCCTCCCTCGTGCATGTCAAACGTGCGGTCGAACCAGGAGATGACGCGGACACCGTCGAGTGCGTTGACGGCATCGAGGACCGTCTGGGCGTGTGATTCCTCACGGCAGTTGACGACGATGTCGTCGATGAGGAGGTCGCCCCTGATATCGAAACCGCCCATCGACATGATGTTGGCACCGGCCTCGCCGATAGCAGTAGCGAGGCGCCCAAGGGTGTTGGGCACGTTGTCCATCGCCACCTTCATGTTCATCGAGTACGCCGCTGTGGAGAGGTATGCCATGGGCGCTGAGCCTACGGGGCAGGCGTTGTCGACGCTCCGGCGGCCGGTGTCACGGCCCTTCGTACGGGAAGCCCAGATCGGGTGCCGTGACGAGTGGAGCGAACGGAATTCCGGCGGCCTCGGCGGCGGCACCACAGGTTCCTCCCCGATCGACGACCGAGAGGATCAGCACCGGCTCGGCACCGAGTTCGCGAACCACGCTGGCCGCCTCGAGCGGCGAGGTTCCCCGGGTGACGGTGTCTTCACAGATCACCACCCGGTCACCGGGCCTGAGCGCCCCGGCGAGGCGACCCTCGACACCATGGTCCTTGGACTCTTTGCGGATACTGAAGGACCGGAGGCTGCGACCCTGCGTTGCAGCTACTGCTGCGATTCCGAACGCAACCGGGTCAGCACCGGCGGTAAGGCCGCCAATGGCGGTCACATCCGGGGGAATGACCGAAAGGGCTGCCTCGGCAATGAGGAGGATCCCCTCGGGTCTGCATGCGGACTGCTTCGCGTCGCAGAACCAGGTACTGCGCCGACCCGACTTGAGGGTGAAGTCACCCGTGCGGATCGAGTGATCAAGCAGGTGTTCGATGAGGGCGGACCGGCCTTCTCCCATGTCTCTGACCCTACTGACGGAGGTGGACCACACCGGTACCGTCAACCAGTTCTCCGATGATGCGTGCACGACGGTCATTGGCGGCAAGCAGGTCGACCACCTCGTGTGCCTCCGCTTGCGGTACGGCGATGACCATTCCCATACCCATATTGAAGACCCTTCCCATCTCCTCGTCGGAGACATCGCCGATGGCCTGGAGTTCGCTGAAGATCCTCGGTGGCTCCCATGCTGTTGTATCGACGACGGCATCCACCGTGTCGCCGAGAACCCGGGGAAGGTTCCCAGGCAGGCCCCCGCCGGTGATGTGGGCCACCGCATGCACCTCGTGTTCGGCCATTACCGCCAGCACAGCCGGTGCGTAGATAACGCTCGGGGCCAGCAGCTCGTCAGCCAGAGTTGTGTCGGCGCCAGCCCATGCCTGGTCATCAAGATCCCGACCGGCGATATCGAACACAAGGCGCCTCGCCAGGGAGAAGCCGTTTGACCTCAGGTTCGGAGACTCCAGGCCCACCAGTACGTCTCCGGTGGCGGCTGCAGTTCCGTCGAGGACGGCGTTACGCTCCACGGCCCCAACAGCAAAGCCGACGAGGTCAAACTGGTCGTTGGCCATCACACCGGGGTGCTCGGCCATCTCGCCGCCGATGAGGGCACAGCCGGCCTCGGCGCAGCCCTCGGCGATACCGCCTACCAACTGGGATACAGCATCGGGATCCAGGCGGCCGACAGCCAGATAGTCGAGAAAGAAAAGGGGCTCGGCTCCGACACACACAAGATCGTCGACACACATGGCGACCAGATCCCGCCCGATCGAACCGAGGCGACCCGTCTGCCTCGCAATCTCGGCCTTTGTTCCCACACCATCAGTCGCCGAGACGAGGAGCGGATCGGTGTAGCCCGCACTGCCGATGTCAAAGAGTCCACCGAAGCCACCGATGTCACCCACCACCTCGGGTCTGTAGGTGGCCCGCACCAGCGGCTTGATCAGTTGGACCGCCTCGTCACCGGCGACAAGGTCAACCCCGGCAGCCCGGTAGTCAGAGGCCATCAGGTACGACCAAACAGCCTGGCTACGTCATCGGCCGGTAGGCCGCTGTGGGAATCGTCTACCAGGGTCGGCACGACCCCCTCGGTTCCGTCCCGTAGGCCCGCAGGCTCGAGCAGGCTTTTTGAGAGGTTCGAGGGGATCTCGACCGGGTACTCGCCGGTGAGGCAGGCGTTGCAATAGCCGGCACCCACGGCACCGGTCGAGTCCATTAGCCGGTCGATGGTCAGATAGGCGAGGCTGTCGACATCGAGGTACTCGCGGATCTCGTCGACGGTCAGGTTCGCGGCCAGGAGTTCGCCGCGAGAACCCGTATCCATTCCGTAGAAGCAGGGCCAGCGGTACGGAGGCGACGAGATCCGCATGTGGACCTCGGTTGCCCCGGCATCTCGCAGCATCCGGACCATTGCCCGGGTGGTGGTTCCCCGCACAATCGAGTCGTCGACGACAATCAGGCGCTGGCCCTCGGTGCTGTCGCTTAGGGGGTTCAGCTTCATCCGTACGGCGGTTGCCCGCAGGGCCTGGGTAGGGGCGATGAAGGTGCGTCCTATGTACCTGTTCTTTACGAGCCCCTGGCCGTAGGGAATGCCAGAAGCTCTGGCATACCCCTCGGCGGCGGGCATCCCGGACTCGGGCACACCCATGACCAGGTCGGCTTCGACCGGCGCCTGTTCAGCCAGGGCCTCTCCCATGCGCACTCTGGCGTGGTGGACACTCTGCCCATAAAGAACGGCGTCGGGGCGGGCGAAGTAGACGAACTCGAACAGGCACAGGGTCGGCTCGATTGTCTCTGGGGCGAACGGATTGAACGAGCGGCACCCGGAGGCGTCGATCACCACCACCTCACCCGGGTCCAGTTCGCGGACCATGTGGGCGCCGATCACGTCGAGGGCCGGGGTTTCCGATGCCAGGACCCAGCCGCCATCGAGCCGCCCAAGGCACAGGGGGCGAAAGCCGTTGGGATCACGCACGCCGATGATGCGGTCGCGATCAGCCAGAACAAGCGAAAACGCTCCCTTGAGCGTCGGCAGCACGGCAAGCAGCGCCGCGTCAAAGGCCTCTCCGTCCTCAAGGTCGGGTGTTGCCAGCAGTTCCGCAGCGAGCAGTTCGGCAACCAGGTCACTGTCGGAGGTCACTGTGCCGGGAAGCATCCCGGCAGCGGCGGCAAGCTCCTCGGTGTTGACGAGGTTGCCGTTGTGGCCGAGGGCAAACTCGAAGTGGCCAACGCCACGGTAGACGGGCTGCGCGTTGCGCCAGGTGCTCGAACCAGATGTGGAGTAGCGGGTCTGGCCGACTGCCAGGCCGCCGGTCAGCGCAGCGAGCGTACGATCGTCGAAGGCATTGGAGACAAGGCCCATGTCCTTGACGACGGTGAGGGTCTCGCCGTCGCTCACAGCCATGCCGGCCGATTCCTGGCCCCGGTGCTGGAGTGCGTAGAGGCCCAGGTAGGTGAGGTGGGCCACCGGCTGGCCTGGAGCGAAGACGCCAAAGACCCCACAGGCCTCCTTCGGGGTGTCGTCGTCGGCCGAAGGGTGTGCGACGGGGCCCAGATGACGTGGTTCGGAGGCCGCCGGGCTGGTTGACACCCGCGGCATTCTACCGACTGTCCGGTTGGCGGTTGGTCGTGCCGGAACCGAGGGCCTCGGGGAGGCGACCGATGAACGTAGAGGTGATCTCGGCAAGCGACAGGTCGATCAGGTCCTTCACGATCACACGGTCGCCAGTGGCCAGGCCGAGACGACATGCGTCAACCTCGGCACCTGTCGCACGGTGCAGAACCTCGGTCAGGCGCTCAGGGTCAACCGAGACCAGCACCCGGCTGGGACCCTCGCCGAACAACGCCCGATGGTCACCGACGCGTGCGACGTGCACCCCAACCCCGGACCGTGTCGCCATCTCAGCCAGGGCGACTCCGAGACCTCCGGCCGAAAGGTCGTGGACACCTGCCACAAGGCCGTCGAGCACCAGGTTTCTGACCAGGGTTGTGACCCTCGTGTGCATGGCCGTGTCAACAAAGGGCATTTCGCCACCGGGTGCTCCATGGGCAGCACCCCAGAGTGATCCGCCGAGTCCGACCTCGTCGGGTCCCAACAGGACCAGGTGGTTCCCCTCGGCGAGGCGGGCACCGGGCGGCCGGGTGTCGAGCCGGTCGACCAGGCCGAGCAGGCCAATGACCGGGGTCGGGGCAATGTCGGTACCGGCCGACTCGTTGTAGAGGCTCACATTGCCACCGATCACGGGCACTCCGAACGCCTCGCATGCGCCACTCATGCCGTCCACCGCCTCGGAGAGCTGCCACATGACCTCGGGGTGCTCGGGGTTGCCGAAGTTGAGACAGTTCACGACGGCCAACGGTCGAGCGCCCACACACGCCAGGTTCAGCACCGATTCGGCGACCACCAGGGCCGTTCCCTGTCGGGGATCGACCGCGCACCAGCGGTGATTGCCATCGGTGGTGAGGGCCAGGCCCCTCCCGGTGTCGAAACCGGTGGTGGGGTGTTTGAGGCGCAGGACGGCTGCGTCATCACCTGGACCGATGACCGTATTCAGGAACAGCTGATGGTCGTACTGGCTGTAGACCCAGGAGGGATCGGCGAGCAGTTCGAGAAGGTCAACGCCAGGATCCGTCGGAGCATCCAGGTCGTCGGCAGATGGCCCGGGAGGAAGCAACGGGGCCTCGCGTGGACGATCGTAGAGGGGCGCCTCGTCATCGAGTGAAGCTGCAGGAACCTCAGCCAGGACCTCACCGCCAAAGCCATCCATTATCCGGAGCGAGCCACCTTCGGTGACCCGTCCGATTACGGCAGCGTTGACCTCCCATCTGTTGCAGATGTCCAGCACGCGTTCCAGTCCCTCGGGCTCGACAATCGCGAGCATCCGCTCCTGTGACTCGCTGGTCATGACCTCGTGGGGCTCCATCCCCGGCTCACGCCGGGGCACCGCCGACACATCGACATCCATGCCGACCCCGCCCCGCGACGCTGTCTCGCTCGTGGCACACGTGAGACCGGCACCACCCAGGTCCTGGATGCCGACAACCAGGCCCTCGTCGAGAAGCTGGAGACAGGCCTCGATCAGGCGCTTCTCCTCGTACGGATCACCAACCTGGACGCTCGGCCTCTTGTCACCGTCGTCGGCCTCGGAGAAGCCGGCCGAGGCCAACACACTCACACCCCCGATTCCGTCACGCCCGGTACTTGAGCCCAGCAGGACTGCCAGATTCCCGACTCCGGATGCCTGAGCCAGCACAAGCCGTTCCGTTGGTAGAACGCCGAGGCACAACACGTTGACCAACGGGTTGCCCCGGTAGGTCTCGTCGAATACGACCTCGCCGCCGACAGTCGGTACACCGACGGCGTTTCCGTAACCCGAAACACCGGAAACCACCCCCTCCGCAATCCACCGGCTTCGGGGATCGTCCAGCGGGCCGAACCGGAGCGGGTCCATGAGGGCGATCGGCCTGGCCCCCATGGTGAAGATGTCCCTGAGTATTCCACCTACGCCGGTAGCGGCTCCCTGATACGGCTCAATGGCAGAGGGATGGTTGTGTGACTCGATCCTTATGGCGGCGGCAATCCCGTCGCCCACGTCGACGACACCGGCGTTCTCACCCGGTCCGACGAGAACCCAGGGCGCCTCGGTGGGTAGTCGCCCGAGGTGGATGCGGCTGCTCTTATAGGAGCAGTGCTCGGACCACATCACCGAGTACATGGCGAGTTCGAGAGGATTGGCCTCACGATCCAGGATCTCGTTGATCCGCCCGGCTTCGTCGTCGGTAAGTCCGAGGGCACGGTGGAGGGGTTGGCTCACGGGCCCGAACCGTAGCGGTCGACGGCCAACCCGTGGCGCCTCGCTGAATCGGTACTAAAGGGACCAGAATCTATTCCCTAATCAGATGGTTGTATACTCCTGACAGACCGCTAAATATCGACGAGGTGAACCAGTGCCAAGAGTCAAATTGTCTGAGCAGGAGAAGTCTGAGAACAAGTCTGTTCGTGATTACCTGGATGCCATTGATGCCAATAGGCCCAAGCGTGGACGCAAGAGGACCGTCGAGAGCATCAGCGACAGGGTCACCGCAATAGAGGCATCGCTTCCTGGTGCGTCAGCTACCAAGCGGCTCACCCTGGTACAGGAACGCCTGGACCTCCAGGCTGAGATTGAGGCCCTCGCAGCGGCAGGTTCAGTCGACATGACAAGCCTGGAGGCATCGTTCGTCAACGCCGCAGCCGCCTACGGTGGCCGTCGGGGCATCTCCTACGCGGCCTGGCGTGAGGTAGGGGTCTCGGCAGCGACACTGAAGGCAGCTGGAATCAGACGTAGTACCTGACCTGCTGTTCTACTCTCCCTGGCATCGGCAGCATGCCCGCTGGCAGATGGGCGGTCAGGCAACCAGGTCGAGCAGGGAACCCAGCAGAACCGAACCGTCCGAACTGCCCAGCAGGTCGTTGCAGGCACGTTCCGGATGCGGCATCAGACCGACCACGTTGCGACCTTCATTACAGACTCCGGCAATGTCATCCACAGACCCGTTCGGATTGTCAACGTACCTGAGCACCACCCGGTCTTCGTCATTCAACCTCGCAAGGGTCTCATCGTCGCAGGTGTAGTTGCCTTCAAAGTGGTTGATTGGAATCGACAGTTCATCACCGGTTGAGGCGCGGGATGTCAACGAAGAGTCACTTGTTTCTACCCTGATCATTGACGGCTGGCAGAGAAACTTCAGACCTCTGTTCTTCTGTAGCGCCCCGGGTAACAGACCTGCTTCAGTAAGAATCTGAAAGCCATTGCAGATACCCACCACGGGGCCACCGGCAGCGGCGAAACGCGTCACGGCGACCATCAACGGTGAGAACCTTGCTATCGCGCCGGGCCGGAGGTAATCACCGTGTGCGAATCCTCCGGGAACAATCACCGCATCTACGCTGCCCAGGTCCTCGTCGCCATGCCAGAGCAGGCGGCCCTCGCCCCCCAGATGGCTTACCGACTCGATGCAGTCCATTTCACAGTTGCTGCCCGGGAACACGACAACGCCCACAACGCCGCTCACAGGTCGTCGCCTCCGGGAACAACCGTTACCTCGGCATCTTCGATGACCGGGTTGGTTAGGAAGGCGCCGCAGAGGTCCTCGGAGTGGGAGATGGCCTGCTTCTTGTCGGCCGCCTCGATCGTGAACCTGATGGTCTTGCCGACGCTCACCCCGCTCACCCCTTCGTAACCGAGAGCTGGCAACGCCCTCTCGATCGTGGCTCCGGCAGGGTCGGCGATGCCGGACCTCAACCTCACGTCCACCAGAACCGTGTACTTCATGTCGTCCTCCCGGGAAGTATCGGACCCATCAGGTCGGTTCACCACTTGTGGTCGCCCCCGGCCAGTCACCGAAGGACAGACCGGTTATGCGCTCGTAGGCCTCGACGTAACGTGCCGAGGTCGCCGCGACCACGTCGTCGGGGAGCGGAGGAGGTGGCGCCTGCTTGTCCCAGTCGAGGCCATCCAGGTAGTCGCGGACGGGTTGCTTGTCGAACGACGGTGGGGTGGCCCCGGGGGCCCATGTGTCTGCAGGCCAGAAACGTGAGGAATCCGGGGTGAGCACCTCGTCGGCAAGCACCAACTCACCGTCGATAAGGCCCATCTCGAACTTGGTGTCGGCGATGATGATCCCCCGTTCGGTTGCCCAGCGAGCTCCACGCTGGTAGCACTCGAGGGCCACCTCACGTGACCGTTCCGCCAGATCGCGACCAACCAGGTCAACCGCCTGTTCAAACGAGATGTTGATGTCATGACCCTCATCGGCCTTCGTCGAGGGTGTGAACACAGGCTCCGGGAGTTGCGACGCCTCCAGCAGGTCCACAGGGAGCGTGGCCCCGTGCATCGTCCCCGAGGCGACGTACTCCTTCCAGGCCGAACCGGTGATGTAGCCGCGCACTATGCACTCGATAGGGAGCATCTCGGCCCTCCGACAGAGCATGGTGCGTCCGACCCAGTCAAGCGGCAGGCCGGCGCTCTGTGAGCTCAGGTGTGAATCGACGTCATCAGGGCTGGTGGCCACCAGATGCCCGGGGACCACATCTGAGAACAGGTCGAACCAGAACGCAGACATTGCGGTGAGGACACGGCCCTTGTCGGGGATGGGTTCGGCCATGACCACGTCAAATGCCGAGATCCGATCGGAGGTGACCATCAACAACAGGTCACTGTCGGCCTCGTAGATGTCGCGGACCTTGCCAGAGTGAACGGGGGACAGGTCCATGGCGTTGGTCACGGCGGCTCCGGGGCGGGTCAGAGGATTGGTTCGGGATCGTATGAGGCCGCCACCGGGCGTGCAGCGACCACATCGGCGATCTTTTGAATGACCGCCTCCACCTGGTTTTCGGCGTTGCCCACGAACGTGGACGGATCGGCCAGCAGGTTGTCGAGAGCAGGCCTGTCCAGAGGCAGGCGGGAATCATCCGCTAGCCGCCCGAGCAGGTCGGTCTCTGTAGTACCCCGTTCGCGTCGGGCAAGAGCGGCAGCGACGGCGTGTTCGCCGATGACCTCGTGTGCGGACTCGCGCCCCATACCTGCCTGGACCGCTGCCACGAGCACCCTCGTGGTTGCCAGAAATGGCAGATACCGGGCGATCTCGGACTCAACCACCTTCGGGTAGACACCGAACTCGTCGAGCACCGTTATGAAGGTCTGGAACAGGCCGTCGACAGCAAGGAACGAGTCGGGCAGTGCCACCCGGCGAACCACCGAACAACTCACGTCACCTTCGTTCCACTGGTCACCGACGAGGCCTGCGACCATTGCGAGGTGGCCGCGAAGCACCAGGGCCAGCCCATTGACCCGTTCGCAGGACCGGGCATTCATCTTGTGTGGCATTGCGGACGAGCCGACCTGACCCGGCTGGAACCCCTCAGTTGCAAGTTCCTGGCCAGCCATCAGCCTGATCGTTCGAGTCAGGTTGGCGGGACCACCAGACGCCTGGACCAGAGCGGAGACGACATCAAAGTCGAGAGACCGCGGGTAGACCTGTCCCACCGAGTCCAACACGATCTCAAAGCCGAGGTGTCCGGCGACGCGCCGTTCCAGCTCGTCGGCCCTGGTCGTGTCACCGTCGAACAGATCCACCTGGTCCTGCTGGGTTCCGACCGGGCCCTTGAGGCCGCGCAGTGGGTAGGAGGCCAGCAGGGCGACGATGCGGTTGTGGGCTACAAGGAGTTCCTCGGCTGTTGTGGCGAACCGCTTGCCGAGAGTCGTTGCCTGGGCTGCCACGTTGTGGCTGCGGCCCACCATGACCAGGTCGGAATGCTCGGCGGCGAGGCGTCCGAGCCTGGCGAGTGCAGCCACCATTTTGTCCCGCACCAGTTCGAGGCCCCGTCTGACCTGGAGTTGTTCCACGTTCTCGGTGAGGTCGCGAGAGGTCATGCCCTTGTGGATGTGCTCATGACCGGACAGGGCACAGAACTCCTCAATGCGGGCCTTCACGTCGTGACGGGTGATCTTCTCGCGGTCGCGGATGGATGCAAGGTCCACCTGGTCGATCACCGCTCGGTAGTCGTCGACCACCCCGTCGGGGATGTCGATCCCGAGCTCGCTCTGGGCCTCCAGCAGGGCGATCCAGAACTCCCGCTCCATGACGATCCTGCCCTCGGCCGACCACAGGTCGACCATCTGCGGGCTGGCGTACCGGGAGGCGAGAACGTTCTGCATGGGGTCTTGTCTCCTGGGAGCCGGGCCGGCTACCTGGGTGTCATCTCTCTGCGGTGGTCTTCAAGGGCTGTGACCAGTTCGGGGTTGTTGATGGCGAGCATCTGGACTGCCAGCAGTGCGGCGTTCATGGCGCCGTCGACTGCAACGGTGGCAACCGGTATTCCTCTGGGCATCTGGACCGTGGCGAGCAGCGAGTCCCATCCGTTGATGGCGCCTCCCGAGAGGGGGACACCTATCACCGGGAGGGTGGTCTGGGCCGCAACCGCTCCGGCCAGGTGGGCTGCCATTCCAGCACCGCAGATGATGGCTACGAAGCCTTCGTCCCGGGCAGTCGAGGCGAACTCGGCGACTGCCGCCGGGCTGCGGTGTGCCGACATGACCCTTACGTCGGCCTCGATCCCGTAGCGCTCGAGCATCTGGGCCGCTGGTGCCATTTTGTCGTGGTCATTTGGTGATCCCATGAGGATCGCCACCCTGGTTGTCATGTCATTCTCCTCGTCTGTTGCTGTCTAGCCGGTTGCGGCGGTACCCACAGCGACACCGGCGATATCGGTCCGATACTGCATGTCCGGCCATGAGAGTTCGGCCACCGCTCTGTAGGCGTGGTCTCTTGCCTCAGGAACCGTGGAACCCGTTCCGGTGACTGTGAGGACCCGGCCGCCGGCGGTGACGAGGCGACCCTGGGCCTCTCCGACTCCGGCGCAGAACACGGTCACGCCGTCGACTGCCGACGCGGCGGCAAGACCTTCGATCGGGTCACCGGTGCACGGTGACCCCGGGTAGTTCGGGGAGGCGCAGACCACGCCGACAGTGGCGCCATCATCAAAGGTAGGGGCTTCTCCGACGGATCCAGCAGCGGCCGAGGCCAGCAGGTCGGCAAGGTCGCTCGTGAACCGGGGTACGACGACCTGGGTCTCGGGGTCGCCGAAGCGAACGTTGTACTCGAGCACCTTGGGACCGTCGGGGGTGAACATGAGGCCGCAGTAGAGAACTCCCCGGTAATCGATGCCACGGGAGCGCAGGACCGCCAGTGTCGGAAGTACGGCATCTTCCATGAGCGAGTCGACCACGTCGGCGGTGGCGACCGGTACCGGTGAATACGCCCCCATACCCCCGGTGTTGGGGCCCAGATCTCCAGCGCTGAGGCGCTTGAAGTCCTGGGCCGGTGCGAGGGGCACGGCCGTAGTGCCGTCACAGACCGCCAACACGGACAGTTCCGGACCACTGAGGCCCTCTTCGATCACAACCCGTCGACCGGCGTCACCGAATGCCTCTCCCGAGAGGTACTCCCCCACGGCTTCAACCGCCTGAGATCGTTCACTGGTTACGAGCACACCCTTACCGGCTGCCAGACCATCGGTCTTGATGACGAACAGGTCTTCCATCTGATCGAGATAGGCCAGCGCCGCTGCCCTGTCGGTGAACGCACCGTGGTGGGCGGTTGGCACTCCGGCCTCTGCGAGCAGTTCCTTCATCCATGCCTTCGAGCCCTCGAGGCGTGCGCCGTCTGCTCCTGGTCCGAACACCAGGTCACCCCGTTGACGGAGCCGGTCGGCAAGACCGTCGACAAGGGGCTGTTCTGGCCCGATGACAAAGAGGTCCGCGTCGAGTTCCCCGGGAGGGGTGGCGACCGAGCCGGGTATTCCGGGGTTACCTGGCGTGACGACCACCTCGGCGCTGCGGGAGAGGACGTGTGCGAGGGCGTGCTCGCGACCCCCCGAGCCGACGACGCAGACGCGCATCAGGCAGGCACCAGGTCCTCAGGCACTGAAGTTGAGTACCTGGCGGCGGCCGGGGCCCACCCCGACCATGCCCACCGGTACACCGGCCTGTTCCTCGACGAACTGCAGATAGGCCTCGGCCTCGGCTGGTAGCTGTGAACGCTCTGTTACCTCTGACAGGTCTGTCTGCCAGCCGGGTAGTTCCTCGTAGACAGGTGTGGACCTGTGGAGCACCGACTGGTGGTAGGGCAGTTGGTCATGGCGTTCACCGTCGGCTTCGTATGCGACGCAGACCTTGACGGTCTCAAGACCATCAAGGATGTCGAGCTTGGTGATGGCCAGTTCGGAGAGGGAGTTGACCCTGGCGGCGTATCGCAGCATCACGGCATCGAGCCAGCCGGGGCGGCGGCGGCGCCCGGTGTTGGTTCCGTACTCCTGGCCGACCTCGACGAGGTGGTCTCCCACTTCGTCGAACAGCTCTGTCGGGAATGGGCCGCTGCCAACCCTCGTGACATATGCCTTGGCTATTCCGATCACCCGGTTGATGTCCCTTGGGCCGATACCGGCGCCGGTGCATGCTCCTCCGGCTACGGGGTTCGAGGAGGTGACGAACGGGTAGGTCCCGTGGTCCAGGTCGAGGAACGTTGCCTGGGCCCCCTCCATGAGGATGTTATGGCCGGCGTCCAGCTCGCTGTGGACGAGGGCGACGGCGTCGGTGATGTGCGGGGTGAGGCGTGGGGCGCAGACGTCGAGGTATTCGGCGGCGATCTCGTCGGCATCGACAGGCAGGCGGTTGAACACCCTTGTCAGAACCTTGTTGGTGTGTTCGAGGACGGCACCCAGTTTCTTGCGGAATATTCTGGGGTCGAGCAGGTCCTGGGCACGCAGGCCGACCCGCATTGACCTGTCGGCGTAGGCGGGCCCGATCCCCCTCTTGGTGGTTCCCAGCTTGTTCTTGCCGAGGTGACGCTCGTAGAGAGCATCGAGCTCCTGGTGGTAGGGGAGAATGAGGTGTGCGTTGCCACTCAACCTGAGGCGTTCGGTCGACACTCCTCGGCTCTCGAGCATGTCCATTTCGGAGATGAGCACCCTCGGGTCAACGACGACCCCGTTACCGATAACGGGTGTGACGTGCTCGTAGAGGACGCCGCTCGGGACGAGCTGAAGGGCGAAGGACTCTCCGGCGACTACAAGGGTGTGGCCGGCGTTGTGGCCACCCTGGTAACGGACGACCATGGTCATGTCACCGGCCAGGAGGTCGGTGAACTTGCCCTTGCCCTCGTCACCCCACTGCGTCCCGACCACAACGGTCGCGGGCACGGCAACCCTCCTGATTCGTGATCGGGTCCCTTACAGGACGATCCTACCGTCCTCGTGGCCTGGTGGTTGGCTGTTTCCGGTGCAGGTCAGCGAGCTCCCGACGTGGTTGTTGTGAGGTGAACCGGAGGTAGTGATCTTGAGTTCTAGGCACTCAAGATCTGGACTTTCCACAGCCCCTGTGGACAAAGCCTGCATTCCCTATGGAGAAAGGGCTTGCTCTGTGGAACGAAACCCGGTTGTAACAAACAAAACAGACCCGGCAGCCCCCATCTGGGAGAAGTCAAAATCGCAGGTCAACGCCTCTTCTGACCCCGGTAGACCGTGACACTCTGGCGAACCGGAACCAGGTCGCGGCGGTACTTCCGGTGTACCTCGGCAACAGCCTCAGAGCCCGCCTCGCGGGTCTCAGCCAGATCCTGTTCGAGGCGAGCCACCTCGGCCTCAAGTTCAAGGACCCGCTTCACTCCGGCGAGGTTCATGCCCTCAGAGGTCAGGTCGGTGATTCGCTGGAGCAGGGCTATGTCGGCATCGCTGTACCGGCGGTTGCCGCCGGTGGTCCTTGCCGGATCGACAAGACCCCTTCGCTCATAGATGCGCAGGGTCTGCGGGTGCATCCCGGACAACTCGGCAGCCACCGAGATTACGTAAACGGCCTGATCGGATCGGATCGTCACCATCCCGTCGCACCTCTGAAGTCGGACACCAGTGCCCGTCGGTTCATCATCTCAACAGTCATCCTGTCAGACCATCGCGTGGGTTGTCACCGCCGGCCTCCGACAGGGCCTCTATGGCAGCCTGCTCTGCCTCGTTGGGTTCCTGCGGAATGACCACCTCCACCGTCACAAGCAGATCACCCCTGCCGTGACGGGTTCCGACACCCCTGCCCTTGACCCGGAAGGTCCGGCCGCTCCTCGTGCCGGAGGGAAGACGCAACGTAACCGGGCCGTCCTGAAGGGTGGGCACCTCGACCTCGGCACCGAACACGGCCTCGGGAAAGGTGATGGGCACCGTGAGGGTCAGGTTGCGGCCTGTCCGCCCGAAGAGGGGATGCGGTTCGACAACCACGACCACGTACAGGTCCCCATCGGGTCCGCCGCTACCGGGGCCACCCCGCCCCTTCAGTCGGATCTTCTGTTCGTGTTCGATGCCCGACGGAATCCGGACCTTCACCTCACGGGGCCTACGTTCGACCCCTGTCCCCCGACAGTTGCCACAGGGATCATCGATCTGGCTGCCACTTCCTCCACAGATGCCACAGGGTCGGCTGAAGGAGAACGGACCCTGGTTGTCCGCTGTTGCTCCGCTGCCGCCACAGGCGCTGCACCGGTGGGGTCTGGTCCCGGGACGTGCCCCGCTGCCACCGCAGCTGGAACAGGCAGCGTCGCTTGTCAGGTGAACCGAGGTGGTCACGCCGTTGACAGCCTCAAGGAACGACAGGCCCAACCGCGTCTCAAGGTCGACCCCGCGGGTTCCGCCGCGGTGACCGCGTCCGCCCTGTCCGAACAGGCCACCGAAGACATCGCCCAGGTCGAACGGGGCGCCGCCGTGGCCTCCGAATCCGCCGCCGGGAGCGCCACCCATCCCCGGCATCGGCCCCCTGGCCCTGACCTGGTCATACTCCTCCCGCTTGGACTCGTCGCCGAGCACGTCGTAGGCGGCGGTTACCTCCTTGAAACGCTGTTCGGCGGCGTCATCACCGGGATTGGCATCGGGGTGGAGTTTGCGGGCCAACTTTCGATAGGCCTTGGTGACATCCTTTGCCGAGGACCCCTTGTCGACGCCGAGTGTCCGGTAGTAGTCCTTGTCGAACCACTCCCTCTGGGCAGTCACGTCTGATAGCGGGCGGCGCGGGCCTCAGCCCTGCACCCGCACCATCGCCGGACGCATAACACGTCCGGCCCATCCATATCCACGGCGCATGACCTCGACGACGCGGAGACCCTCGCTGGCGCCGTCGGAATCGGCCTCGTGGATAACCGCCTCGTGCCGGTTGGGATCAAACGCCTCGCCTGCCGGGTCGATGACCTCAAAGCCGAGCGGGGTCAGGGCTGTCGAGATCGCAGCACGGATCGGCTCGACCCCGTCGGACCCCTGGTCGACAGCCATGTCGCACGCGTCGAGCACCGGCAACAGCACCTGAACCAGGTCGGCCCTGGCGCGCGATGCGACCTCGGAGTTGCGACGCTCGGTCTGCTTCTTGAAGTTGGAGAACTCGGCGCTGACACGTTGCAGGTCGGCCAGAAAGGCGTCTCGCTCCACAATGGGGTCGGCTGCCTCGCCACGACCTGCGACGGCCTCGTCGGCATCGAGTATCTCTCCGATCAGTTCCTCGACTGCCTCGGCGGTGGGCTCACCAGAGAAAGCACCGTCACCGACGGTTGGGGCCCCGCCTGCAGGCTCGTTCACTGCTCGTCGACGATCTCTGCATCGACCACGTCGTCGTCGCCATCGCCCGGCTCACCGGCCGGAGCACCTGCGTCCTGCTGTGCAGCCTCGTAGAGCCGCTGGCCGAACTCCTGGCTTGCTTCCATCAGGTCCTCGGTGGCGGCCTTGATGGCATCGGAGTCATCGCCCTCGAGGGTGGACTCCAGCGCAGCGAGCTTCTCCTCGACGTTGGACTTCTCGTCGTCGGTCAACTCGGCTCCTTGATCGGCGACCAGCTTGCGGGTCTGGTAGAGGAGATTGTCGGCGTTGTTGCGGACCTCGGCCTGTTCGCGACGCTTGTGATCCTCGTCGGCGTGCATCTCGGCATCGCGGACCATCTGGTCGATCACGTCCTTATCGAGAGCCGACTGGCCCGAGATTGTCATCGACTGTTCGTTGTCGGTGGCACGGTCCTTGGCTGACACGTGCACGATGCCGTTGGCGTCGATGTCGAAGGTGACCTCGATCTGGGGAACGCCGCGTGGCGCCGGAGGCAGGTCGACAAGTTGGAACTTGCCGAGCGTCTTGTTGAACTGCGACATCTCGCGCTCACCCTGGAGCACGTGGATCTCGACAGATGGCTGGCTGTCCTCGGCGGTAGAGAACACCTCGGACCGCTGGGTGGGAATGGTGGTGTTGCGCTCGATCAGCCTGGTCATGACGCCGCCCTTGGTCTCGATGCCGAGTGACAGCGGGGTCACGTCGAGAAGCAGCACGTCTTTGACCTCGCCGACGAGGACACCGGCCTGGACGACGGCACCGATGGCGACCACCTCGTCGGGGTTGACGTTCTTGCTCGGCTCCCGCCCGGCGATCTCCTGGGCAAGTTCCACAACGGCGGGCATGCGGGTGGAACCACCGACCAGAAGAACCTGATCGACCTCGCCCCTGCTGAGGCCTGCGTCGGCAATGGCCTGTTCGAAGGGTGACCGGCAACGCTTGAGCAGGTCCGCCGTCAACTCCTGGAACTTGGCCCGGCTGAGCGAGTAGTCGAGGTGGAGTGGGCCGGCGTCGGTAGCGGTCATGAAAGGCAGGTTGATCTGGGTCTGTTGTACCTGTGACAGCTCGATCTTGGCCTTCTCTGCGGCTTCCTTGAGTCGCTGTGCGGCCATCGGGTCCTTGCTGAGATCGACGCCGTGGTCGTTGTTGAATGACGTGATGAGCCAGTCGATGACGGCCTGGTCCCAGTCGTCGCCTCCGAGGCTGGTGTCGCCGTGGGTTGACTTGACCTCGAAGACGCCGTCGCCGATCTCGAGTACCGACACGTCAAAGGTGCCACCCCCGAGGTCGAAGACGAGGATTGTCTGATCCTGGTCGTCCTTGTCGAGGCCGTAGGCAAGTGCTGCTGCGGTGGGCTCGTTGATGATTCGGAGCACCTCGAGGCCGGCGATCTGGCCCGCCTCCTTTGTTGCCGTGCGCTGGGCATCGTCGAAGTAGGCGGGAACGGTGATTACGGCCTTGTCGACATCGGTTCCGAGGTATGCCTCGGCGTCCCTCTTCAACTTCTGGAGGACACGGGCCGAGATCTCCTGGGCCGTGTAGTCCTTGTCATCAATGGTCTCTGACCAGCCTGATCCCATCTGTCGCTTCACTGACCGGATCGTGCGGCCCGGGTTGGTAATTGCCTGACGCTTGGCAACCTCGCCGACGAGGACCTCGCCATCCTTGGCGAAGGCCACGACCGATGGGGTGGTGCGTGATCCCTCGGCGTTTGCGATCACTACGGGATCGCCTCCTTCGAGAACGCTGACCACCGAGTTGGTGGTTCCGAGGTCGATGCCTACGGCCTTGCCCATGATGTTTCTCCTGTCTTCTTCTGGTTTCGAGTACGTGACGGGTGTGGTCCTGAAATCTTCCGGTTCGGACCCGGACCAACCGTCCTGGAGGGACCCGCCGGCACTACAGCGGGGGAAAACCGTGTGCCGGCGGGTCAGGATACTGGTTGTTGCAGGTTCCCGGACTATTTCTATGCTTCTAACACTATAGAGACCTGAGTCGCTATATATCAACTTCTGAAGGTGGGTTTTCCCATAATTTCTGGTGAACTGGTACATGCCCACCCTGATCCTGTTGCGCCACGGCCAGAGCGTCTGGAACGCCTCAAACCGGTTCACAGGCTGGTACGACTGCGACCTGACCAGTGCCGGTGAGCAGGAGGCACGAGACGGAGCAGAGCTGCTCGCCGCTGCCGGGATCCTTCCCGACGTGGTGCACACCTCCCTCCAGAAGAGGGCCATCCGAACCGCCAACCTGGCCCTCGACGCCCTCGACCGGGCATGGATACCGGTAAGACGCGACTGGCGACTGAACGAACGGCACTACGGGGACCTCACCGGCCTCGACAAGGCCGAAACCCGCGAGCGCTTCGGCGTCGACCAGCTACAGGCATGGCGCCGCGGCTACTCCACCCCACCACCACCCATCACTCCGGACAACCCCTTCAACCCCAACGCCGACCCCAGGTACACGGACCTCGCCGACCCACCGCTTACCGAGTGCCTCGCCGACGTGGTGAGCCGCCTCGTTCCCTACTGGGAGTCAGCGATAGCCCCCGACCTTGAGGCCGGAAAGGTCGTGCTGGTGGCAGCCCACGGCAACAGCCTCCGGGCCCTCTGCAAGCACCTCGATGCCATCAGCGACGACGACATCGTGAACCTCAACATCCCAACAGGTGACCCACTCGTCTACTACCTCAACCCGGACATGCGGCCCAGCTCCAACATGCCCGTCCTGGAGCGCTCGCTGGACCCTGCCGCAGCCAGAGCAGCGGCCGAGGCCGTAGCCCGCCAGGCCGGCTGACCGAAACGGGCCTGAGGCTCAGACGAACTGCACCGGCTCGGGTCCGTAACCCGGGGAACCGTGCTCAGCCACGTCGAGGCCGGCCAGCTCCTCCTCTGGCGAGACCCGCAGACCCACAGTCGACGCGATCACCTTGAAGAGAATCGCCGTGGTTCCGAGCACCCAGGCTGCAATCAGGGCAACCCCGATCGCCTGGACCAGCAACTGGTCGAAACCACCGCCGTAGAACAGGCCGGCGTTGTCACGCCCTAGAAAAGCATCGTCGTACCGGGCGAACAGGCCCACGGCAAGGGTTCCCCACACGCCACACACGCCGTGCACCGAGACGGCACCGACCGGATCGTCGACACCCTTCCTCTCCACGAACAGAACCGAGTAGACGACGAGAGCCCCTCCGATCGCACCGGTGACGACGGCCCCCAGGAAGCTCATGGTTCCCGTTCCGGCTGTGATGCTGACCAGACCGGCTAGCGCACCGTTGCCGGCCATGCCAACGTCCATCGCACCAGTCTTCCTCCAGATCACGGCACCTGCAGACATGATCCCGGCCGACGCCGCCAGAAGGGTCGTCATGATGGCGTGGGCAACCCAGGCGTCAAATGCCAGCTCCGAGCCGGCGTTGAACCCGAACCAGCCGAACCACAAGATAAACACACCGATCACCGCGTAGCCGATGTTGTGACCCGGAATTGCCCGGGGGGTGCCGTCCGGGGCGTACTTACCGAGGCGTGGCCCGAGGAAGATGGCACCCATCAGAGCGGCCCAGCCGCCAGCGCTGTGCACAATGCTCGACCCGGCGAAGTCGCTGAATCGGGCATCACCGATGTTGAGGTCCGAGAGCAGGCCGTCTCCATGCCAGAACGAGTGCACGACCACCGGGTAGATGAAACCGGTCATGACGGCACTGAAGATGAGGTAGGCGGAGAACTTGGTTCTCTCGGCCATCGCTCCCGAGGCGATCGTGACCGCCGTGGCGGCAAAGACGACCTGAAAGAAGAAGAACGACGGGGTGGCGAGGACGTCACCGTTGTCGAACGACTCGGACATCCCCGACAGGAAGAATGCATCGGTACCGATGAAGCTCCCGCCGTCGGACCCAAACGCAAAGCCGAAGCCGACGGCCCAGAACGCAAGGGCGCCGATCGCCATGTCGGCCAGGTTCTTGGCCATGATGTTGCCGACGTTCTTCGCCCTGGTGAGGCCCGCCTCAACAAGCGCGAACCCGGCCTGCATCAGGAACACAAGGCAACCGGCCACGATCAACCAGAGGCTCGCCAGCAGGGCGGTGTTGTACTCGGCCGGCGTGAGCTCCTGTGCGGCAGCCGGTGCAGCGGTGACGAGGACCGCACCAACCACGCCGACCAGCCCAAGGGCGACCTTCCGAGACCGGCTCCGCGACGAACGGGATACCCACGCCGCCGACAACGCCCTCCTTGGGGAACTTAAGCAAACCAGCAGATCTGACATGGAGGGGCCTTTCGGTGGTAACTGACTCGAACGACACCAACGGTAGGTACGGGCTGTTTCGAACCTGTTTCGTGACGGTGAACCGACGGTCAACAGAGACCTCAAGCCGTGACTGCGTCCGCTCCGGGACTAGTGTTTCGCCCGATATGAGCGACAGGCGGATCCGACCCAACCATCTCGTAATCGGCTTGGGAGTCGCAGTGGCCCTCTTCACGGTCGCGTCCGGGGTCGCATCCCTCGTCAACGGTTTCCACGACGATTCGGCGATCACCCGAGAGGTGTTCGGGAACATTCCCGGTCCGCTGAAGCTGGCCTTCTACTCAGCCATCCCGCTGCTCATCGTCTGGGGCGCTGTGCTGTTCTCCTACAGGGTCCAGAACTGGCAGCGGGGCGCACCAGACAACCGCTCGACCACGAAGGAGAACGCAAAGCGCCGATTCGGTGACTTCAGGTCCGGCGTCTACATGAGGACCCTCCTGCGGGAACCCGCTGCCGGGGTGATGCACTCCCTCATCTACTTTCCGTTCCTGGTCCTCCTGGCCGTGACCACCGTGCTCGAGGTCAACCACCAGGCCCCACCGGCTCTCAAGTTCCTGCACGGCGACGTGTACAGGGCCTACACGCTGGTCGGCGACGTAGCAGGCGTTCTCTTCCTCACAGGGGTCATGTGGGCGATCCTGCGCCGCTACGGACCCAGCCGGTTCCGCCCCTACCGCATCCGGATCAAGACGAAACCCGAGCACGCTGCCGCCCTGTTCGTATTCCTGGCTATAGGGGTCACCGGGTTCATCGCCGAGGCTTTCCGCATCGCCATCCAGGCTGGACCTGACGGTCACACCGTCCATGCCGAAACCTGGTCGATCATCGGCCACCCGCTGGCACAGCTGATTTCAGACAGCGGCCTTGCCGCCCAGTCTGCCGGCTGGCACCAGGCCTGGTGGATAGCCCACGTCGTGTCGTTCATGGCGTTCCTAGCGCTGCTACCCATAACGATGCTGCGCCACATGTTCACGTCGCCGCTGAACATGTACCTAAAGGACCGCGACCGACCCAAGGGGGCGATGAGGCCCATTCCCAACCTCATGGAGACCGAGCTGGAGAGCTTCGGGGTGTCAACCATCGAGGAGTTCACCTGGAAGCAGCTGCTCGACACCGACTCCTGCACAATGTGTGGCCGTTGCACGAGCGTGTGTCCCGCCCACGCAACAGGCAAACCCCTCGACCCACGCGAGATCGTGCTCAAGACCGGAGAGGTGATGGCAGCGACCGGCTCGACTGCCGTGTCACCGCCGATAGGTGTCGACCCGGATATAACAGTGTCAGCAAACTCCATGTTCGAACGGGTCACCGGCGAGGAACTCTGGGCCTGCACAAGCTGTCGTGCCTGCGACGAGATCTGCCCGGTGAACATCGAGATCCTCGACAAGATCCTCGACATGCGGCGCTACCTGTCTCTCATGGAATCCGACTTCCCGAGCGAGCTGGGAGCCGCCTACCGGTCCATGGAAAACTCCGGCAACCCGTGGGGCCTCTCCCAGAGCGAGAGGGCGGACTGGGTAGGGGACCTTGACGGAGTCGACATAATCGACGGTGGCGACCCGGTCGAGGCCGAGTACCTCTACTGGGTCGGATGCGCAGGATCCTTCGACGACAAGAACAAGAAGGTCTCGAGGGCGATGGCCAAACTGTTGCGCCGGGCAGGGGTCTCGTTCACGATCCTCGGCCCGTCAGAGATGTGCACCGGTGACCCCGCCAGGCGTACCGGCAACGAGTACATCTTCCAGATGATGGCCATGCAGAACGTGGAGACGCTCAACGAGATGGGTGTCCGCAAGATCATCACCCAGTGCCCGCACTGCTTCAACACACTGGCCAACGAGTACCCGGAGCTTGGCGGCCACTACGAGGTCGTGCACCACAGCCAGCTGCTCGAGTGGCTCATCGACGAGGGTCGCCTCGACGTGACTGACGCCCGCCTCGACGAGCGCATCGTCTACCACGACTCGTGCTACCTGGGCCGCCACAACGACGTCTACCAGGCACCCCGCCGTGTCATCGGCAGCCTCGGAGGTGTCGAGGTCGTCGAGGCTGAGCGCCAGGGCACCAAGGGCATGTGCTGCGGTGCCGGCGGAGGCCGCATGTGGATGGAGGAGCAGACCGGCAAGAACATCAACGTCGAACGCTCCCAGGAACTCCTGGCAACCGGAGCCACCCGGATCGCTACCGCCTGCCCGTTCTGCTTCGTGATGATCGACGACGGGGTCAAGGGCGAAGGCGTCGAGGAGTCAGAGGTGAAGGTCGGCGACATCGCACTGCACGTTCTCGAGGCAATCGAAGCCGGCGACGCCTGAACCAGGCGCTACCACTCGAAGTTCTCCCAGTAGCGGCTGGGTCGTGGCCCTACCTGGCCCCGGTACTTGGAACCCAGCTCGCTTGCTCCGTAGGGGCGATCGGCGGCCGTCGTCATCTGCATGAACGAGATCTGGCCGATCTTCATCCCCGGGTAGAGGGTGATCGGAAGGCTCGCCACGTTGGACAGTTCGAGCGTGAGTTGGCCGTCCCATCCGGCATCCACATAACCCGCTGTGGAGTGGATGAGCAACCCCAGTCGACCCAGGCTGGACTTGCCCTCAAGGCGGGCAACCAGGTCATCGGGAACACCGACCCTCTCAGAGGTGGATCCCAGGACGAACTCTCCCGGGTGCAGGATGAAGGGATCCTCGTCAGACCCTTCGACCATCTCCGTCAGGTCCGAGAGGTCCTGGCGGACGTCGATCAGGCCCCTGGTGTGGTTGCGGAACACGAGGAACCGGTGGTCAAGATGGAGGTCCACCGATGAGGGCTGAACACACGAGTCGTCATAGGGCTCGATCACAATTCGGCCGGCAGTGACGGCGTCGCGAATGGAACGGTCGGAGAGGATCATGGGCAGCCGATGCTACGTCGTGGCAGAAGGTGCTGCTGTCCTAGTCACCCAGATTCCCGAACTCGGCTTCGGCCTCTTCGGTGGTGGCAGCATCGGGGCCGGGCCCCGGGGTGGCAAGCGACCACTGGTAGCCGAACGGGTCTGAGAGACGTGCGTACCTGTCGCCCCAGAACATGTCCTCAGGGCCGTGGACGAGTGTGGCTCCGCCGGCGACTGCGCGCCCCACCGCAGCATCCACGTCGACAACATCACGGTGGAGGCAGATGGGTGTTCCCCCGATCGCCATGGGGGAGGTACCGACACCGCCGTGCATCTCGGGGAAATCGTCGGTGACAAAGATCACGAAGCCGTTAAAGGAGACCTGTGCGTGGATGATCCGTCCATTCTCAGTTTCATGTCGGAACAGTTCCTCGGCCCCAAATGCCGCGTCATAGAAGGTCAGGGCAGCGCTGGTGCCATCCACGACGATCTCGGGTATCACGTCAGTTCGCAGCGGTCTGTGTGCATCGGCCATGGTGGTGATCCCCATGTCGCAGTTGATCGTAGCCCTCCGGCAACCAGGGGTACCTGGCACACGTGGTCGCCCGCACAGACAGGGCCGTAGGGTGCTGCAATGGCCGACCTGACAACCCTCGGACGCGATGCCGCCCTTACCGAGATCGTTGCAGCGATTAACGCAGACGGCGGGGTCATCGTCAAGGACCTGTTGCCCGAGGAGTCCAGGCTGCAGCTGATTGAAGATCTCGCCGCCGCGTTTGACGAGACGCCACCTGGCTCAAAGAGCGGTATGGAGCACTGGGAGGGCTTCCACGGTGCCAACACCAGGCGCTTTTGCGGCCTGGCTGCCCGCAGCGACGCCTTCGTGGAGCATGCACTGTTGAACCAGACCCTGCTGGCTGTCGCTGACCACTATCTGTTGGAACACGCCAGCGACTACTGGCTGAACACCGGCCAGGTCATGGCGGTCGGACCGGGTGAATCGGCCCAGTATCTGCACCGCGACGAGACCAACTGGCCCGAGGCGATCGCCGACGGGCGGGAGATCACGGTCAGCTGCATGTTCGCCCTCAGCGAGTTCACACGTGCCAACGGCGCAACGGTCGTCATCCCGGGAACCCAGGAACTGCCAGCCGAGGTGATCCGTGGCGCCGACTACGACGATGAGGCGACTGCGTACGCATCCATGCCAGCCGGTAGCGGAATGATCTACAGCGGCCGGGTGATCCACGGTGCCGGACGAAACACCACCGATTCGTGGCGCTACGGAATGCACGTCAGCTTTGTTGCAGGCTGGCTCCGACCAGAAGAGGCGAGTCCACTCGTGGTCAGCCGTGAACGGGCCGCGGCCCTACCCGAACGGGCGCGCCAACTCCTGGGCTGGGGTTCATACCACTCAGACGGTGGGGGCAGGACATGGCTGGTCGACTTCGAGGATGCCTCGCGCCTCTTCGGCTGATTCGTCAGGACCGGCTCAGGTCCACCGCTTTGCCAGCCGTGCCGCCGCCCCACCGAGTAGAGACAGCAGCGGTCCAGAGGCATCGTCCAGCACGGCGAAGATGTCATCGAGACTGAGATCCTCTGAGCTGAGGCCAGCTGCCGGGTTGGATACGACACCAACCGCCGCGTAAGGCAGATCCAACTCCCTTGCGAGCGCCACCTCCGGATAGCCCGTCATCCCGACAAGGTCGCCACCGAAGCCCGCGTACATTTGAATCTCGGCCGGGGTCTCGAACCTGGGCCCGTTGGCACACACATACGTGCCACCGTCGACTAGATCGACACCCTCTGACGCGGCCACCTCGGAGAGGACCTGACGTAGGTTCCGATCGTAGGGTTCGGTCATATCGGTGTGACGAAGCTCTTCATCAAAGAAGGTGTCATCTCGACCGTGCGTGAGGTCGATGAACTGGTCGATCAGAACGAGTTGGCCGCTCCGGTAACTCGGGTTGATTCCGCCGCTGACCGCCGTGGCCATCACGGCTCTGGCTCCGGAATCGTGAAGTGCCCAGAGATTCGCCCGGTAGGGGATGCGCTGGGGTGGAACGCTGTGGTCGGCACCGTGCCTCGGCAGGAACACCACCGGGCAGCCATTCCATGTGCCGTGCACCAGGCAAACCGGCCCATAGGGGGTTTCAACCTCACGGTCGACGGCACCCGTCAGGCCGGGTAGATCGTAGAATCCACTTCCGGTTATCAGGCCCAGCATTGGTAAGACGGTAGCGACTACCGGTCAGCCGTCGGTGCCCGACAACATCAGCCGACCCACGCGGTCACGGTCCATCCCGTCGACCGACTCGAAAGCCACGATCCGTCCTCCGTAGATGACCGCTACCCGGTCGGCGAGGCCCAAGACCTCATCCAGTTCGGCCGATACCAGAAGGATCGCCATGCCGGCGTCGCGGTACTCGATAAGCCGCCGGTGGATGAACTCGATGTTCCCGATGTCAATTCCACGGGTCGGCTGTGCTGCGATCATCACCTTTGACTCATGCGAGAACTCGCGTGCAGCAACAACCTTCTGCTTGTTGCCTCCCGACAGTGTGGCGACCATCGCTGCGATGTTCGGTGGGCGCACATCGAACTCCTCGACCAGCCTCGTCGCCTCATCGTCAACGGCTGCGGGGCGCCGGATGCCGTGCCTGGAGTAGGGACGGTGGTGGTAGCGGTTCAGGACCATGTTGTCGGCAACGGTGTGTGCACCAATCAGGCCAAACTTTTCCCTGTCCTCTGGGATGTGTGCCACGCCCATGGTGCTGATCTGGCGCGGGGACCTGCCGGCGATCTCTTCGCCGTCGAGAATGACCGAGCCGGAGATGACATCGCGAAGACCCGTGACGGCCTCGACCAGTTCACGTTGGCCGTTGCCTTCAACCCCGGCGACCCCGACGACCTCTCCTGCACAGACATCGAGGTTGATGCCGTTCAGCGCCTGGGTCTGCCGATCGTCGTTGACGACCAGATCCACAACGGTGAGCATCTTTTCGCCGGGAGATGCGGGCGTTCGCTTCAGCCGTAGTTCGACGGGGCGGCCGACCATCATCGATGCCAGATCGGACTCGTCGGTGTCGGCCGGGACCGTGTGGCCCACAACCCGGCCACGACGCATCACGGTGATCTCGTCGGCAACGGCCATCACCTCGCGCAGTTTGTGTGTAATGAAGAGCACGGCAACGCCGGTGTCTGCGAGACCTCGAAGCACCTCGAGCAGGTGGCCGGTCTCCTGGGGTGTTAGCACAGCAGTCGGTTCGTCCAGGATCAGGATGTCGACCTCGCGGTACAGGGCACGAAGGATCTCCACCCTCTGCTGGAGCCCGATGGGCAGGTCCTCAACCCGGACCCACGGATCTATGTCGAGGCCGAACCGCTCGGCAAGCCCCCTCACCACAGAAGCCGCTTCATCGAGATCTACGACACCCCGCCTTGTCGGTTCGTCTCCCAGCACCACGTTCTCAGCGACGGTCAGGACGGGAACCAACTGAAAATGCTGGTGGACCATTCCTATCCGACTGTCTATGGCATCGCGTGGGCCGTTCAGGTGCACGACCTCGCCGTTTCGTCTCACCTCACCTGAGTCAGCCTGGTAGAGGCCGAAGATGATGTTGACGAGGGTGCTCTTGCCTGCACCGTTCTCGCCGAGCAGAGCGTGGACTCGACCACGTTCGATGCGGAAGTCGACGTCCTCGTTGGCCAGCACATCACCAAAGCGTTTAGTAACGCCCTGCACCTCGAGTGCCGGATGTGCCACCACGCTCAGTGCTTCACTCACGGCTGTAGGGCTGTCCAATGGCAGCAGGTGGTCGGGCCCGACCGACAAATCCAGCCAGGACAATGATGCAGACCACGTAGGGAATCATTCCGATGAACTGCGGGTCGTCGGCGAGCCAACCCCGGAACTGGAGTTGGGTCTGGACGGCGCTGGCGTAACCGAACAGGAGCGCGGCACCCCAGATTCCTATCGGGTTCCAGCGGCCGAAGATCATCACGGCCAACGCCACGAAACCCCGACCGTTGGTCATCATGCGCTCAAATGAGCCGACTGCTTCAAGACTCAGGTATGCGCCGCCCAGACCGGCCAGACAGCCACCCGCAATGAGGTTCGTGTACCGGACCCGTGCGACTGATATGCCAACCGTTTCAGCCGCGCTCGGAACCTCACCGACCGACCTTGTCCAGAGCCCCCACCGTGTTCGGAACAGGACGAACCACACGACCCAGATGAGGATCAGGGAGAGGTAGGTGAGCGGACGGTTGATGAAGAACACCCTTCCGATGACCGGCAGGTCGGCGAGCGGACCCAGCGACACCTGGGGGGTCTTGCCTGACGGCAGGGTTAGGCCCTGTTGGAAGAAGTAGCTGCTGATTCCGAACGCTGCGATGTTGAGGACGGTTCCCGCGATTATCTGGTCGCCCTGCAGGGTCACAGACAGTCCTGCCAGGCTGGCCCCCATCAGGGCGCCCGTGGCCATGCCGGCGATGATTCCGGCAATGAGGCTCCCGGTTGCGGAGGCGACCATGAAACCCACGAATGCGGACAGGAGCATCTGACCCTCGATGCCGATATTCACCACACCGGAGCGCTCACACATGACCCCACACAGTGCTCCAAGAACCAGCGGCGTGGACTGGCGCAGTGCACTGGCCAGAACCGCCGTCGTCTGAGCCTGTTGGAACTCGGCGGTGAACAGGGTGACGAACACGAACACGAGGATCGTGAGGATCACCCATCGGTAACGGGTGAACAGGTTGCTCATGGTGAGCCCCAGCCGGCGGTGACGGAGACCTCTGCGACCTCCTGGCGGGAGAAGAACCACCGAACAACGATCGGTGTCGCCACGAACAGGAGCATCAGTGCCTCGATGATGTCGGTGATCTCTGGTGCCACGTCGGCGTTGAACTGCATCATCGAACCTCCGGCCTCCATGGCCCCAATCAAGAGGGCCGCCGGGATGACGCCGAGTGGGTGGTTCCGGGCCAACAGGGCGATGGTGATGCCGTTGAAGCCCAACCCGGCGTTGAAGCCCGGCTCGTACCTGCCAACCACCCCCTGGGTCTCTATGGCGCCGCCGGCGCCGGCAAGGAGTCCGCTTATCGCCATGGTGGCAATGACGATCCGCTGGACCGATATCCCGGCGTATCTGGCGGCGTCTCCGTTGAGCCCGACGGAGCGGATCTCAAAGCCCAGGTTGGTTCTCTCCAGCAGGTACCAGCAGGCGATGCTGGCGGCGACTGCCACGAGGAAGCCGGTTGGGAACGACCCCCAGAGTGGAATGACGGCGCTCTCCTCGACCGCCGGGGTGCGCGACAGGATCCCCTCGTCCTTCCAGGAGTGCGAAGCCAGCCAGTCCGTGAGGTTGAGCGCAACAAAGTTGAGCATGATCGTTGTGATCACCTCGTGGGCTCCACGGGTGGCCTTGAGGATGCCCGCTATCGAACCCCAGGCTGCGCCGGCCAGGGCGCCGACGGCGAGAGCCATGGGGGCATGGATGATCCACGGAAGACCCTCGAACCCGAAGCCGACAGCGGCTGAAAAGATTCCTCCGACAACCAGTTGGCCCTGACCGCCAATGTTGAAGAGCCCGGCCCGGAAGGCAAATGCCACTGCCAGGCCACCCATGATGAGCGGGGTGGCCTTCTCGAGGGTTCGGCCGATTGTCTTCTGGCTGGAGAGTGATCCGTCGATCAGGGCCCCGTATGCCTCGATAGGGTTGGCGCCCGAGACCACCAGGATTATGGCGCCTATGCCGAGGGCCAGACCTACTGCGATGAGCGGAATCGCTACAGGTTTCAGCATCCTCATGATGCTGCTCACCATCTGCTGGAGGGCCCTGTTGTCACCGCAGCAGACTAGGCGGGGTTGGGGCCGGGGCCTGCGACTCGGCGCTGAAGGCCTGTGACCCGGTCACGACCGATTCGTGTCGAGGGTCTCGCCCTGGTCGAGTCGGACAACCCGTGTGTCGGTGACAATCGCAGTGATGAGATCGGACGGGGTGACGTCGAATGCCGGATTGATGGTTCGTGTGCCCTCTGGGGCCTTCGGGACTCCCCCGAAACAGACGATCTCGTCGTCATCCCGGTTCTCAATCTGGATGTCACCGCCACAGGCCGTGGCCATGTCGATCGTGGACTCGGGGGCGACAATCACAAACGGGACGCCGCAGTGTCTGGCAGCCAGTGCCAGTGAGAAGGTGCCGATCTTGTTGGCCGTGTCGCCGTCGGCGGCGATCCGATCAGCACCAGCCAGGACGACATCGGCGAACCCTCTGGAGATCAGGTGCGGTCCCGCCGAGTCGACGATCAGGCGAAACGGAGCACCCATCTGCTGGAGTTCCCAGGCGGTCAGGCGCGCCCCCTGTAGGAGAGGCCGGGTTTCGAGGACAATTGCCTCCTCGAGACAGCCACGCTCATGGAGTGTCTGGATGACAGCCAGGGCGGTCCCACGTTCAACGCTTGCTAGGCCGCCGGTGTTGCAGATGGTGAGGGCCCGGATCGAACCGGACCCGCCCGTGATCTCGGCCATCAGGTCTGCGCCACGGTCGCCCATGTGCAGCGACGCAGCCAGTTCCTCGTTCCTGACAGCCATGGCTTCGGCGAGGACGGCTTCGGGCCCACCTCCGGATAGGGACACCACCCTGTCCACCATCTTCTCCAGGTTCACTGCCGTGGGACGAGCCGACCGAATCGACTCCACGTCGGCCTCAAACCCCGGTGTCCCCACACCGTTCGTATCAGCTGCCAGAGCCACCCCGAATGCACCGGCGACGCCTATTGCCGGCGCCCCGCGAACCGACAGCCGACGAATGGCATCGACCAGATCGGGAACCGTCGTGATACGCAACACTTCAACTGATGTCGGCAACTTCGTCTGGTCAACCATCAATATGGCGCCATCGACCCAGTCGAGGGTCCTTCCACCGAGCTCGCTCATGGTCCAGTCTCCGGATAGTCGTCGGACAAACTAGTATCGTCTCGCCGGCTCCTGGGCAACACAGAGGATGCCGACGACCACATGACTGCCGAAGAGATCTCCGCCATTCTCGGGCTTGAGCCCCTGCCGCTCGAGGGCGGCATGTGGGCCGAGACCTGGCGCGACGAACACGGATCAGCCATCTTCTACCTCATGCAACCAGGCGACTTCTCGGCAATGCACCGGCTCGACCGGACCGAGTTGTGGCACCACTACATCGGTTCCCCGGTCGACTTCCTGCTTCTCGAACCCGACGGTTCGATCGCAGTGCCCGTGCTCGGAGGTGATCTCTCAGCGGGCCAGCGACCCTTCCTTGCAATCCCGGCCGGTACCTGGATGGGTGCCTCGACAGTGGGCGACTGGTCTCTGGTTGGAACCACGATGGCACCTCCCTACAACCCCGATGGATTCGAGTTGGGATCAGCCGAGAGGCTCACCGCCGAGTTCCCCGTGGCAGCTGCCCGTATCTCCGGCCTCGTGCGGGGTGAGCAGCCGTGACCGGTCCTGCGTCGCCGTCAGATCTGCTCGATCTCTCGGGCCGCGTGGTCATCGTGACAGGTGCCGGCGGCGGGGTGGGCACGGGTATCGCCGGTCGGCTCGTGGCGGCGGGGGCCACCGTGGTGGCCCATACACGGGCATCACCTACCGACCACCTCGTAGACTTCGACGGGAGCCGCGTTGCGAGCGTCCGGACCGACCTGACCTCTCCTGACGGACCGGCCTTCCTGGTCGAGTCGACCCTCGACAGATTCGGCCGGCTTGACGGCCTTGTCAACAACGCCGCCACGCAGTCGGTTGTGCCGTTTGACGAGGTGACCGACGAGGTCTGGTCCGAAACCATCGATGTCAACGTCACAGTAGTGCACCGCCTCACCCGCCTGGCCGCAGGGGCGATGCGAGCCGGGGAAGTGGGTGGGTCGATTGTCCACATCGCATCAATCGAGGCCCACCACCCGACCGACGTTCACGGTCACTATGCAACCTCCAAGGCGGCCCTGATCATGCACGCCCGAGCCGCTGCACTGGCCTATGGCGGTGACGGAATCCGCGTGAACACCATCTCTCCTGGCCTGATCGCACGCCCCGGCCTTGAAGAGGACTGGCCCGACGGAGTTGAGCGCTGGCGCAGGGCAGCGCCGTTGACAAGGCTCGGAACGCCCGAGGATGTGGGTGACGCCTGCGTGTTCCTCAGCTCGGACCTGTCCCGCTGGATCACGGGTACCGACCTGATCGTCGACGGCGGGGTGCTGGCTAGACCAACATGGTGACCCTCCAACCAACTAGGAAGTAGCCCGTGGAAGATCGCTGGGACCCCGCGTACTCAAAGACCCTCGCGACCCCACTCGACGAGTGCGTCTACGGCTCACGCCTTATCGGCTCCGACCCGGCGCTGGTCCTCCACGGTGGCGGCAACACCTCGGTGAAGGCACCGTTCACAGGGATCACAGGCACCACCTCCGAAGCGCTTTTCGTAAAGGGCTCAGGTTGGGATCTGGCGACGATCGAACCACGGGGATTCGCCCCGTTGACCCTGTCACGCCTCAAGGACCTGCTCACCCTCGACTCGCTCTCTGACCCCGACATGATGCGCGAGCTCATGTCGGCGAGCTTTGACCCCGGGGCGCCCGCACCATCAGTTGAGAGCCTGCTGCACGCCTTCCTGCCACATCCTGCGATCCTTCACAGCCACGCCGATGCAATCGTCTCTCTAACCAATGTCAGTGACGCCGGCGAGCACGTCCAGGAGATCTTCGGTGATTCCGTGGTCGTCATTCCCTATGTAATGCCCGGCTTCGACCTTGCCAGGGCGGTGGCAACCTCGTGGACCGATCAGGTCAATCCCGGAACGGTCGGGATGGTGCTGCTCAACCATGGTCTCTTCACGTTCGGCGAATCGACCCGCGAGGCCTACACGAGACACCATGAGCTGATCTCGAGGGCTGAGCGCTGGCTTGATGAGAACGCCCCCGTGCCGGGCCCGCCGTCTGCAGCACTCCCCGACCCGGACACAGTGGCACTGGCCGGCCTCCGCCGCGACATCTCCGATGCCGCCGGCTTTCCGATGCTGCTGTGTCGCCACTGCGACCAGACCTCGACTCGCTTTGTCCAGCGTCCGGACCTGGACAGCCTGGCCTCCAGAGGGCCGCTGACACCCGACCACGTGATTCGCACAAAACGTGTTCCCATGGTCGGCCGCGATGTGGCTGCCTTTGCCTCCGCCTACGAGGACTACTTCAGGCAATACGGGCACCGGGGACGTACCGAGTTGACGATGCTCGACCCTGCGCCACGCGTCGTGGTCGACCCGGGGCTGGGGGTGCTCACCGCCGGTCGTACCATCGCTGCGGCTGACATCGCCTTTGACATCTACGAACACACGATGCCCGCCCTGGAGCGTGTCGAGGACGGCCTGGACGGCTATACGTCGCTCGACGCCAGCCACATTTTCGACGTCGAGTACTGGGACCTTGAGCAGGCCAAGCTCCACCTTGCCGGCCCACCGGCGGAGTTGGCGGGCGTGGTCGCCGTGGTCACCGGGGCCGCCTCCGGGATCGGACGTGCGTGCGCGGCCGAGCTGCTTGCACGGGGTTGCGCGGTGGGTGGAATAGACATCGACCCCGCCGTAACGACCACATTTGATCACGCTGCCTGGCTGGGTCTGACCGTTGACGTAGCCGACCCCGAGGCCCAGGCATCCGCTGTCGACAGCGTTGTCGAGCGCTTCGGTGGCCTCGACATCGTTGTCATAGCGGCGGGGATCTTCGGCACCAGTGCCCCCATCAGCGACCTGGACGCTGACGACTACCGAACGGTGCAGGTTGTCAACGTCGACTCGGTCGTCAGCCTCCTGCACACGACCCACCCGTTCCTCGTCAGGTCCCCGGTCGGAGGCCGGGTGTCGATCATCGGTTCCAAGAACGTGGCTGCACCGGGCAGGGGGGCGCTCTCGTACTCAACTTCCAAGGCTGCACTCGCCCAGGTGGCCCGTGTCGCCGCGTTGGAGTGGGCCGACGACGGTATCCGTGTGAACACGGTCCATCCTGACGCGGTGTTCGATACGGGCCTCTGGAACGACGACCTGCTCAGGGAGCGGGCCGACAAATACGGCCTGAGCGTCGACGCGTATAAGACCAGGAACCTGCTGACTACGGAGGTCACCTCGGCCGGAGTGGCGAAGGTGGCTGTCGAGTTGTGTACTGACACGTTCTCTGCCACGACGGGCGCCCAGATTCCGATCGACGGCGGGAACGAACGGGTCGTCTAGGAACTGATGGGGAACAGGCGCTTCACCGCTGATGCCGTCGTCACCTGTGACGCCGATGACTCTGTGTTTGCTCCCGGTGTGGTCGACACGGTTAACGGTCGGATCGCCTGGGTCGGCCCGGCCGACAGCGCTCCTGTTGTAGATGACACCGTGCCTGTCGAGGACATCGGTGGCCTGCTCATGCCGGGGTTGGTAAACGCCCACTGCCACACGCCGATGACGCTCATGCGCGGCTCTGGCGACGGCCTCCCCCTGCACCGCTGGCTGACCGAGGCCATGTGGCCGCGCGAGGGCCGGATGACCCGTGAGGACGCCTGGTGGGGGATGACCCTCGGTTCGGCAGAGATGCTGCTGGCGGGCGTTACCACGAGCTGCGAGATGTACCTGTTCGAGGAGGAAGTTGTGGACGCCGTCAGGGAGTCGGGTGCCCGCCTGGTTATGACCCCCGGCGTAGTCTCGGCACTCCACTCCAGTGGCAGTGACCGGGCCGCTGAAATCTCTGACTTCTTCTCGAGGTACCACGATCCGTCTGGCCGGGTGACAGTGGGGATCGCCCCCCATTCGGCCTACGACCTCGGGGTCGCCGCAGTTGTAGAGTTTGCCGAGTTGGCTCGATCGCTCGACACTGTGCTCCACGTTCACCTTGCCGAGACCCGTGAGGAGAGCACCGAACTTGAAGATGCCTACGGCCATTCCATTACGCGAATCCTCCACGACCATGGTGTGTTCGACGGTCGTGTGCTCGCAGCCCACTGCGTCTGGGTTGATGCAGCCGACATGGAACTGTTGGCAGCCAACGGGGTCGCCGTGGCCCACTGCCCCGTCAGCAACATGAAACTCGGATCCGGAATTGCCCCGCTGGCCGCCATGAGGGAGGCAGGGGTTACCGTCGGCTACGGAACCGACGGACCTGCCTCGAACGACTCCCTTGACCTCTGGGAGGAGGTGAAGGTGGCGGCTCTGCTGGCCAAGGTGCACGCGCTGGACTCAACGGTCATTTCCGCAACGGAATCTCTCGCAATGGCGACCCGCTACTCGGCGGCTGCGGTGGGTCTAGACGACACAGGCTTCCTCGCTCCTGGTAACGCTCTCGACATGATCCGGATTGATCTGGAGCAGAGCACGTTCGTACCGATGACCGACACGGACGAACTGCTGGCTCACCTGGCGTGGTCCGGATCCAGCCGCGAGGTGACCGATGTCTGGGTCGCCGGGGACAAGGTGGTGGCCGGTGGCGAGGTGCTGTCCATTGATACAGAGAGGGCCATTGCAGAGGTCAGGCAGCGGGCTCTACGTCTGGCCCGGGGCTGAGCCCGGGTGCGATCCGGGTCTCAGTTGTCTTCCTGTTGCACGAAGAACGAGGTGCCGCTCGGGTACTCGGGAACCTCTACCTCGAACGGGGTCGATCGGATCCGAACGGGATCGCTCCCGCGGACAAAGAGGCCCTCATGCACCGTGGGAACCGGATTCCGTGTAAGAGGAATGGCGTCGCCCGCCGAATAGACGGCGATGAACAGCGTCCGTGGGAGCTGGGACAGGTTCGGAGCGGACCCGTGCGCCAGCATTGTGTGCATCAGGCACACCGAACCCGCAGGACCGGAGCATGTTCTTCCGGATGACCGCATCTCCGCCACGCTGTCGTCGGCAACCGCGCCGGTGAACCGACCGTCGTGCCACAGGGAGTGGATGGGGCCCAGGTGCGATCCGGGCAGAACCTCGAGGGGCCCGTTCTCCTCGGTTACCTCGTCGACCATCAGGAGTGCCGTGACGACATCGGTGTTGGTGTGGGGTGTGTAGGGGAAGTCCTGATGCCACTTGACCTCAGTGGCGGCCCCCGGAAGTTTCGAGTTGATCTTTGTGTGGTGGAGCTTCACGTCGGGCCCGATCAGGTCGGCGACCATGTCGGTCATCGGACTGTCGGCCATCGCATCAAAGTAGGCAGGCGAGATCTCCGTCGGTGCCGCAACCCGGCGCAACGCCGGTAGCTCAGCGGTGTGTCCTCCCTGGAGGTCGAAGCGTTTCCGACCATCGATGATCTCGCCGTACGGACTGGTGTGGCCCCTGCTTTCCTCGACCCATGAGGCGAAGTCCGACCTGAGAGCTTCCAGAAGTTCTACCGAGACGGCGTCGTGCACAGTCAGCACACCCTCACGCCAGAACTCGTCAACCTGCTCCGGACTCAACACCATGTAGTCTCCGATCTGGCCAGCACAGTACGACCATGCCACCGCACCGCCAATCCCCGACGATGACCCCGACCACCGGTTCTGACGAGCCACCGCCACAGATAGATTCCCGGTAGTGCCGTGGCACGAATCCCTGCTGATACGGGGACTCGCGGGTGTAGTTCAATGGTAGAACCCCAGCTTCCCAAGCTGATGACGGGAGTTCGATTCTCCTCACCCGCTCCGACCGGCGGTACGCACTACGACCCCTGCCCGGCTGGATGTTTCAACACCTTGACAAACTGATCAAAAGTTATACGATTATCTGTCAGTAGAGGTCGGGGACCGGAAGACGCGTGCGCAGACTCGAGAGCTTCATCCAGGGGGCGTGGCACACACCCGACTGCGAAGGCATGGCAACCAGCCACGCAGTGACCGGCGAACCCGTCGCAACCGTTTCGAGCAGCGGGATCGACTTTGAGAGAACAGCCGCATACGCCCGAGAGGTGGGTGGGCCCAACCTACGGTCCATGACATTCCACGAACGGGCTGCGCTACTAAAGCAACTCGGCCAGCACCTGTTCGCCGAGAAGGAGACCCTCTACGACCTTTCAACCGCCACAGGCGCCACCCGGGCCGATTCCTGGATCGACATCGAGGGAGGCGCCGGCGTGCTCCTCAGCTACGCATCAAAGGGTCGCCGCGAACTTCCGAACTCCACCATTCTCCTCGACGGCGATCCCGAGATCCTCGCCCGTGACGGTTCATTCATCGCCACCCACATCGCCGCCCCGCTCCACGGTGTCGCCGTCCAGGTCAACGCGTTCAACTTCCCCTGCTGGGGAGCCCTCGAAAAGCTCGCCCCGGCACTGCTGGCCGGCGTTCCGACGATCATCAAGCCGGCCACCCCGACGGCCTTCCTGACCGAGGCCATGGTCCGCCTGATGATCCAGTCGGAAATCCTCCCCGCCGGAGCACTGCAACTGGTATGTGGCGGAGTCGGCGACCTGTTCGACCACCTGGGTGGGCAGGACCTCATCGGCTTCACCGGCTCAGCTTCCACAGCAGCACTCCTGAGAGCCCACCCCGCTGTTCTGGAACGCTCGGCTCGCTTCAACACCGAAGCCGATTCCCTAAACGCTGCCATCCTCGGCAGCGGGTCAGGGCCCGGCTCAACCGAGTTCGACCTGTTCGTATCCGAGGTCGTGACAGAGATGACCGTCAAGGCCGGACAGAAGTGCACAGCCATACGGCGGGTGCTGGTGCCGCACCAGCACCTGAATGCAGCCACCGAGGCTGTTGCCGCAGCACTCGGCGAGGTGAGGGTCGGGGACCCGGCCGACCCGGAGACAGAAATGGGTGCCCTCGTCAGCACGGCGCAGAGAACAGAGGTGCTCGCAGCCGTGTCAACCCTCTCGGGGTCAGCCACTGTGGTTACCAGCTCCTGCGAGTTCCACAACGTCGACCCGCAGCGGGGGGCGTTCATGGCACCCACCCTGCTGCGCTCAGAAAACACGACCAACCCCGATGTGCACACCACCGAAGCCTTCGGACCGGTCAGCACGATCATCGGATACAGCGACGCCGCCGATGCGGTCCACCTGACGTCGCTCGGCGGCGGAAGCCTCGTCGCCTCCGTCTACACCGCCGACCCTGCCGAGGCACACGCCCTGACAACCGGGATCTCGGCCCACCACGGGCGCGTCCACGTCGTTGACGCCTCAGTGGCCACCACAAGCACAGGGCACGGCTCGCCCCTGCCAAACCTCGTCCACGGTGGCCCCGGCCGTGCCGGAGGTGGCGAAGAGATGGGAGGTCTGCGCGGTGTCCGCCACCACCTCCAGACGACCGCAGTGCAGGGCTCACCCGACATGCTCACCGCAATAACCGGAGAGTGGATGCCAGGCTCCACCCGACATCTGGATCGCGGTCATCCGTTCAAACTGAACTTCGACGATCTCGACATCGGTACGGCCATACACACCGACTCACGTACCGTCACCCTCGACGACATCGAAGGCTTCGCCGAGAGCACAGGCGACAACTTCTACGCCCACATGGACGAGGAAGCAGCAGCGGCAAGTCCCATCTTCGGCGGACGCGTCGCACACGGCTACCTGGTCCTCGCACTCGCGGCAGGACTGTTCGTCTGGCCCGACCCGGGGCCAGTCCTGGCCAACTACGGGGTCGACCGCTGCCGCTTCGCCAAGCCGACCTACCCGGGCGACACGCTCACTGTCCTGTTGACCTGCAAACGCAAGACCCTCCGCGCCGGATCCGGCTACGGCGAGGTGGCCTGGGACGCCCAGGTCCTCAACCAGGACGACGACGTGGTAGCCGCCTACGACGTGCTCACGATGGTCGCCAACCGCCCCGGTGTGAACGGGGCACCACCCGAACAAACCAACAACGGAGGAGACAACTGATGGGACGCACCTGGTCCTCGATGGACGACTTCGAAGCATTCCTCGACGACGGCGGCATGGTCGAGGTCGATGACGACATGCCCGACGAATACAGAGCGGCCGTGTTCCGCTTCATAGAACTGCACGCCAACAGTGAGCTCATGGGCGGCCTCACCGAACGCGACTGGATACCGATGACACCGGGCCTGCGCCACAAGATGGCCGTACTTGCCAAGACCCAGGACGAGATCGGCCACGGCCACCTTCTCTACATGGTCGCTGCCGACCTCGGCGTCAAGACGCGTCGCGAGATGCTCGAAGACCTGTTCGCCGGACGCTCCCGGTTTCAAAACGTGTTCCACTACCCGGCCAGGACATGGGGTGACCAGGTCGCGATCTGCCTGCTGGTCGACGGGGCCGCCGTACCGAGCCAGAAGGCCGTCTACAAGGACTGCTCCTATGGCCCCTACAAGCGGATCCTCAAGCGGATCATCGCCGAAGAGGGCTTCCACCTCAGGTTGGGCGAGGAGCGCGTGCTGAAGATCGCAGAGGGCACCGACGCCCAACGAGCAATGTTCCAGCAGTCCATCGACGACTGGTGGTGGCCCGCCCTGCGCCTCTTCGGACCCGACTCCAGGCCCAACGACAGGCTTGCCCGTTGGCGCCTCAAGTCCGAGAAGAACGAGGTAATGAGGGCCGGTTGGGTCCAGAAGTTCGTTCCGATGCTGCACAGTTACGGCTTCACCATCCCCGACCCCGGCCTGACCCACGACGCCGAGACCGATACCTGGACCTGCGGCCCGATCGACTGGGAACCCCTCAAGAGGACCATGGCAATGGACGGCCCCGATACGGCACGACGGATTGCCGAGGCTTCCGCTGCGTGGGAGACCACCAGATGGGTTCGGGACGCCCTCGATGCCGCCCCCGCCGGAGCGGTCGCATGAGCACCATTACCGTTGACACCACACTGCTGCGCGACGCTGCCCTCGGAGCTGTCGCAACCGTCGACGACCCCGAGATCCCGGGGGTGTCCATCGTCGACCTGGGCCTGCTCGAAACCGTGACCGCGACCGTAGATGGCAGGGTCGCCATCGGCCTCATTCCCACCTTCTCCGGATGTCCCGCCCTGGCCATGATCGCCGCCGATGTGGAGGCCGCCGTCGCGGCGCTGCCCGAGGTTGAAGAAGTCACCGTGGAGTGGTTGAGGTCACCCGTGTGGACAATCGAACGGGTGACAGAGGACGCCCGCCGGACGATGGCAACCGACCTGACCCTGGCGGTCAGGGTCGACAGCAACCCGACACCATGCCCACGGTGCGGATCTCCGACCGAGGAGAAGTCAGAGTTCGGCTCCAGTCGCTGCAGGGCCGTACACCGTTGCGGATCGTGCCTCGAGGTCATCGAGGTCATGCGGGACCGCTGAAGGAGGAAGCATGCACACCTATGAGATATTCCTGAAAAAGGACGGGCAGGAGGAGTACCGCCACGCCGGGAGCATCGACGCCCCCGACGACGAGCTGGCACTGTTGCTGGCCCGCGAGAACTACCTGCGCCGCGCCGAGGGTGACCTGCTCTGGATGGTCGACCGCACCCACCTGCTGGTCGGCGACCGGGACTTTGTGGCACCCAACTCGGACAAGCCGCACAGGGATAACGACGGGCTCCTCGTGGCAGCCCACCGCAAGAGCCAGAGGGAGGCACAATGACATCAATGACCCCCGGAACGGCTGAGTTCCTGCTCGCCTTCGCCGACGACGAGCACCTCATGGGACAACAGCACACCGAGTGGATCGGCATCGCACCGTTCCTCGAAGAGGACATGGCGTTCGCCAGCATCGCCCAGGATGAGCTCAGCCATGCGGCACTCCTCTACGCCATCGTGGCCGACAACGGACAGGGCGGCCCACCCGACGATCGGGCGATCGACACCCTCGCCTTTGACCGGAGCGCTGCCGACTACCGGTCCGCCCAGATCGTCGAGGTGGCCTGCACCGGGTGGGCACATGCCCTGGTTCGCCACTGGCTCTACGACACCGCCGAGGAACTCCGGTGGTCGCTGGTTGACGGGTCCTCTCTCGAACCGCTGAGGGATGCCGCCGCCCACGCTGCCCGCGAGGAGCGGTTCCACGTTCGCCATGCCGACGGCCTGATCGACGTTCTGGCCCACACACCGGACAGTGCCGACAGGCTGGCTGATGCAGTCAACGCCCTCCTGCCCCTCGCCACCGGCCTCTTTGAGCCTGTCGCAGGTGAGGCAGAGGCAATCGAGGCTGGGGTCACGTCGGCACCGTTCGACACGATGCTTCCCGAATGGACCGACAGGGTTCGGGCCCGATTCCCTGAGATCGACATCGGATCCATCGCGGCACCTGCCTACGCCGGCCGGGCACAGAGACACGGCGACTTCGCTGCGCTGATGGCCCGGATGAACGAGGTCAGGGGCATCGACCCCACTGCCGTCTGGTAGGCATCGCCGACTGCGGCGCTACGGTGCCGCCATGATCCCCGGGCCCGGTGAGTCTCTGGAGACCACCGACTACCACTGTGCCGGCGAGCCCTTCCGCATCCTGGATGTCGGCCCAATGGAGGGTGTGACCGTCGGCGACCGCCGTGAGTGGGCCATGGCGAACCTGGACGACCTGCGGCGCTTTCTCGTCAACGAACCCCGTGGGCACGCCGACATGTACGGCGGCTTCGTCGTGCCGCCCGACGACCTCGACGGTGACCTGGGAATCGTGTTCTTCCACAAGGACGGCTTCAGCACGGCGTGCGGCCACGGCACGATCGCCATCGTCACCTGGGCGATCGACACGGGGCTGATCACAGCCGACGGTGACACCGTTGACGTGGTCGTCGACGTTCCGTCCGGTCGCCTGCCGACTGTGGCGGGCCTGGACGGGGGCAGGGTGTCCAGCGTCCGGTTCCAGAACGTCCCCTCGTACGTCAGCACCATGGCCTTGGACGTCCAGACCTCCATTGGGCGACTGCCCGTCGACGTGTCCTTCGGAGGCGCCTTCTACGCATCGGTCGGCCTCAATGGAACCGACCTCTCAGCCGACCGTGCGAGCCTCGACCAGTTGATCTCGGTTGGACGCCAGGTACGCACCGCACTGGACGGATCGCCAACGGTTGTGCACACTCCAGACGACCGGCTCTCGGGTCTGTACGGCACGATCTTCCACGAGACCATCGGCGACAGCCCACTCCACCAGAGGAACGTGACGATCTTCGCCGACGGCCAAGTGGACAGGTCACCGTGCGGCTCGGGGACCTCAGCGCGTCTGGCCCTGATCCATCAGGCGGGTCACCTGAAAGTTGGCGACCCCTTCCTGAACGAGGGGATAGCGGGTGGCGTGTTCGAGGGCCGTATCACAGCAGCTACGGAGGCCGGCGTGGTCACCACGATTGAAGGATCCGCACACATGCACGCCATCAGCAGCTTCAGCCTTGACCCTCATGACCCGATCGGCCTCGGCTTCCAGTTGCGCTGACGCTGCGGTGGGGCTCAGGATCGCGCCCGGCTGACCGCCTCGGCCCAGCGCTCCCGATCCATCGGCCCACAGGGTTCGACCTGTTCAGCAGGCTGCCAGCCCTCCATGGCATCGGCCGGGTCGGCCGCGTCACCTGTAGCGACCCGAACCAGTGCAGCGGCCCCGAGTGTCGTCGCCTCCGCCTCGCTGGAAAGCTCCACCACAATCCCGGAGGCATCGGCAAGCGACTGAACGAAGGTCGGGTTGGCGCTCATTCCACCGTCCAGACGAACGGATGTTGGTGTCGTGCCCGATGCCCGGGCCAACACCTCGATCACGTCGGCACAGCAGTGCGCCACGCCCTCAAGCACCGCCCGGCAGATCTCGGCCCGCCCAGTACCCCGGGTAGCGCCCAGCAGTGTTCCCCGTGCACCGTCGTCCCATGTGGGGGTGCCCAGGCCTGAGAGTGCCGGCACGAAAACCACGCCTCCGGAGTCCTCACAGTCCGACGCCAGGCAATGTGTCGAGGCCACGTCGGGGACGACGCCCAGGTCGACCAGCCATGCCACCGCAGAACCGGCACTGAGCACAGCCCCCTCGAGCATCCACACGACACCTTCCGGGATTGCCCATGCCGGCATGGCGTAACAGCCGTCGGCCCCAGTGCCGGCGACGTCGCCCGTGCACATGTCGACCATTGCACCTGTTCCGGCGGTGAGCTTCGTCTGGCCTGCAGAAACGCACCCCAGACCGATGAGCGACGCCTGCTGGTCGCCGACCATTGCTGAGATCACAGGAGAACCGGGCAGAATGGAGGCAGCCGCCACGGCACCGGCCGACCCGACGAGTTCCGGCAGCGAACCGACCGGAATCGACAGACGACCCAACAGGGCTGTATCCCATGAGCCGTCGGAAGCCAGAAGGCCTGTTGCTGAAGCGTTGGTCACGTCTGTGACGTGTGCTGCTGCGCCTGTCAGTACCCATGCCAGCCACGAGTCGACAGTGCCGAGGCAGAGATCGGCCCCGCTTGTAGAGCCACCCTCCCCCATCAGCCACTCGAACTTTGAGGCCGACTGGTTTGGTGCCACGAACACACCCGCGGCCCGCAGTTCAACACAGCGGTCAGCCGTTCGGAGATCCTGCCAACCAATGCCCGGCCCGACCGGTTTCCCGGTGGATCGGTTCCATGCCACAGCCGATGCCCGCTGGCTGGCAATGCCCACGCCGTCCACCGGACCATGGCGTTCAAGAACCTCGGTGGCGAGACCCACCACGGCCTCGGCCAGTGCCATGGCATCAAACTCGACCAGGCCGGGGGCAGGGCTGGTTGGCGGCAGGCTCAGCCTCTCCTCTCCGACAGGTCGGCCGTCGCCGTCAACGACCACGCAGCGAACCGTGGTCGTGCCCACATCGACCGCCAGGACGGTCACGGCCAGGAGACCTCTCCGAACCTGTCGGGCAGGCCCATCTTGCCCGGATTGAGTATCCCCTGGGGATCGAGGGCCTCCTTCAGGGCGACCAACACCTCAAATCCGGAACCGAGTGCCTCGGACATGAACCTGGCCCGGTTGAGGCCGACCCCGTGGTGGTGGCTGAGCGAGGCACCGGCCGACAGTGCGGCCCGCGCTGCGATATCCCACGCAGCCACGTACCAGGCCTCACGGACCGCAGGGTTTTCTGGTCGAGCGGCAAACGTGAAGTAGAGGCAGGCGCCGTCGCTGTAGGCGTGGGACTGGTGGGCCGACACGACCCTCAGGCCATCCATAGCTCCGATGGCATCCAGCACCGATCTGTAACAGGAGTCAAGGTTGCTCCACGAGACCGTTACCTCCATTGTGTCGAACACAAATCCCTTCTTCGTAATTGCGGCCAGACCGGCGACATCGTTTCGGTCCTCCCACCACTGTTCGACAAGGCCCGGGGCCAGCAGATCGGCGGTTGAGCACTCCTCGGCCACTACCGCCATATCGGCCTCAACCAGGTGGGTGTCGCCCTCATCCAGAACCAGGAGGACGTGAGCATCACCTGTGTCAAAGCGCGGTGCCGCCTCGGTGGAGTCGTAGACACGTAGTGCTGCCGGAGTGGCACCCCGCTGCATTATCCGCCTGCACGCATCGTTGGCTGCTCCGAAACTCCCGAACCCGAAGGCCGAGGTCGACCTCACCTGAGGTTGGTGGTGAAGACGCAGCCAGGCTCTGGTGATGATGCCGAGGGTCCCCTCTGAGCCGACAAAGACCTGGGTCAGGTCCGGCCCTGCGGCTGCACGGGCGTGTCCACCGGTGGTGATGACGCTGCCATCGGCCAGAACGACCTCCATTCCGACGACGAGGTCTTCGATCTTGCCGTAGCGATTCGAGAGTTGTCCGGCCCCGCGGCAGGCCAGCCAGCCTCCGACGGTTGACAGGGAGATCGACTGTGGCCAGTGGCCAACCGTAAACCCCTGCACGGCCAGGTCCGCCTCCAGAGTGTCACCGAAGGTACCGGCAGCCACCTCGACGACCATCGAGTCGCTGTCGACCCGGGAGATCCCAGCCAGAGCGGTCAGGTCCAGGAGGAGGCCGCCGTGCACCGGCAGGCTCGATCCCAGCACCCCCGAGCGGCCGCCGGCCGCCGTAACGGGCACGCCGTGTCTGCCACAGGCCGCCACCACGGCTGCCACCTCCGTGGTTGTGGCTGGACGGGCGACGGCGCCTGCAATGGCCGGTGCCAGACCCTCCAGAGCCCAGATCTGGGCAAGCGGCCACCAGTCCCTGCTGGCCTCGACCCTGTCGTCGACAGAACACAGGACCTCGATTCCCCGGACCTCGAGGTCGCTGAGAAGTTCGGCCGGCACCTCAACCCGGGAGGCAGCAAGCCTGATGTCGAGGTCGGCCCGGTCAACGCTCCAGTCGATCGGTGGTGTCGGACCCGCTGTCTCAGATTCCATTTGATCCTCCGTTCACATGCCCTGCTGGGCTTCGTCCTCGGCCGCCACCAGAACCCTGAACGCCTCGATCTCGTGCTCTCGACGCTGATCGCTCCATCCCGCCTCGTTCCCAACCAGGTCGGCGACCGATTCGACGGCTGCGAGGGTTGCGGCACGGTCCTCAAGGCGGGCCCTGGTTCGCCGTGACAAGACATCGTCGAGCGTCTGGGCCATCTCGTACCTGACCGCATGGACTCCCTCTGCCCGGCTGTACGCAAGGCCAGGGACCAACGGATCTGCCAGCGTCGCGTCGGCGGCGATCAGTTCGCTGACCTCTCCGGCCTCCGATCCGTAGCGGCCCTCAAGGTGGGTTCCCGGCTCATCGCGCGAACCGTTTCCCGCTGACGAGAGGGCACCCCGCAGATGCAGTCGGCGGGTCCTGCAGCGTCGGGACTCACCTCGATGTGCCATGACCGCATCGACGGTGTCGGCCGCCATCCGGCGGTAGGTGGTGAGCTTTCCTCCGGTCACGGTCACAACGCCGGTTTCGTCCACCTCCACCACATGGCGCCTCGACAGATCGGCGGTCCGGCCCGTGTCGGTAGGCGTCACAAGGGGTCGCAGTCCGGCCCAGGTGCCGGTCACGTCGTCGACGGTCAGGTCGGCATCGGTCATGGCGTTCACGGCATCGAGCAGGTAGGTGACATCTTCGGATCGGCACAGGGGCTCCTCAAGGCCACTGTCATGGTCGGTATCTGTCGTTCCTATATAGGTGTGGCCGTCCCTCCACGGCAGCACGAACACACTGCGTCCATCGCCCCTCACCGGCAGCAGGACGGCGAGATCCACCTTGAGGCGTTCACGCGGAACCGTCACGTGAACGCCCTTCGCGGGCCGCATCTCGAGGTCGCTCTCGACACCTGAAATCGACTGGACGTCTGCTGCCCAGACCCCACAGGCGTTCACCACAGCCCGGCATGCCACCTTGACCTCACGCCCATCGACCTCGACGGTGGCACCAGCGACCTGTCCGTCCCGTCGGGTCACCCCTGTCAGGGCGGTGTAGGTGGCCACCGCGGCACCGTGGTCGAGAGCGGCGGTTCGGGCAATGGCTAGGGTCAACCTGGCGTCATCGGCCCAGGCGTCAAAGTAGAGATACCCAGATGCGACCAGGTCACGCCTGAGGCCCGGCAGGTGCCCGATCACCTCTTCGGCCCGGAGGCGCCGGTGTCTGTGGCCGATCCGGAGACCGCCGGTCAGGTCGTACTGCCACATCGCCAGGCCAAGGCCGAACGAGATGCGCCGACTCACCACACCTCCCTTCTTCAGGATGGGTATGACGAACGGGAGGACAGATACCAGGTGTGGTGCGTTGCGGAGCAGGCGATGACGCTCGGCCAGGGCTTGGTAGACCAGCCCGAACTCCCCGTGCTGGAGGTACCTGAGCCCGCCGTGAACCATCTTGGACGACCGTGACGAGGTACCGACGGCGAGGTCACCCTTGTCGATGAGGGCGACAGAAAGGCCACGCGACGCTGCATCAAGGGCTACACCGGCCCCCGTGATGCCACCCCCTACGACCAGGACATCGAACTCCTCAGATTCCAGGCGCTGCAGCGAGTTCTCTCGCCTGAACGACGGCGTCAACGGTCCACGCCCTTGCTGGACCGGGGGGTCACAACAGGGCCTGTTCGTCTATTCGCCGCCGTCGCTACCCGGGCGACCGCCGAGCAGGTCCGAACGCACATCGACCGTCGAACCACTGGCGATGCCATCACCTTGATCCTGTCTGATCCACACGGTCCGCTGAGGGAAGGGAATCTCGATACCGTTCTCGTCGAAGGCCCTCTTGAGACGGGCACGTAGCAGGCGCCCGGTTGCCCACTGCTCTCCCGGTTCGGTCTTGACAGCCAGACGAATCGAGATGGCATCGGCTCCAAAGCCCTGCACGCCCCAGATTTCAGGTTCCTCGAGGATTGTGGCGGACTCGCGGTTTTCCCGCCAGACCTCGTCAGCGACGCTCTTAATGACGCTGGCCGCAAGGTCGATGTCGGTGTCGTAGGCCACGTCGACGTCTAGGACCGTGCGTGCCCACAACTGCGAGGAGTTGCCTACCCGTCGGATCTCTCCGTTGGGTATGACCCAGACCACACCCTCGACATCTCGCAGCACGGTGGTCCGAAGGCTCACCCGCTCAACCGTGCCTGATGCGGCACCGACGTCGACGTAGTCACCTACCCCGTACTGGTCCTCGATGACGATGAAGATGCCCGCAATGAAGTCGGCCACGAGCGACTGTGCGCCGAAGCCGACTGCCAGGCCGACGATTCCGGCGCCGGCGATCAGCGGTGCCAAATCGAAGCCGATCTCTCCCAGGGCCAGCATCATCGCCATGAGGTAGACGACGGCTCCGGCAATACTTCGAAGCACGGCTCCCAGGGTGAGCGCCCGCTGTCGTGAGCGTTCGGCCTGTTCGTGGATTCTCCGCAACCTACCGCGGGCCCGCCTGCCCAGGCGGGTGACCATGGCATCGGACTCGGCTTCGTCCTCCTGTTCGGTGCGTGACGCCACAAGGCGCTCGACCATCCGGTCAATGGTGCGCTTGACCAGCCTGTTCACAATCACTGCACCGAACAGGATGATGGCGATCTTGAGCGGGCGCTCTACGAGCCATCCCACGATCTCTGACACCGCCTCGCTGCCCGTGGCATCCCAGACCGCCTCACAGATGAACCCGGGGCTGTTACCGCAGGCATCGGTCAGGCCCGGCGCAGCGGCCTGAGCCAGCAGTCTTATTGGCATCACCGTCACCTCCAGCCCGGGACGGTAGCCCACCGGCCGGCCATCGGCTCACCCCTGCCCGTTGGAGACGTCAGAGGACAACCCGGAGAAGCCGGTTCAGGCCACGAGGGTCACAAATGCCCAGACCGACACGGCCGAACCCAGGACTATATAGACGAGGCTCCGCCACAGCGGTGGCCGCTCAAGGTCTTCGAAGGCCTCACCACCAGGGCTACGGCCCGCCGGTGGCCTGATCAGGGCAGCCAGATTGCCGACAGCCATTGCACCACCCAGCGCCAACAGGAGCCACGCCAGAAGGTCCTCACCCAGGAACACCGACCTGCTCAGCCCAGCCTGGCCATGTTGGCAAAGCGCGTGTAGTGGGGCAGGAAGGCCAGGCGAACCGTGCCGATGGGGCCGTTACGGTGCTTGGCGACGATGACCTCGGCAGTGCCCATGTCGGGGCTCTCCGGGTTGTAGACCTCGTCACGGTAGATGAAGATCACGACATCGGCGTCCTGTTCGATTGAACCGGACTCCCTCAGGTCGGCGAGCATCGGTCGCTTGTCCTGTCTGGCCTCGAGCCCTCTCGAAAGCTGCGACAGGCCCACCACGGGGGTTTCCAGTTCCCTGGCCAGGATCTTGAGACCACGGCTGATCTCTGAGACCTCAACCTGTCTGCTCTCGGCTGTCGAACGGCCGGTCATGAGTTGCAGATAGTCAACGACGATGACCCCCAACTTTCCGACCCTGCTCTTGAGGCGACGGGCCTTGGCCCTGATCTCCATCACGGAGATGTTGGGGTTGTCGTCGATCCAGATTGGGGCCTCGGCCAACTTGCCGATTCCGTGGTTGATCCGCGACCAGTCGTCTGGGGTCAACTGGGCGTTGCGAATGTGTTGGGAGTCGACCCTGGCCTCGGCGCAGAGAATTCGCTGGCTCAACTCCAGTTGGCTCATCTCGAGCGAAAAGAGCAGTACGGGAAGGTCGGACTCGACCCCGATGTGGGCTGCCAGACCCAGCGCGAAGGAGGTCTTCCCCATTGCGGGGCGGCCGCCCACGATGATGAGAGAGTTGTCCTGGAGGCCCGAGAGCAGAACGTCGAGGTCCTTGTAGCCAGTTTCGGTGCCGGTGATACCGGCACCCTGTTCGAAGAGGATCTCGAGGCGGTCCAGGTTTGAGTCGAGCAGTTCCCGGATGCCGGCCATCGAGTCGGTGACCCGACCCTGACCGACCTGGAAGACGAGGTTCTCGGCCTCGTCGACAGCCTTGATGACGTCGTCGGGCCTTCCGTAGCCGATCTCGGCAATCTCGTTGGCTGCACCGATAAGGCCCCTGAGGGTTGCATGTTCGTGGATGATCCGGGCGTACTTGGATGCGCTCGAGGTGGCAGGGGTGGAGGCCTGGAGTTCCAGCAGCAGCCCGGGTCCGCCGAGGCTCGCCAACAGATCGGCTCGGCTGAGTGCCTCGGCCACGGTCACCGGGTCTACGGGCTCACCGGCCGAATAAAGCCCGCAGATGGCGTCGAACACGTGTGCATGTGAGGGCTTGTAGAAGTGCTCGGCAGAGACGACCTCGAGGGCATCGGCGATTGCGTCGCGCGAGAGAAGCATCGCCCCCAGCAGAGAGGCTTCGGCCTCGATGTTCTGGGGCGGGACACGAAGCGTGGACCCGCGACCACCGGTCCGACCCCTTGAGGTGTTGGACGGTCCGTTGCCGGAGATGGCCCGGTCGTAGCTGTCGAGGTCGTCCGGTGGTTCGTCGACCAGCGGGGGAGCATCGTGGCCGGACGCTGGGACTGGTCCGGCGAGCGGGTCGGCCGAGCCGTCGGTTCCGTCGCCTGTTGCGCTCACCCTGGGGTCCCCATCTGCTCAGCACACATCGTCGCCAAGTGTGCCCGGACAGCCCTGTGAGTTGCTAGGGGAAAACCTGTACAAACCCGGGGAAAACCCGGTGTGTTACGGGGGATCGCCTTGTGGACCATGGCCATCATCTGGGGACAACGGCCGTGGCACACGGGTTCAGTCGGAAGCCTCTACCTCGACACCCACCGGAACCGCCACCTCAGGGTGGAGTTGAACGGTGAACTCGTGAAGACCCACGTCTTTCACCGTGTCACCCAGCACATGGTTGCGGTCGGTCTCGAGCCCGGCCTGCGCGGCCAGGGCGTCTGCCACCTCGACCGGCCCGACGGAACCGAATAGACGACCTTCGTCGGATGCCTTGGCCGAGATGTGAAGTACCAGGCCGGCAATGCGACCGGCCACGACCTCGGCATCGGCCCGTTCTGCAACAGACTTCATCTCGCGCTTGCGCTGCATCATCTCAGCCTGGGCTGCGATGCCGGCGTTGGCACCAACTGCCAGCCCCTGGGGCATGAGGAAGTTGCGTGCGTAACCGCGTGCCACCTCGACAATGTCGCCGGTACGGCCGAGGCCGTCGACGTCACTTCTGAGAAGGACCTTCACTGGTCACCTCCGGCTGGAACAGCCTCGGGCACCTCGCTAGCACCGTTGTCGTCCATGACAATGTCGACGGCGTCCAGAGTCGTCTCGTCGACTGCCTCGAACTCGGCATCGCCCGTGGATCCGGGTGGTGGGGCCGTCGGACGCGGCGGCGGGCCATCGGCCCGCGGTGCACGGTCGTCGCCCCGGCGCTCACGGCGCTGGGTGGTGACACGGTTGGTGTAGGGGATGAGTGCCATCTCGCGGGCGTTCTTGACGGCCCGTGCAACATGCCGCTGCTGGCCGGCGTCGTTGCCGCTGATTCGCCGTGCCTTGATCTTTGCCCGCTCAGACACGAACTTGCGCAACAGGTCGGTGTCTTTGTAGTCGACGTACTCGATCTTGCCGATCGTCAGGGCGCTGACCTTCTTCTTGCCGCGGCGCGTGACCTTCTTGGGCTTGGCGCGTCGGGAGTTTGACTTTCGTGCCATCAGAAGGGCTCCTCATCGGTCGAGTGGGTAGGTGCCGGACCGGGTGCCGAACCACCGGCTTCGCCCTTGAACTCGGTTCGGGTCACATCGGCTGTTGCCCACCGGAGGCTGGGAGCGACCTCGTCTGCGATGACCTCGACCTTTGAGCGGCGCTCACCGTTGTCGTTCTCCCAGGTCTGCTGATCGAGGCGGCCGTAGACCACCACGCGGTTTCCCTTGCTGAGTGACTCGGCGACGTTCTCAGCGAGGTCGCGCCAACAGGTGACGTCGAAGAACGAAACTGACTCCTCGCCATCTCGGTTCTTACGGTTCCATGCCAGGCCGAAATTGGCCACTGCTATACCGGCGGGGGTAAACCGAAGTTCGGGGTCGCGGGTGATGTTTCCGACCAGGGTGACGGTGTTGTCAAATGCCATGTGATTGTTCCTTTCTCAGCCGACGTCTGCCGGCTCGGCCTCGCCGATGAGGCCACGTCGTGCGGCCTCGTCGTCGGGGAGACGCATGATCTTGTGGCGGACAACGTCACTGCGGTCCGCAAGTCGGAGAATCCGATCGGTGGAGGCCAGATCGTTGGCCTCGGTCACGACCTCGAGGACGACATAGAAGCCCTCCCACCTGTGGTCGATCTGGTAGGCGAAGCGGCGGCGGCCCCACGGCTCGGTGTCGAGCACGGTCGGAACGCGGCCACCTTCGGCCTCGATGTTGGTGGTTACCTGATCCTGCCAGGCCGCAACGGCCTCCTCGTCGAGGTCGCCGTTGTAGATGATCATCAGTTCATAGACCCGCATGGCAGGTACTCACCTCCTGTGGACAGGGACCCTGGTGGGCCCGGGGCCCCGTAAGGGGCAGGGGGACATGTTGTCGGACTTCTCGGGGAGAAGCGATCAAAGGCTACCGGCAGCAGTGTCGGATCCACGCAGCCATCCTGTCAGAGGGGTGTGACAACCATCTCTCCCGTTACAGAGACAGAGGGCCGGCAGCGCGTCACCTCTATAAGAAAGGCGGTGAAGCCGTGCCTCTCAGACTCCACCGTAAAGGCCCAGCGATTCGACGTCCTCGTCGCTCAGGCGGTAGCTCTCCTCGGCAGAGGGAAACGAACCGGACCGCACGTCATCGGCGAACCGGGTGAGGGCACCAACCCCTTCAGAGTGCAGGTCGGCATATCGCCGAACAAACCTGGGACGGATGTTCTGCTCGATGCCGAGCACATCGTGGAACACCAGTACCTGCCCGTCACAGTCAGGTCCGGCTCCTATGCCGATCGTGGGAACGTCGACTGACCCGGTGACCATCGCCGCAACCTGATCGGGCACCCCTTCGAGCACGATCGCAAAGCACCCCGCGTGAGCCAGTGCCTTGGCGGCTGCCACCAGATCAAGTGCCGCTGCGGCGCTCCGCCCCTGGACCCTGAATCCGCCCATTGCATTCACCGACTGCGGGGTGAGGCCGATATGGCCCATGACGGGAATCTCAGCCGCAACCAGCGCCTCCACCATCGGAAGGCGCCTCCGGCCACCTTCCAACTTCACCGCCCCGGCTCCGGCACGAATGAGGGTTGCCGCATTGGCGAGAGTGTCCGCCGTCGAGACGTGGAAGCTCATCCACGGCATGTCGGCGACCACCAGTGATGAGGGCATGGCACGCGACACCGCTGCCGTGTGGTGGGCGATGTCATCGACGGTCACCTGAAGGGTGTTCTCGTAACCGAGGACTACCATTGCCACCGAGTCGCCTACGAGGATCAGATCGGCACCAGCCTCATCGACCATGCGTGCACCGGGGGCGTCGTAGGCGGTGACCATCACAAGTGGTTCAGCACCATCGACAACCTTGCGCGTACGTACAGCGGGAACCGTGCACTTCCTTGCCATGACCGTTCCTCCTTGCCGTCCAGCGCCATTCGGCTGCCGGCGGTATGGAAAGACTAACAGCGACAGGCGCCTAGGGCTGGCCCCGACCCATCGAGGTGATCCGCACAAGGTGGTTCCACCCACAGCCTGCACACACCTCGACCACGTAGGCGGACAGGTCCACACGACGCTCGTCGAGTCTCGCCAACTCCCCGGGGGTGGAGATACAGCGCCCATGGGACGGCAACCTCGGCCCGAACACGTAGGTGACGTGGGCCACCTCGTGTTCCTCACAGATCGGACACGTCTCGGTGGTCGGGGTACCGCACTCGACAGCGTTGCGCCGAAGCATCGGCTGAGCGTCACAGACAAGATCCGTTGCGAGGTTCCCGACCCGCCAGGCGTTGACCGTAGTCTGTCGAGCCAGCCGGTAGTCGACGTCTGCCGGCCGCCGGACAGGGACCAGCCCCTGTCGTGCCTGACCCAGTTGACCTGTCTGGCTCCGTACCATCGGGCCACTGTAGGTCAAGCCCGTGGTCGGTTCGGAGGAATCGTGTCAGCCGGTGGAACGGGCCGGGTCAGGTACGGCCGGCCCACCAGGCTGATAGCCGTCCGGCCGCCTCGTCACGGTCGAGACGGCCCTCCGTGAGGCGGAGGTCTGTGAGCCACGCCAGAGCCTCTCCCACCTGGGTGCCGGGCTCGAGACCCAACAGATCCATGACAGCGGCACCGTCCAGTGGAGGACCCAGGTCGTTGAGTTCTCCGACTGAATCGAGTCGGCTCACGACGTCTGCAAGATCTCCGTCATCCAACCCGAGTGCCTCAACCAGGCGAAGGGAGGGGTAGAACATGTCGCCTGCGCGCACCACCAGGCGTCGAACAGCCTCATCGGACCACCCCGAGTCACCGGCATCTGAGATCTCGTCGATCGTGTACAGCACGCTCATAAGGTCTGAAGTGTCACGGCCCGACATCCTCAGACCCGTGGCCATCCCACGTAGGGCGACGGCCCCGATCACCTGGCCCAGAACCGCCAGACGCAGCAGGGGTTCAGGTGGTGCTCCGGACATCCGGCCCAGGACCGCCGAGAGAACCGGTTCATCGAGGTCGGAGACCCCGGGAATTACATGGCCGATGAGCCCGGCGTCGACCAGCAGCGCCAGCCCGGGGCCGAGATCAGGTAGATCAAGGAACCGGAACAACTCAACGCACTTTCGTTCAGCGGACACGATTTCCATCCGGTCGGCGAGACGCGTTGCCGCCTCGACCAGGCCCGGCACAGGGGTAAGGCCCAGACCGGCCACAAAGCGGGCAGCCCGCATCATGCGGAGCGGATCGTCGGCAAACGAGATCTCGGGGTCCAGCGGTGTCCGCAGCAGTCCGGCCCCGAGGTCGGAACGACCACCGTGTGGGTCGTGGAGGACCCCGTCGACCACGTCGACCGCCATGGCATTCACTGTGAAGTCGCGCCTCACCAGGTCCGCAGCCAGATCCGTCGAATAGGAGACATCCGGCTTGCGGGAGTCGGACGTGTAGGCCTCTGCGCGGTGGGTCGTGATCTCGATCGTGCGACCCTCCAGCCTCACCCCGACTGTTCCGAACCTCTCGCCCTGCAGCCACACGGCTTCGACGATGCCGTCCACCAGGGACTTCATCTGGTCAGGTGTGGCGTCGGTGGTCAGGTCCAGGTCCGGAGTTTCAACCTGCCTGCCCATCAACTCATCACGCACCACCCCACCCACCAGGTAGAGACGGTGGCCCGCCCTCTTGAACTGGTCGGAGAGAGGTGCAACCGCCCTGCGGTGCTCATCGAACGACCCGTTCATGTGTCGACCCCGTGGAGTTCCACGACCTGATCGACCACATCACAACCGGGTCCTTCACCACTCGACGGTTCGGGCCTGTGGTCCACCCCGACGACCGCAGCCAGGGATGCGCCGGCCGAATCGGCGAGGGCTCCGAGGTCGTAGCCCCCCTCAAGGAACATGACGCAACGCCCGGTCGGCACCAGGCCCACGATGCGGGCAGTCAGGTCGGCAAAGTCCCCTGACGTCAGGCCCAGGTTCGATAGGGGATCCAGCCGGTGTCCGTCGAAGCCGGCCGAGATCAGCAGCCAGTCGGGGTCGAACCGCTCGAGAGCTGGAACGACGACGGAATCAAGGCCGTAGCGGTAGGTGTTGCCGGCAGCACCGACAGGTAGCGGCATGTTGAGCGTCGTACCCTCCCCGTCACCCTCGCCGGTCTCGTCGATCCTGCCGGTTCCCGGGTACAGCGGCCACTGGTGGAACGAGACGAACAGGACCCGGGCGTCGTCGTAGAAGATGTCCTGTGTGCCGTTGCCGTGATGGGCATCGATGTCAACCACCGCCACCCGCTCGCCGGATGCGGCCAACGAGGCCGCTGTCACCGCCACATTGTTGACGAGACAGAACCCCATCGACGTCGTGTCGGTTGCGTGGTGGCCGGGTGGTCTCACCGCACAGAACGCCACATCAGCCTCGCCCTGCCTGAGCGCCTCGACCGCCACCAGCCCAGCCCCTGCCGCCAACCGTGCGGCCTCCCAGGATCGGGCACCCATGTAGGTGTCGATGTCGACCTGTCCACCACCGGATGCGTGAAGATCCTCGAGGTGTCTGAGCTGGGCCTTGGAATGACAGCGAAACAGGTCGGCGTCGGTGGCCGGGACGGGCTCGCGCCCGACAATCGCCTCGGCCACGCCCGCAGACTCGATTCCCGACCAGACAGCCTCGAGGCGTGCCGGCCTCTCGGGGTGGCTCCGCTCCCTGCGATGGTCGAGGAACCGTTCGTCTGTCACCATCAGCACGGTCACGCGCCGAGCGTAACCGTCAGCCCGGTACCAGCGGAGGGGACATTCCTGTCGTGGTCGCCCGGGCGGCTGGAAAGGTCCGGAAACCGTAAGGTGGGTCGATCACCGACAGACCACTAGAGACGTCATCTGACACGCCCACACGGGCTGTGTCCACCACACATGGCGGCACGCGCTTCCGACACGGCCCGTGGCACGGATCAGCCACAACCGCCCAGGTCGTACCCATCGGCGGAGGCGGCGTCGACCACGCCGCTGTCGCTGAGATTTCGAATCTGATCCTGAGCCTCGGGTTCCACAGGATATTGACGGCTGCGCTGGGTCCAAGCGACCAGACGCCTTTCCTGGAGTTCGGATACCAGGTACACGAACCCCTCCGCCTCCTCGAACTAAACCTGGATCCCAGCAGGATCGGCCGATCGACCAGACCCACCAGGCGCATGAGGCGCCGTGATGTCGCTGCCAGCCTCGCAATCGACGTTGCCTCGTTCACCAGTTTCTGGCAGTTCGACGCAGACTCCCTCGACGAGGCCATCTCGGCCACGCCTACCAGTCGCCGCCGCGTTGTCCGCTCGGGTCGGGTGGTCCTCGGCTACGCCGTAACCGGTCACGCCGGCCGAACCGGCTTCATCCAGAGGCTCACCGTCGCCCCCAACAGCAGGAGAGTGGGTGTAGGCGCCACCCTTCTCACAGACGGGTTGGCCTGGCTGCACACCAGAGGAGTAGATACCGTCCTCGTCAACACCCAGCCCGAAAACAAAGCGGCCCTCGCCCTGTACGACCGGTTCGGCTTCGTCGAACGCCCCGGGGGACTCGCCGTGCTCTGTCTCGAGGGTTCACCCCCGCGACTACGCTCCGCCCATAGCAAGGAGACCCCATGACCGTCAGAATTGTCACCGACAGCGCCTGTGACCTCAGCAACGACGAGGTCTCATCACTCGGAATCGACGTGGTGCCTCTGAGCATCCGATTCGGCGAGCAGCAGTTTCTCGACCGCGACGAGTTGAGCGTCGAGGACTTCTATTCCCGGATGGCGGCCAGCGACGACCTGCCACAGACCGCTGCACCGGCGCCTGGTGCATTCGAGGCAGTGTTCCGCAGGCGGCTCGACGAGGGTGCCGACTCCATCGTGTGCATCAACCTCTCGGCTGGTCTCTCAGCGACTCTGCAGTCAGCCGAGACGGGTGCACGCGATCTGAATGCCGATATCCGCCTGATCGACAGCAGGTCAATCACCGGTGGTCTCGGCACCATGGTGCTCGCAGCGGCCCGAGCCGCCAACACCGGGGCCTCAGCCGACGAGATCGTGGCGCTGGTCGAGGACCTGAGTGCCCGCACCCGTGTCTACGGAGCCATTGACACCCTCGAGAACCTCAAGAAGGGCGGACGAATCGGCAACGCCCAGGCTCTGCTCGGAAGCGTCCTCTCGATCAAGCCCCTCATCGACATCAGTACAGGGGTTGTCGAAGAGGCAGGCAGACAGCGCACCCGCCGCAAGTCCCTCGGCTGGCTCAGGGACAAGGTCGCAGAGCACGGCAGTGCCCTCTCCAACCTGTCGGTAATGCACGCGCAGGCCGACGACATCAACGTTCTTCTCGAGATGCTTGCCCCGCTGGTCGACCCAGCCGGCACGAGGGTCGGTGTCATCGGTCCGGTTGTTGCGAGCCATGGTGGCCCGGGCGTAATCGGAATGTGCTTCACGCTCGAAAGTTGACTGCCTCCGGCACCATCATCGGTCGCCGGTACCGACTCACAGACCAGGTATCTGACACCTCCAGTGCCGAGGTCTGGCGTGGCCACGACGAGGTACTCCAGCGACCCGTGACAGTCAAGTTTGTCCGGTCCGGCGACGTACCCACCGGGGCCGGCCGGCTTGCCGTAACGGGCGCTGTGGCCGTCTACGACACGCTCAACCACGAGGGACTGGCCGTGGTGGTGTCAGAATGGGTCGATGCCTGGCCGCTTGACCGGGTGCTCGAACAAGAAGTCACCCTGCGGCCCGCCGACGTCGTCGAGATCTTGACCGGGGTGGCCGGGATCCTTGCTGATGCCCATGCACTCGGTGTTCCCCATGGCTCGGTAAGGCCATCCAACGTCCTTGTCACAGATGACGGAGCCGTCCACCTGACCGATTTCAGGGGACGGGACGGGGGAGCTGAACCGTTCGACCCGGCTCCAGACGTCACCGGGCTCGGGATCGTCATGGCATCGCTACTCTCGCGATGTCGACAAGAGTCAGTGCCACCCCACCTGATTGACCTCATGGATCGCCTGGAATCATCTGACCCGGCCCGGATTCCCGGCCTGCTCGAGTTCAGGTTGGCCCTGGCGCCCCTGAAGCAGACGGTGACGGGACGAAACACCGGTCGCTGGCTGATCGCCGTCGCCGCCCTGATAGCCACAGTCGCAGTCGCCTCGGCAGCCTCGAGGATCCTCTACGGCGACGATGTGTCGCCAGACAGGTCTGACGGGGTGCAGGTCGACGGCTAAACCGTGGCAACTGGGAGGCCATCTGCCCGATCGGCTGCCCCGGGGTGCGCTGTAGGCTCAGACCATGCCCGAACCGACCGGCACCGAACCGGAACCAGGGCCGTCAGACGAAAGCCGCGACTGGGCGGTTGCCGCTACGGACCGTGTCGTCGAGGTCGTGGACCGCATCAGGTCCGTAACCACCCAGCCCGCCCTCACAGCCACGCGTGGCATCGTCTACGGGCTGCTGGCAGGCATCTGCCTCATCGCCGTCGTGGTTCTCCTCTTCCTTGGAATATTTCGCCTCCTCGACGTGGTTGTCCCAGGTGAGAGCTGGTCGGCCCACCTTGTACTGGGTTCCGCGCTGTGCCTCGTCGGATCACTGTTGTGGGCCCGTCGACATACGGGCCCACAGGGTGGCTGACCCGGCAAGGTGTTCATGAGTCCAACTGGAGATTCCGTGTCTGTTACATCACGTCAGGTTGTCATCATCGGCTCTGGTCCTGCCGGCCTGACCGCCGCCATCTACGCCGCCAGGGCCGACCTGAAACCGTTGGTTATCGAGGGTGAGCCATCGTCTACAAGCGATCAACCGGGTGGTCAGTTGATGCTGACCACCGAGGTTGAGAACTTCCCGGGCTTTCCCGAGGGTGTCACCGGCCCGCAGCTGATGGCCGACATGCGTGCCCAGGCGGCCCGGTTCGGTGCCGAACTGGTCAGCCGCCGCGTCAGCCGTGTCGACCTGTCCGAGAGGCCGTTCAAGGTCTGGATCGGCGATCCCGAGGCACCAACCCCCACCCATCTGGCTGAGTCTCTCATCGTCTCCACCGGAGCCCAGTCGGTCATGCTCGGCCTCGAAGCCGAACAACGGCTCATCGGGCACGGTCTCTCCACCTGTGCCACCTGCGACGGGTTCTTCTTCAGGGATCAGGAGATCGCTGTCGTCGGGGGAGGCGACTCTGCGATCGAAGAGGCGACGTTTCTCACCAAGTTCGCCAGCAGGGTCACGATCATCCACCGCCGCGACGAACTACGGGCATCCAAGATCATGCAGCAGCGGGCCTTTGACAACCCGAAGATCGACTTCGCGTGGAACAGCACTGTCGACGACATTCTGGGCGAGTCAGTGGTAACCGGCCTGCGCCTTCGCGACACGGTCACCAATGAACTCCGCGAGCTTCCGGTCACAGGGGTCTTCGTTGCCATTGGCCACAAACCCAACTCGGGTCTCTTCGCAGGCCAACTCGACATGGACGACAACGGCTACCTGGTCACAGGTCCAGACAGATCTACGACAAACGTCGACGGTGTCTTCGCCTGCGGCGACGTCCAGGACCACACCTACCGGCAGGCCATCACCGCAGCCTCCTCCGGATGCATGGCGGCCATCGACACCGAGCGTTGGCTCGAAGACCTCCACTGACTACGGCCCAACTCCGGAGGGAGGCCGGATGTCACACTTCAACCCGATCCAAGCTCTGATCAGATAGAACACACAGTCAGCGAATCGACCCTAAAGAGACGAGACACCACCATGGCAGGAGCAATCACCAACCTGACAGACAGCACGTTCGACGAGGAAATCGGTTCTGCCAGCGGCCCGGTGCTGGTCGACTTCTGGGCCGAATGGTGTGGCCCGTGCAAGATGATCGCGCCGATCCTCGAAGAGATCGCCGACGAGCAGGCGGGCTCTCTCGGTGTGGCCAAGGTCAACGTCGACGACTCCCCCGGGCTGGCCCAACGTTTCGGCGTCATGAGCATTCCAACCCTGATCCTCTTTGACAGCGGTGAGCCTGCCAAACGTCTTGTCGGTGCCAAGGGCAAGCCCCAACTGCTCGAGGAACTGGCTGATTTCATCTAGACCAACGTTCACCGCATCGCCTTCCGTGCAGCCGGACACCAATGGCTGAACCGACTCCTCCCGGCCCCGGTACGAGCGGAGATGTAGTCCGTGACCTGCACAGACGCCTCGATGCCGTGTCGTTTCCGGTCACCGGCCCCGAGGTCTCAGAGGGCCTCTTCGGTAACCAGACGACAGCCAGCCTCATCCGGTTCCAGGCCGAGCGCGGCCTGAACGAACATGGGCTGCTCGACGAAGCCACGTCGGCCGCTCTGGCCGAGGCAGGCCACCACCTCGGCGATCGTCACCTGTACCTCCACTCCCCCATGCAGCGTGGTGACGACATCGCGGACCTCCAGCTCCGGCTCGGAAACCTCGGGTTCGATGCGGGCAGGATCGACGGCATCTTCGGCCCGGACACGACAGGGGCGCTTCTCGACTTCCAGCGCAACACCGGTCTGGTGCCGGACGGAATCGCCGGACCGTCAACGGTCAGAGGGCTCCGGAACCTCGGCGGTCGCTCGACCGACTCAACACCGGTTGCACAGGTGCGTGAGCTTGAAAAACTCCGGAACAGTGGACCCGAGTTGGCCAGCCGTCGCCTGGCAATCGGACAGTTCGGGAGTTCAGCAGTTCTGACAACCGCCCTGGCCAGATCACTACGAAACCGGGGGGCCTACGTGGTGGCCCTCGACCATCCGGACGATTCGATCCAGGCCGATACCGCCAACCAGTTCGAGGCCGAGCTGTACCTCGGTCTCAGAATTGAGAACCACCCCCGGTGCAGGGTCGCCTATTTCGAGACCGAAGGGTTCCGTAGCGAGGGCGGCCTGCGATTGGCGCACCGGTGTGTAACGGCTCTTTCCGGTACCGGCCTCGATGTTGCCCCGGCACAGGGCATGCGCCTTCCGATCCTCCGGGGTACCCGGATGCCCGCTGTGCTGTGCTCGCTGGCACCACCTGCCGCAGTGGTCCAGGCCACGGCCGAGGTGACCGAAGCTCTGGCAATTGCCGTAGGTGACTGGGTCGCCGACCCGGCCGCCGACCCGGCCTGAACAGCAGACCTCTCCCCACAGCCGGTCCTGGTGACTGGACCAGTCCCCCGGTTCAGGAGTTGAGGATGTCAAATATCCTGGTCAGGTCGTCCCGGTCGGCGAACGAAACCGTGATCCGGCCCCGACGTCCACGGGTGGTCACCTTGACCGTCGTGTCCAGCCGGGCGGAAAGGAGTCTCTCGACCTCGAGCAGACCCGCATCGGGGATCGACCCCGGAAGAGGTGAGATCACGGGAGCCTGAACCGGTTGCACCAGATCCCTCACAAGGTCCTCGGTCTGCCTGACCGAGAGGCCCTCGTCCCTGATCCGGTCAGCGACGGTCTCCTGGACCTGCCGGTCGTCGAGGCCTGCCAGGGCTCGACCGTGACCTGCCGAGACCACGCCGTCGCGGAGCATCCCGAGAATGCGATCCGGGAGTTGCAGCAGCCGAACCGAGTTGGCAACCGCCGGCCTGCTCCTCCCGACCCTCTCGGCCACCTCGTGTTGTGTCATCTGGAACTCGTCCATCAGGCGGTGGTAAGCCTGAGCCTCCTCGAGCGGGTTGAGGTCATCGCGATGAAGGTTCTCGACCACGGCATGTTCAAGGGCTGTCCTGTCATCGGTGGTTCGAACTATTGCAGGGATGGTGGTCAGGCCTACCCGGCGAGCAGAACGCCAGCGCCGCTCTCCGGCCACAAGCTCGTAACCATCGGTTGTCTGGCGGACCAGAACCGGCTGCAGTACACCGACCTCTCCTATTGAGCGGGTCAACTCGTCCATCCGCTCGTCGTCGAAGTCGCTCCTTGGTTGGAGCCTGTTCGGCGAGAGGCTGTCAACCGGAATCTCAACATATCGGGAATCATTCTTGTTATCGTCTGAAGCACTCTCCCCAACCAGTTCGGGCGGAACCGCCACCGGCTCCGGAATCAGAGCGGCCAGACCCCTACCTAGTCCTGTTGGACGGTTCATGCGTCTACCTCCAATGCAAGTTGTCTGTATGCGAGCGCTCCCCGGGATGTCGGGTCAAAGACCGTGATCGGCTGACCAAACGACGGTGCCTCGGAGAGACGGACAGATCTGGGAATCACCTGCCGACAGACCCGGTCACCGAAGTAGGCACGGACCTCTGCAGCAACCTGTTGGGACAGGTTGGTGCGGGCGTCAAACATCACCAGGACGATCGTCGAGACCTTCAGGTCAGGGTTCAGGTTGGCCCTCACGAGGTCAACGTTTCCTACAAGTTGTCCGAGTCCCTCGAGAGCGAAGTACTCACACTGGATTGGCACCAGAACCTCGTCGGCTGCCACGAGGGCATTCACCGTCAGCAACCCCAGCGCCGGAGGACAGTCCACCAGAATCCAGTCGTAATCCGACACAACCGGTTCAAGGGCCCGCTGTAGTCGATTTTCGCGGCTGAACGCCGTTACCAACTCAATTTCGGCACCGGCCAGAGCAAGGCTCGATGGAACAAGCGAGAGACCGGGCACATCCAACTCCCGAACAGCCTCGGCCACCGGGATCTGGTGTAGCAGGACGTCGTAGATCGAGGTTTCCACGTCGCGGCTGGACACCCCGAGTCCGGTGGTGGCATTTGACTGGGGGTCCAGGTCAATGAGCAGGACCCTTTTCCCCTGTTCGGCAAGGGCAGCCCCGAGGTTGATGGTGGTCGTGGTCTTTCCGACCCCGCCCTTCTGGTTGGCAACCGCCATGATCCGCGCTGAATGATTCTCAGATTCCATTGACCGGATACTGCTCCCGGACCGGAACGATTGCAAGCACCCTCGAAAACCAGGCCCCTGTTAGCCGCCCCGGGGAAGACAACCGGGGTGATGAATCGAAATGTTCCACGTGAAACACCTGTACCAGTACGGCAGGCCCACGCCTCAGAACAGGGGATCGGCAACCTGACGGCTGTTTCGCCGGGGATAGCGCTCCGGACAGGAGCCTCCTGACAAGAAGGCCCTGTAGGTGGCCGATTTGACGTGCCAGGAACCCTCGTCCACCAGGTTCAACTCGTCGAGAACCACCTGGGACCACCTAGAACCACCTGAAGGAGGTTCGCTCACCACCAGCCTGCCGCCCTCTGAGAGAAGGGGGGCACCGCACTCCACAGTCGTGGCCGGAGACCCGAAACCCCGTGCGGTGACAAGGTCTGCCAGACCCCGGAGAGACCCCCTGGCGAGGTCGACGACGTCTCCGCAGACGACCTCCACCCGATCGGCAAGATCCAGCTCACCAATAGCCCACTGCAGGAAGGTGCAGCGCCTTTCAGCCCGGTCAACCAGAACCCAGTCACCATCTGTCATTCCCGCAAGAACCAGACCCGGGAGGCCGCCGCCGGACCCGATATCGACCCCGAGATCGCCGCCATCGAGGCGGATCGGCAGCTGGTCGACCCCACACCGCAGAAAGCCCGTGCTGTGCTCCACCCCGGCGTCCGCCGCCGACGGGGTTACGAAGCCCTCAGCCGATGCCGCCTCGAGAACGTCGTTGACGTTCCCGGTCAAGGGGTCAACCAGCCCCTTCGGCCAGGATTACCACCCTGCGGGATGTATCGCTGCCTTCCGAGGCCGTGGAGACACCGTCGATCTCTCCGACAGCGTCGTGGATGACCTTGCGATCTGCCGCCGCCATGGGCTCGAGGGCTCGTGCCTGGCCATCTTCGAGTACAGCCTCGGCCTGCGTGCGGGCAAAGTCCTCGAGAAAGGACCGGCGCCGCTCCCGGTAGCCACCGACGTCAACGATGAGCGAGCCGGCGGCGGATCCCTGGGACTTTCGCTGGATGATCGTGCGGGACAGCTCGGTAATCGCACGAACGGTGTCGCCGCCCTGACCGATGGCGAGCCCCAGGTTCAGGCCGTGGGCCTCAACCGTAAGGCGGTCCTCATCAATTGTGCTTGCAACACGGGCATCGAGGCCCATCTTGTCGAGAAGTCCCTGGAGGAAGCCCTCTGTGATCTCGGCCTGTGTCGCCAGGTCCATCTTTTCCACGTCTGCCTTCTCCTCACGGTTTCCACGCCCATTGCCGGCCGTGGCCTTCTCTGTGGACGGGAGTTTGCCACCCCTGTCCCTTCCTGATCCACCTGTTGTGTTCTTTTCTGTTGATCGGCTGCCGGACTTTCCGCCGCGACGGCGTCCGGATCCGCCGGTGTCACGGTTCTCATCAGCCCTACCGCCCTTGTCTCCACCGCTTCGGGCATTGTTCTCCGAGGAGTCCTTTTGGGCTCCTGATCTGCCCTTTCCGTTCCCGGAGCGCTTATCACGACCCCGCGACCTGTCGCCGCGCCTGTTGCGGTCCCTACGTTCGGTCTTTGAGCGGGGGCTGGTAGGGCGGACCCTGGCACGCATCCGGGCATCGGACTTCTTCAGGCCCAGCATCCGGCTGGTGGCTTCCTCGAGCACCTCGTACTCAAGTTCGTCCTCGGCGACCCCGAGGCGATCCAGGGCCCTTTCCTTTGCCTCGTCCAGCGTGATGCCGGTTGTCTCGATCCATTCCACTGTCTACTTCCTCCGCTTCTTTCTGGCCTTACGAGCTCCCTGTGTTCCGGGCGGGGTGGTACGTCCACCCCCGGAACGACCGGTCTGTGGCCTGTTGGTCCTATCTGTCGTCTTCTTTCCGGCCCTGCCGGAATTTCCCTTGTCAGCAGGCGTGTCTTTCGCCTTCCTGCGGCCGAACAACCCGCTCTTTCCCAGGGTGTTGGTACTATCTGATGCTGAATGAGATTGGTTCTCGACTTCTCCTGCTCTTGTGCGAGCCCGCCGCGCCGTCGACGAGGTTCCCGTACCGGTCTGCCCACCCCGGTCAGATGTCCTGCCGCCCGACTTCTTCACACCGCCTGAGGATTTTGCGCCCCCCGTGCCGCCACCCTTGTTCTTCGGCTTCTCGGGGGACTCCTCGACAGATTCGGGCATAACCACCGCCGGCGCATGGCTGTGTGGCCCATAGAGGCTCCGGGTGATGTAGGACTGCTGCCCGATGCGGTAGAGGTTCGAGATGACGAAGTAGAGGACCAACGCCGCATCGAGGCTGTAAGAGATGACTGGCAGGAAAAACGGCATCACCTTCATGATCATCTGCTGTTGAGGGTTTACCGGGGCGTCCTTGTTGCGGCCCCGAATCTGCTGCTGTTGAATCCAGGAGCTGCCAAAGACCAGGAGGATCAGGAGAAAGTAGGGGAGTGCCGTAATGATCCCCGCCGACAGTGCATCACCGGCCGACCTCGAGAGGTCGACACCCCACGACACCATCTCGGTCTGCTGGCTGAGATCTACGAACAACTGTGAGTCAGCTGCCACATAGTCGGGAAAGAAGACCTGCGGGTCGCTCGGTGCGTCAGAAAGTTGCAGGTCAGAAGACAATCGGCCAACAATCCAGCCGGCGTTCTCACCGATATCGGAGAGGCGACGGGTCAGACCGCGCAGCACGTTGTAGAGGACGATGAACACTGGTGCCTGCACGAACAGCGGCAGGCAACCACCCATAGGGTTGATGCCGTTGGCCTGGTAGAAGGCCATCAGTTCCTTGTTCATCTTCTCCCGGTCGCCCTTGTACCGGGTCTGGATCTTCTTCATCTCAGGCTGGAGGTGCTGCATCTTGATCATCGACCGTGTGCCCTTGAGGGTCAGCGGGGTCACGACAACCATCACAACGAGGGTCAGGAGAACGATCGAGAAGGCAAGCGACGGCACCAGGTCGTAGAACCAGGCCAGGACCGTTGCAATCAGGTTGAACATCGCCAGGACCCCCGATCTGCGGAGTCAACGCCGTCGGCACCCGGAGCTGGATCCCAGCCATGTCCGCCCCACGGGTGACAGCGCGAAAGTCGTCGGACCGTGAGCCACAGTCCCCTCACAGCACCATGCTGCTCAATGGCATCGAGGGAGTAGTTGGAACAGGTCGGCAGGTACCGGCATGGCGTTGGACGGCCATCGGTAAGGCGCTGGTAGACGTGAACAAGGCTGCACAGAAATCTAGATACAAAGCTCTGACCAGCGTTTTTCGACTCAACTACCGCTGTCATCTGATTTCCTCGGATGAGAACTCGCCGACCGCTGCAGCCAGATGGTGTCCCAACGTCGCGTGGTCACACGATGCCGCAGCCGGCAGAACACGGACGAGAAAATCACCGCCCGGAGGCCCGTCGACACGGTCTAACAGATCGGTCATGAGGACTCGGAGTCGGCGACGAATGCGGTTGCGAACGACGGCACCCCCGACGGCACGGCTAATCGCATACGCCACCCTGGGCTCACAGCCATGGGAATTGCGCTGGTCACCATCAAATGCCCTGAACCTGACCTCGAGGGGTCCGCGGCGAACTGTGCGACCGTCACGACGAAGGGCCAGAAAATCGTCTCGGAATCGGAGTCGACGGATCAAGCCGACAGTCGGGATCGGCCCCTCTGGCGCCGGGAGTTCACAATGGCCCGGCCTGCCCTGGTACGCATGCGCCTGCGGAAGCCGTGCTTGCGGGCCCGCTTGCGGACGTTTGGCTGGTATGTGCGCTTCATTGTCTGACTCCTGGTCGCACTGCGGGCGTCATCAGGAAGGGGAGCGCCCGGGTGCTGTCGATTGGGTTCCTGACCGTGACCCGAACAAGCCGGACACGGAAACAACTCTCATATGGACCGACACGTACAGTCGGTAGCAACAACTGGCCGGTCAGGTAAGGATCGGTGACAGCGTCGTTCCAATGAGGCTAGGGGGCACCCCGGGCGCGCGCCAACCAGCACTTCCAGGACCTGACCCCTAAGCACCCTCATTTCAGAGTTATCCACATTATCCACAGGGTCTGAACCCATCGGAACCGCGTCGTCGCGTCAATTTCGGCACGCGCCGGTACCTACCGGCTACATTCAAAAAACATGGTCTGAACAGGTAGTCTCGTTCGCGCGATTGGCACTTGTGCGAGACACCCTCTCCGGTGCTACGTTGCCCCGCCCACCAGAGGAGGCTTCGATACCCACCAGGTCGACAGCCACGAGCCATACCCGAAATCCACAGAAGAATCCACACTTGTGGATAACGAACCAGGAGCAACTGCATTGATAGAACAGTACGAACTGCCTTGAGCGACGCAGCGCAACTGTGGGAATCCTGTGGCGAGGCCATCAGGGCCCAGGTCTCGGACGTGGTCTGGCAGACCACCTTCAGTTCGGCAAGACCTGTCTCCGTCGAGGACGACACCCTCGTCGTGGCCGTACCGAGCACCGTGGTGAAACAGAGGATCGAAGGGCGCTACAACGGCCTTGTCCACGATGCCGTATCTGAAGCCGGCGACAACCAGTTGAACCTGCTGATAAAGGTCGATGACGGCCAACCAGACACGTTCCCGGACTCCATCGACGAGTTCACCCCTCTCGAAACGCCGATCAAAGGCACCGATTCGACCGAACCGGTTGACCTGCAGATCGACACGAGCGCCATCCCGCACGTCAACCCGGCTCCTCCGTCGGCCACCTCACCTGGCCGAAACCGCAACACCTTTGATGACTTCGTGATCGGAACCTCCAACCGCTTTGCCCACGCAGCTGCCCAGGCAGTATCCGAAACACCAGGCCGCTCCTACAACCCGCTCTTCATCTACGGCGGAGCTGGGCTCGGAAAGACACACCTTCTTCAGGCCGTCGCAACATACGTGGACGACCACTACCCGAACTACCAGGTCCGGTACGTCTCGAGCGAGACCTTCATGAACCGCTTCGTCGAGGCAATTCGCAACAAGACCCTTCCCGAGTTCAAACAGCACTACAGGAACATTGATGTCCTTTTGGTCGACGACATCCAGTTCATGGAGGGCAAAGAAGGTCTCCAGGAGGAATTCTTCCACACGTTCAACTCGATTCAGCAGGCAGGTGGGCAAATCGTTCTCACCAGCGACCGTTCTCCCGACTCAATTCCAACCCTCGAGGATCGCCTCCGGAGCAGGTTCAAGATGGGTCTGGTCACCCACATCCAGCCTCCGGACATCGAAACCAGGCTGGCAATCCTCCACAAGAAGGCCTCCTTCACGGCCGGGAACGTCAAGGTTCCAGACGAGGTACTCCTCTTCATCGCCGAGAACGTGACCACAAATATCCGCGAACTGGAAGGTGCCCTCACACGTGTTGCAGCATTCTCCAGCCTCAACGATGTTCCATGCACGCGTGACATGGCGCTGACGGTGCTTGGTGACCTCATAACTAACAACCTCCCCATACCCATCACCCCCGACCTGATCCTCTCCAAAACGTCAACAATGTACGGTTTCAGCCACGATGAGTTGATTGGCGCAAGCCGCCGACGCCCACTCGTCACCGCTAGGCAGGTGGCCATGTACACCCTCAGGGAACTCACCGACCTCAGCTACCCGGCAATCGGTCGAGAATTCGGCGGTCGAGACCACACCACCGTCATCCACGCCGTGGACAAAATCGGCAAACTCATGTCGGAACGACGTGAGATCTACGACCAGGTAACAGCACTGGTATCGGCAATCAAGAACGGCGACTGAGGATCATGGCAATGAGTGGACCGATCTGCGGACCATCTGTGGATCATGAACCGTTCACCCACAACACACGACGATCCATTCCCCAGGTTGGGGATCACGGTGGATCATCAGTGGACAGCCATTACACCTCCCACCAGCAGGAATGGGTAATAATCCACAATCCACAGCCCTTACTGATTCAACTACCTGATCAGATCACCATCGAACCAAAGGTAACAAGCCTGTGAAGTTCCGTTGTGAACGTGATGTCCTGGATCGTGCATTCTCGACTGCTGGTCGTGCCATCAGCAATCGCGGAAGTGCACCACCGGTCATGTCCGGCCTCCACCTGCATCTGGTTGGCGACAACCTGGCCGTGGTTGGAAGCGATCTTGATCTGACCATCAGGGTCGATTCAAAGGTTGGTGGTCAGGAGAACGGGGTAGCCGTTCTCCCTGCCAAGCTTGCAGCCGACATCGTGAGGTCGCTCGATAGCGGTCAGATAACCGTGACCGTCGATGACGATGGTGCCCACTTGGTCGCCGGCAGATCTGACTTCAACTTGAGAACCATGTCGGTCGACGAGTTTCCAAAGTTCGAGGAACCCGGCGGAGATGCCGTCACCCTCGATGCCGAAAGCGTTTCCGCGGCGCTGGAACAGGTTGTCAAGGCAGCCAGTGGCGATGATTCCCGTCCGATTCTCACCGGTGTCATGCTGGCCGCCGAAGGCGACGGCCTTCGTTTCGTTGCAACTGATTCATACCGTCTGGCGGTGCGTGACCTTCCCGGCACCTCGGTACTGGGACGCGATCAGACCGTGCTGGTCCCATCCAGGGCACTAGAGGTGACCGGGCGCCTGCTGGGTGATGCCGAGGAACTCACCATCAGGCTCGCCGACCGCGAGGCATCGTTCGTAGTCGATGACGTGACCATCGTGACCCGCCTCATAGAAGGGGAGTTTCCGAACTATCGGGGACTCATTCCATCAGACCACCCGAACACGTTGGTTGTAGACAGGGTTGCGTTGATTGACGCGGTACGCCGGGTCGGCCTTTTGGCAAGAGATGCAACACCTGTACGCCTTGCGATGAGCTCAGACGGCCTTGAGTTGATAGCCATCACACAGGATGTGGGTCAGGCTCACGAAACACTGGATTCCACCTATGACGGCAAGGAACTGAAGGTTGCGTTCAATCCCGGATATCTGCTCGACGGCCTCGAGGTGAGCCCCGGGGACGAGGTCAGGCTGGAGACGATCGATGCCCTCAAGCCCGCGGTTATCCGCAGCGTTGCCGACGAGGGATTCCTATACCTTCTGATGCCGGTCCGCGTTTCCTGAGACGGCACTGGCTGGCTTGAGCCGATGTTGGTTCGGAGGCTCTGGCTAAAGGACTTTCGCAATTACACGGGGGTCGAGTTGGATCTGTCCGACGGTGTCACGGCGGTCGTTGGAGCCAACGGACAGGGTAAGACCAACCTGGTGGAGTCAATCGCATGGTTGGCGCGAGGGTCCTCGTTTCGTGGGGCTGTAGTCGATTCCATGGTCCGGTTCGGCGTCGACCGTGCCGTCATCCGGGCCGAGGTCGAAGACGCTGGGCGGACAACCCTTCTTGAGGCAGAGTTGGTTGTAGGTGGCCGCAACCGACTCCAGGTAAATCACAACAGGGTTTCGCGCCAGGGCGACTTTGTCGGACACGTGAGCGCAACAATTTTCGGGCCGGACGATCTGGTACTCGTGAAAGGTGGGCCGGCAGAGAGGCGAAGGTATCTCGACGACCTCCTGGTCGATGTTGCATCATCCAATCATGGCATCAGATCAGATCTCGATCGGATCCTGCGCCAGAGAAACAGCCTCCTACGTCAGGCAGGTGGCCGGAACACTCCAGAGGTGTCGACATCGCTTGATGTCTGGGACTCAAAACTCTGTGAGGTAGGTGGCGACCTGGTTGCAAGGCGTATAGATCTGTTGGACGAGCTTGCGCCTGTGGCCGGCGGGTTGGTGAGGTCGTTGAGTAACGGCAGGTCTGAGCTCCAGATGTCCTACGAATGTGCCTGGGGAGGCGACGGTCTTGCAGCGTCTCTCGCCAGGGCACGCCCCGATGACCTGCGGCGGGGTACCAGCACGGTTGGTCCTCACCGCGACGAGGTTGGACTTTCGATCGATGGCCTGTCGGCCCGGGGCCACGCCTCTCAGGGAGAGCAGCGTTCGTTGGCGGTTGCACTCAGGTTGGCAGGGCACAGGGTCGTCACCTCCCACACAGGCAGTGATCCGGTGATCCTGTTGGACGATGTCTTCTCGGAACTTGACCCCGACAGGGCCGCGGCCCTCATTGAGTTGCTGCCTCAGACCCAGACCGTGGTGACCACGGCTGGCGACCTTCCCGCGGGTGTGACTGCTGATCGGAAAATCAGCGTCGAGGGTGGGGTTGTGATGCCGGCATGAGCACCGATTCTGGGCCGGTTCCGATCCGGAGGGGCCTGGAGCAGTTGATGGCAGGCCTCGGAGCACCTGAGATAGACGCCACCACCACAATCGTTGAGAGTTGGTCAGAGATTGTCGGCCCGGAGTTGGCCAAGGGCGTGGTGGCTGTCGCTGTCCGCGGCAAGGAGTTGCTAGTGAGGGTCGATGACCCGGCCTGGGCAAGCCAGATTTCATGGCTCGAGGCGCAACTGCTCGACCGGATCAACAACCTCGTGGGTCCAGGTCGGGTCACGTCTGTGAGAGCCACGGTGGCACGGTGACCTGAGCCCCGGGCGTCTCTTCACCACGGTCTGTCAATCCATTCTCTTGGCACCGGTCGGTGGCCCCGTGGTGGTAGGCTGGTCGGGTCGTGATAAGGCCATCTGACCTGCTGTTTTGTGTTTTATGCAGGTGCGGGCAGGTGCTGCTTCCCTCCCTCCCAGAGACGCGCCCGGAAGGTGCCCTATGACAAGCACAGAGGCCACCTACAGCGCTGCCGACATAACCGTCCTCGAGGGTCTCGAAGCCGTCCGCAAGCGCCCCGGCATGTACATCGGATCCACCGGACCAACCGGCCTGCACCACCTCGTCTGGGAGGTCGTCGACAACGCCGTCGACGAGGCAATGGCAGGTCACTGTTCACGCATAGTCGTGACCCTTCTTCCCGACGGCGGATGTCAGGTGGCTGACGACGGTCGCGGTATCCCGGTCGACCAGCACCACCAGTATCCCGATCTCACCGCAGCCGAGGTTGTCCTTACGATCCTGCACGCAGGGGGCAAGTTCGGGGGCGATGGCTACAAGGTCTCGGGCGGTCTCCACGGTGTCGGGATCTCGGTTGTGAATGCCCTGTCCAGCCGTCTCGAGGTTGACATCGACCGCGACGGCCGTCGCCACTACATGGACTTCACAGACGGCGGGAACCTCAGCGCCCGCCTGACCGACACCGGTCCGTCGCCAGAGGGCCGTACAGGCACCACGGTCCGCTTCTGGCCCGATCCAACGGTCTTCGACGATGTCAACTTCAGGGTCCAGACCCTTCTCGAGCGCCTGCAGATGATGGCGTTCCTGAACAGTGGTCTCGAGATAACCCTCAGCGACAAACGATCCACCCAGGTCGGCCAGGTCGAGTCAACCACCTTCTGCTACGAGGGCGGCATCAGGGACTTTGTTGAGCACCTCAACGCCTCAAAGGAGTCGCTGTTCTCACTGGTCGGGTACCTCGACCAACACGAGGATGGAAACGAGGTTGAGTTGGCGTTCCAGTGGAACACCGGTTTCAACACCGACGGCCTCCATTCGTTCGCCAACGGCATCAACACCATCGAGGGAGGCATGCACGAAGAGGGTTTCCGCAGCGCCCTCACAGGGGTCCTCAACCGATATGCCCGAAACCGTGGCCTCCTGAAGGACAACGATGACAACCTCAAAGGCGAGGACATCCGCGAGGGTCTTACAGCCATCATCAGCGTCCGTCTTCCCGATCCCCAGTTCGAGGGCCAGACAAAGTCCAAGCTCGGCAACGTCGACATTCGTTCCCTGGTTCAAAAGGCCACCAACGACAAACTCTCCGACTGGCTCGAGGAGAACCCCTCCGAGGCTAAGCGCATCGCCCAGAAGGCCATCAGCGCCCAGCGGGCCCGGATTGCGGCTCAGGAGGCCCGGCAGTCAGCAAGGCGAAAGTCGGCCCTCGACGGTGCAGGCATGCCCGACAAGCTCAAAGACTGCTCGTCGCGTGACCCACGCGAGTCAGAGCTGTTCATCGTCGAGGGAGACTCAGCCGGCGGTTCGGCCGTCCAGGCCCGCGATCCCCGCACCATGGCGATCCTGCCCATCAGGGGCAAGATCCTCAACGTCGAGCGGGCCCGCCCCGACCGGATGCTCAAGAACACCGAGATCCAGACGCTAATCCAGGCGATAGGGGCCGGCTTCGGAGACGACTTCGACCTCGAGAAGATCCGCTACCACAAGGTCATCTTGTTGTGCGATGCCGATGTCGACGGCAGCCATATCCGTACCCTGCTGCTCACCTTTTTCTTCAGGCAGATGAGGCCCCTGGTAGATGCCGGACACGTGTTCATTGCCCAGCCACCGCTGTTCTCGACGGTCGTAGGCAGAGAGAAGACCTACCTCAAAGACGACCACGCCAAGACTGCGTTCCTCGCTGACAACCCCGGCCACAAGCGAGAGTTTCAACGTCTCAAGGGGCTTGGCGAGATGGATTTCGACGAACTTCGTGAGACGACGATGGAGATCTCCAGCCGGAGCCTTCTCCAGGTTTCGGTCGAGATGGGGTCAATCGCCGACGAGGCGTTCTCAGTCCTTATGGGCGAAGACGTCGAGAGCCGCAAGAAGTTCATTCAGACAAACGCACGTGACGTGCGGTTCCTGGACATTTGATGGACGACACAACGCCAGAAGAGGCCGACAAGACGGCCACCTCCACCGACGGCGACATCATCGTCGGTTCGATCCAACCCATCGAGATCCAGGAGGAGATGGAGAGATCCTTCCTCGACTATGCCATGTCGGTGATCGTGGCGAGGGCACTGCCCGATGCCCGCGACGGTCTCAAGCCGGTCCATCGACGGATTCTCTGGGGCATGTACGACCTGGGGGCCAGGCCCGACCGACCCACCATGAAGTGCGCCCGTGTAACCGGCGAGGTCATGGGCAAGTACCACCCACACGGCGACCAGGCCATCTACGACGCCCTGGTCCGGATGGGCCAGAGCTTCAGCGTCCGCCACCTTCTGGTCCACCCCAAGGGCAACTTTGGGTACTCACCCGACGACTCGGCAGCGGCCGCCCGTTACACCGAGTGTCGACTCAGGCCCATTGCCCTCTCAATCCTCGATGGAATCGACGAGGACACGGTCGACTTCACCGAGAATTACTCGGGCGAGTTCACCGAGCCGACCGTGATGCCGGCCCGGTTTCCCAACCTCCTCGTAAATGGAAGCCAGGGCATCGCCGTCGGCATGGCCACCAACATCCCATCCCACAACCTGGCTGAGGTGATCGACGCCACGGTGTGCCTCATCGACAACCCCGACTCCACCCCCGACGACCTGATGGAGTTTCTCCCGGCCCCCGACTTTCCCACCGGTGCCCTGATTCTGGGGCGTAGCGGAGCCCGTGAGGCATACCGGACCGGCCGCGGAACTATCCGCATGCGTGCCTGTACCGAGATCGAAGAGGGCCCCCGTTCAACCCAGATAGTGATCAGCGAACTGCCCTACCAGGCCAGCCCCAATCAGATCATGTCCAAGATCCGTGACCTGGTAGATGCACGCGAGATTGACGGGATAGCCGACATCAACGACGAGTCCGCACAGGGCAGGACACGCATCGTCATAAGGCTGAAGCGTGATGCAGCGGCGCTCGTGACGCTCAACAACCTGTTCAAGCGAACCCCTCTGCAGACCACCTTTTCCGTGAACTCGGTAGCTCTCGTCGACGGTATTCCACGGACCCTGAACCTGTGCGAGATGCTTCAGGCATACATAGACCATCAGGTCGAGGTCGTCCGCCGCCGGTCGCTGTATCGGCTCGAAAAAGCCCGTGCAGAGGCCCACATCACCGAGGGCCTCATCAAGGCCCTGAAGTTGATCGATGAGGTTATTGCCCTGATCCGCGGCTCAGCCGACCGTTCTGCTGCCCGCGAGGGACTCATGGGTGAGACCTTCGAATTCACAGAGGTTCAGGCAAACCACATCCTCGACATGCAACTTGTCCGCCTTACCAGGCTGGGTCGGTCAAGCCTCGAGGACCGGCTCCGTGATCTGGATGTCGTGATTGCCGACCTCGAAGAGGTGCTGGCCGATCAGGGTCGGCTCCGTGGCGTCATCAAGGATGAGCTCATTGAGGTTCGTGACAGGTACGCCGAGCCACGTCGTAGTCAGATCGTCCACGACCCCGGCGAGCTTGACATCGAGGATCTGATCGACGACGAGGAAATGGTGTTCGCCATGAGTTCCTCGGGTTATGTCAAGACGATGTCGGTCACCGAGTTCCGCACCCAGGGTCGCGGTGGCAAGGGCGTTACCGGTACCCGCCTCAAGGAGGAGGACGCCGTCTCGCACCTCATCCATACGACGGCGCACGCGTACCTCCTGTTCTTCTCCACGCGGGGCAGGGTCTACCGCCTCAAGGCCCATGAGGTTCCTATGGCCGGACGGACCGCCCGCGGTACCTCAATCGTGAACCTCCTGCCCCTCCAGCCCGATGAGCGTGTGCAGGCGGTCATCGACACCCGCGACTACGAGACCCATCGCTATCTGTTCTTCGCCACCAGGTCGGGGCGTGTCAAGAAGACGTTGTTCACTGCCTACGATTCATCGCTCAAGGCCGGGCTCATAGCCGTGAAGCTCAACGACGGTGACGAGTTGGTGGCAGTTGTGCCCACCAGCGGCGACGACGACCTGTTGTTGGTGTCGCGGTCCGGTCAGACCTTGCGAATCGGAGAGGGCGACGTCCGCGCAATGGGCCGAAGCGCTGCCGGTGTCAGGGGAATGGGGTTCCGCGGCGACGACGAGCTGGTGTCGTGCGCCGTAGTCAGGCCCGGAGCGTCGGTGTTCCACCTCACGACCGAGGGCTACGGCAAGCGGACAGATATCGGGGAGTTCACCCGCAAGGGTCGTGGCGGGCTGGGTGTGAGGGGAATCAGGACAACCGACGATCGTGGTCGTGTGGCCGGTGCGCTCGTGGTCGACGAAGCCGACGACGTGTTCGCCATCACGACCGGCGGCATGATCATAAGAATGCCGGTTGCCGACATTTCCATTCAGGGGCGTGATGCAACCGGTGTCGCGGTCATGTCCCCCGGTGAGGGCAACGAGGTGGCCGCCGTGTCACCGGTTCCCTCCCAAGAGGAAGACTCCGACTGACCACTCCGGTCTTGCGTTCTTCAGTAGGCATCCGGTAACAGCTTCCCCCGACAACGCCCGGATCGTGTGCATCGCGTCAGCGGATCCGGCGCAGGCGCGTGCCACCCAACCGGAGGACAGCCGTGCGACGTCGAGGCCCAATAGGTGATCTCGGGCAGATCCTGCCCCTCGTTCTGTTGATGGTGGCGCTTGGCGCCGCCATGGCCCTGCTGGTCGCCGAGTTGGGTGTGATCGCCGTTGACCGTGCACGGGCGAGATCTGCGGCGGTGTTGGCTGCGGCCACCGAGCGTGGCGACGGACGCACCGTGGCTAGGGAGTTTGCCTCGGCCAACGGAGCCCAACTCGAGTCCTTTGAACACGCCGGCGGCGAGGTGCTGGTTGTGGTCAGCGTGGGCCGTGCGCGGGCTACCGCGAGAGCTGTTGCCGTGTTGTGCAAGCAGGGCGAACCCTGTGGCCGCTTCACCGAGCCGTAGACTTCTGTGCCGTGACCGACCAGAGGACCGATGACGTGGATCGCGAGGGTGTACCGGCTGACCTGCCCCCTCGTACGCAGCCGCAGTCCTCAGCGGACCTGTTGGCCCGTGTCGCATCCGCCAGAGAGGCAGATGCTCCTGATCTGGTTGCACAGCCCGTAGGGCACACCGGATCGCCGGGCAGGTCTGTTGGGCAGTTCTTGAGGGGAGGCCAGTTTGCGGGCCGGTTCCAGGGTGGCAGGCGCAGTCTCAGATCCGGCGGGCCGACACAGAAGAAGGCCGGGCTTCCACGTGTCGTGGCGGAGCGACCGGCTACCGGAGTGGGGCGTGGCGGGTACCGGGTGCGTCGGGTACGTCGTCTTCTCAGACACATCGAACCGTGGTCGGTGCTCAAGGTCACGCTGGTGTTCTACTTCTGCGTCTGGGGCCTAGTCGTCATCTCCACCCGGATGCTCTGGGGTGCCGCAGAGGATGCCGGAACAATTTCCAAGATTGAGAACTTCGTCGAGGAACTGTTCACTCTGGAGACGTTCGAGTTCGACTCCGGTCAGATACTGCGGGTGTTCACCCTCGGGGGCCTCGTCCTGGTAATCGGTGGTACGGGTGTAACCGTTGTCATGGTGGTCCTCTTCAACCTGATCAGCGATCTGGTTGGCGGAGTTCGCTTCACAATGATCGAAGAGGAGACGGCCGTTCGACAGCGACGCCTCCGGCGCGGCGACCACGAGGTCGACGAGGAGACACCGTCGACCTATGACCCCGGAAGGGGTCACCCTGACAGACCACCCGGCGGGTAGTCAGCGGTTAGGGCCCGGCGATACCGTTTCCGGTCCACGGGGCTATAGCTCAGTCGGTTAGAGCGCACCCCTGATAAGGGTGAGGTCGCTGGTTCGATTCCAGCTAGCCCCACGTCAACCCCGTCGGGGAATACCATCGTTGTCCTCGATGGACCTGTCGGGTTGGCCTGTCAATATGGGGAGGTCGGACGCATATGAGGGCCATTGTGAGGGCCGTCAGGCAGGCGGCCGCTGCGGTCTCGGTGGCCGCTGCGGTGGTCACCGCCCTGCGCCTTCGGGGAAGGGTTGCAGCTCCGATGCAGTTCGGTGGGTGGCGGAGGCTTACCGGGCCGGGTCTGCGCTGATGAGGGTGGCGGTTCTGGGTGCCGGCGCCGTGGGTTCGAGGGTTGCACGACAGTTGCTTGCCGTGGACAGGGTCGACCAGGTACTTCTGCGTGACGTGTCGTCAGAGAGGCTGTCCCGGTCCGCAGGGTCGGTCGGTGACCGTGTCGTGATCGAACACCACCCCTTCCCGACAACGATAGATGCGGACGCAGTGGTGGTGGCCAGCCCCCGGGGGACACAGTTGGCGGCAGCCGAGGAGGCGATTTCAGCTGGCCTGCCGGCCGTGCTTGTCTGCGACGGTCTTGCCGAGACGGTAGCGGTCTTGAAACTCGACCGGGCAGCGCGTGATGTCGGTATCCCGGTTCTCGTAGGTGCCGGTTTTGCACCGGGCCTGACCTGTGTTCTCGTAGCCCACGGCATGTCATGGTTCGATGAGGTCGATGAGATCCATGTTTACAAGATGGGTGCCGGCGGACCGGCATGTGCTCTGGTCCACCACCGTGCTCTCAACCGATTCTCATATGACTGGCGCGACGATGCCTGGACCAAACGGCCCGGTGGATCGGGTAGGGAACTGTGTTGGTTTCCCGAACCGGTTGGCCCGCGTGACTGCTACAGGGCTGCGTTGGCGGATCCGGTGCTCCTCCACCATGCGTTTCCAGCGGTCGGTCGTATTACCTCCCGGATGGCGGCGACCCGCCGTGACAGGCTGACGGCGCCCATGCCGATGCTGACACCGACCCATGCCGAGGGTGGTACGGGTGCGGTGAGGGTCGAGTTGAGGGGCCGGCGGGGGACCGCCCGAGAGACCCTGGTACTCGGGGCTGCAGAGCGGCCAGCCGTTGGTGCAGCGGCGGTTGCAGCCACCGCTGTTGAATGGGTCCTCGACGGCAGGGTATCCGTTAGTGGAATGGCTGGGCTGGCTGAAGCAGTTGAACCGGTCGGGTTTCTCGGCGAGTTGGCTGATCGGGGCCTTGCCACCGAGATATTTGAGGGTGACGGTGCGGGAAACTGAGGGTCTAATGAACCGGTGAGCGACCGACTGCTGCCATGAGTGCAGCATGGAGCTTTGGGTTGGTTGCTATCGCATCTCCACCGTCGGCGGTGACGTTGCCTGCCATGTCGGTGAAGAGCCCACCGGCCTCCGGCAGGATGGTCAGCATCGGGGCGACATCCCACCGGTTGACGATGGGGTCGACCATTGCGTCGGCTCTTCCGGTGGCGACAAGTAGGTAGCCGTACGAATCTCCCCAGGTTCGGATGATGGAGCCGGCTGTCACCAGTGGGTCCAGGCGGGCAGCCGATTCCCAGTAGTCGACCCCGCTCGTGAGGATGCAGGCTCCGGCCAGGTTCGCGTGGTTGCCGACCCGGGTGGGAACGCCGTTGACGAAACAGCCGAGCCCCCGGCCGGCCCAGATGCACTCGCCGAGCGCCGGAATGTTGATGACACCTACGGCCGGACCGTGTTCGTCCTCGAGGGCGACAAGGTTGCCGAACAGGGGTACTCCCTGGACAAATGAGACGGTTCCGTCGATGGGGTCGAGGATCCAGGTGCGACCGGAGTCGCCTACCTTGTCGACTTCTTCTTCGCCGACTATCGAGTCGCCGGGGTGTGCTCCTGAGATTCGTTCTCGCAGCAGCCGTTCGGCACGTCGGTCCGCAACCGTCACCGGGCTTCCGTCGTCCTTGCCCTCAACATCCAGGTCAGGGCTGCCGAAGAGCCCGAGGGTCAGGTCACCGGCCTCGCGGGCAATGGACACGGCGAAGTCGACCAGGGAGGCCTCAACGTGTGGAGGTGAGCCGGTGGTCATGGTGCCTTTACTACCAGGTCAGAGCGGTTGTGAGGGGTAGTTCCGGCGGTCCTTACGGTATGAGGGGCTGCACGGCTACAGCATTGGCCTGTTGGGTACGCTGGACCAATGGAACAGCCTCTGTTGGAGCAGGTGCAGAACCTCAACGGATTGTCTTCAACCGAGTTGCTGGTAACGGTGGTTGGCGGACTGATCGTGTTGGGTCTGGTGGCGAAGTATCTCCTTCGTGGCGCCCTGGCGGTGTTCGTTGTCGCTGTGGGAATGTGGATGTTCGATGCACCCGAGGGTGTAAGAGAGATCGTGGGAAAGTACAGGGACCTTGTAATTGCGACGATCAAACCGGTGTTTGATCTCTTCGTCGGCGGGTGAATCCCGGGCACTTGACGGCTAGCTGATCGGCCTGGCGGTAACCGGCCTGCACAAACGGTCAGCGCGCTTGGAGGGACTCGAACCCCCAACCTTCTGATCCGTAATCAGATGCTCTATCCAATTGAGCTACAAGCGCAGACGTCAGAGTGTATGAGTGGCCCGCAAACGGCCCACCCGTGATCGTGGCGGAGAGGGTGGGATTCGAACCCACGAAGAGCCTTTCGGCCCTTACTCCCTTAGCAGGGGAGCGCCTTCAACCTGGCTCGGCCACCTCTCCTCAACGCAGGGATGTTACCGGCGCTCAGGGAGCGTGGGAACGCCGCCGGTACGCTCCTCGGTGGAGGGATGGCAGAGCGGACGATTGCGACGGTCTTGAAAACCGTTGAGCCTCACGGCTCCGGGGGTTCGAATCCCCCTCCCTCCGCCACCGGCACCAGTTGGCGGAGGGACTGCTCAGCTGTCGACCTGACCCCGTAGGTCCGCCAGCCAGGTGTCGGCCTCGAGGGTCGCCGTGGATGCATCGTCGCGGATTTCGTCGCCGTTGTCGCTGTCGGTCGGGTACGAACCGAGGAACTTCACAAGACCGTGCTTCATGTGGAGGTTCCGCAGACAGTCAGCGACCAGCTCGTCTGAAACGTGGCCCTCGCAGTCCATCAGGAAGCAGTAGTCGCCCAGTCCCTGCTTGGTCGGTCTGGACTCGAGACGGGTCAGGTTGATTGACCTGGCCGCGAACTCCTGGAGCATGCCGAGCAGGGTGCCCGGTCTGTCGGCACGCTGGAACACGACCAACGACGTCTTGTCGTGCCCCGTTGGTGCTGGAATACCACCACGGGCGACCAGAACGAACCGCGTCTGGTTGGAGGAATGGTCCTCGATCCCGGCTGCCAGCGTGTCGAGGCCGTAGACCTCGGCGGCTCTGGCCGGAGCTATTGCAGCGGTGCGACCGTCGTTCTCATGGGCAGTCTGGCGTGCCGCATCTGCCGTGGAGTTGGCGGCTCCCGTGTCGGCCGATGGCAGGTTCTCCTGAAGCCAGCCACGGCACTGGGCTGTGGCATGCGGAAAGGAAACAACCCGTTCAATGGAGTCAAGGCCCGTTGCGGGTGGTGCCAGAAGGTTCAACTCGACTGAGATGACCACCTCGCGTTGGATTAGCAGGTCGGCTTCGAAAGCAAGCGTGTCCTGGGTGATGTTGACGCTGCCCTCGATGGAGTTCTCGATCGCCGCAAAGCCGAGGTCGACCGAACCCTCGCCCACCATGCTCAGAACCTCTGGAATCGACGAGGCCAGACGCAGGTCGAGGCCTGCAAGGTCGTCCTGGGTCAAGAGGGCCTGTTCGGTGAAGGTGCCGTTGGGCCCCAGATATGCGAGAACTTTGCGGTCTGTGTGTGCGATGTCGGTCACGACAGGTGAGGATAGTGAGGTGGACGCCGGGGACCTGCGTGAGTTGATCAATGGTGTGGCAGTTGGAGAGGTCGACCCGGACGATGCCGTACGGGTTCTGAGCAGGCTTCCGTTTGCTGACCTGGGCGTTGCCCGTATCGATCACCACCGCTCAATAAGACAGGGACTGCCGGAGGCCATCTACGGACCAGGCAAGTCGCCGGAGGACGTGGCTGTGATCGTGGAGGAGTTGCTGTCGGGCGGTGGCGGCCCGGTTGTGCTTACAAGGGCCGACAAGCCGCAGGTCGAGGCGGCCCTCGCTGTGAACGGTTCAGCATCCGTTGTTGATGGAACAGTCGTATGGCGCAGAGCCGCTGAGCGGACCGACCGGGTGATAGTCGTGACCGCCGGTACGGCCGACATTCCCGTTGCCGACGAGGCCGCTTCCGTTCTATGGGCATATGGAATAGAACCCGATCGACTCGACGATGTTGGCGTCTCGGGGTTGCACCGGCTTCTCGCCGATGTCGACAGGATCGCCGATGCCGACGCGGTCGCGGTAATCGCGGGTATGGAGGGGGCGCTCGCCAGCGTCGTTGGCGGTCTCACCTCAGCGCCGGTCGTGGCAGTACCGACGAGCGTGGGATACGGATCCTCACTTGAGGGCGTGACGGCCCTGCTGGGGATGTTGGCATCGTGTGCTTCCGGGTTGACCGTCGTCGGAATCGACAACGGCTTTGGAGCGGCCTGTGCAGTGCTGCGCCACTTGGGACCGTCCAGTTCAACCGGTGGAGGAAGATAATGGGAGTTCGGTTGGCGTGGTTTCACTGCTTTTCGGGTGTTGCGGGAGACATGACCCTCGGGTCACTGCTGGATGCGGGTGCCGACCTTGACGAGGTGAAGGGACTGCTGGAGCGCCTACCTGTCGGTGGGTGGGATCTGACGGCCGACCCTGTGCTCCGCTGTGGGCTGGCCGGTATCAAGGCACGGGTCGGGGCCGAGATGGACCCACAACATCGGACGGCAGGCGGCATCATCGAGATGATCGGCGAGGCCTCCCTACCGGACCGGGTTACCCGCAGAGCTGTTGCCGTGTTCAGAGCGCTTGCAGAGGTGGAAGGCAGGCTCCACCAGCAACCAGCGTCAGAGGTTCACTTCCACGAGGTGGGTGCCATCGACAGCATCATCGATGTGGTCGGCACCTGTGCTGCACTTGAGGTGCTCGACATCGATGAGGTCTGGTGCTCGAGCATCGCCACAGGCCGTGGGACGGTAGAGGCGGCACACGGGACCATCCCTGTGCCGGCGCCGGCTGTAGTGGGCCTCCTGGTTGGAGCTCCAACCCACGGCATCGACGTTCCGTTTGAGTTGACGACACCAACAGGTGCTGCTCTCATGTCGGCGCTTGCTGCCGGCTGGGGCCCCATGCCGGCCATGGTTGTGGGCTCCATGGGGTTCGGTGCCGGCGACAGGGATCTGGATGGCCGCCCCAATCTGACCCAGGTGGTTCTCGGCACCTCAGCCGAGGTCACCCGACAAGGCCAACCGGTCACCCTTCTTGAGGTGAACGTGGATGACGCAACCGGAGAGACCCTTGCCCACACGGTTGTCCAGTGTCTGGCAGCGGGCGCACACGATGCCTGGGTTACCCCGATTGTCATGAAGAAGGGACGGCCCGCCCACCTGGTGAGCGCGCTGTGTGATCCTGCACTGACAGCTGCAGTGGCTTCTGTCCTCACCTCTGAGACCGGTTCCCTCGGTGTGAGGGGCCACTCCATCGAAAGGTGGCCGGCTGCCCGCTTCATGGACGAGATCGAGGTACATGGAATGGCAGTAGCCATGAAGGTCACAGCAGGTCGGGCCAAGGTTGAACACGACGACGCAGCGCGGGTGGCTGCGGAACTTGGACTTCCCTTGCGCGAGGTCGTATCGCTGGCTGAGGAGGCTTGGAGGAATCGGAGGTCAGCCAACTCGCAGGCTGACAGCATCCCTCCGTCACTCGACGGAGAACCAGCCTGACCGGGTACCTACGATGTCCGGTATGAGCGATGCTGGCACGACAGGACAAGTACCCGGAGCCCGTTCCGAGGATCCCCTCTACTTTCGACAACTGCTCTCAGGGCGGGACTTCGCCACAGAGGACGTGGTCGCCGGCCAAATGGTCAACTTCATCTACCTGATAGGTGATCACCGGACCGGAGAGGCCGTTGTGGTGGACCCGGCCTATGACGTCGACACAATCCTCGGTGTGCTTGAGGACGACGGCATGCGGTGCACAGGGGTGCTGGCGACGCACTACCACCCGGACCACGTGGGTGGCTCAATGATGGGGTTCGACATTACCGGTGCGAAGGAGTTGCTCGACCGTGTATCGGTTCCGGTTCACGCCCAGCGCGACGAGGCTGAGTTCATCTCAAAGGTGACCGGCATCGGTGACGACGATCTCGTCCAACACGACAGTGGCGACATTGTAGAAGTCGGTGGAATCGGAATCGAGTTGATCCACACACCCGGACACACCCCGGGTAGTCAGTGTTTTCTCGTTGACGGCCGACTGGTTGCCGGCGACACCCTCTTTTTGGAGGGCTGTGGCCGGACTGACCTCCCCGGCGGTGATGCAGCAGCCCTGTACGACAGCCTCCACAACCGCCTTGCCAGGGTTCCAGACACCGCCGTGCTGTTCCCGGGCCACCTCTACTCCGAGGAACCCTCAGCCTCGATGGGCGACACCCGTCGTGACAACTTCGTGTTCAATCCCCGGTCCGAGCAGCAGTGGCTCGCCATGTTCGGTCGCTGATGTCTAAACCCGGTTACCTTCCACACAACCAGAATTGAGAGGATCCAGATGTTTCGAGCGCTGATGGTCGACAAGGTCGACGGCGAGTTCAGTTCCACGTTCGTGGACCTGACCGACGACGACCTCCCCGCCGGCGATGTTCTAGTCGATGTCGAGTACTCAACCGTCAACTTCAAGGATGGCCTCGTCGTCATGGACGCATCTCCAATCGTCACCTCATGGCCGATGGTGCCCGGGATCGACCTGGCTGGCACGGTCACAGAGTCGACCAGCCCAGATGTGGCAGTTGGTCAGGAGATCCTCATCAACGGCTGGGGGCTCGGAGAGGGTGTCTGGGGCGGATTCTCCCAGCGGGCACGGGTAGAAGCGGGCTGGACCGTGCCTGTCCCCGGGGGCCTCACCACCGCACAGGCAATGGCCATTGGTACCGCCGGCTTCACTGCGATGCTGTGCGTCCTGGCCCTCGAGGACCATGACGTGACCTCCGGGTCCGGTCCGGTTCTCGTCACTGGTGCGGCCGGCGGCGTCGGAAGCATCGCCGTGGCACTGCTGGCAGCCCTCGGATACGAGGTGCATGCGTCGACCGGGCGGCCCGAGGAAACCGTCTACCTGGAGTCCCTGGGAGCCACGACCATCATCGACCGGGCCGAACTGTCCGAACCCTCAAACCGGCCGTTGGCAAGAGCCCGCTGGGCAGGAGCGGTCGACGCCGTCGGAAGCCACACGCTCGCAAACGTACTGGCAGCAGTGTCCCCCGAAGGGTGCGTGGCGGCCTGTGGCCTGGCTCAGGGCATGGATCTGATTACCACGGTGGCACCGTTCATCCTGCGCGGGGTCACGCTGCGGGGAGTGCACTCCGTGACCGTCCCAAGGCCTAGGAGGCTGCTCGCATGGGAACGCCTTGCAACCGACCTGGATACCGACCTGCTGGAATCCATGACCACGACCATCAGCCTGGATGAGGTACCACATGCAGCGGCCGAGATCCTGGCCGGTCGAGTCCGTGGCCGCGTGGTAGTCGACCTGAACGCAACCTGACGGGCCGCCGGAGCCCCACCGGGTGCTCAAGACCGGTGGGTGCGCGAGGAGGGACTTGAACCCTCACGTCCTTACGGACACAGGAACCTGAATCCTGCGCGTCTGCCAATTCCGCCACTCGCGCGAGCAGCGTCGGGAAGGGTACCGCCTGTCTCACCGATCAGCCCCGTCGAGGTGAACCTGTTCCCCCAACTGTCAACAAGTAGCATCGCTTCCACAGTGAACGATCAGGTCCTGACCATTGTCGGGCTGGGTGCCCTCGCCCTCGTCTACTACGTGTTCCTCCGGGTGGTGAGATCAGCGTGGTTGGCCTCCCGGCCCTCCCGTGCGGCACATCGGTGGGGAGCGTCACACCTGTTCGTCGTCGAACCCGAATCCATGAGCGGTCGGGCATTCGACCTGTGCGACGACCTCACCGTGGGTAGGGCAGCCGGATGCTCGGTGACAATCGACGACAACCATGTGTCCCAGATGCACGCAAGGATTTTCCACCGAGGCGGCAAGCTCGTCGTTGAGGACCTTGGATCGGTCAACGGCACCTACATGAACCGTGCCAGGGTGATCGTCCCAACGGTGATCGGAGCCGGTGATCGACTCCAGGTTGGCGACACGGTCCTCGAGGTGGCCTGATGCCAGCGTCGCCACACCAGGTGTCCACTCACCTCGCCGGTAGCCCGTGATGGGGCCTGTCGGGCGTCGCTCCCGTACGGATGATTCGATTCGACTGGTTCACGCCGGGGTGACCGACGTCGGCCGGGTCCGCCAGACCAACCAGGACGACTTCGGGTCGGTCTCGGGCCTGCACGTCCTGGCCGACGGTATGGGAGGCCACCGCGGCGGCGAGGTGGCGTCGGCCGAGGCGGTTGCCGCAGCCCTCGACGGGTTCGACGTTCATACAAGACAGGGTCTGGCAGCAGCGGTGCTTGCAGCAAACCGGGCGGTTCTCGTTCGCGCCTCAGGTGACCCGCACCTGTCCGGCATGGGCACGACCATCTGCGCCCTGGCCCACGTGGTTGGCGACAGCGGAGATGATGCTCTGGCCGTGGCAAACGTCGGTGACAGCCGGGTCTATCGTTTTTCCGGAGGTCGGCTGGAACAGGTCAGCGATGACCACAGCCTTGTCGCAGATCTGATGCGAGCCGGCGAGTTGAGCCCCGACGAGGCTGCGAGACACCCGAAGCGCAACATCCTCACCAGGGCGCTGGGAATCGAGGCCGACCTGGTCGTGGACACCTGGGAACTGGTTCCGGTCTCCGGAGACAGGTACCTACTGTGCAGCGACGGTCTGGTGAACGAACTTGACGACTCCCGGATCACCCGGATCCTCCAGGACAAGGCCGAGCCAGAGGCAGCAGCGGTTGAACTGGTTCGCTCGGCCGTTGATGCCGGGGGCCACGACAACGTGACCGTCGTGGTCGTAGATGTGGTTGCGGCTTCGTCGACTCCGGGCGGAGTTGGTTACAGGAGGACCCGTGCCAGGCCCGAAAGAGCTTCGACGCTCGGTTTCCAGGACGGCGCTGGAGCGGTGTCTGTGCTTGCATGGCGTCTTGGCGGTGCGGCACTGGCCCTGACGTTGATTCTGGGGGCGATAGTCGGTCTGATCGGGGTATACGCCCGCAGTGGCTGGTTCGTTGGATACCACGACGACAACGTGGCGGTGTTCCGTGGGAGACCATCTGGGATCCTCTGGTTCGACCCGACCCTCACCGAGGTGGAAGGGCTCCCGCTGTTGATCCTCGACGATGCCGACAGGATGCTTGTTATCGACGCGATCGAGGTTGGTTCCCTCGAGGATGCCCGCCGCGTGGTTGAACAACTCAAGGAGCGTTCCCAATGATCGCTGATCGACATCACCGGTCCAGAGTCCGCAGGTAGAATCCGCCTCCATGCCAAACGAAGGCCCGACCGTGTTCAACGGTCGGTACGAACTCCACCGACAGATTGCACGCGGCGGTATGGCCGACGTCTATCTGGCGCGCGACCTTCTGCTCGACAGGCCCGTGGCGGTGAAGGTGCTGTTCGATGAGTTTGCCGACGTGCCGGACTTTGTTGAGCGGTTCCGACGCGAGGCTCAGGCGGCAGCCAACCTGAACCATCCCAACATCGTCAGCGTCTACGACTGGGGCGAGGAACAGGGCACCTACTTCATCGTCATGGAATACGTCGAGGGACGCAGCCTCGCCGAGATGATCCGCACCGAGGGTGCCTTCCATCCCGACAGGGCTGCTGACATTGCGACCGATATCACAGCCGCTCTCGGCTTTGCCCATCGCAACGGCCTCGTCCACCGCGATGTCAAGCCCGGGAACGTGCTCGTCACGCCGAGCGGTCAGGTCAAGGTTGCGGACTTCGGCATAGCAACGGCGATAGCCGGGGCTCAACACGACCTCACCCGGGACGGAACGGTCATGGGCACGGCCACCTATTTTTCGCCTGAGCAGGCTCAGGGCCGCCAGGTCGACCCCCGCAGCGACCTCTACTCGCTTGGCGTGGTTCTCTACGAGATGCTCCTCGGCCGCCCACCGTTCACGGGTGAGACGCCGGTTGCGGTCGCCTACCAGCACGTCCAGAACAGCCCCCCGTCGCTACGGCAGTCCGGGGCCGCCGTGGCCCAGTCGCTGGAGGCCGTGACCCTCAAGCTCCTGGCCAAGAACCCGGTCAACCGGTATCCGACGGCGGAGGACCTGCGCAGCGACCTGCGCCGCTACCGCGAAGGCGCCCATGACCTGCGGTCGGCCTCCCCACCTGGAGTTCCCGGAAGGCCCTCGACCGACGCTCCCGCCCAACTACCCGACTACGGCAGGAGCACGCGTACCCGACGTGACGACGGGCTGCGTCGCACCCTCTTGTTCACGGTTGTCCTTGCGATCCTGCTGGTTGTGCTCGGCTACCTGGTCGTCGAGTTCGTCGACACTCTGGGCGGTCCCGGCGACGAGTTGCCCCCTGTCCAGGTTGGTCTGGTCGAGGTCCCGGCCCTGATAGGAACCCCGCTTGACGAGGCGCGCGCTGTGCTACGCGACTCCCGGCTGAGCGTCCAGATGGACTACGAGGTCAATGCCGACTTCCCCGAGAACACGGTGTTCGATCAGAGCCCCTCGGCCGGCACCAGGCTGGAGCCCACCGAGACCGTCAGGCTGCTGGTCAGCCAGGGAACCGGACCTATGGTCCTCCTGGCCGTGATCGGTGACGCCGTCGCCGACGCCATCCACGACCTCGCGGCAATGGGCCTCGATGTCTCACAGGTAGACACCGAGGATCCGGTGGTGCCCGCTGGTCAGGTGATCGACCAGTCGCCCGCAGCGGGCTCCGAGATTGTGCCCGGCTCACGGGTCATCCTGTTCGTCTCGTCAGGTCCGGCCGTCGAGGAGGTACCCGACCTGACAAACAGGCCGGTGCTTGACGCCATGAACATCGTCTCTCAACTGGGGTGGCGCGCCAGCACCGTCGAGGAGAGCAGTCTTCTGGTTCCCGTAGGTCAGGTGATCAGGACTGAACCCCCGGCCCGAAGTTCGCTGGCTCCAGGCAGCAGCGTCCAGATCGTCGTCTCCACCGGTCTGCCGATGGTGGCCGTACCCGCCGTGGTGAGCCTGCTCGAAGCGACTGCAGTGGTTGAACTCGAAACCGCCGGTTTCGGCGTGAACGTGGTCTACGAGCCCCTGCCCTCGAACAGCCCCAACGATGGAAGGGTCATCAGCCAGAGCCCGTTGGCTGCCATCGAGATCGATTCCGGAAGCTTTGTCACGATCGTGATCGGTGCTGCAGAGGCCGTTGGCGGCGGCGAGGCCGAGGTTGATGCTGGTGCCGGCGACACCGGAGGCACCGATGACGGTGATGGAACCGTTGGTGACGGAGCGACCGGGTAGTTAGCCGACCCGGGCCAGGAAGTTCGCCAACAGGTCGTGACCCGATTCGGTCAGGATCGACTCGGGATGGAACTGGACTCCCTCAACATCGAGGTCGCGGTGTCTCAGGCCCATGATCAGGCCATCGGAGCTTGTAGCGGTTATGACGAGATCCTCCGGCAGGGATGGCCTGTCGACAATCAGGGAGTGGTAGCGGGTTGCCTCGAGGGGGTTGGGCAGGCCGGCGAAGATGCCGTCACCTTCGTGGCTGATCTGAGAGGTCTTGCCATGCATCACGTCTGGTGCCCTCACAACCGTGCCTCCCCAGACCGCACCGATACACTGATGGCCAAGGCATACCCCCAGCACGGGTATGCGGCCAGCGGCCCAACGGATAGCCGCAGTTGAGACACCGGCCTGTTCAGGCCGACCAGGACCGGGGCTGACCAGGAGTGCATCGGGCCGAAGTTCAGCTGCCTCGTCGATTGTGATGGCGTCGTGGCGGTGGACGAGCGGATCGGCACCGAGCTCGCCGAGGTACTGGACCAGGTTGTAGACGAACGAGTCGTAGTTGTCGATTACAAGGACACGGGCGCTCACGGCAGCAACGGTAGCCACGTGGAGCACCGGAGCAGCCGGAGTTCCCCCTATCCTCCCCGCCATGGCCACGTCTGAACATCACGATCCGGAAACACCCGAGCAGGGCTCTCAGCCTGCCCGGCGACCCGTGCAGAAGTCCCGCTACCAGAGTGGTCGGGTGACGCCAAAGGGTGGTGGTGCTCAGCAGGGTGCCCACGGGCCAGCGGCTGCAGTCGGCTCGTCGCCGACATGGGTGCCTGTTCTCATGTTCAGCCTGCTCGGCCTGGGCATCCTGATCATCTTCTTCAACTACGTGGGTTGGATGCCCGGCGGCACCAGCAACGGCATTCTGCTGCTCGGCCTGGGTTCGATCCTGGGCGGCATCATCACTGCAACCCAGTACCGGTGACCGCAGCCCCAGCGGGCCTGCCGACAGGGGACCCACCGCTGTAATTCCAACGGTGTGATTTCCCACAGAGTTGTTCACAGTCTGTGGATAACCATGGCCGACACTTGGAGCAGTTGGGCACGGCCTGTGTCAGTCCTCGGTGGCGAGGACCTCCATTTCGTCCATGCAGTGACGGGGAGGATCGGGATCCTCTTCGTTCGCGACGGTCATCCTCACCTCGGTGCCACAGAGTGTGCACCTGTAGTGGAGCCTCACCTTGCGTAGTTCACCCGGGTCGGGTGGTTCAGGAGGCGGGGCTGCCAGTGCTCGCAGGAAGCCCAATCCCAGGCGCAACATGATGACGCCTGCCGCAACTGCGATGAATACCTGAACGGTTCCCACAGCGGATCAGCCTATTGCGGAGCCTCCTGAGCCCTTGCGCAGCAGCAGGCTGGTGAGTTCGAACACGATCGTCGCTGCGGCCAGCGTGGTCGTTTCGGCGTGGTCGTAGGCGGGCGCCACCTCGACGACGTCGGCACCGACCAGGTTCAACCCGGCCAGACCCCGCAGTACCAGCATCAACTCACGACTCGACATGCCGGCGATTTCAGGAGTGCCCGTTCCGGGGGCATGCGATGGGTCGAGCACATCAATGTCGATGGACAGGTACATCGGGTGCCCACCGACCCGCCTTCGGACCTGGTCGACTATGTCATCTATCCCGCGAGACTGGAAGTCGTCGCAGTGGATCACCCGGAAGCCCAGTTCGGCGTCGCTGTCAAGGTCATCGCGGCTGTACAGCGGCCCCCGGATACCAACGTGAACCGAGGCATCGTCAAGGAAGAGTCCCTCTTCGGCGGCTCGCCGGAAGGGGGTGCCGTGGGTGAACGGCGCCTTGAAATAGGTGTCCCAGGTGTCGAGGTGGGCATCGAAGTGCACGAGCGCCACAGGTCCGACGTGGTGGTTCACCGCACGCAGCAGCGGCAGGGAGATGGTGTGGTCACCTCCCATGGTGACGATGCTCCCGACCCGCCCCAGCAGATCGGTTGCAGCCGTTTCGATCTGTTCGATCGCCTCGTTGATGTCGAAGGGGTTGGCGGTGACGTCGCCGGCGTCGGCCACCTGCTGTTCGGCAAACGGTTCTGTGTCGTATGCCGGGTGGTAGTTGGTGCGCAGGTGCCTGGATGCCTGGCGGATACCCATTGGTCCAAACCGTGCCCCGGGCCGGTAACTCGTGCCGGAGTCGAAGGGGATGCCCAGGATGGCAACGTCGCACCGGGGTACGTCCCGCAGTTCAGGCAGCCTGGCGAAGCTGGAGGGTCCCGCGTAGCGGGGCACATCCCTACCGCTTATAGGTCCGATCGGTGGTTCCTTGTCGGAGGCCATGGCTGCTCCCCTCGGTGGATCTGATGGTCTGGTGGAGCTGATGGCTCTTGAGTCCTATGTGTACTTCCGTCCGTTACCCCTTGTTTTACCTGAAATCACAGGCATCTGTCGGAAGGGGTAGTCACGGTCGAAATCAAGGGGACCGTTTTGGGGACCGTTTTGGCCCGGAAGTTCTCGAGGTCCCTTCCCCCTGGTTCCCCCCTGGATTGCGCCAGATCCCGACGCCGAACACGGATGTGGGCGGATGAGCTGACCGGCTCACTCTCTGTAAATGGCAGGAATCGCTCGGGACCCTCGTGGAGCCATCAGCTCCACCACGGTGACCAGCGCATTCGTCTCTTGGCGGGTGCGCTGGTTGCATTCTGAGGCCAAGTTGACAGCCAACTTGACAGCCACGGGGTTACACACACTGACAGCAACCTGGAGGCCCTTCTGGCTGTCCTGCTGGTCGGATTTCCATTTCGATTGGCTCGATCACCCCTCGTGGCCGGACCCGGCTGGGATAGATCTGGCGTTTCGCTGGGACAGATCCCGGACCCACAGCCCGGAAACCACTCACACGCTGGGCAAACACAAACCTGCCGAGACCCCATGGAATGTCAGAACTTACACATTCCTGACAGTCGGAAACAGCCTCTGACCAGCAGAACTAACAAACTTACTGGTTTATCTAAAGGCGTCCCACTGACGGATCATCTGTTGATTATTTCCTCAAACACACATATGTGTGGGTCACCAGGTCAGCCGGCGTTCATACTCAAACGTGCCGCCACCCTCCAAGAAAGAAGCGAGGCCCTCACCGGCGAACTCCCGGAAGGCGGTGTCGGCCTTGGTGCCGATGGCCACGGCGGTGGCCCCGAAGGCGGCAGCGGAGGTAATGCCGATCTTGGCGACCGACTTGCCGAAGCCCTCCAACTGCTTGCGGGAACGCTTCAGGGTCTTCTTCAGGTTGGAGTCGTCGCCAACGATGGCGATCTTGATGGGGCGCGTGGCCACAGGGTCCTCCCCTACGGTGGGGGCGTGAAGGTGCGGATGGTGTTGGTGGTAATGGCGTGCCTGCTGCTAGCGACTGCTTGTGGCAGCAGCGAACCTGAACTGGACATGAGTCAGGCAGCAATCGCTGAGCGGGTGGAGGCATTTGTGAAAACACCTGCTGCCACAACTGCGGTCCCGACTCACTGGCTTGAGCACTACCCGTGGTCCATGAAGGCCCAGGTCGACCAGTGGATCACGAACTGTGAGGACATCCAGACCCACTTTGATGTCGTCTACGAGGCTCGGGAGGGATACAAGCGGAGGTTCGGCCACAGCGGTACCGAGATCATGGAGTACCTGCACCAGATCGGGAAGCGAATGGGGTGCGAGGACTTCCAATGGTGATGGGAACCGCCTAGGCCGTTCTGGCAGTCCTGCTGGCTGGCCGGAAGATCGGCAGCGACTGGCGCCGCCTCCGGGCCTTCCCTACGGTGGCATGGGAGCCGAACTGGTGGCCCAATTGTTGGGGGAGCCATGCGTTGCTGATGGTGATCTAAGCGACTGCTCCCAGTAGGCGACTGACATCGCTCGTGCTGCGGAAGAGCAGAGCACGGACAGTAGAGAAGGAAGAGGAGAGAACTATGCCCAATGGAAATGGTTACAGGATCGCAGATATCGGACTCGCCGAGCAGGGTCGGGATCGATTGGACTGGGTGCGATATCACATGCCGATCATGCGCTCCATCAAGGAACGCTTCGAGGTAGAACGTCCGCTCGCGGGGGTGCGAATCGCCATCTCGATGCCGTTCGAGGCAAAGACGGGAGTCTGGGTCGAGACTCTCATCGCAGGCGGCGCTGAGGTGGCAATTGCCGGCAACCCGCCAGGCACCACACAGGACGAGGTCGCCGCACACTTGGTCAAGGAATACGGAGTGAGGGCGTTCAGCTGGCGAAGCGAAACCTACGACGATCTCTTGGACAACTCAAGGCTGCTCCTGGACACACAGCCGGACATATTTGTCGACAACGGGGCAATTCTCCACGGCCTGCTGTACGAAGACGATACCTACAAGGACCTCCGGAACACGCTGATCGGCGCTACCGAAGAAACGACAACCGGCGCCAACCGTCTGCGAGAGTCGCTCCCAACGCGAGACTTTCCCACCGTCATCATCAACGACACCATGACGAAGCGAGTTGTGGAGAATCGCTATGGGGTGGGTATCTCGGTTGTCGACGGACTGATGCGAACAACGAACATCATGCTGGGGGGTAAACGCGTTGCTGTCATCGGCTATGGCTACTGCGGAGAAGGCATCGCAGCACGCTTGCGCGGTCTCGGCGCCCATGTGACCGTTGTGGACAAGGACCCACTACTCCAGATCGGGGCCCACCTCGAAGGATTTCCAACGGCAGCGATCGGTGAGGCCGTTGCCGATGCCGACATCGTCCTCACCGTGACCGGACGAGAGGGCGTCATCTCCAGAGAACTCCTCACGGCAATGAAGAACGGAGCCATCCTCTGCAACGCGGGGTACTCCGAGTTCGAAATCGACATGGTATCGCTGGACGAAATGGCCGCCTCGCGCAGTGTCGTGCGACCCAACATTGAGCTCATTCGGACAGCGGCGGGCAAGGAATTCTTCCTGCTTGCACGAGGCAACCCGATCAACCTCGCTGCCGCCGACGGTAACCCTGTCGAGGTCATGGATATCGGGCTGTGCCTCCAGACACTGAGCTTGGAACACATCGCGCTTCACGCCGAAACACTTGCCCGGGGTCCACAGACCGTGCCGGCCGAAGTAGAACAGGCTGTTCTCGCCGGGGCCATTGACGCCTGGATCGATTCGTGACGAGTGGCCACCGTCTGGCCGGCGGGGATTCTGAGTGCCGTGAATGGAAGCCGCGATGGCGATGAGAGCGAACGAGTTGCGCCTTGAGGTCGACGAAGAGGCCCTTCCGTAACTCGATGCCGAACGGCTCCCCGGATTCGAAGTGTCGTCCCCGGATGTGCAGCTCCCGGGCCGCTCCGCCGGCCTGGCCGTGGATCAGCGGTCATCCGACACGACCAGGGCAACAAACACGACAGGTGGGCAATCGAGGTAACAATCGACGGCAACCGCGTCGGCTACCTGCCATCAGACCCAGCCAACAAGACCCTGATCGACACCATGTCCGGTCAGGCCCTTGTCAAGGGGTGAGGCCTACAAGCCTCAGGTTCTCTTGAGGTGCTTCCCCGCCCTCGCTACTGTCCCAGCACATCACTCAAGACCTCTTTTCCTGAACAAGAGCAGACAACCAAGGAGACCATGATGCCCAAGTACATGTTCAACGCCAGCTACACCACTGAGGGGGTCCAGGGCCTCCTGTCCGAAGGGGGATCGGCTCGAGTGGCCGCCGCAAACGCTGCGATGGAGTCAGTGGGTGGAACCCTTGAGTCTTTCTACTTCGCCTTCGGTGAGAGCGACGCCGTGATAATCGCCGACTTTCCCTCGAATGCCGATGCCGCCGCAGTGAGCCTCGCTGTCTCGGCATCGGGAATGGTCGCAGGAAGCATGACCGTCCTGTTGACCCCGGAGGAGATCGATGCCGCTACCGCAACGGTCAGTGGAGCCATGACCTACAGCCCGCCGGGGACCTGAACCAGCCAACAAGACCCTGATCGACACCATGTCCGGTCAGGCCCGGCGGCTACCGCTGTAAGTCTGTTGGTTTGGAATAAATCCGCAGGTCAGACGCGGTTTCTGACTGTCAGTTTTGGTGTCAGTTTTAGGCCTCGGTGTCAGTTCTGTTCGGGCAGGGCTGCGGGCCGGCCAAACGCGCCGAGGGGGTGGACAGGGTCTATATCCCTTGCGACAGGGGTCTACAACACCCCGTCGACTTCCTTGAAATAGAGGGCGTTTAGGGGTTATCGAAGGGTCAACAGCAGGGGACTGTTTTGGGTACCGTTTTGGCCCCAAAACGGGTCAAATCGGCCTCTCGAGGGGTAGACGCAGCTCGAACGCTCCGAGGCACCTGGCCCCGCACGACAACAGGCCTCGCCATCGAGTGCCCGGGACGGCGAGGTCCCCGCCGCCGCAGCGCGCGGCGGCCATCGTGGAGCTGATGGGAATCGAACCCACGACCCCCTGCTTGCAAAGCAGGTGCTCTAGCCAACTGAGCTACAGCCCCGGAACGGGGACAGCGTACGGCGTCGGTGGCTCCGGCCACCCGTGGAGTCCCCTGTGTAGCGGTGGTCAATGTTCGCTAAGGAGCCATCGGTCGCCCGAACGGCAGGTGGTCCTGCCACCCGGCGAGAAACGACTCTGCCCGCTCGCATGCCCCGAGAAACGGACCGTCGGGGTGGTCGCCCACCTCGGTGATAATCGAGGCTGCGGTGGTGGCCGCGTCTTCGCTGTCGGCGACGAGCGGACCACAGGTGGTGATGAAGTCCGGAAGGGCCGCGATGCCACGTTGCCGGCATACAGCGACCGCCCTAGCGGTCAACTGCAGCGCGTCGGTCGGCACGACTACGGAACATCCAAGGCGGGCCGCGGCCAGATGGTCGACTGCACCGACCTTCGACCCGCAAAACAGCAGGTCGCAGGCGACCGAGACCGGATCATCAGAGTTGATGACGGTCAGGTTGGCGGAAGCCAACTGGGCATCGAGGGCGGCATCACCACCCATCACCGATGCCGTGGTCGCTGCGGGCATTGACGCCATGGCGGCGGCGACGGCACTCACGGCCACGAGGTGACCTTGCAACGGATCCCCGAGGGCACCCAACTCGCCGACATCGATGCCTTTGCCGGTGGTCAGCCTGAAGCCGGCCTCCCAGCCGGCCACCTCGTTGACAAAGGAGGAAACTGCATCGGCACGATCGTCTGGCTGGGCGTTGATTCCGGCCGAAATCCCTGTTTCGCGTCTCTCCAGCGAGGCCAGCACATAGGTCATGGACCTGGCAAGGTTCTTCGCGCCGCCCTGGAGGATCTTCGGTGCCAGGCGGGCGACGCCGGCGCCGGGCACATCGGCCAGATCAACTGCCACGAACGCATTGACCGATTCCAGTTTCCTGATGAACACGGGTGCAGTCTGCCTTCTGGTCGGTTGTCAGGCGTCGTCGAGGGAGTCGACGACTTGTTCAACCTTCAGGCGGGCAGCCTCGAGACGGTCACGACAGAGGCGGATCAACCAGTCGGCCCGCTCGACCCTTGCGGCAAGGAGGTCCACGTCGACCGACTCGGCCTCGAGTTCGGAGAGGATGCGTTGCAGTTCCTCCAGAGCGGCCGCGTAGCCGATCTCATCGGATGGTTCTCCGCTCATGGTGGCCCTGCCCCCGGTGTTTGTCTGCTCAGTCGACGGTGCTCTTGATCGTACCGTCAGCCACGAGGGTGACGAGGCCGTCTCCTGTCGAAAGGCCGGTTGTGGACCTGACGAGCCGACCGTCACGGAGTCTGGTTATGGACCAGCCCCGGGCCAGTACCCGGGCCGGATCAAGGGCGCGGAGCCGTGCCGCCAGGGAGTCCAGCCGTTCGTCGTTGAGGGCCACCCCGCTGGACGATGCACGCACTACCCGTGACTGCTGTGCCATGAGAAGGTCCGCTTGTCGGCCGATGGTGGATCCTGCAACCCTGACCATCCGGCCAGCAATGTCAACTGTCAGACCCTCAGACCTCTGGATGGCCCGGTGGGCGTTCTCCCCGATCGCAGTACGGAGGGCGGCGATCCTGTCCCTGAATGCCACAGCTGAGCCCACTAGGGCCACAGCGCACGCAGTTGGAGTCTTGAACGCCGAGTGGGCCACCTCGTCGGCCACGCTCCTGTCAACCTCGTGTCCGATTCCGGTGAAGACCGGGACCGGGAGTTCGGCAATTCTCCTGGCGACGGCCTCGGCGTCAAAGACCGACAGGTCCGCCGCCGAGCCCCCACCCCGCACCAGTGCGATCACGTCTGGTCGGTACGAAGACAGGATCCGCAACCCTTCGGAGATATCGGCGGCTGAGCCCTCTCCCTGCACACGCGTGTCGCGTTCGAGGAGCGTGAAGGCGACCCCGCTCCTCTCAAGTTCAGTGTGGAAGTCGGCGTAGGCAGCGGAGCCGACGCTGGTTAGCAGGCCTACACGGAGCGCCGGCTCAGGCACAGGGAGCGAGGCGTTGCGGTCCAGGAGGCCCTCTTCGGCCAGTTGTCTGAGCAGGCGGTCGCGCTCAGCTGCCAGACGGCCCATTGTGAACGTGGGGTCGATCCCGTTCATGATCAGCTGAAGGCGGCCGTGTGGCGGGTAGAAGTCGAGGCGTACCCGCACACGCACCTGAAGATCGTCGACCAGGGGCGGTCCTCCTGCCTCGGCGAGGGTCCGTTCAATGGCGGCCCTGACCTGTTTCCAGAGGGCGACGCTGAAGACGGCGGTCGGGGGCCTTCCCGGCTCGTCGGAGGGTTCGATCAGGTCGAAGTAGGCGTGTCCAGACCTTGGTGTACGAAGGTTGGAAACCTGACCCTCCACCCAGATGTCGTCGGGGAAGAGTGCGGACAGGCCCTCTCTCACCAGAGCGCCCAGTCGGGAAATCGACAGGACAGGTAGTTCAGGGTCCATGTCGGAACCCTACCGAGGCCTCTCCACCCGGGTTGCCGGTGACCGATGAGGGGATGCTCCGGTACCTCTGGTACCGTCAGCGTCCTTCGGGGGCCCGGGCCGGATGTACGGCCCGGAATAATCGATCTAATCATTGATCATCTTGATGGATCTTCCTAGGATCCGCCAGGTGCAGGGGGGAACAGGCAGACATGTCGCTGACCGTGGCTGATACGCCGACGTCCGAAACGGTTGGTGGGACAGAGACAGTTGCCTCGCGTGCCCGCGACTGGGCCGGCCGTGCCCCCCGTCAGGTCGCCATGCGCGAAAAGGACTTTGGCATCTGGCAGGAGTTCACCTGGGAACGCACCTGGGACCTGGTCATGGATGCCGCCAACGGGCTCCTGGCTCTGGGAGTTGAACCCGGTGGACGGGTCTCGATCCAGTCTGAGGACCGCCCCGAATGGGTGATCCTGGACCTGGCCACCGTGGCTGTCCGTGGCGTCACAGTCGGCCTCTACCCAACCAACCCGGCCGCTGAGGTCGAGTACCTGCTCACCGACTCAACTACCACAGTCCACTTTGCCGAGGACCAGGAACAAGTTGACCGGGTACTCGAGATCGACCCGACCCGGCTCCCCGGCCTCAAACGGATTCTCTACACCGAACCCCGCGGCCTGAGCTCATACGACGACCCCAGGCTCATGTACTGGGAGGATTTCCTGGCTATGGGACGGCGTCACCGTGAGGGCTCCCCCGGTGGGGTCGAGCGGCGCATGGCCGAGGCGCTTCCCGAAGACGTGATGACGCTCGTGTACACCTCGGGAACCACCGGCCCGCCAAAGGGGGCGATGCTCACGAATGCCAACGTCGACTACGCCATGATCATCATCACCGGCGACACCGGGCTCCGCGGAGCGCAGATTCCTGGACCAGGAGACCTCACCCTCACCTACCTTCCGCTCTGCCATGTGGCCGAACGCATCTTCTCCACCTGGCACCTCGTCGGGTGCGGGGTATGTCTCAACTTCGCCGAGTCGATCGACACGGTCGTGTCAAACCTGCGTGAGATCCAGCCCACCCTGTTCTTCGCCGTACCACGCATCTGGGAGAAGATGCACGCCTCTGTGATGATCAAGGGCGGTGACGTAACACCCTTCAAGCGGGTATGGCTGGGTCTGGGCCTCAAAATGGCGGCGGTCATCGGCCGGGAGAAGGTCTCAAACGGGGGAAAACACACACCAAAGAGCTGGCTGTTGAACCTGGTCGGCTACCCGCTCGTGTTCCGGGCGCTTAAGGAGCGAATAGGCCTTCGACGGTGCTGGCACGCAGGGTCAGGTGCTGCTCCGATCGCCCCTGAGGTGCTCGAGTTCTTCATCGGCATCGGCGTTCCCGTCTACGAACTCTACGGTATGACCGAGAACTCTGCCGTTGCCACGGTGAACTACCCGGGAAGGATGAAACTGGGCACCGTCGGCGAGCCTTACCCCGATATCGGATTCCGGATCGACGAGGAGTCCGGCGAGATCCAGACGAAGCACCCTGCGGTGTTCGCCGGCTACTGGAACAAGCCCGAACAGACGGCGGAGACGTTCACCGACGACGGATGGCTCAAGACCGGCGATGTGGGCGAGTGGGTAGACGGTACCCACGTGCGGATCGTGGATCGCATCAAGCACATCATCATCACCTCGGGTGGCAAGAACATCTCACCGTCCGAGATTGAGAACAGCCTCAAGACTTCGCCGTATGTCAATGAGGCGATGGTCATCGGTGACGGTCGCAAGTTCCTAGCGGCGTTGATCGGGATCGAGTTGGACACGGTCGGCGACTGGGCGCTCCGCCGGAACATCCCGTACACGACCTACCGCGACCTGTCCGAGAAGCCAGAGGTGCTCGAGTTGATTCAAAAGGTCGTCAACGAGACCAACGAGAAGTTCGCCAGGGTGGAGTCCATCCGCAAGTTCAAGATGATCCCCAAGGAACTGGACCACGAGGACGGCGAGTTGACTGCCACGCAGAAGATAAAGCGTTCCGCCATGGAGGACATGTTCGGCGACCTGGTGGAGTCTATGTACTCATGACCGGTGCAACGATGATTCTGGCCGCCACGGGCCTGGACACCTTCGTCCACACCGTGATCAAGTCTCTCTCCCTCGGGTCCCTGTACGCCCTTCTGGCCCTGGGGTTCGTGCTCATCTTCAAGGCTACCCAGACCGTCAACTTCGCCCAGGGTGCACTTGCCCTGGCGGGAACATGGTTCCTCTCGATGATCTTCCTGGACTGGAACGTGCCGGGTCGCTGGGTTGGAGGACCCGGCTGGCTGCACTGGTTCGTAGCCCTCCTGTTGGCGGCCCTTGCCACTGCCGGCCTTGGCCTCGTCATCGAGCGCCTGGCGATCCGACCCATGATCGGTGAGCCCATCTTTTCTATGGCGGTAATCACACTGGGCCTTGAGGTGATGATCAGGACCGTTGCATTCGACGCCGTGAACGTGACACCAAGGGTCCTCGGAGTCCCCTGGGGGGCGGACACCTTCATGGTCGGAGGTGCCATGATCGCGTGGTCCTACGTGGCGGCGATCGCCATGGCTGCCGTGGCCTTCGTGGGGGTTTGGCTGTTCTTCAAGACACGGACCGGCGTGGCGATGCGGGCAACGGCCTTCGACCAGGAAGCAGCGCTTGCCCAGGGCATCAACGTGGGCCGCATCTTCGCCATTGCCTGGGCGGCCGGTGCGATGCTGGCGGCCATTTCGGGTGTGTTCTCCTCGATGCCTCCCTGGGGGCCGGCCGGAATGGCCAGCCGCGATGGCGCGTTCTTCGCCTTCCGTGCCCTTCCGGCGGTGATCCTGGGCGGCCTCGACTCGGCGGTGGGTGCGTTGGTGGGCGGCATGCTTATCGGGTTTGCCGAGATCTTCGCGGGGCAGTACCTGGCTGGACAGACGGGAATCCTGGGCGTCGGCTACCAGCAGGTGGTTCCCTATGTCGTGATGCTTGTTGGCCTGCTGGTCAGGCCGTACGGGCTGTTTGGCACGGAAGAGGTGAGGCGGGTATGAGCGCCCGGAGCCTCGCTCTGGAGGCTGGCAGATGAGAGGTCGTCCGAAGCTGTACACGTCCTACGTCGCCGAGGCCCAGCTGTTCCCTACACGTGTTCAACAGGTCCTGGTCGTGGTCGGAATCGTCGTCCTGGTGCTCATGCCGTTCGACTTGCCGATCATTAACCAGATTCCCATAGTTCGCTTCCTTGGCGACAACATCTGGCTGCGTCTGGTGAACCGGATGCTCATCTTTGCTATCGCCGCTCTGGGGTTGAACATCCTCTCCGGTCTGGCCGGTCAGGTGTCCCTGGGCCATGCATTCTTCATGGGCAGCGGCGCCTACACGGCTGTCCTGCTGGGAGGCAAGGGATCAGCGAACCTCTGGGGATGGGGGCTCCCAATCTGGATCTGGCTGCCGGCCTCTGGCGTCGTTGCCGCTCTGGTGGGTATAGCGGTCGCACCCGCAGCGGTCCGTGTGCGCGGCCTGTACCTGGGTATTGCCACTCTGGGTCTGGTCTTCATCGGCCTGCACCTGTCACGTGTGTTTCCAGAGATCGCCGGGCCAGGAGCTCTAGGGCGCAAGTGGCCCCGGCTGCAGTTTCGCCTCTGGAAGGAGGAGGACCCCCTCGTCGACTTCTCACGGGATGGGGACTGGTTCTGGTTCGAGGTCAGCAAGAACCAGAAGACGTACCTGCTGCTGCTCGCGTTGACCGCGGTGGCTGCCGTGGTGGCCGCAAACATCGCGCGCACCAGAACCGGCCGTGCCTTCTCGGCCATCAGGGAGCGGGATGTGGCCGCCGAGATCATGGGTGTACCCGAGTTCCGGTACAAGACGATGGCCTTCGCCATCTCATCGTTCTACGCGGGTGTTGCCGGTGCCCTCCTGGCGGTCCTGGCAGGGCAGGTGCCTCCCGAGTCATGGGGCCTGCTCCTCTCCATCCAGTTCATCGCAATCCTGCTCATCGGAGGGATCGGGCGTGTTTCCGGGGCCCTAATGGGAACGTTCTTCGTGGTTCTCTCCCCGCGCTTCATCGAAGAGGTCATCGACTGGATGAAGGAACAGGTGGAACACGGTGGGCTGCTGGCTGGCGCCTTTGATGTCCTGATCAGCACCGGAGACGGTGACGGTGGCCTGCTGGCCGTCTCTGAGACAGCACTCGGGTACCCGCTTCCGGCCAGTGCACTTGACGAACTCGTATACGGCCTGCTTATTGTGGTCTTCCTGTTGTTCGAGCCCTTGGGGCTCTACGGCATCTGGGTGAAGGTACGGAACTACTGGAAGGGCTGGCCGTTCAGCTACTGATGGGCAAGCCCGTGAGATCGCGGATCCCACAAGGGACCGTGTACCGAAATGAGAGGGATGGCAAGATGAGACAAGGACAGAAGGTGCTGGCGTTCTTGCTGGCATTCACGTTGATAGCGGGGGCCTGTGGCTCCGATGCGGCTGAGGAGGCTGCTCCGTCTGCTACGACGGCTGCTTCTGCGGCTGCTACGACGGTTGCTTCTTCGGCGACTGCTGGTCTTGATGAGTTGAATGTGGCGTATTTCCTGGAGTGGCCGACGGCCAACCAGGTTGCCCAGGTCGAAGAGACCTATGACGCTGCTCTGGGTATCAAGGTGAACTGGCTTCCGTTTGCCAGTGGTGGCGACATGGCGCTGGCCATGGAGTCCGGCGATATCGACATTTCGTATTCGCAGGGTCTTACGCCGTTTGCGAACTTTGTGACGTCTGGTTCTGATCTGGAGATTGTCGGTGTTGCTGTGTCTTATGCCGATGCTGATAACTGTGTGGCACATCCCGATTACGGGGTGACTGCTGCCAATGCGGCTTCGTCTCTGGCTGGTCAAAAGGTGTATGCGCCTATAGGCAACGTGACGCATTTCAAGTTGTTGAAGATGTTGGAGTACCTGGGTGTCGATCTGGGTTCGTTTGAGCACATTCCGTCTGAGGGTGGTGCTGCTGCTGTTGCTGCGTTCAACAGTGGTGATGTGGCACTGGCTTGTGCGTTTGGTGGTTCCGTGAACCAGATGGTCGCTGATGGCGGCAACCTGGTGATGACCGGTAGTGAACAGGAGGCCATCGGTATCCGTGTGTTCGACATCATCTCGACGACTGGTGACTTCGCTGAGACCTATCCCGAGGTTGTGACTGCGTTCCTGCAGGTGACTGAGGATGCCAACGCCGTGTATGCGGCCAACCGTGTGTCAACTGAGGCCACGATTGCTGAGGCTGCCGGTATGGAGGTCGGACCTTCGAACGCCTTGTTGGATGCGTTCGCGTTCCTTGATGCCGACGTGCAGTTGTCTGAGGCATGGCTGGGTGGCACTGTCCAGCAGGTCATGAAGGACCAGATGGACTTCTTCGTGGCACAGGGAGAGATCACCGAGGCGCTCGACAGTTACGACGCGTTTGTCAACACCAGCTTCCTCGAGAGCGTCTCCTCCGGAGGTTTCGGCACAGCCAACCCACAGGGAGATGTTGAGGTTGCGGCCGGTGCATGCGTAGGTCTTGTCACCGACGTGGGCCAGGTCGATGACAAGTCGTTCAACCAGTCGGCATGGGATGGCGTCCAGTCCGCTGGTTCATCCCTCGGCGTGGACGTTGACTACATCGAAACCCAGGCGGCTAA